>Ga0209839_10001980_pt1 | contig 10238 bp, 8 predicted proteins | sample OrgsoiDNA2013050_FD_185800 | JGI IMG/M metagenome (GOLD analysis project Ga0209839, IMG submission 185800) | Permafrost soil microbial communities from the Arctic, to analyse light accelerated degradation of dissolved organic matter (DOM) -... | ecosystem: Environmental > Terrestrial > Soil >... | reverse complement strand
CTCTACCTCGACCGTGGGGTTGCCGCGCGAGTCGAGAATCTGCCTGGCGAATATGCCTTCGATGGAGGCCACAGTTACAAGCTCCTGACGGTGGCACCGTGGGAGGCGGTGCACGGCTCACAAAGGGTTTCGGCAAGAGCCTAGTAGAACGGCGGACGGCGACGGCACTGACCACGCCGGGCATCTGCGGCTCGCGGCCCGCCCTCCGCGCGGCCCGCGGGGGGCCGCCGCGCCGGGGGGCCGGGTTTCATGGGGACGAGCCCGGCTCGGCCCGCGCGGCGCGCTCCCAGGCCTGCACCCGGTCCCGGTAGGCCCGCGCCGCGGACCGGAGTTCCAGCTCGGGATCTAGGCCAGCCGCGCGAGCCCGCGCGGCGAGGGCGAACAGCTCGGCGCCGATCTCGCTGACCCCGGTTCCCGGGCCGGCCGCTGGCGGCGGCCCGGCCGGCGGCGGCTGCTCCCCCAGTTCGGGATCGGCCCCGGGGCCCGTGAGGTCGGCCAGCTCGGCAGGCGCCCCGGCTCGCTCGGCCCGCCGCTGCAGCGCGGCCGCCAGCGACAGTGCGGGCTGGCTCAGCGGCACCCCGTCCAGCGCCGAGCCCGGCGCGCCGCTGGCGGCCGACCGCTCGGCGGCCTTGATGGCGTCCCAGTTGGCCGTGACCTCCTGGGCCCCGGACACGGTGACGTCGCCGAACACGTGCGGATGGCGGCGGATCAGCTTCGCGATGATCCCGTCGGCCACGTCGTCGATGGTGTAGCCGGTACCGTCGGCGCGCTCGGCCGCGACCCTGGCGTGGAAGACCACCTGCAGCAGGACATCGCCCAGCTCCTCACGGATGGCCGCGGCGTCCCCGCCGTCCAGTGCCTCAAGCGCCTCGTAGGTCTCCTCGAGCAGGAACGGGGCCAGGGAGGCGTGAGTCTGCTTGGCGTCCCAGGGGCAGTCCGTGCGCAGCCGGTCCAGCACCTCGACCAGGTCCAGCAGTCGCGCCCCCGGCGCCGTCCCGCCGGCGGGTCCCGGCTCGCCGGGAGCCAGCTCATCCATCTGGGGCGCCGGCTCCTAGCAGGGCGGCGTGAGCCGCGGCTTGGCGCTGGCGCTGGCGCTGGCGCTGGCCGACGGCGCCGGCGCGGCCGCGAGCTGGCTCGGTGCCGACACGACCGAGAAGGTGGTGTAGTCGAACTCGCCGTACTGCGGGTTGACCGTGATCCCCAGGTTCTTGGCCGCCAGGCACTGCGCGTGGGCAATCCGGTTCTGCAGGGCCTGCTGCCGGGCCTGCGCGGTCGGCGCCTTCCCGCCGTCGAGGCGGCGCTGGAACGCGGTCAGGATCGCGAAGTACCGGCTGATCTGGGGTACCAGGTCGGGCGGCACGGCACCGGCCGCGGAGACATAGGTAGCGGTGCTGACCTTCTGCTGCTTGGCCTGCGCGGCCAGGGCGGTCAGCTGGCTCTGCACCGCCGCCGGCGTAACGCTGATGCCGTGCTGGGCCGCGAGCTCGTCATAGATCTGGAAGGTAATCAGCCAGGTCAGGACCTGCTGCGGCATCTGGGCCACGGCTCGCTGCGGCTTGATCCCCTTGCGGGTGTCGGTCTGGTAGGCCGTATTGAGGTTGGCGACCTGGTCGGTCAGCGTCGCCGAGCTGATCCGTTGCTGGCCGGTGATTGCCGCGGCGCCCATCTTGATCGACCCGCAGGCGGCCACCGCCAGGCCGCCGGCAAGCACCGCCGCGGCCAACTGCATCGAGGTGCGGCGCACGACGACGTTCCTCCCTACGCTGAGCGCTCGGATGTCTCGCCGAGCACCGACTCGATCAGCTCCTCGCACCAGGCGAGCAGGTCGGTGTCGCGAAGCGGCGGAGCGCCGAGTGACACGGTCTGCCCGGTGCCGGCCCGCGTGCTGCCCGATCCCGCGCGCGTGCCGGGCGCTGCCTTAGGCACCGGTACGAGCATCGTACGCACTGCCGGCTTGAGCAGCGTCCGCGGGTACAGCCGCTGCACGCGGACCTGCTTGGAATCGGGCAGCTCGACCGGCGAGAACCTGATGTGATTGCCCTGTGCGGTGATGTCGGTCAGGCCGGCGCGCCGGGCCAGGGTCCGCAGCTGGGCGACCTTGAGCAGGCTCTCCACCTGGGTGGGAAGCGTTCCGAACCGGTCGGTCAGCTCCTCGCGCACGGCGGTGATGTCGGCGGCGGAGTCGACCGCCGCGATCCGCGTGTAAGCCTCCAGGCGGAGCCGCTCCCCGGTCACGTAGTCGTGCGGGATATGCGCGTCCACGGGCAGCTCGATCCGGACCTCGGGCCGCTGCGCCGGGCCGTCGCCGCGCAGCTCCCGGACCGCCTCGCCGATCATCTTCACGTACAGGTCGAAGCCGACGGCGGCGACATGCCCGGACTGCTCCCCGCCGAGCAGGTTGCCCGCACCTCGGATCTCCAGGTCCTTGAGCGCGATGTGCATCCCGGCGCCGACCCCGCTGTGCTGCTGAATGGTGGACAGCCGCTCGTGCGCGGTCTCGGTCAGCGGCTTCTCCGGCGGATAGAGAAAGTAGGCGTAGCCCCGCTCCCGGCTCCGTCCCACCCGGCCGCGGAGCTGGTGCAGGGCGGGCAGTCCGTAGACGTCGGCCCGGTCGACGATCAGCGTGTTGGCGTTCGGGATGTCCAGCCCGGACTCGACGATCGTGGTGGCCACGAGCACGTCGAACTCCCGGTCCACGAACTGGCTCATGATCTTCTCGAGCGTGTGCTCGTTCATCTGGCCGTGCCCCACGCCGACCCTGGCCTCCGGCACGAGCTCGGCGATCCGGGCGGCGACCTTGTTGATCGACGACACCCGGTTATGCACGAAGAAGGCCTGGCCGTCCCGCAGCAGCTCGCGCCGGATCGCCGCGGTGATCTGCTTCTCGTCGTAGGGGCCGACGGACGTCAGCACCGGATGCCGTTCCTCCGGCGGGGTCAAGATGGTGGACATCTCCCGGATCCCGGATATCCCCATCTCCAGGGTGCGCGGGATGGGCGTGGCCGACATGGCCAGCACGTCCACCTCGGTGCGCAGCTGCTTGAGGTACTCCTTCTGCTCGACGCCGAACCGCTGCTCCTCGTCGATGATCACCAGTCCGAGGCGGTCGAAGCGAGTCTCCGGGGAGAGCAGCCGGTGGGTGCCGATGACGATGTCGACCTTGCCCTCGGCCAGGCCGGCCAGCGTCTGCGCGACCTCCTTGTCGCTCTGGAACCGGGACAGCGGCCGGACGACGACGGGGAACGGCGCATAACGCTCGCTGAAGGTGGCGTAGTGCTGAGCCGCCAGCAGCGTCGTCGGGGCCAGGATCACGACCTGCCGGCCGTCCTGCACGGCCTTGAAAGCGGCGCGAACCGCGATCTCGGTCTTGCCGTAGCCGACGTCGCCGCAGATCAGCCTGTCCATCGGGACCGGCTTCTCCATGTCGGCCTTGACCTCGTCGACCGCGGCGAGCTGGTCGGGCGTCTCCACGTAGGGAAAGGCGTCCTCCAGCTCGCGCTGCCAGGGCGTGTCCGGCGCGAACGCGTGGCCCGGCGAGGCCATCCGGGCCTGGTAGAGCTGGATCAGGCCGGCCGCGATATCCCGGACCGCCTTGCGGGCCCGGCCCTTGGCCTTCGCCCAGTCGGCGCCGCCGAGCCGGTGCAGCGCGGGCGCCTCGCCGCCGCTGTACCTGGTGACCTCGTCTAGCTGGTCGGTCGGCAGGTAGAGCCGGTCCGGCGGCTGGCCGCGCTTACTGGGCGCGTACTCGATGACCAGGTAGTCCCTCGTCGCGCCCTGGATGGTGCGGCTGGTCATCTCCACGTACCGGCCGACGCCGTGCTGCTCGTGCACGATGTAGTCGCCGGGCGTGAGCTGCAGCGGATCGACGCCGCCGCGGCGGCGACTCGGCATCCGCCGGTTCTCGCGCCTGCCCTGCCGCTGGCCGGCCATGTCCGCCTCGGCCAGCACGGCCAGCCGCACCGACGGCCAGACGAAGCCGGCCTCCAGCAGCCCGGTCGCGACGCTGGCGAGGCCCGGCTCGGGCTCGTCGCTCAGATCGCCGGTACCGGATCCGTGCACGCCGAGGCCCTCGGCGCGCAGCAGCTCGGCCAGCCGCTGAGCCGGCCCGTGGCCCTCGGTGACCAGGACGACCCGCCACTGCCCGGACAGCCACTGGCCGACGTCGGACAGCACCCTGGCGGTATCGCCGCGGTAGGACTGGGCGGGCTCTGCCTCGATTCGAAACGACGGCCGGTCGCTGCCCTCGTCCTCGTCCTGGTCGCCCAGGGCGGCGGCATGGGCGGCCGCCGCGGCCGTGGCCACCGTGGCGGCCGCGAACGGGGTAATCGTCCACCAGGGAACGTCCAGGTCAGCCGCCGACTTGCGGACATCGGCGATGGCCCGGAAGGCTGCGCCGCCGAGGTCGATCGGCACCTGGCCGCCCGCCGCCGCGTTCACCCAGGATGCCTCGAGAAACTCCTGGCTGGTGCTGACCAGGTCGGCCGCTCGCGCCCGGATGCGCTCCGGATCGCAGGCGACCACGAGGCCGCCGGCCGGGACGTAATCGAGCAGCAGCTCCATCCGGTCGCAGAGCGTCGGGGCGAATGCCTCCATCCCCTCGACCGTGATGCCATCAGCCAGCTTGCTGAGCACCTCGCCGAGGCCCGGCCACTCCAGGGCGAGTTCCTTGGCCCGCGACCGGACGGCCGGGGTCAGCAGCAGTTCCCGGCACGGCGGCGCCCACAGCCCGTCCGCGGCGATCTCCAGGCTGCGCTGGTCACTGACCTTGAAGAAGCGGATCTCCTCGACCTGGTCGCCCCAGAAGTCGATCCGCAGCGGGTGCTCCTCGGTGGGCGGGAACACGTCCAGGATCCCGCCGCGAACGGCCAGCTCGCCGCGCTTCTCCACCAGCTCGGTCCGCGCGTAGCCGATCTCGACGAGCCGGGTGACGACCTCTTCCAGGTCGGCTTCCTGGCCGGGGGCCAGGCTAACCGGCAGCAGGTCGCCCAGGCCACCGGGCATGGGCTGCAGGAGGCTGCGCACGGGCGCGGCCACCACGAGCAGCGGGCCGGTCCGCGGATCGCCGGGCTCGGGATGGGCGAGCCGGCGCAGCACCGCCAGCCGCTGGCCGGAGGTGTCCGAGCGGGGCGAGAGCCGCTCGTGGGGCAGCGTCTCCCAGGCCGGGAAGTACCCGACCGACTCCGGCGGCAGCAGCGAGCTGAGCGCCGCGGTGAGATCCTCGGCCTCGCGGGCCGTGGCGGTCACGGCCAGAACGAAGCGGCCGCTGGCTGCCGTCTCGCTCCCGTCGCCATGACCCGTCAGCGCGGCGGCCAGCAATGGCCGCAACGCTGCCGGAGCGATCAGGTCGCCGCCGCCGGCCGCACGCAGCGCGGCGTGCTCGAGGGCGTGACTGAGCTGCGGGTCATCGCTGATGGCCCCGAGCAGACCGGAGAGGCTCATTGCGTCCTTACCTGAGCAGCATTTGGGCAGCGTGAACGGCTCGCGACCGGCGCGAGGACAGGGGTCCGCGACCGGCGTGAGAGCTGGCCTGCGGGGCTACCAGGATCGCCGGCAGCAGGACCAGCGGCGGGATACCCCTAGCTTACGGGCTCAGCAGCGCTGAGGCTAAACGCTGACGGATCTCGGGTGGCGGCTCCGTATTTCAGCCACTAAAGGTAATCAGAGGGCTACGATCTGGAACCGTGGCAAGCGGGAGCAGGTATCCGGGGGGCGGCGTCGCGAACGCCGCCCCTGGTCGGCTGGGCAGGCACCGAGCCGGCAACGACACCGAGACGCGGCCGGCCAACGCAGGCGGCAGCGGCCCGGCGGCGACCGGTGCCATGCTCTTCACCCAGTCGGCACTTGAGTACGCCGCGCAGCGCCGGCCCGGGGAGGCCCTCGTGGTCCTGCAGGCGGGCTGCGCCACGGCCGGCGGTGACCTCGACCTCGACGCCCTGCGGGCGAGCGGCTACGGCGTGACCCTCACGATGCTGGACGATGACAACGAGGTCACGAGGGCGGCCGTGGCCGGCCGGCCGGACCTGCGCCCGGCGGTGCTCGGCGAACTGCGGGCCGTGCCACTGGTGCCACGCTCGGCCGACATCGTGCACTGCTGCCTGCTGCTCGACCGGATCAGTCACGCCGAACTGGTGCTCGGCCGGCTCGTTGACGCGCTCCGGCCCGGCGGCCTCCTGCTGCTGCGGACAGCCGACCGGGAGACCGCGGCCGGCTTCCTGGACCGCGTGCTGCCGCGCTGGCTCCGCGGGCTGGCCTGGCATAGCCTGCGGCCCGGCGAGCCCGGCCCCTATCCCGCGGTCTACGAGCAGCTGACCTCCGCCCGCGGGATCCAGCTGTTCGCGGCCCGGCACGGCCTGGTGATTTCCCGCCGGGAAGTCTGCAGCAGGCTGGACAGCCGCCGCCGGCCAGTCATTCGCGCCGCCCGCAAGCTGGTGGCCGGGGCGACCCGCGGCAGGCTGACCGCCGCGCACGATGAGCTTCGCTATGTCGTCCGCAAGCCGGAGGACAGGTTCGCTCGCGTGCTGTAAGCCAGCTCGCGTGTAGCCTCGTGGTTGCCTGAACAGACGGGGGTGGACGGAGAATTAACGTGACTGCGCAGGCCCAGGCTGAGTCGGCAGCCGGCCCGGCCGCCGAATCGGCGGCCGGAGACTCTGCGGCAGGCCAGGGCGGCGACCTCGCCGCGATGCCCACGTGGATGCTGAGCGAGTCGCAGCTTGCCGATCTGGAGCTGCTGCTGTCCGGCGCATTCGCGCCGCTCGCCGGGTTCATGACTGCCGCCGATGTCGCCGCAGTCACCGACTCCTGGCAGCTAGCTGACGGCACGCCGTTCCCGGTCCCGGTAACGCTGGACCTCCCGGCGGACGCCATCTCGGCCGACGTCGACCAGTTGGCGCTTGCCGATCCGGAGGGCACGCCGCTGGCGGTGCTGCGCATTACCGAGCGGACTCAGCTTCCCGCCGGCTCCGGGTCGGGCGCTGGCGCGGGAACGGGAGCCGGACCGCTGGCAGGGCTGCCCGGCCGACCGGGGTCCGCCGACTCCGGGCTGGTCCGGCTGGCCGGCCCGGTCACTGCCCAGCGCGTTCCTGAGCATGGCCCGTTCCGGCGGCTGATGCAGACTCCGGCCGCGGCAAAGGCACAGGCTCCTGACGGCCCGGTGCTGGCCTGGGCGGGCCGCGGGCCGCTGCACCGCCGCCAGATAGGACAGCTCCGGCACCTGGCCGGGCAGCTTAAGGCGCGGCTGCTCGTGCTTCCTCTCGTCTCCGGCCCGGCCGAGGTGGTGACCAGGCCGGAGTCGCTGGTGCGAGCCACGCTTGCCGCCGCGGCCAGCCTTCCGGCCGACTCCCGGGTCATCCCGGTCCCGCTCGCCCCGCGCGGGCGCGCCGGGATCTCGGCTGCGACGAGCCAGATCCGCGAGCTCGCCATCCGGGCCCGGATCGCCGCCGCGTACGGCGCCACGCACCTGATGGCCGATACCGGGGCACTGACGGGCCTGTCGGCCGTGGGCGGCGGATACCAGCTTCCGGGCGCACCGATCCTGGTCCTGCCGTCGGGCGACTGGGCCTACGACCCGCGCGCGGAGGTCTGGCGGCCGATCGCCCTGATCGAGGCCGGCACTGAGCAGGCGGACCTGTCCGCTGATCAGCTCGGCGACCTGCTGGATGTCGGCGCGCCGGTGCCCGAGTGGTTCACCCCGCCCGCGGTGGCGCGTGAACTACGGCGCGCCCGGCCGCCGCGGTCGGCCCGTGGCTTTGTCCTGTTCCTCACCGGGCTGTCGGGCTCGGGTAAGTCCACGATCGCCAGGGATCTGCGCGACGTGCTCACCGAACGCGGCGACCGGCGCGTCTCGCTGCTGGATGGCGACCACGTCAGGCACCTGCTCTCGGCGGGGCTGACGTTTTCCCGCGAGGACCGCGACCTCAACATCGCGCGGATCGGTTTTGTCGCGGCCGAGATCGCCCGCCATGGCGGCATCGCCATCTGCGCCCCGATAGCGCCGTTCGCCCGCGCCCGGGCACTGGTCCGGGAGATGGTCAGCGAAGTGGGCGACTTCCTGCTGATCCATGTCGCCACGCCGGTGGAGGTATGCGAGGCCCGCGACCGCAAGGGGCTGTACGCCAAGGCCCGGGCAGGCCTGATCGGCCAGTTCACGGGGGTATCTGACCCTTATGAGGAGCCCCTCGACGCAGACCTGGTCATTGATACGTCGCTGCTGACCGAGCAGGAGTCCGTGGCCGCCGTGCTGCGCCTGCTGACGTCCGGCGGCTGGCTAGCGGCAGACCGGTCCTGACGCACGGCCGATCCTGACGCACGGCCGATCCTGACGCACGGCCGATCCTGACGCACGGGCCCCGGTCCTGACGTCTAGTCGACGTCCTCCACCTTGGTGCCCTCGTCCAGTTGCTCGCGAACGCTGGTGACCCGCCGCGAGATCGAGCCGGCCATGGCCTCCCGCTGGCGGGCCAGCAGGACGAAGCTGGTGACGGCACTGATCACGGCCGCGAGTATCAGCAGCAGGATCCCGCGGGCTCCGGCCAGGTGGAGCAGGCCGAGCGCGGCGACGAAGATAGCCAGCCGCAGCACGGTGTATGACAAGGTGGCGCGCATAGTGCCGTCCAGCCTATTGCGCTCCCGAACTGGTCCGCCCAGCGGTACACGGCCCGCACCACGAGTGGCGCCTGAACCCGCGTTCGCAAACGCCTCCAGGTCGCACGCGTCCCCGGGAGACACCGTCGTTTCGGGTCGTGCCGATGCCATAGACCACCAGGGCGCCACAAGGGTCATCAGAACCGATTTTACGGAATCTAAGGATAAAAACGCTGCTTGTCGCTATCTTCTGCCACACTTGGGACAGCTATACGGGAGATCCAGGAGGGGCCCAAATGGAAGGTAACAGTGAGCGACTGCTTACGCCGGGAGAGGTGGCTGCGCTCTTCCGAGTCGACCCCAAGACAGTCACCCGCTGGGCAGCCTCCGGACGCATTAGCAGCATCCGCACCCCAGGCGGGCACCGGAGGTTCCGCGAGTCTGAGGTCAGAGCGCTGCTCGGCGTGGATTCCGGCACCGCCGAGACCGCGGTGTGACGCGCGTTTAGCCGCTAGCTGCGCTCCGCAGGCCATAGCTCCTATTTCGCAGTTGAGCTAAGCGCCACCGTCGGCCGGGTCTGGCGGGGCGCCCGCGCTGCCGTGCCGGGCCAGGAAGTCGAGGAACTCGCGCCGGAGCGGCTCGTCCCCCTCCTGCCAGCGCCGACGCCGCTCGTCATACTCATCCTGCGTCAGCGCCTCGGCCTCGAGCCGGGCATAGTCAGCGTCCGCGGGGCCGATCTCCACGTAGGCCTCGCTCATCAACTGGCCGTCGTCGGCGACCGCGGAGTCGGGAACCAGCAGGTTGCCATTGGATAGTCGTATTACGTACATCGCTCGTCTGCCCACTCCATCAGATGCCGTAGCGCACGTTGAAATAGAGCATCACGTTCAGCGCAGCCCTGGTATCCCCGCCGAGCATATCGACGAGGGCGGGCCGCTGCCTGGATGCGATGGCCGCGAAGGCGTCGGCGAAGAATTCCCTGCGGCCGAGAATCCCTCGCTGTCGATGAAGATTACTCACCAAATGTGGCAGGCACTGGTCATAGAGTGCACAAAACTCGTCCGAGTCCGACTGCCAGCGCCCAGTGGGGCCGTCGATGTCGTCGAGCGCATGTCCCACCTCGTGGCACATGACATCTGGCGTCGGCGACGGCCGGGACCCGACCACAATCTTCCGCTCGCCGTAGGCCCCCGCGCAGGCATCCCAGGTCGCCCGCCCGGACGGGAGCGGGACACCGCTCAGCCTGCCCATGTCGTCCAGGTCGGGTACGCCGCCCCCACCGACATGAATCGCGTCCAGCCCGGCCGCGAGCCGGTCCTTGATCAGCCGTGGCAGGTCCGCCAGTCGGTCGATGGCGGTCACGGCCTCTGGCGGCGGCGCAGTATCGGCCCACTCCCGGTGCAGGACCGACTCCAGGCTGCCGCAGTTCCGCCAGCCGGCCGCCGTCCGGTTACCCTCGGCGATCTCGTACCAGGGGAGCCCGGCCGGGGCCCTGGACGCCGTCCGTACGGCCGCGGACGTGGCCGGCGCGCGCTGCGCGCCCTGGGCGTCAGCCTGCGCGGCGGCGGGGCGGATGGCCACCCGGGCAAGTCCCCACCGCCGGTGCTCGGTCCGGTCCGCGTTCGGCCCCGGCCGGTCCGCGTTCGGCCCCGGCCGGT
>Ga0209839_10001979_pt1 | contig 10239 bp, 5 predicted proteins | sample OrgsoiDNA2013050_FD_185800 | JGI IMG/M metagenome (GOLD analysis project Ga0209839, IMG submission 185800) | Permafrost soil microbial communities from the Arctic, to analyse light accelerated degradation of dissolved organic matter (DOM) -... | ecosystem: Environmental > Terrestrial > Soil >... | reverse complement strand
GATGAGGTGATCGGCAAGACGGATTTCGAGATCTTCAGCGGGTTGCACGCGACCGCCGCATTTGAGGATGAGCGGCAGGTGATCGAGACCGGTGAGCCGATCGTCGCGACGGTCGAGCGAGAGACGTTTCATGATCGTCCCGATGCCTGGGTGTCGACGACCAAGCTGGCGCTGCGCGACGAGCATGGAAGGATCATCGGTACCTGGGGAATCTCGCGCGACTTCACCGCACAGGTGGAGCTCGAGGAGACCATTCGGCGCCGTGCTGAGGGGCAGGAGGAGATCGCTGACCTCGGCCGACTCGCGGTCACGGGAGCGCCGCTGGAGGAGCTGTTTGACCACGCGGTCACCGCGGCGTGGCGGGCCCTGTCGTCGGACTGCGCTTGGCTGGTTGAGTGGCTGCCGGACGCCCCCGGCCCGGTCGTCAGGGCGGAGGTCGGGTGGCACGATGAGTGCAAGGGTGAGCCGATCGTCGGCGAGGAGCGCTCACTGTCGGGCTACGCGGTGCGGTCGCGCGGGCCGGTTGTCGTCGAGGATTGGGAGCAGGAGCAGCGGTTTCTGCGTTCAGGCAAACGGCTGACTCGCGGTGTGCGCAGCAGCGTCGGTGTGCTCGTCGGCAACCCGGACTCACCGTTCGGAGTGCTCGAGGTGCACTACACGCAGCCCAACGCGGTGCCGCGCGATTGCATCTCGTTCCTCCGTGCCGCCGCGAATGTCCTGGGCGAGGCGATTCAGAGCCGAAACGCGCAGGAGATGATCAGACGCCAGGCGCTTCATGACGGGCTGACGGGGCTGGCTAACCGGACGCTCGTGCTCGACCGCGCCGAGCAGATGCTCGCCCGGGCGCGGCGTCAGCACGCGCCGCTGGCGGTGCTGATGGTCGATGTCGATGGCTTCAAGCACGTGAACGACACGTTCGGCCACGCCGCCGGTGACGCGCTGCTGCAGGCGATTGCTGCACGCCTCTCGAGCGTCGTTCGCGAAGTCGACACCGTTGGACGGCTCGGCGGCGATGAGTTCGTCGTGCTGCTCGACTCGCTTACCCTCGACGTCGGACCCGAGCTCGTCGCCGAACGCGTCCTGGAAATGCTACGCCAGCCGATGGAGCTCGACGAGCAATCTGACCGGCCGATCACGATCGGCGCCAGCATCGGTATCGCGGTCGGCCAGGACGAGACCATCGATCAGCTCCTTCACGCCGCCGACCTCGCTCTATACGAGGCGAAGGACACCGGCAAGAACCGCTACGTGCTGTTCGACTCGAGCATGCAAACCGTCGCGAAGGATCGTCTCCGGCTCGAGCTGGACCTCCGCGATGCGCTCGCGGGGGAGCAGCTGTTCCTCCTCTATCAACCCACGTTCGATCTGCGCACTGAAACCGTGACCGGGGTCGAGGCGCTGTTGCGCTGGCGCCACCCTTCCCGCGGAGTCCTCGGGCCCGACCGGTTCATTCCGACAGCCGAAGACACGGGAATGATCATGCCGATCGGTCGCTGGGTGCTCCAGCGAGCCTGCCAGCAGGCGGCCGATTGGCGCAAACACGCACCCGCGATCGGGATCGCGGTCAACGTCTCCGAACGCCAGCTAGACCGAGATGAGCTGCTCGACGACGTCGCGGACGCGCTGGCAACAAGCGGCCTCAACCCTCAAACCCTCACGCTCGAGATCACCGAGAGAGCCCTGATGGCCAATCCCGAAGCTACCGTGCGCCGGCTCGGGCTGCTCAAGAACCTCGGCGTGCGGGTCGCGATCGACGACTTCGGCACCGGCTACAGCTCGCTCGGCTACCTACGCCAATGCCCCGTCGACTCGCTCAAGATCGACCGCTCGTTCATCTCAGGAATCGGCTCGTCCCCGGAATCCGAGGCGCTGATCCGCACCCTCGTCCAGCTCGGCAAGGCGCTCAACCTCGAGACCGTCGGCGAAGGAATCGAACAACAATCACAGCTCCAAACGCTACAAGCAGAGGACTGCGACATCGGACAAGGGTTCCTCCTCGCGCGTCCGCTCGAGATCGCAGCGGTCGAGCAGCTTCTGAAGAAGATAGCGGTCCACAGCCCCACGCATACTCCCGCGACCTCAGCGCAGCCGAGGCGCTAGCCGCGGGCTCGCGTAGCTCGTGGGGATCCGGGCGCCGCCCCTTGCGCGAGGCACGAGCGGGACGAGCTAGGTCGGTGGGTCAAGGATCTCGAGCTCGCCGCGGGCGGCTGCGATCACGCCCCGTGCCACGCTCTCCCATGAATAGCGCTTGGCGACTGTCTGGACGAGATTGGCGCGGGTCGCATCCCGTTGCTCGGGGGGTGTGCGCAGCCACCCGATTAGGCACGCAGCGATCGAGTGCACAACCTCGGGCCCTAGCGTGAATGAAAGGAGGTCGCGCACACGCTTGGGCAGCCCTTGGCCCAGGGTCCGCGACACCTCTGCGAGGCCTGAGTGGGCGGCGCTGATCGGCAGCACACCGCACGCGGCGGCCTCTACGGCCACCATCCCGAACGACTCCGGGAACGTACTCGGCACCACGATCGCCTCGCATAGCGGCAGGAAGTCAGCAAGCTCATCGTGCTCAAGACGACCAATCAGAACGACACGTTCGCGCATGCCCCGCGCGACTGTGAGATACCGCTCCCGCTCGCCCGATGCGTCGAGCCACTCCAGGAACGAGACGACGAACGCGAGCGGTGAGACCGGCCCGCCCTCGGAGGCACGCCCAGCGGCTGCAAGCGCGCGCACGGCGCCCACGTCACCCACCGACAACGCGTCGAGCAACCGTTCCGCAGCTGCGCGGTAGCCACCGAAGCCGACGACCGCCAACCGGGCCTCGGAAACCTCCGCCAGTACCAGCGGCCACGCGAGCAACAGCAGGTCAACCCCCTTGGCGACGATCAGCTTGCCGACAAACGCGACAAGCCGATCAGCTCGCGCCCCTTGGGCAAGGTCTGCTACGGCGCACGCCGTCGTGGCGTCGTCGCGGGTGAAGGCGGACTCCAACACAGGTTGAGCGGAGCGCTCGGGCCGCGGGAGGGATTCGAGCGGGTGTGCGCTGTGTGCGATCCGATCGGCCAACGCCCGCAACCTCGCCAGCGGCTCCCCGCGCTCGAGCGGATGAAATCTCCTGACATCGACACCGGGTGGACCAAGACGAGTCCGCGCGGGCAGCCCGGGCTCGTCGAGCGTGGCCCACAGACTCTCGGCGGTATGCCTAGAGCCGACCAGCACTCCGTTTGCCCCGCGGATCCCCTCGAGCGCATAAGGCACGAAGCGCGGATACGGCTTGACGGTGTACTCCAACGCGCTGCCATGGATCGTGATCGCATAGGGAACTCCGGTTCCGGAGAGGGCCCGTGCCAGGATCGCCGGACCCATCACCAGATGATTGGCCAGGGCCAGATCCGGTTTTGCCCGCGCCACGACTTCTGCCACCGCATCCACGTTCGCCCGCAGATATGCATCGAGCTGCATGTCGCTGAGCTCGGGGAACGGGCGTGCGTCAATGCCCTCGTATCGGTCGGGGACGTACACCGGGAGCAGATCTCCGATATTCGGCCGGTATACCGTGCACGCAGAAGCACCGACTCGCTGCAGCACGAGCTCACCCGTGTCCCAATCCCCTGCCGCGCCAACGAAGTCCAGCTCTAAGGCGTGGCGCTCCTGACAGACCAAATGCACTTCGTGCCCGAGACGCACCAACGCCGCCGCAAGACCGGCGTTGTATTCGTTGGAGCCGGTCGCCCGCAGCAGATACCCATGGAACACGAGCACGCGCACCCTGGCGAGCTTAATCACCCCCGCTCGGAAACGCCGCGAACCCCAAGCACCGCCCGCCTGACGACGTCGGGCGGTGCTGCTTCCGCCGCTACTCGTCGGCGGCGCCTAATCGACCTGTGATACGGGTCGGTTACGGGAGCTTGGCCTGGGCCGTACATCCGTCCAGTTTGGAGCAGCGGCGCTTGAGGCCTCATGCTCGTGGCCCGGGCGGTCGATGACGGACGTGTGATGACTTTGTTGTGGCGTGCGCCGATGAAGTGCGTGTCCAGCTGGCCGGATCGGCGCTGTATGAATGGATGGTGCAGGCGCTGATGAGTGTGAACAAGGCTCCAACTGGGATCACAGGACTGGACGAGGTGCTCGGCGGCGGTCTGCCGGTCGGTCGGGTGACGCTGGTGTGCGGAGGTCCGGGGGCCGGCAAGACAATGTTGGCGATGCAGTTCCTCGTGAGCGGGGCGCGGGAACTCAATGAGCCGGGGCTCTTCGTGAGCTTCGAGGAGCTTTCGGAGGAGCTGGTGGCCAACTCCGCGTCGCTCGGATGGGACCTGGCCGAGCTGGTCGGGGACGGGCGGCTCGCGCTTGAAGAAGTACGTGCGGCGCGGGCCGAGCTGACCGAGGCGGGCACGTATGACCTCGAGGCGCTGTTCGTGCGGCTGGGCCACGCGATCGACACCGTTGGCGCGCGGCGAGTGGTGCTCGACACGGTCGAGACGCTGTTCGGGGCGCTACCGGACGAGGCGTTGCTGCGCGGCGAACTGCGGCGGCTCTTCGGCTGGCTGAAGGAGCGGGGGGTTACGACGGTGGTGACCGCGGAGCGCGGCGACCGGACGCTAACCCGCTACGGCCTGGAAGAATACGTGTCGGACTGCGTGATCCTGCTCGATCACCGTGTTCGCGCCGAGGCGTCCACGCGCAGGCTACGGATCGTGAAGTACCGCGGTTCTGCCCACGGATCCGACGAGTACCCGTTCATGATCGACGTGGATGGACTCTCGGTCTTCCCGCTGACCTCGGTGGCCCTGGCCCACGAGGCGTCCAGCGACCGCGTCGAGACCGGGGTGCGGCGCCTGGATGAGATGCTGGGAGGCGGTTATTACCGGGCCTCGACAGCGCTCGTCGCGGGCGGTCCTGGGGCCGGCAAGACGACGCTGGCGGGGGCGTTCGCGCGCGCCAGTTGTGAGCGGGGGGAGCGTTGCCTCTACATCGCGATGGAGGAGTCGCCGAGCCAGGTGCTGCGCAACATGCGCTCGGTTGGGCTCGACCTGGAGCCGCTCGCGCACATTGGACTTCTGCGGTTCTTCACGCTCCGGGCCACACAGTCCGGGCTGGACGCCCACCTGGCGGCGATTCACCGGGCGGTGTCGTCGTTCGCGCCCGCGTCCGTCGTGCTCGATCCGATCAGTGCCTTCGGTGGGCAGGCGCTGGAGGTGGAGGCCGCGGTCACGAGGCTGATCGACTTCTTCAAAGGGCAGGGTCTCACCGCATTGCTGACTGTGCTCAGCGAGCCCAACGAGTCGGGGCTGAAAATCTCGAGCCTGATCGACACCTGGCTCAGCGTGACGAACATCGAGCTCTTGGGCGAGCACAACCGCGCTATCTCCGTGCTCAAGTCGCGCGGGATGGCGCACTCAAACCAGGTGCGGGAGTTCGTTCTGCGCGACGACGGCATCGACATCGTCGATGCCTTCGCCGGTCAGGAGGGCGTGCTGCTGGGTACAGCCCGGGTGGTGGCGGAGGCCCGCGTGCGCAATACCGCGCTTGAGCAACAGCGTGTACTCGAGGCCAGGGGGCGCCGCCTCGAGCACCGCCAGGCGGCGTTACGCGCACAGATCGCGGCGCTTGAGGCAGAGCTGGCGGCCGACACCGCTGCGGAGGAGGTCGAGGACGAGGAGGCTGAGTCGCGCGAGGCGATCCTGCTCGAGACTGCGCGTGGGCGCGCGCTGTCACGGGGCGGCGGCGGCCCCGGCGCGGAGTCGTCATGAGCCTCGGCTCACGGGGCTTGTGTCCTCAGCCCCCGGAACAGCAGCTGGAGTACGTCCTGCGCCTCTATGTGGTGGCCGGTAGCCCTGCGTCGCGGCGCGCCGTGACGAACTTGCGCGCCGTTTGCAAAGAGCATCTCACCGGCAGGTACACGCTCGAGGTGATCGACCTGCGTGAGCAGCCGGCGCTCGCAGGCGAGCGCTACATTCTCGCCGTACCCACGTTGGTGAGGGAGTTCCCGACCCCGCCCCAGCGGCTGATCGGGGACCTCTCTAACCGCGAGCGGCTACTCCTGGCACTCGACCTGGAGGCCACGTGATCGACAGCGACCCGGGATCAGAGCACCCGGCCTCAAGCTACGACGGACTCGCGGCACGACTCGCGAAGGCCACCGCGGCGCTGGCCGAGGCCGAGGCGACGCTTGCCGCCGTCGGAGCCCGCGAGGTGGACGCCCTCGTGACTGGTTCGGGCGCCGATTTGGAAGTGCTCACGCTGCCAGAACCGGACGGTCACCCCGAGTTCTTCCGAGTCCTTGTCGCTGCAATGCAGGAGGGGGCGGCGAGTCTCGACCCCGGCGGTATCGTGCTGTACGCGAACGGGCGCCTGGCCGAGCTGCTCGGCCTTCCGCTCGAGCGGGTCGTCGGTTGCGCACTCGCCGAGCTTGCCGCCGACGCGAGTGGGCCGTGTGTGCAGCGACTGCTGGCGCAGGCCGCTTGTGGCGCCGCGCGCGCTGCGCTCGAGCTCCGGCGGGGAGACGGGCGCCGAATGCCGGTGGAGGCGTCAGCGGCGCCGCTCGCCGGCGGGTCGGGCGAGCTGTGCCTGCTCGTGACCGACATGACCATCGAGCGGCTCGCCGAGGCGGAGCTGCAGCGCGAACGCGCGGCGCTCGCCCAGGCCCAGGCGATCGGGGGCGTCGGCAGCTGGGAGCGGGACCTGGACACTGGCGAGGGGCGCTGGTCCGCCGAGCAGTTTCGTCTGCACGGCCTCGATCCCGCGGGCAGGGTCCCGCCGCAGCTCGAGTACTTCGCGCGTGTGCATCCAGATGACCGTGCGGCGTTGGCGATATCAATAGCCGACCACGCGCAGCGGCGCTCGGCGCACGTCGAGGAGTACCGCTTCGAGCACCCCACGCTTGGCACCCGCATGCTGCTGATACACGGTGACTACCTCGAGGCCGGAACCGACGGGGGCGGGCCTGCGCGGCTGGCCGGCACCTGCCAGGACGTAACCGACCAACGTGCCGCCCAGGCCGCGTTGCAGACCGCGGACGAGCGCTTCCGCTGCTCCTTTGACGAGGCGCTGATCGGGATGGAGATCGTCGATCTTGACGGCCATTACGAGCGCGTCAACGACGCGTTCTGTGCGATCGTAGGCTACACCCACGAGGAGTTAGTCGGCCTCCATCGCGCGAATATCACGCACCCCGACGACGTCGCCGCCGACGCCGCCGCACTGCGCGCCCTACTCGCGGGGGAGGCGAGCTCGCACATGCGCGAGAAGCGCTACCTCCACGCGTCCGGCCATACGGTGTGGGCCGCGGTCAACCTCACAATGATCCGTGACAACGCGGGTGAGCCGCTGCACCTCATCGCGCAGGCCCAAGACATCACCGAGCGTCGCAACTACGAGCGCCAGCTGCAGCACATGGCCGACCACGACCCGCTGACCGGCCTGCTCAACCGCCGCAGCTTCGAACGCGAGCTGGTTCGTCACGCCGCCCGCGGGCAGCGCTACGGTGCGGCCGGCGCGGTGCTGATGCTCGACCTAGACAACTTCAAGTACTTCAACGACAGCCAGGGCCACAGCGCAGGCGATTCGCTGATCGTGCGCATCGCGCACGGCCTGCAGCAGCGCCTACGAGACAGCGACGTGCTCGCCCGCCTGGGTGGCGACGAGTTCGCCGTGCTGCTCCCCAACCAGGACGGGCAGGAGACGCAGACCGTCGCCGAGGCGCTGCTGCAGATCGTGCGCGACGAAGAGATGCCGGCGCTGATGGGCGAGCGCAAGCGGGTCACCGCGAGCATCGGCATCGCCCGCTTCGACGAGGGCGAGCTGTTGACCGCCGAGGAGATCATGGTCAACGCTGACCTTGCGATGTACGACGCCAAGGAAGCTGGCCGCGACCACTGGGCGCGCTACCGCACTGAGAGGCACGACCGGCCGAAGATCGCGAGCCGGATGAAATGGGCCGAGCAGATCAACGACGCAATCGTCGACGACGGCTTCGAGCTACTCGCCCAGCCAATCGTGCCGCTCGTGGCCAGCGGACCCGCGCAGTACGAGCTGCTGCTGCGCATGCGCGATCGGCACGGTGACCTGATCCCGCCGGGATCCTTCGTGTACATCGCCGAGCGCCTGGGATTGATCGGCGAAATCGACCGCTGGGTCGCCAGGCGCGCAATCGATATGCTCGCCGAGCAACGCGCTCTGGGTCGCGACTTGCGCTTCGAAGTCAACCTGTCGGGCCACACGATCAGTGACGAAGGTCTGCTCGAGCTCGTCGAGCGTCGGCTGCGCGATCAGGACGTGCCACCCGACCGGCTGATCTTCGAGGTCACCGAGACAGCTGCGATCGCCAACATCGCCCGCGCCGCCGTCTTCGCCGAGCGCCTTTCCGAGCTCGGATGCAAGTTCGCCCTGGATGACTTCGGCGCTGGCTTCGGCTCCTTCTACTACCTCAAGCATCTGCCTTTCGACTACATAAAAATCGACGGTGAGTTCGTGCGCCACTGCGCCTCCAACGAAACCGATCGCATCCTGATCTCCGCAGTCGTGCAGATCGCCCGCGGCATGGGCAAACGCACGATCGCCGAGTACGTCACAAACCAAGAAATTGTCGAAGTGCTAACCCGCCTCGGGGTCGACTACGGCCAGGGCTTCCACCTCGGTCGACCTGCCCCCCTCGCCAAACACCTCGCCGCGCGAGACCCGGCGGCCGTCGCCTCACCCAGGCCGAGGCGATCAACCCCGCAATACTGAGGTTGGGAGCGCTGCTCGCCCCAACCACGCACGCGCCACCCGGCCGGCGCACCGCGTCCCGGGACGGAGGGGCTGATTACCGCTACGAGCACATGCTCGGCTGGCACCTTGGGCTCGGTATCGCCCCCGAGCAGCGCTTGCGGCTTGGTGACGCTACTCAGTGGCCTTAGTCCCTCGAATCAAGGGGGTGCCCGGCGCCTATTTACTGCTTTTTGGGGATCATCGGGATGCCCCGCGCGTCGATAGTGATCACATGTGCCAAGCGACGACCATCGCGCTTGCATTGCGCGTCCTCTGAGGAGCGGCTTAATCGCCGGCGTTTGAGCAAGCCGGAGGTTCCGCGGGCCGTCCAAATGAGGGAACCGGGCTGGGCTTTACATCTGTCAAACGATCGCCACGCAGCGGGCGCCGCGATCACCTGCGAGAGCGAGTACGGAATGGGAAGCGTGTTCACACTGGAACTGCCTGTCAGCGCCTCATCGATGGGAGAGCCACCATGGCGATCGATCGCGCTTTCCGCATGACGTCACGCCGTAAGTCCGACTACGGCCCGGGCGAGCCTGCCGCAGCGCCGGCGCGCCAAGCGTTGGCGTTAGGCGGTCCTCGGACCAGCGACCAGATCTGGGGCGTCGGCACCCCGGAGGACCAGACGCTTCACGCGACGATCGAGATGGGCCAGGTGTTCCGCGAGCGGGCGCGTCTGACCACTCAGTTCCGCGCCCTGACCTTTGAGGACCAGCTCTGCAGCCTGCCGAACCGTCTTGCGTTTGACGAGCGTTTCGCCGAGCTTATCCGGGGCGACCCGGCCTCCAATCTTGCGGTTCTGCTCCTCGACCTCGATAACTTCACGCAACTCAACGACTGGTTTGGCCGTTCCGATGGCGACCATGCGCTGCGTCTGGTCGCCAACGCGTTGCGGCACGATCTTCGCATCGACGACCTACCAGCCCGGCTCGGCGGCGACGAGTTCGCTGCGCTGCTTTCTGCAATCGAGCCCGAGGACGCGCGTGTACTGGCCGAGCGTATCCAGCAGCGCGTCTCAGAGCTTTCGGGGTCGTATCGGCTGACGGTCAGCGTTGGGATCTCGTGGTTCGATGGCGACCGTAGCCGAACCATGCTCAAGACCGAAGCGGCCCTCCATCGAGCAAAGTCATACGGACGGAACCGCGTCTGCATGACACGCCTCACCGGCGCCGAAGAGGGGTGGGCCGCGCCCGCGGTCGAGAATTGGTGCCTGAGCGATCGGACGATGTGAGTCCTGCGCGGCTTCAGGCCGAGCCACGCGCACGCTCTGCGCCGCCGGGTCGCTGCGCTGGTGAATCCAGCGCCTCATCGCGCGTTGGTCGGCTCCACCAGCCCAAGGCAACACCGTGCCCGCGGGTCTTCGTCGAGCGGCGTCGGGGTGGAAGTCGCGCTGTACGACAACCTGCTCACCGGCGCGGTCTTGCGTCACGACGCTGAGTCGTGGTATCCCGCCGGAAACCCCGTCGGCACCGGCAACCAGCTGCACAAGTC
>Ga0209839_10001977_pt1 | contig 10242 bp, 9 predicted proteins | sample OrgsoiDNA2013050_FD_185800 | JGI IMG/M metagenome (GOLD analysis project Ga0209839, IMG submission 185800) | Permafrost soil microbial communities from the Arctic, to analyse light accelerated degradation of dissolved organic matter (DOM) -... | ecosystem: Environmental > Terrestrial > Soil >... | reverse complement strand
TGGTTCCCGGCCGTACCGGGATAGTCGCGACCGCACCGACCGGCCTGGGTTCCGCAGCGCAGGCCGTCCGGAGCGCGGTGCCGGAGAGCGCCCGGGTCCGCGCGAAGCGGGCCCCCGCACTGAAGGATCTGCGGGGCGTGGATCCGGCCGTCCTGACGGTAGCCGCCCCCGCGCCAATCGCGGCGAGCGTCCTGGCGCTTACGGCGCGGATCGCGGCGGCCGTTCCGACGTCGACCATCCCGATCGAGGCGACCGCCCGGGCGCTGACCGTGGCTACCGTACCGACCGTCCCGGCGGTGACCGTAGCGACCGTCCCGGCGGTGACCGTAGCGACCGTCCCGGCGGTGACCGTAGCGACCGTCCCGGCGGTGACCGTAGCGACCGTCCCGGCGGGCCCAGCGCAGGGCGCCCGGCTCGCGGCGGCGCCCCCGGCGGCGCTGGCCGCCCGGACAGGGGCTCCTCCAGCGGCGGCTCGTACCGCCGCGCCGACTCGCCTGACCGCACCCCTGGCCGCGCCGGTCCCAGCCGGAGCGGCCCGTACCGTGCTGGTCCCGGCCGTGGCCCGGACCGCACGGGGCCCCGCCGCAGCGACTCCGGCCGTGGCGGTACTGGCCGCGGGGGGCCTGGCCATGGGGGTGCCGATCGAGGCGGCGCCAACAGTGGCAGGCCCGACAGTACGGAATGGCGGCCACGTGGCCTGGGCAGCGACCGGGTCGGCCGCACCGGGTCGCCACCGATCCCGGAGGATGTGACCGCCGACCAGCTGGACCCGGAAGCGCGCGCGGAGCTCCGCACGTTGCCCGCGGACCTGGCCGACAGCGTGGCCCGGCGGCTGGTGGCCGCCGAGATCGAGGAAGATCCCGAACGTGCCTATGCTCAGGCCCGCGCCGCCCGGGAACTCGCCGCGCGGGTGGGCCTGGTACGCGAGGCCGTCGGGATCGCCGCCTACCGGGCCGGCAAATGGGCCGAGGCCCTGTCCGAGCTGCGCGCCGCGCGCCGGCTCACCGGCCGGGAGATCTACCTGCCGATGATGGCCGACGCGGAGCGGGCCCTGGGTCGGCTCGACCGGGCGCTGGCGCTGGCGCACAGCCCAGAGGCGGCCACGCTCAACCGGGCCGGGCAGATCGAGCTGCTGATCGTCGAGTCGGGGATCCGGCGCGACCAGGGCAGTCCCGCAGCCGCCGTGGTCGTGCTTCAGGTACCGGAACGCACCGACGGGCGGGGCCGGCCGTACTCGGCGTCCCTGTTCTACGCCTACGCCGACGCGCTGCTGGAGGCGGGCCGGGCGGAGGAGGCCCTGGACTGGTTCGCCCGGGCCGCCGCCATCGACGCCGACGGCGACACCGACGCGGCGGAGCGGCTTCAGGAGCTCCAGGGGATCACGCTGGAAGACCTCGACCCGGACGCGGACGAGCCCGAAGACGAAGACGGCGAGACGGCCCCCGGCTCGCTGTGAGGCGCCGGTCCGCGCGGTCCCCGGGGCCCGCTGGTTGGGTGCATGCGAGCCGGCCGCTGCCTCATGCCTGCTCCTTTTCAGATCAGCGGTGCTTCGACAGGGTCGAGGGCGGGGGCGCGCTGTGTCAGCGCCGTGACCGGCTTCCCCGACAACGGCGCGCTGCGCATCTTCGGGCTCCCCCGAACGCTGCCCGAATGAACCCCTCAGCCTGACACGCGTCGGCCCGCCTGGCTGGGCTGGGCGGTCTTGTCGAGCCAGTGCAGGATGCCGCTGACGTTGGCTTCGGTCCCGGTGAGCCGCATCAGCTTCTCACCCGCGTCGTCGTCGCAGGCCTCCCGCAGGCCCGCATAACGGTCTTTGGTGCGCTCGTGCACCATGGCTACCGCGTGGTCCAGGTCCAGGCCCGCGCTGTGCGCCCGGCGGGTTTCCTCGACCCACACCCGGATCTCCTCCGCGGACCGTTCCAGCGTCTCCTGTACTGAACCGAGCGGTCCGTAGTGGCTGAAGAGCAGGCGCTGCGGCCGAAGCGCGCCGAACAGCCGCAACGACGTCAGCGCTGTGTCCAGGTCGAAGTCCGGCGGGGGAGTGGCGGCCCGCAGGTCGCCGGTCTCCGGCAGGTAGACCCCGGCCGCGTCACCCACGTAGAGGTCGCCGCTGGCGGAGTCGAGCAGCCCGACGTGGTGCTTGGCGTGGCCAGGCGAGTAGTGGCTGTCCAGCCGGCGGCCACCGCCGAGGTCGACGACGCCAGTCTGCGCCACGGTCTCGATCCGCTCGGGCGGCGTCGGGGCCAGCGTTCCGAACAGGGCGTCCAGGGCGTCGCCGTACACCATCCGCGCGCTCGCCATCAGGCGGGACGGATCGGCCAGGTGCCGGGCGCCCTCGGTGTGCACGACCACCCGCGCGGCCGGGAACATCTCCGCGATGTCGCCGACGCCGCCGGCGTGGTCGAGGTGGATGTGCGTGACCACCACCGTGGCCAGGTCCTGCGGGCCCACCCCGAGCGAGGCGAGGGCGTCATGGACGACCGGCGCCGAGGGTGCGGTGCCCGTCTCCACCAGGCACGGCCGGTCCGACCGGATGAGGTAGCCGGCGGTGATGCCGCGGTAGCCCGCCATCCGGGTGTCGATCTCGAACACGTCGTGCCCGAGCGCGGTGATACCCGCCCCGGTGTCCGTGCTGCCGTCCTGCGTGCCGCCTGCCTCGTCGCTCATCAGAATTGCGGCGTGGAAACCCCGGACTTCAGGCCGGGGAGGAAACGCCGCTCCCCCCTTCCGCGTGTCGCGCTTATCCGAAACGGTGCGATTGGAGAAGCTTGGTTGTTGTGAGGACGGCGTACAAGTGCCGGGCGTACCCGGCACCGGAGCAGGCCAGCGCGCTTAACCGCACGTTCGGGTGCGTCCGCGTCGTGTGGAACCGGACGCTCGCATGGCGGCACCAGCGCTACTTCAGCGAGCAGGCCAGGACGAACTCCACTCAGGCCAACGCCTACCTGACCGCCATGAAGCGCGACCCCGACCTGGCCTGGCTGAACGAGGTGTCCTCGGTCCCGCTGCAGCAGGCGATCCGGCACCAGCAGGTCGCGTACACCAGCTTCTTCGCCGGGCGAACCCGCTATCCGAGGTTCAAGTCCCGCATCGGCCGGCAGTCCGCCGAGTTCACCCGGTCCGGGTTCCGGTATCAGGACGGGCGGTTGTTCCTGGCGAAGATGGACACGCCGCTGGAGTTCGTGTGGTCGTGGCCCGACATTGACCCGGCATCGATTGACCCATCCACGGCGACCGTTTCCCGTGATCCATGCGGACGCTGGTACGTTTCGTTCGCCGTCGAGGTGGCCGGCCCCAGCCAGCTTCCCGCGACGGGTGCCGTGGCCGGCGTGGACCTGGGCATCAAGGACTTCGCCGTCACCTCCGGCGGGGTGAAGGTCCCGAACCCGCGGAAGCTGGCCCGCCGGGAGCGGAACCTTGCCCGCTACCAGCGGAGGCTTGCCCGCCGCCAGCGCGGTTCCGCGAACCGCGCCAAGGCCACGGCGAAGGTCGCCCGCGCGCACCGGAAGGTCCGTGCGTCCCGCGCCGATTTCCTGCACCGCACCTCGGCCCAGTTGGTCCGCGACCATGACGTGATCGTGGTCGAAGACCTGGCCGTCAAGAACATGATCCACAACCGGTCCCTGGCTAAGGCCATCAGCGACTGCGGGTGGGGCGCCTTCCGCCGCATGCTCGAATACAAGGCCGCCAGGGCCGGACGGCACCTGATCGTGATCGACCGCTGGTACCCCTCCAGCAAGACCTGCTCGGCGTGCGGGCATCTGCTCGCCGACTTGAGCTTGACGACGAGGCACTGGACGTGCCCGTCCTGCCGTACCCGGCACGACCGGGACATCAACGCGGCGAAGAACATCCTGGCGGCAGGTCTTGCCGTAGGCGCCGGAACCGGCGCCGATGCCTGCGGAGCTGATGTCAGACACTCCGGGTCCTCCCGGGTGCAGTCGGCTGTGAAACAGGAACCCCCGGGTGTGAGCCTGGGAATCCCCGTCCTTCAGCTTCAGGGCGGGGAGTAGTCAAGTGCCCATTCTCGCCCAGAGGGGCAAATTCCTGCTCAGGACGTCACGAAGGTCCGCATCACGAGCCCGGTGCGCGGCTTGGGCCCGAACGAGGTCGACTTGCGGGGCATCCGCTCGCCGTTCTCCGCCACTGCCCGGACGTCCGCGGCAGACACCGGGTTACAGATGACTGCGATACCGTGCGCCTCCCGGGCCGCCTGCACCGCCGCGGCGGCGTCCCCCGGCACGACGACCACCTCCGGCTCGGCGTCCCGCAGTTTCCAGGCGCCCTGGATCAGCAGTTCGCGCAGCACCGACGCGGCCAGGCCCCGCCAGCGCGCCGAATGATCCGGGGGCATGACCTCGGCCAGCCGGTCCGGCTGCGGATCGGTCAGCAGGTACTGGTCCGCGCCGTCGGTGAGCAGGAAGGCCGGGCCGTCGCGCCCGGCGTCGGCGAGCAGTTGCACCGCATCGTTCAGCTCATTTTTGACGGGCCGGACGCAGAATGCGCCCTTGGCCATCTCGGCGGCCCGCGCCGGGGCCAGCCCGGGGACCACCCGGTGGATGGCACCGATCCGTGGCGGGTAGGCCGCCGAGTCGACGAGGAACGCCAGGCCGAAGTCCCACGGTCCGCAGCTCTGGCCGTCCCCGCGCTCCCGGTCCTGCATCTTCAGGTAGGCGGCGTAGCGGTGATGCCCGTCGGCGATCAGCGCGCTGCGCCCAGCCAGGTCGGCCGAGATCGCCGCGTGCTCGGCCGGGTCGGTCAGCGCCCACACCCGATGCCGGATCCCGTCGTCGGTCACCGCGGACAGGATCGGCTCCCGCGTCGTGGCCGCCTCGTCGACGAGGCGGGTGGCCTGGCTGCCGGGGCCACCGGTGGCCTGGCCACCGTCCTCGCCCGAGTCGTACAGCAGGAAGATCGGCTCCAGGTTGGCCTGGGCCGTCTCCATCAGCTCGCGCCTGCCCTCCACCGGGCCGGGCACGACGTCCTCGTGCGGCAGCACGCTCGGGGAGCCCGCCGGGACCAGCCGCAGCGCACCGATCAGCCCGCGCTGGACGACCTCCCAGCGGAAGGTTCCGGAGCCGCCGGTGCCGGGAGTATCGCCGCCGTTGGCGGGCACGCTCTGCTCGTAGGCGTACAGCGCCGGCTCCGGGTCCCGGACCAGCACGCCCGAGGCAAGCCAGCCGTACAGGTCGCGCGCGGCCAGCTGGCTGGTTTCGGGGCCGTGCGGTGATTGCGGGGATCCGGCTCCGGGCAAAATCAGACGAACGACGTTGTGCGGCTCGGACTCCAGGAGTCGCTCCACGGTGCCCGGGCCGATGACGTCATACGGTGGGGAGGTGATGTTCGCGATGCCGCTCACCCGGTCAGAGGCGTAGCGAACCCCCCGGAAGGGCGCCAGCGTCAGGCCATGAGCCCCCGGCGCTGGCTGTTGGTCGGACGAAAGGGTCTGCACACATGTCAGAAGGACCAAACGGTATTCAGGATTCCCGGTCGGCCGGCGCAGGGCCTGATCATGCTGACGCCACGGGCGCCGACGGCCCGCAGGGTGATCCTTACTCCTGGTATCAGCGCGGCCTGGAACTGCTGAGCCGGGGCAGCCCCGCCGCCGCGGCGCAGATCCTGGAGCGCGCTGCCACCGCCGAGCCGGGCTCACGCAGCGTCCGGGAGGCGCTGGCCCGCGCCCAGTTCGACGCCCGGCGTTACCTGGAGGCGGCGGACAACTTCCGGCTGATTGTCGAGGCCAGCCCGGCCGACGACTACGCCCACTTCGGGCTCGGCCTGTCCCTGGCCCGGTCCGGGGATCCCGCCTCCGCGGCTGAGTACCTGGCCCTGGCCGCCGCCATGCGGCCGGACGTGAAGCACTACACCACCGCGCTGCACCAGGTGCGCGCTACGCTGCACTCCCGGACCTGGGACGGCCCGTCGGGGCCGTCCAGGCCCACCGGCGACCCCACCGGCGACAAGGAGGACGATTGAGCGAGCAGGCGGCTCAGGCCGGCGCGGCCCGGGGCACCGCGGACGCACCCAAGGGCAGTGCGCAGCCGCTGTGCCACGCTTATGACGTTGCCCTGCTCGACCTCGACGGCGTCGTCTACATCGGCGGTAACGCCATTCCGGGTGCCAGCCAGGCGCTGCGCAAGGCCAGCGAGCAAGGCATGCGGCTCGCCTACGTTACGAACAACGCGTTCCGCACGCCCGCCGCCGTGGCCCAGATCCTCACCGGGTTCGGCATCGCTGTCACGCCTGGGGACGTCGTCACCTCCGCGCAGGCCGCCGCGCGGCTGCTCGCGCAGAAGCTCCCGGCGGGCTCGGCGGTGCTGGTCGTGGGCGGCATGGGGCTGCGGCTGGCGGTACGCGAGCGCGGCCTGCGCCCGGTGTCGACCTCGCTGGACAAGCCAGCCGCCGTGGTCCAGGGGTACGCCCCGGGTATCAGCTACCCGCTGCTGGCTGAGGGCGGGCTGGCCGTCGCGGCCGGCGCGCTGTTCGTCGGGACCAACGCCGACAAGACGCTGCCCGGACCGCACGGGCGCCAGCCCGGCAACGGATCGCTGCTGCAGGTGATCGCCTTCGCGACCGGGCAGCAGCCACTGATCGCGGGCAAGCCCGAGCCGCCGCTGCACGAGGAGTCGGTGGCCCGCACCGGGGCGCGCCACCCACTGGTCGTCGGTGACCGCCTCGATACCGACATCGAGGCCGCACAGCGCGTGAAGGCGGATAGCCTGCTCGTGCTGACCGGAGTGACCAGCCCCGCCGAAGCCGTCCTCGCGCCCCCGGGCCAGCGGCCCACCTACCTCGCCGAGGACCTGTCCGGCCTGGTCGAGCCGCAGCCCGCGATAACGTCCGGGGACGACGGTTTCAGCTGCGGCGGCTGGACGGCCCGCTGGGCGGACGGTAACCAGCTCGAGCTGTCCGGCCACGGCGCGAAGATCGACGGCCTGCGCGCCCTGTGCGCCGTCGCCTGGTCCCGCGACCGCGGCACGGAGGGGCTCACCGGAGATGGCCTACGGCAGGTCCTGCAGACCCTCGGCTACGTGGTGTTAGCCCGGGGGGGCGACCCCCCGGAACCCCCCGGATGCGCTCCGCGCCCCGCGGCGGTACTTCGCCGAGACACCGGCCGCTCACCGGGCCGGAGGCCCGGTTCGTTAGGCCGGTAGCGAGCGCCTCGCCGTAGGTCCTGCTGCGGTTCCCGCCGACAGCACCGGCCGCTCGCCGGGGCCTTCGGCCCGGGTTCGCTGGGCCGGTAACGATCGGCTCGCCGTAACTCGCTGTGGTACTTGACTTGACAGCCGGTCTCCTGATGCGCTGTCCTATACGCCATGGACGACCGCTTCAGCATGCCCCACCGCAGCAAATCATGGCGCGCGGTGACCGGGGCCTGCGGTCGCTGTCCTTCCTGTTGTTGTTGCCACTGACGGCCTTCTGCCGCGCTGACTTCCTGATCGCCCGCCCTCGCTGAGGGCGTTCCCGATCGGCCAGTGCCGGCCCGAGCCGCTGCCGGGTGATCATCCCCTGGCATCCCCGGTCATCCGGCGGGGATTCCCCTTGGACAGCACTGACGAAGGACTTGATGTTGTGGACCTCGACGTTTCCGTGGCCCCCGAGATCGCCCAGCTCATGAGCACGGGATCGCCTCGGCTCTGCGGCCCGGCCCCGGACGGGCCGTCCGGCTCTGGCCGCCACGGCGCGGACGGGGGCCCCGCCACCATCGGCGACCTGGCCCGCCGGCTGCGGCTGATCACCGCCGCGCCCGAGCGCTGGTGGAGCCTGGTCCGCTTCGATCCCGACCGGGCCGTGCGCGTCGCCATCCCCACCGACGGGCCCGGTGAGGCCTGGCTCCTGATCATCCCGCCGCGCAGCGGGTGGACCGGCGACGATGGGGAATGCGGATGCGAGGTCGTGACGGTGGTCGCCGGTGAGGTCACCGAGCAGGCCATCAACGACTGCGGGGTCGCAACCAGGCCGCTGCTGCCCGGCAAGACACGGGTGCACGGCAGCGGCCAGCTGCACCAGGTCATCAACCGCAGCGACGGGTATGCGGTGAGCGTGCACGCGCGCGCCAGGGCCAGGGCCGATTGAGCGCTGGAGCCGATTAAGCACTGACGCAGGCGAACCGCGGCAGGGCAATCAACCGTTAGGTGCACACTTAAATCCCCCTCAAGGCCGATATCTTATGACATCTGTCATGCCACGCTGTGGATGGACGGCACTCCGCCGTGACCGCCGCCGGCGCCTACCGTGTAGACGATCGTGGATGCGCGCTCGCCGGCAGATATGCGCAAGAATTAACCATGCCCGGCCTCCCCGGGCATGTTCAGGGGCATGAAGGGACGAATAGATGATCGAGGTACGGGGCCTCTCGAAAAGATACGGCGACAAGCTCGCCGTCGATAACCTGTCCTTCGCTGTCGAGCCCGGCAAGGTCACCGGGTTCCTGGGCCCTAACGGGGCTGGCAAGACCACCACGATGCGGCTGATTCTGGGCTTGGACTACCCGACCGCCGGGACGGTGCATGTTCACGGCAAGCAGTACCGTGACCTGCCCTACCCGATGCACGAGGTCGGCGCGCTGATCGACGCTAAGGCCGTGCACGGCGGCCGCAGCGCCTACAACCACCTGTGGTGCCTGGCCCAGACGAACGACATCCCCAAGCGCCGGGTCGACGAGGTGCTGGCGCTGGTGGGCCTCACCGAGGTGGCGAAGAAGCGCACCAAAGGCTTCTCTCTCGGCATGAGCCAGCGGCTCGGCATCGCCGGGACGCTGCTTGGTGACCCGGACGTGCTGATGTTCGACGAGCCGGTCAACGGGCTGGACCCGGAAGGCATCCGCTGGATCCGGAACCTGATGAAGACGCTGGCGTCCGAAGGACGCACGGTGTTCGTCTCCAGCCACCTGATGTCGGAGATGGAAAACACGGCCGACGACATCATCGTCATCGGCCGGGGCCGGCTGATCGCCAACACCACGATCGACAAGTTCATCGCGGAGAACTCGACCGAGACCGTCCGGGTGCGCACCCCGCAGATCGACGTGCTGGCCAAGGCCGTCGCCGTGGCCGGGGGGACCGCGACGGCCAAGGGGGACGGCTCGCTCCTGGTCCAGGGGCTGAGCACCGACCGCACCGGGGACATCGCATTCGAGGCCGGTGTGCGGCTGCACGAGCTGTCCCAGACCCGCGCGTCGCTGGAGCAGGCGTTCATGGAGCTCACTGCGGACAGCGTGGAGTACCACGCCGGGAACCAGCCGGGCCAGGCCGCAGGATCCCACCGCGCTGCCGCAGCAGACGGCCCAGCCCCGGCCCAGACCACGGGGGACACGGCGCAGCCAGCGGATACGGCGCAGCCAGCGGACACAGCGCAGGCACGTACGGGGAGGATGAACTGAGATGGCCACGGTAACCACAGAAGGCTCCCGGCTCTCGGCACTGCCGCCTGCGTCCGGCCGGGCGGGCCTGATCGGCACGCTCCGCTCGGAGTTCACCAAGATCCGCTCGGTGCGCTCCACCTACTGGACGCTGCTGGTCCTGTTCGTGATCTGCGTCGGCCTCGGCGCTCTGGTCACCTCGCTGACCGCGGCGCACTGGAGCCAGGCGGGACCGGGCCAGCGGGCGTCCTTCGACCCGACCCGCAACAGCCTCGTGGGCCTGTACTTCGGGCAGTTCGTCATCGTGGTGCTCGGCGCGCTGATCATCACGTCGGAATACTCCACCGGGATGATCCGCACCGCGCTGACGGCGATGCCGCGGCGCGGGATCTTCTACGTGGCCAAGGCGCTCGTCTTCACGGCGGTCGCTCTGGTCATTGGTGAGGTCACCAGCTTCGTCGCGTTCTTCCTGGGGCAGACCCTGCTGTCGGGCCACCACATCCAGACCACGCTGGGCGCGCCCAATGTGCTGCGCGCCGTGATCGGCGGCGGCCTGTTCATCGCGGTGACGGGTCTTTTCTCGTTTGGTATCGGCACCCTCGTCCGGCACACCGCCGCAGCGATCAGCGTCGCGATCGGTGTGCTGTTCGTGGTGCCTATCATCGTGAACTTCCTGCCCTCGTCCTGGACCAACGACATCATGCGCTGGCTCCCGTCCGAAGGGGGGCTCGCGATCTGGAACCCGCACCAGCAAGCACACGAATGGTCCGCCTGGCCCGAGTTTGGGGTGTTCTGCGCGTACACCGCGGCGGTCCTGATCGCCGGGTTCATCCTCTTCCGCAACCGGGACGCCTAGCCCCGAGCTGACACGTCCGAACGGG
>Ga0209839_10001976_pt1 | contig 10247 bp, 9 predicted proteins | sample OrgsoiDNA2013050_FD_185800 | JGI IMG/M metagenome (GOLD analysis project Ga0209839, IMG submission 185800) | Permafrost soil microbial communities from the Arctic, to analyse light accelerated degradation of dissolved organic matter (DOM) -... | ecosystem: Environmental > Terrestrial > Soil >... | reverse complement strand
TGGTAAGAAACCCACCCATGTTGAGCGGCTGGACAAACTTCCTAATGGCAGTTTTATTGAATACCATGGCAAGCCTTTTTTAATTAAACAGCCGAATCTTATTGCTGCCTGGACGGCTTTCGGGTACGAAGAAGCTATTGAACTGCCACCGGGTATTAAAGTGGTTGTATTGACTCCCAAATCTATTCTAAACAGCTTCCGGGCACGGTACACTCCGCAAATGGCAAACTAAAATGCGGTTTATCTCCCTTGGATCATGCTTATATAATAATTATCAAATAGGGGCAGGAAGAAGCAAATGGCTACCGAACCGTAAATTCGTGGATGAAAAGAATTCTCCTTTTGACTACTATCATTTCATCAATTTTCTCAGGCTGTAAGGGACAGGGCAAACACCTGGGTCCCGGAGATCCCGTTCCGGTATTTTCCCTGCGTGACCAGAACGACAGTGTATTCAATATTTCAGATTTTATCGGTAAAAAAATCCTGGTCATCTATTTTTATCCAAAGGACGAAAGCAGCGGTTGTACCAAAGAAGCCTGTTCATTCAGGGATAATTATAACGAATTCAAAAAGGCCGGTGCGATGGTAATTGGCATTAACTCAGGAAGCGTAGAGAGCCACCGCAACTTCATACAAAATCACCAACTCCCCTTTGTATTATTAAGCGATCCAGGCAATAAGATTCTGAAAATGTTTGGGGTAAAAAATAAGTTTATTTTTATAACCGGCAGGGAGACCTTTATTATCGATAAGTCGGGTAAAATCGTTTTTAGTTACGACTCCTTTACAAACGGCCCCGGCCATGAAAAGGAAGCATTAAAATATATCAATGGTGTTCAAAAGTAATTCAGACTTTCTACAATTATAAAAAGATTAATCGGCACCGGTAATTGGCAGATCACCAACTCTTTTTCATACGTCACTAAACTAAATATATTATTTTAGATCATGGAACAAGAAAACATACTGGATCCCATCCTGCTTGAGGAGAATACAAAACCGAAAAGACCTCTGGTGATCTCGGTGATTTGTATTATCTATTTCTTTTTTCTTGCTCTTGCCATTCCCATTATCATTGTTAAATCAAATACCGTCACCAATTGGCCTTTTTTAGCCATGGTTGCTTACCTGGTGATAACCCTGGTTTCCATAATCGGTATCTGGAAAATGAAGAAATGGGGCGCTATTGGCTTTATTGCGCTGACTGGCATAGTTCAGGCTATAATCGTTGCGAATGGTAATTGGTCATTAAAGAGTCTTCTGATTCCTACGATTTGCTCGATAATCCTTCTTGTACAGATAAAAAAAATGAAATGAACGCCATGAAGAGAATAATAGTGTCGGCCTGGGTTACGCTTGATGGCGTATTTGATGCAGAGACAATGCAACATTGGTTTTTCCCTTATGACAGTACACAGAGGCAAGAGTATATTAAAAACGGGATTTTAAAAGCTGATACTATCCTCTTTGGCCGCACAACCTATGAAATGCTGGCATCTTTTTGGCCTCACCAAAAGAATGACGACATGGGACCGGCTAGCAAACTCAACAGCGTTGACAAATTTGTTGTTTCTACGACCCTGAAAAAAACTGATTGGAATAACACAAGAATCATCAATAAAAATATTATCGGGGAAATTGCGAAATTAAAGCAGCAACCTGGAACTGAAATTCAAATTGAAGGAAGTGCAACCCTGGTAAAGTCTTTAATGGGCACAAACCTCATTGATGAGTTCCGGTTCTTAGTTCACCCGGTTATTATGGGCGGTGGTAAGAAGTTTTTCATAGACGGAATGCCAGTAATGGGATTGAAACTGGTAAAAACGGAGACTTTTGACAAAGGAGTTGTTTTACTGTGCTTTCAACCGGCAGAACAGTAACGATCGACTCTGTTCCATAGCCCTTCCCCGAACCTATTGATGCGCGATTTTTTTTTAAATAAACTGGATAACCAGACTCTCCCATTCCTGGTCAATGGTAGTATCGGGCATACTTGTATTTGCTTTGGAATACCAATACTGTGCATTCGAAAGATCACCTTCGAACCGGTGCAGATAAGCGTGTATCTGGGCAGCGCGTCGGTCGTTTACGTTTTGAATCAAATCATGTGACCGTTCCCAGTTTCCCTTGCCCATCCACCAGAGTGCTTTCCCGTAAACGGATAATTGTTCCGGTGGAACATCACCGGACAAGCTCGATTTGAAATCAGTAAGCGTTTCTATCTTCATGGATCTGATATTTCCTGTTTACCTGAGATTATACCGCACAATCGTATTACAGAAGCAATGTATTAATTTACGAAATTAATCGGTGAAATCGGTACTTTGGGATCGTAGCCTTATCTGGTATAACGGCATTTGCCATCTTTACACTCGTTTTTGCCTGTCGGATGATATAAAAGCGTCCTTTGAGGTAATAAAAAATTGTTTATGAGAAGTTTGAAATGTTTTATTATCTCAATGGCTGTACTGGTTTTTTTCTCGTGCAGCAAGGAAAATCAAACCGAAGGAAAAGCAAACATTGCAGGTAACTGGGTTTTTGTTGGATTGCAGAATAGAACAACTTCTATCAATTCGTATATCACAAACGGCCATACGAGTACCGATGTCCTTTTTAGTTCTTATAAATCAAGCCGGGGTACGGGAAAGGTTAGTATTACCAGTGACTCGATTATCGGCTCTGGTATTGGATACAGTTATAATCTGTTTCAACGGTTAACGGATTATGAGGACAATGTGTTATCGAGCGACGATTCCATTCTGATTCCTTCCTCAGCCATGCCCGCGAACTCCTCCATAAAGTTTGAGTATATTGGCAAAGACTCTGTACATTATATTTCGGGAACACTGACCGGCAGTAACGGTTCGGGTACCTCACTGACTACGGGCGCTAAAATCTCATTAACAGGAGACACACTAGTCCTAACTTCAGGTATTTATTTTAACGACACAGCGAATGCCGCTCCTTTTCAAATATCGGGAACCGTAGTCACTACATTAAAAAGACAATAATTGAGTCTGTTGTATGCGTGGATTGTCATTGTCAGTTTTCATCGTTGCTGCCATTTTTTGTCTGACTGATTGCAGGAAAGTGTATAATCCTCCTGCCATTGAGGCTGATAATCGTATTTTAACCATCGATGGAGTTATAAACACAGGGTCGGATAATTCCTCGACAATCCGGATCACCCGTTCCGTAAACATCACGGATACAGTACCCGGGATTCCCGAACTTTATGCGAATGCCCAAATAATCAGTTCTGCCGGTGCGGTCTATCCGCTGATCGACTCGGCCGGTAATGGATCATATACCAGCGCCTTGTTAAATCTCGATCCTGCGCTGAAATATCAAATATCCGTTACAACAAATAACGGAAGTAAATATCAATCGGATTTCGTCACGCCCAAAATGGGTCCGCCGATTGACAGTATTACCTGGGAACGGGTGTTTGACCCGGTAATTAACAACGAGGTAATTAATATCTATTTGTATTCTCATGACCCCGCGAACAATACCCGCTATTACCGTTGGGATTATATTGAAACCTGGATACACGGTTCCCTCTATCAGACGCATTGGACACTAAAAGACGGAATGGAAGTTCCGGTTGATGACGATCATACCACCGATACCTGTTATACGACAATCCATTCCAGTAACATTTTACTGGGAAGCTCCGAAGCACTGGGTGCAGACGTGATCAGTAAAATGCTGATCACGACAATTATAAAAGATGATCCAAAAATGGATATAAAGTATAGTATACAGGTGAGACAATTTCCATTGGACGCGGAGTCTTACACCTTCTGGTCAAGCGTGCAAAAAAATTCACAATCTCTGGGCGGTTTCTTCGATCTGCAGCCGGGGCAGGTAAATGGTAATATTCATTCTGTCACGCATCCGGATGAACCAGTGGTGGGATATGTTTCGGCCAGCTCTTTCCAGGATCAGCGGATTTTCATCAGCAACCGTAATCTACCCGGGTGGAAATCAAATCCCTTATTGCCATGCGCACCTTCCACTGTTCCCGAGAATCCAATTAACCCATTGATCTGGGATTCTAATTATTACGGTGATTATCAGCTTTATTATTATTCTGGAACGTCCATGGTCATTGTTCCAAAAATCTGTCTTGATTGCAGAGTGACAGGCGGTGATACAACGAAACCGTCATTCTGGCCATAATGGTTTTCTTTTGAGTTTATGACAATCCCGTATCTGCACTGGTTTATCGTGTGATTGGCAGAAATCTATCAGTTATATTTGTGTGCCCTGGATGCATCCACGTTTATTTTTAACCTAAAAAAATTATCATTCATCAAATGTCAAAACAAAATTCCCGCCGACGCTTTATAAAGAACAGTATGCTGGCTTCAGCCGGTTTTTATATTATTCCGCGACATGTGCTGGGCAGGGGTTATACGGCACCCAGTGATAAGATAACAATTGCCAGTGTCGGCGTCGGGGGAAAAGGAGCCGACGACATAGATCATTTTGCAAAAAGCGGGAAAGCCAATATCGCTTTTTTATGCGATGTGGATGACGTAACCGCTGCGGATACCCGGAAAAAATTTCCGCAGGCAAAATATTATAAGGATTACCGGGAGATGCTTTCCAAAGAATCCAAAAGCATAGACGCCGTTTCCGTTTCAACTCCGGATCATATGCACGCGGTGGCTGCCATGGCAGCGATGCAACTGCATAAACATGTGTATGTACAAAAACCTTTGACCCACGATATCTATGAAGCACGGATGCTTACCGAAGCGGCTCATAAATATAAAGTGGTTACGCAAATGGGAAACCAGGGTGCATCAGGTGATGGCGTGAGGCGATTGGTTGAATGGTATCAGGCAGGACTGATAGGCGATGTTCACACCGTGTATTGTTATACCGACCGGCCTATTTGGCCGCAGGGTATCAAACGGCCCATAACCGCGTCGGCCATACCCTCTACGCTGGACTACGATCTTTGGCTGGGTACCGCTCCGCAAAAAAATTATTTCGACGGCCTCCTTCCTTTCAACTGGAGAGGGTGGTGGGATTATGGCACCGGGGCATTGGGCGATATGGCCTGCCATATCATGGCTCCGCCATTTGCCGTGCTTGGACTCGGTTATCCGCTTTCCGCCGAATGCAGTGTAGCATCGCGGTACGTAGAAAACTGGCACGCCGAATATTCACCCGAGAGTGGTCCGATATCATCTCATATCACCTTGATATTTGAAGGTAAAAATGGCAAGCCAAATGTGGAATTGCATTGGATGGATGGCGGAATTCAGCCGACCAGGCCCGTGGAGCTGGGATCCAATGAACTCATGGGCGATGGAGGAAACGGTGCGATTTTTATCGGTACGAAAGGTAACATGATGTGTGGCACTTATGGCGTGAATCCGCAGTTATTACCCACCAGTAAAACGCAGTCCGACAAAACTCCGCAGACGATCATGCGGGTTCCCGGGGGAGATGAAGGTCACTATGCTGCCTGGATCGAAGCCTGCATGGCGGGATACGGAAGCGAAAAAGCAAAAACCCTGAGTTCTAATTTTGATATTGCAGGTCCGCTAACCGAATCCGTTCTGATGGGTAACCTGGCCATCCGGAGCACCAATATCGAAAAGAAAAATGGAGACAGTATGGAATATCCCGGCCGCAATATCAAACTGTTATGGAACGGCCCTGACATGCGCATTACGAATTTCGAAGATGCGAATCTATTTGTCAAAAGAACGTATAGATCGGGCTGGAGTTTAAATATGTAAAAAAGCCGGGCAGCTATTTGCAAGTCTGATATGATAATCGGATTCACTCAGATCGCAGACTCTCAACCGGATTTACAACAGCAGCTTTTATCGTTTGAAAGCTGGTGGTAGCCAAAGCGATTACAAATGCTATCGCGCTTACTACTGCAAACATCCACCAGCTTAGGTCTATCCGGTATGCAAAATCTTCCAGCCATTTGCTCATTACCCAATAGGAGACCGGCGTGGCGATAATAATAGCAGTGGTCACCATAATAGTAAAACCTGATGAAAGGGTGACGACAATATCTCGGACACTTGCTCCAAGTACTTTGCGGATACCGATTTCCTTTGTGCGGTTTATGGCATTGATTGCAGAAAGGCCAAACAATCCCATACAGGCAATAAAAATGGCAAAAAGGGAAGAATATTGAATGGTTTTTTCCCAGCGCTGATCTGCCTCATACATTTTTGCGATGGTTTCATCCAGGAACGTATATTCAAAGGGATAATCCGTGATACTCTTCCATTCCCGGCCGATTTCAGTAATTGCCTGTGGCATATGTCCGGGTTTTATTTTGAACAGGAAAATCATCTCGTAATTATTTCCAAGCACGTGTTCTTCGGGTTCAATTTGTTTGGATAATGTTTCAAAATGATAATCTTTCACAACTCCGATAATAGTGGCGTGGATCGGCTCGCAAAATTCTCCCAGTTTTGCTTTGTCACCCAGCATATTGAACAGGGTTTCGTTTAGGACAGCCGGATGTGTTTTCTTAGAAGTATCAGAAGAGAATGCCCTGGAAAATGTCCTGCCCTGTAAAACCTTAATCCCCAGCATTTCAAAATAGCCATAGTCAACAGTTAACTGTTTTCTCTCCCTGTGTTCTCCGTTGAGCGTAAAACCATTGGTATTGTATGAACCATCCAGACCACCATTCATTCCTGTAAACTGCGAAATATAAGATTGTGATTTTGCAAAATTGCCCAGCACTTCTTTTATATGTTTAGTGAAATCAAAATCCCACGTGGGATTCGTTACCATCAATACCTGTTCTTTATCAAAACCCAGATCTTTATTATTGATATAATGCATTTGCCGGTTAATGACTAAGGCCGCAATCATCAGGACAACGGATGCGGTATATTGAAATACAACCAGGAATTTTGAAAAATGAGGATTTATTTTAAAGGTCCTTACACTTTTTAAAACGGATACGGGCTTCATTTTTGAAATGATGAGAGCCGGGTAATAACCGGCCAGTACACCTAACAATAAGCCCATACCTATAATTCCCGGAATAACATCTTTCCATGAAATATGGTCCCAGCGGAGATCGGCTCCGATTATATTGTTAAACAAGGGCAGGAGCCATACGGTTAATCCAAGTCCGATCACTACCGAAATCAGAACCAGAATCTGGGTTTCGACCCAAAACTGTAGGATAATGGATCTTCGGCTGGCGCCCATTACTTTTCGTACGCCCACTTCCTGGGAGCGGGCTGCAGCATTGGAAATGACAAGAAGCACATAATTTAATGAAGCTATGACCAGGATTATAATTGCCAGGCAGGCTAGCTGGTATATATTTTTTGCATCCGTATAATGACCCCAGGGGCTGGATACATTGTAGTGACTATCTGCAAGAGGTCGTAAATACCATTTGTACTTGGTAAAATCTACTTTCATGAATTTGCCATATTCGGCAGCAAAGGGATCGATAAAATATTTTTTCGCCCAGAGATTCAATTTGTTTTCAAATGCAGCAGCCGAAATGCCTTCTTTCAATTCGAGGATCAGTATATGTGAACTGTGGTTAAACCGCTCTTTGATATTTGTTTCATAATCAGGATCAGCCTGCAAAGGCAAAACGATATCGTATTGAATGCTGGAATTATCAGGGGCGTTTTCTGCGATAGCCGCTACGGTAAAAAGACGTGTGCTGTCTCCAACCAGGCTGATGGTTTTGCCAACGGCTTCTGTATTACCAAAATATTTCTTTGCCGTATTTTCCGAGATGACTGCATTTTTTATGGAAGTTTTTAATGCTTCGATATTTCCCTTTTTTATGTGGAAAGAAAAAGTTTTGAAAAAATTATCATCGGCGTACAAAACATCTTTGACCCGGAATACCTCTTTATCTAACCTGACCCAGCTATTGTAAGCATCTTCAAAACGCGTGATGCCTTTTACTTCAGGAAAGTTTTGTTGTATATCGCGACCAATTATTAACGAGGTTACCAGACCATTGTTGACATCATTATTTTTTGTGAGAAAACTGAACAGATGGTTGCCGGGTTTTGAGTCCGCAGCCTTCCAGAGACTGGTGCTTTCGAACCGGAAGAGCCTGTCTTTTTTTTCGGGAAATGAATCATAAGACTGCTCTTTCCGGATGTAAAAAAACAACAGCAAACAAAACGCGACCGAAAATGATAAACCAACGATATTGATGATGCTAAGTGTGCGGTTCCTGAGCAGGTTGCGCCATGCTATTTTAATATAATTCTTCAGCATACCTTATCATTTGGTTAAAAAGGTAAATTATTATACCGAAATTTTAATCAATTAAGCCCCCTTTTTTAAAACCACCTGATTTTTAATCTAAGCGGTATCAAAAGATAGACGGATATTTATGGGCGCGATACTTAAGAATTGATTTGTAAAGAAATGATATGAAAGAAAAGATAATCTATCCTGCCGCCATTACCATATTCGGAGCAAAAGGGGATCTTACCCACCGTAAATTGATCCCCGCGTTGTACAATTTGTTCATCGGTGGCCACCTGCCTTCCGGCTTTGTTATATTATGTGTTGATTACCTGGCAGTAAATGATGGCGACTTTAAGAAGGACCTGCTGGCAGGTATCAATGAATTTAGTCGTAGTGGCCGGGCAGATGAAAAGAAATGGAATGAATTTTCCAGTAAGCTTTTATATATACAGGGCGATTTTCTGAAGATCGATACGTTTTCCAGTCTTAAACAAAGACTGGATGGTTTCGACAAGCAGAATAAAAAGCGAGGCATTCGATTATTTTATTATGCGGTGGCTCCGCGTTTTATTGAAGTTATTTCCGATTCCCTATACAAATTGAAACTTTGCCATCAGGAAAAACGGGACCGCATTGTCGTAGAAAAGCCATTTGGGACCGATCTCGAATCTTCTAAAAAACTCAATCGGTTTTTGGGTAAGCGATTTGCCGAAAGCCAGATTTACCGGATCGATCATTACCTGGGCAAGGAAACGGTCCAAAATATCCTCGCTTTCCGATTTGCCAATTATGTATTTGAACCGTTGTGGAACAATAATTTTATCGATCACATCCAGATAAGCGTTGCCGAGCAGGTGGGTGTTGGAAAACGGGGTGGTTACTATGACAGCAGTGGCGCGTTAAGGGATATGATTCAAAATCATCTCCTGCAATTGTTGTGTATTGTTGCCATGGAATGTCCTGCGGCTTATAAAGCAGAAATAATCCGGAGTGCAAAAACCAAAGTCATGCAAAGTGTTAGGACAATGACTATGGCCGAGGTTTTCAAAAATGTAGTCCGGGGACAATATACAGCCGGTATGGTGAACCAGGAACCAAGGCCGGCTTACCGGAACGAGGACCAGGTTCCATCCGGCTCCAACACGGAAACTTTTGTGGCTGCTAAATTTTTCATCGACAATAAAAGATGGAATGCTGTGCCTTTTTTCCTTGGAACCGGTAAATCTCTCCCTAAACAGACCTCTGTAATTGTCATTCAGTTTAAGGACTCCCCCAACAAAATATTTAAAGATGATATTACGCCAAACCGGTTGATTATAAGTATTCAACCCGAGTTGGAAATTTGTTTGCTTTTTGAGAGTAAGGTCCCGGGACTAGAGATGAAATTGCAGCCGGTGAACATGGATTTTACATACCAGGAAGGTCAGAGTGAGACTATACCGGAAGCCTATGAGGCCCTGCTGCTGGATGTGATGGAAGGAGATGCAACCTTATTCATGCGTGCCGATCAGGTAGATGCCGCCTGGAAAGTGGTCATGCCTATCCTGGATGCCTGGAAAAAATATCCAGCCAAACAGCTCCATTTTTATGAGGCCGGCACATGGGGTCCTACCGCAGCCCGCGAACTGGTGAAGCCCTATGCGAAGGAATGGTTTCATTTGCCGGTCAGGAAAATAGACAAGTAGCCTCATTAGTTTCTGAGAACCTGGTTTGGTCATAAGCCTGAACTATGGCCGGAATTCAGGAAGAGGTACGAAGCGGAGCTGCTGAAAAATACCTTTATCAATTTGTTTGCAAAAAAGCATAAAAAAGATAAGGTCATTACGTTGCTCTACGCTGGTAAAGACGAAGCGCACATGCATGTTCTGATGTTGCAGGAATACCTGGAACAGGCATTTACCTGTATCAATATGATCTTTGATTATGAAATATTTATATTGTATTTTGATGCGTGAATAAAACGGGGGCCTTACGAAATTGGGTGACTTTATGAAATGGAGACAATGGGTTTT
>Ga0209839_10001974_pt1 | contig 10252 bp, 4 predicted proteins | sample OrgsoiDNA2013050_FD_185800 | JGI IMG/M metagenome (GOLD analysis project Ga0209839, IMG submission 185800) | Permafrost soil microbial communities from the Arctic, to analyse light accelerated degradation of dissolved organic matter (DOM) -... | ecosystem: Environmental > Terrestrial > Soil >... | reverse complement strand
CCACCGAGGCCAGCCACTACAAGGGCAAGGTCTACTCCTGGGATGTGGTGAACGAGCCGTTCAACGACGACGGCACGTTCCGCAGCGACGTCTTCTACCAGGCGATGGGCCAGGGCTACATCGCCGACGCGCTCCGGACCGCGCACGCCGCCGATCCGAACGCCCAGCTGTACCTGAACGACTACAACATCGAGGGCGAGAACGCCAAGAGCAACGCCATGTACAGCCTGGTGTCCTCGCTCAAGTCCCAGGGTGTACCGATCAACGGCGTGGGCTTCGAGAGCCACTTCATCGTCGGCCAGGTCCCGTCGTCCCTGCTGGCCAACATGCAACGCTTCGCCGCCCTCGGGGTGAACGTGGCGGTCACCGAGCTGGATGACCGCATCCAGCTCCCGGCCAGCAGCGCCAGCCTGCAGCAGCAGGCGAGCGACTATGCCACCGTGGTCAAGGACTGCCTGCAAGTATCCAGCTGCGTCGGCGTGTCCCAGTGGGGCGTTGGCGACGCCGACTCGTGGATCCCCGGTACCTTCTCCGGCTGGGGCGCGGCCACCATGTACGACGCCAACTACCAGCCCAAGCCCGCCTACTCGGCCGCCCTGTCGGCCCTTGGCGGCTCTTCCTCCGGTGGCGGCGGGAACGGTGCTGGCAGCGGCGCAATCCACGCGGTGGGCGCCGGCAAGTGCCTGGATGTGCCCAGCCTCAGCACCACCCCGGGCACCCAGCTCGATATCTGGACCTGTAACGGCGGGTCCAACCAGACCTGGGCGCACACCTCCACGGGCCAGCTGACCGTCTATTCCGGAAGCAGCCAGAGGTGCATGGACGCCTATGACAACCAGATCACCCCGGGCACGAAGGTGGAGATCTGGACCTGTAACGGCGGCGCCAACCAGCAGTGGCAGCTCAACGCCAACGGCACCATCACCGGCGTCCAGTCCGGGCTGTGCCTGGGCGTCACCGGGGCCAGCACGAGCAACGGCGCCCTGGCCGAGCTGTGGACCTGCAACGGCCAGCCTGACCAGCAATGGACCCTCGGATAGCAAATGCGGGCGCCGGCGCCCAGCACACCGGCGCCATCCGCCGCCCGAGATCCGCGAGCAGCTCAGTGGGGGGTGAAGTCCTGGTTGGTGCCGGGTGCGTTCTTGCACGGCCACTGGTCGAGCTGCTGGCCGGGGGTGCTGGCGGCGCCGTATACGTCCAGGCACAGGGCGCTGCCGGAGTTGCGGAACTCGTAGGACCCGTCGGACTGCGGTAGCGGTTGCCACAGGCTGTTCGCGGTTCCGGTGACGGCTTGCTGGACGATGTCGGGGGTGCCGGAGGCGCTGGCGCTGCCGGAGACGGCCACGTCGTCGCCGGAGTTGTTCGCCTGCAGCTCGCCGTAGCCGCCCGAGGTGGGCACGAACTGGAACTGCTGGTTGGCCTGGCCGTTGCAGGCCCACTGGTCGATCGCCGCCCCGGCGGTGCCGGTGTTGCCGTGCACATCCAGGCACAGGCCGTCGCTGCCCGCCACCAGCTGGTGATACCCGGACGGGAACCCGCCGCCGGACCCGCTCGCGGGGGCCAGGTAGATCGCGAACGCGTCGTGGGAGGCCTGGAAGGTGAAGGGCACGGTGATCGAGCCGCCGGATGTGCTCATGTTCTGGCTGAGCACGACCTGGGGGGAGCTGAGCGGGTACTGGTCAGGGATCCGGTCCACGGTGACGTTGACGCTGCCGTTGTTCGCCAGCCACGGCACCGACCCCAGCCCGCTGAACGCCACCGACGCGGCGCCGGTGTACCCGTTGCTGTCCCCGACGATGGCCACCGCCCGCTGCCGTGAGCTATCCTCGGCCGCGGAGATCGCGGTGGTACCGACCTCACCCGAGGTGGACACCAGGGACCCGGTCATGTCGGCGTAGGCGCGCATCGCCCACCAGTTCCCGTTCGGCTGCCAGGAGCCGTTGACCTGGGTGAGGGCCCCGGTCAGGTTTGGCGTCAGGCAGCAGACCCAGTTGCCCCGCATCGCGTTGGTGTAACCGGACTGAGCGAACCGCGCCAGGTACCAGGCGGTCACTCCGGCAGTCTGCCGGTCGGCCGGCTGATACTCGTTCGCCGACAGCGGGCGCAGCGGAATGCCGGCGGCGGCCAGGTCACTGTTGATCGCCTGCGCGACCGTCACCGGGTCGTCCACGTCGCCCTCGTCGTGGTTGGTGATCTCGTCGGGTACCGTCCCGGCCGCCTTGACGTGCGCCAGCCAGGTCTGCCACTCACCCTGGTTGCGCTGCGGGGTGAAGGCCAGCGATGGCCCGACGATGGTCGCGGCCGGGGCGTCCTTGCGGATCTCACGGTAGGCGGAGTCCCACATCTGGAAGTACTGCGTGGAGTTGACGGAGGCGTTCGGCCAGAAGACCGAAATGTCCGGCTCGTTATAGATGTCATAGGCGAACTTGAGACCCGACGCCTGGAGCGCGCCTACCACCTTGTCAATGAAGGTGACCCAGTTGGAGCAGTCCCCGTTGGTACACGGGTAGGTCGTATTGGAGGGCTGGCCGCCGTCCGCGCCGTAGATGTCGCTCAGCAGCACCTGGTACTGCGCGTGGTAGGGGGACTGGGTGAGGCGCCTGGCTTGGGCGATAATCGTGTTGACATCGGTCTGGCTGCCGGACCCGTAACTGTAACCGTCGCCGATCCAGCCACCGGTCACATGGCCGCCGCCGCGGAACGCGTTGACGCCCAGCGGCTGCAGGTACTGGTCCGGCGGCTGGGTGCCGTCCTGGCTCACCCCGTACAGGAAACCCTCGCCGACCCCGGTCACCGATCCGGTCACCGACGCCAGGTTCACGTTCAGCGACTCCGCCGCGGCTGCGTTCCCGGCCGGCCCCAGCAGCGGCATAGCCAGCGCCAGCACCGTCCCGGCCGCCGCCGTGAGGCGGCCCCATCTCGTGCTCGTCCTCATCGAGTCCTCCTCCAGTTCGGCGTCGTTCGGGCATGGCGCCGCGGCATGGTAGATGGCGTATCGGTGGCCGACCGGTTTGTGAGCGCTCACAAACCGGCCGGTGTAACGGCACTGGCCGCCCGTGGGTGAAAGGGTGATCGTTATTCGTTCATGCTCGGATCAGGGCAGGTGCCATTGCTGGTTGGTGCCGCCGTTGCAGGCCCACAGGATGAGCTGGGTGCCGTTGGCGGTGTTGGAGTTCGGGTCGTCCAGGCACTTGCCGGAGGCCGGGTTGACCAGCGTGCTGTTGCTCGCGGTCCATTGCTGGTTGGCGCCGCCGTTGCAGTCCCACAGCTCGACCAGGGTGCCGTTGCTGTAGTTGGCGCCGGTGATGTCCATGCACTTGCCGTAGACCTGCAGGGTGCCGTCGGCCGCCACGGTCCACTGCTGATTGACGCCGCCGGTGCAGTCCCACATCTGGATCTTGTTGCCGTTCGCGGTCGAGAAGGCGCTGTCGTCCACGCACTTGGCGCTGTCATCGCCGGCGACGATCGGCCCACTCGGCGCGCTCGACTGCGCGTAGCCGGCCGTGGTGAGATCGGCCTGCACCGCGTTCTCGGTGGCGTCCGACGGGTAGCCGGACGTCACGGCGCCCTCGAAGAACTCGCCGGTGTCGCCGTTGCTGTTGTCACCGCCGGTGCCGAGCAGGATGTCGGCCTCCTCGTGCATGGGTGAGTAGCCGTTCGGCAGCGCGCCCGAGTAGGTAGTGGTCAGGCCGCCGCTGGTGGCGTTGCCGTACTTCAGCGTGAAGTTGCTCGTGCCGTTGTTCTTCTCCCAGGCGCTGACGAACGGATAGTGGACACCGGGATTATTGGTGCTGTTCGGGCCGGTGCTGGTGCTGTACATGCCGTTTTCCAGGTCGGCTTCCACCCATGGGCCGCTGCCGGTGCACCCGCCGAACCAGCAGGCGCTGCCGAAGTAGATCGCGTTCATGTGCCCGTTGCCGGTGTCGTCGTGCGAGGTCTCACCACTGCCGAAGTCCATGCAGCACTGGCTGTTGTACAGGTTCGATGAGGTCACCATGTACACGCCCTCGGGCTGGGAGCCGGTCGGCACCTTGACGTTGTCGGCGCGGTAGCCGGTGCCGGGAGTGATCCTGACCCCGTAGGCCTGGTGGCCCGCGATGGTGACGGGCAGGGCCATCGCGTTCGCGCCGATGTCCGAGCCGTTGGGGCCGGGTCCTTTCCAGTAACCGCCGGAGGAGATCGGCAGGTCGCTGTGGTTGGGGCTCTGGTCGTAGATCTTGGTGATCGTGCACGTGGTGCCCGCGCAGAACGAGGCCTGCGGCGCCGCGTTGACGTCCCCGCCCGCCGACAGCAGGCCGATATTCAGGTAGCTGCTGTCGGATGAGCGCTGGATCTGGTACAGCGGCCCGTCATAGGACGCGTACAGCGCCCGGACAGTGCCGTACGCGGCCGTGCAGGGCGTACCTCCGGCCGCGTAGACGTCACAGGAAAGCGAGGACGCCGCCCTGGCGGCCGGCGCACCTATCCCGGCGCCCGCCAGCACGCCGACCGTGAGTACGACCGCCGCACCCACGATGAGCAGCGCCTTCCTCGCGTAGCGGAGTCGTGACCGGACAGTCATGTCTAGCCTGCCTTTCTCACACCGGGTAGTCCGTTGCGGGCTGGAGCAGCTACCGGACGTCTTTAGCCGCGCCCGAGCACAGGGGCACCAGCGCCGGCACCCCTCCTACGCCCCTTCACGCGCCGGATAACCGGCACCATGGGTGTGACGGGTCACAACCTCTTTGCCTGAAGTTGTCCGCCAGAATGTAGAGGAATGAGTAATCGAATCGATTCGCGTCGTCGGTTCGATGGCATATTACGATCGGATGTGCGGGGGATCAATGGTCCGTTACGGACGGATGACCGTACGGCACGGGTCCATACCGAAGGCAGCTGGGATGACTTCGTGCTGTGCGCCGAATGTCCCCGGGAGATTCGCGTGAAACTTGCAGGCCCCCTCTGAATACAGAGTGCCCGTGGGCGGGCCTTACCCTGAGACACAGGTAAATGACTACAGTGCGTGCATCCTGGGATCGGTTCGACTCGCTCATTGCTGCACAACAGACCAGCTTGCTCGCCGGATGAGGGCGCGCTCGATGACATGCGACGGCTGTACTGGGCTACCGGGAGGAGCCGGATGAACATCGGCGAGATCGCCCGCCGCTCCGGAGTGTCACGCAGCACCGTGTCGTACGCGCTCAGCGGCAAGCGCCGGGTCGCCGAGACGACCCGGCGGCGCATCCAGGAAGTCATCGACGAGCTTGACTACCGTCCCAACGCCGCCGCCCGCGCCCTCAAGGAAGGGCGCACTCGCACGCTCGGCCTGGTCGTCCCCCCGGCCGGGGGACGACTGACCTTCATGCAGCTGGAGTTCGTCGGCAGCGTCATGGAGGCGGCCGCCCGCGCCGACCTCGATGTACTGCTGTCCCCCTCGGGCAGCGAGCACGACCGGTCCTTCGAACGGATCGTCAGCGGCCGCCGGGTGGACGGAGTGATTGTGATGGAGATCCGCCTGGACGATCCCCGCCCCACCCAGCTGCAACGCGCCGGTATGCCCTTCGTCACCATCGGGCGCACCAACCGGCCGGATGGCATGTGCTGGGTGGACGTGGACTATGCGGCGCTCATCCAGCGCTGCGTTGATCACCTGGCCGACCTCGGCCACCGCCATATCGTGCTGATCAACCGCTCCGCCGAACTGGTCTCATCCGGCTACGGCCCCGGGCAACGGGCGCGCGAGGGCTTCGCGAAGGCGGTCGCGCGCCGCGGCGTCGACGGTTCCGAGTTCTGCTGCGCCGACCACGCGCAAGCGGGCGTCGCCTGCGTTGAGGAAATCTTGCGGACCCATCCGGAGGTCACCGCCGCCGCGACGATCAACGAGGCGGCGCTGCCCGGCGTCCAGCGCGCGCTCGAGCGCGCCGGCCTTGACATCCCGGGCCGGTTCTCCATCACCGGAGTCGCCGCACGGCACTGGGCCGAGCAGTTCCATCCCCAGCTGACTGCGGCCGACATGCCGGCGATCGACATGGGAGCAATAGCCGTGCAGTTCCTCATCGAACGCATCGCCGAGCCCGGCACCCCGCCCAGGCAGCAACTGCTTACGCCCCCCATCTCGCTACGGGACAGCACTGGCCCTGCCGCCCCGCGGTAACCGCCCGCCCGGGTTTCGGCCCAGCCATTCGCCGCACCCGGCCTCAGCGCTGCTGCAGGACACGCTGCCTGGCTGATCGGTCTATGAAAGTTGCACCTGCACCGGAGCCATGGCCCGGCGGCCCGGCGGCACCTTGACCTGGGCGAACTGGTGACAAGCGGCTACGCCTCCGTGGCGGCCGCCTAGCGCCCGGCAACATTGACGAAACCCTCTTGACACGTATGGCGTGTCGACTTACGTTCATTTTCGAATCGATTCGGCGACATCCGAGTCATCTTGTGCCGGTGGCCCCCGCCGACCAGGTGAGAGGAGACAACGTTAGGCCACACGAGCCGAACCGATTCGACAACCCGGGAACCTGCGCAGATTACCGCGAGGCGGCACAAACGCCTCGCGACCGCATACGTGCGGCCGAACATGCCTAACTTTCGTGCGGAAGGTTCCCGCCATGTCCGAGTCCTCATCGCCCATCAGCCGCCGCCGGCTTCTCATCACGACCGGAGTCACGGGAGCCGCTGCGGCCGCCGGCCTGCTGAGGGGCGGCGCCGCACGGGCCAACAGCGGCCCGCAAAGCTACACCGCGACCTGGGCGTCGGTCGACCAGCACCCGCCGGCCCCGGAGTGGTTCCAGGACGCCAAGTTCGGTGTCTATTACCACTGGGGAGTGTTCAGTGTCCCGGCGTCCAGCAACGAGTGGTACCCCCGCAACATGTACAACCCTGGCTCGATCGAGAACCAGCACCATATCGCCACCTACGGAGACCCGTCGGTGTGGCCGTACCACTACTTCATACTCGGCGCCAACAACAAGGCCGGCCAGTTCACCAAGTTCGCGCCCAAGCTGGTCTCGGCCGGCGGGAACTGGGACCCCAACGCGTGGGCGGCGCTGTTCAAGGCCGCCGGCGCCAGGTTCGCCGGGCCGGTCGCCGAGCACCACGACGGCTACTCGATGTGGAACAGCCAGGTGAACGAGTGGAACTCCGTCAAGACCGGGCCCGGCCTCGACCTGCTGCAGATCCACGCCAACGCCATCCGCTCCCAGGGCCTCAAGTTCATGTGCTCGTTGCACACCGCCTACCACTTCAACGGCTACTACCAGTACGTGCCGCCGCAGTCCACCGCGACCTTGCAGAAGCTGTACGCCCAGATGGGCACCGCCACGGAGAACCAGGTCTGGTACAACAAGCTGGGCGAGGTCATCAGCGGCTACCAGCCCGACATGATCTGGCAGGACTTCGACCTGTCCCTGGTCGAAGAGTCCTACCGGCTGCAGTTCCTGGCGGACTACTACAACGCCGCGGTCGCCTGGAACAAGGATGTGGTGGCCACCTACAAGGACGGGTTCGACACCTCCGGCGAGGTCTACGACTTCGAGCGCGGCGGGCCGGGCAGCCTGCTGACCCCCTACTGGCTGACCGACGACAGCGTCTCCCCCTCCACCTGGTGCTATGTCGTCGGCATCGGCTACTACAGCACCCAGGCCTTCGTGCACGCGCTGATCGACCGGGTCGGCAAGGGTGGCAACATGCTGCTGAACATCGCCCCGATGGCCGACGGCACGATCCCCTCCGACCAGCAGTCCATCCTGCTCGGCATCGGGGACTACCTCGGCCGGTTCGGCGAGTCCATCTACGCTACCCGGATCTGGTCGACGTATGGCGAGGGCCCGACGGCGATGGGCGGCGGTTCCTTCTCCGGCCCGAAGGCGGGCACCCCGCAGGACGTCCGGTTCACCCGCAGCAGGGACAACACGGTGCTGTACGCCACCGCGCTCGGCTGGCAGGGCAGCACGATGACCGTCCAGACCCTCAGCTCCAGCCAGTTCAGCATCAGCACCCTGATCTCGGCGCAGCTGCTGAACAGCACCGCAGGTCAGTACATCAACCTGCCCAAGCCCAGCCAGGACGCGTCCGGCCTGCACTTCTCGATGCCCTCGTCCAGCCCGCCGTTCAGCGCCCTGGCCTACGTGGTCAAGCTGACGTTCTCCGGCCAGATCCCCGCCCTCGGCAGCGGGGGTGGCGGGGGCATCCCGACCGGCTGGGCGATAGTCACCAACGTCGCCAGCGGCCTGGTGCTGGACAGCGGCGGGAACGTCGCGTCCGGGTCAAACCTCAAGCAGTGGAACTGGAACGGCAGTACCAACCTGCAATGGCAGTTCGTGCCGCTCGGCGGCGGGTGGTACCGCATCGTCAACGACACCAACGGCATGGTCGCCGACAGCTGGGGCAACACCGCCGACGGCGCCACCTGCAAGCAGGCGCCGTGGAACGGCGGCAACAACCAGCAATGGCGCCTGAACAGCACCGGCAACGGCCGCTACCAGATCATCAACCGGGGCACCGGCACCGCCCTGGACGGTGACGGCAGCACCACCATCGGCTCCAGCACGGTCCTGTGGACGCCGAACAGCAGCACCAACAACCAGTGGACCATCACCGCTGTCTGACCGCACGGTCACCGGACATCGCCGCGACCGGGTGCACCACCGTCAATTCGGTAATAGAAAGTCTCTTTGCCCGAATGGGCCGTGGTGTTTCCGCCGGGAAATGCCAGTTCACCAAGGAGGACGACCATGGCTCAGCCGAGAGGGCCCCGCGGGCCCCGGGGGCCCCGGGGAGGCCGCGCCGCGGCCGCCGCAGTGCTCGGGCTGCTGACCGCGGCCCTGCTTCCGCCCGCAGCGGCAAGCGCCGCACCGGTACCAGAGGTCACCACCGTGTACGTAGCGGCATCGGCGAGGACCGGCGGGACCGGGACGGCTCAGCAGCCGCTGGCCAGCATCCAGCAGGCTCAGCAACTGGCCCGCCGGATGTCGGCCAGCTCGGACGTGGCCGTCCACCTGGCCGGCGGCACGTACCGGCTGACCCAGCCGCTCCGCTTCACCGGCGCCGACTCCGGCCAGAACGGTCACACGATCAGCTATCAGGCCGCGCCCGGCCAGCCCGCGGTCTTTACCGGCGCCCAGCAGGTGACCGGCTGGCAGGTGCAGAACCAGGGGAACAACGTCTGGGTGGCCAGCGTCGGCACCGGGGTGAACTCACGTCAGCTGTACGTCAACGGCGCCGAGGCGCCCCGGGCGGCGATCAGTGTTCCCCGCTCCGACTTCACCTTCACCCAGACCGGGCTGACCATCACCAGCTCCTCGCTCAGCTACCTGGACGGCGTTGGCGACCAGAACCAGATCGAGGTGGAGAGCGTCAACTCGTTCACCGACCGCTACGCACCGGTCCAGTCGATCAGCGGCAACACCATCACGATGCAGCAGCCCGCCTGGGACAACAACAGCTGGGGCTACGACACGATCAGCGCGCCGTTCGCGGGCGGGACGATGTACCTGGAGAACAACTACGCGTTCCTGCAGCAGGCGGGACAGTGGTACCTGGACTCGGCCACCGGCCAGCTCTTCTACAAGGCCCAGTCGGGGCAGAACCCGAACAACCTCGACATCGAACTCCCGCGGCAGCAGTCGCTGCTTGAGGTCAGCGGCAGCTACAGCAGCCCGGTCAGCGGCCTGACGTTCAGCAACATGCAGTTCTCCGGCACCACCTGGCTCGGGCCGAGCAGCTCCAACGGTTACGCGGACCAGCAGAACGGCGGTCACATCGACGGCAGCTACCAGATGCCGTCCAACTGGCTGAGCACCTGCAGCTCGGGCTGCCCGCTCTTCGAGGCCGTCCGCAACCATTGGGACCAGATACCGGCCGCCGTGCAGGTCTCCGCAGCCACGAACATCACGTTCAGCGGCGATACGTTCACCGACCTCGGCCAGGTCGGGCTGGGCGTCGGCAATGACGCCGACGCCGACGCCAACGGGGTTGGCCTCGGTGCCAGCAACATCACCATCACCGGCAACACGTTCACCGGCGACGCCGCCAACGGGATCGTGGTCGGCGGGATTCAGCCGGACGCGCACCATCCGAGCAACCTGGCGATGACCAACCAGAACATCACCGTGAGCAACAACCGGGTGAGCGGGGTGGGCACCGACTACAAGGAAGTCTCCGCCATCCTGTCCACCTACGTCACCGGCGCGACGATCACCCACAACCAGGTCGACCACCTGCCCTATGACGGCATCGACATCGGCTGGGGCTGGGGTATCAACGACCCCGGCGGCAGCCA
>Ga0209839_10001972_pt1 | contig 10254 bp, 8 predicted proteins | sample OrgsoiDNA2013050_FD_185800 | JGI IMG/M metagenome (GOLD analysis project Ga0209839, IMG submission 185800) | Permafrost soil microbial communities from the Arctic, to analyse light accelerated degradation of dissolved organic matter (DOM) -... | ecosystem: Environmental > Terrestrial > Soil >... | reverse complement strand
TTGATCCCGATCTGGCATTTCTCTTGCGCCGTTCTCTGTCGGAGGATGACTTTGTACGTGCTCAACCCCTCCTCACGGCTATGGGCGCAGAGGCTTCGCAGCATATGGACGCGCTGGCGGAGGTCGCGAATCGCCAGGGACCGGTCTTGCAGCAGTTCGATAGGCGCGGTCAACGCGTTGACGAGGTGATTTTTCATCCCGCTTATCATGAACTGGAGCGCATCACGTATGAGCAGTTTGCCATCGCCGCGTGCTCCCATCGCCCAGGAGCGCTCGGTTGGTCCACACGTGTACCGCAACCGGTCAAGTTCGCTCTGGGCTATCTCGGTATGCAGGCCGAATCCGGCGTTTTCTGTCCTGTCTCCATGACCGATGCCCTTGCCCGCGTCCTTGAGCGCTACGGCAGCGAGCCATTGAAAAAGCGCTTTTTGCCAGGACTCACGGCCCTCTCGTTGCACGAGCTTCAACAGGGGGCGATGTTCCTGACCGAGAAGCAGGGCGGCTCCGATGTTGGCCTGACGCTGACCGTGGCGCGCCCGCTCTCCGAGCTCCAATCCTCAGCACAGGAGCTGCAGCCGCAATGGGAGCTGTGGGGCGAAAAGTGGTTCTGCTCCAACGTCTCCGCCGATCTTATTCTAACCCTGGCGCGGCCAGAAGGCGCTGCGACGGGCACGCGTGGCCTGGGCCTCTTCCTGGTACCTAGAGTGCTGGATGATGGCACGCGCAACTCCTACACGATTGAGCGCTTGAAAGAGAAGCTCGGTACCCGTTCGCTTGCTACCGGCGAGGTAACGCTCAGGGGAGCACGCGCCTATCTCGTAGGAGACCTGGGGCGCGGTTTCGTGCAAATGACCGAGATGATCAATCTTACACGCATCTGGGCCGCCATAGGTTCGCTCGCAGCCATGCGCAGGAGCTATCTAGAGGCCATGATACACACGCGGGGTCGTGTCGTCTTTGGTCGCCCTCTCGCCGAACATCCCCTCATGCGCCGCCAGTTGCTCGACCTGCTGACGGAGGTCGAGGGCTGTGCCGCCCTGCTTTTCGAAACGATTGCGGTGCTGGAGCGCGTCGATCAGGGAGGAAGCGAGCAGGATCAGCACCTCTTACGCATCCTGACGCCGCTCTGCAAGTACTACATCCCCAAACGCGGCGAATATGTGACCCTGGAGGCGCTGGAGATGCGTGGCGGCAATGGCTATGTGGAGGATTGGCCGAACGCTCGTATGTTGCGCGACGCTATCGTGAACGTCGTCTGGGAGGGATCTAGCAATGTGATCGTGCTGGATGTGGCGCGCTCGATGGCAAGAGAGGGCGCAGAAAGCGTACTCTTCGACTGGCTCTACCAGCGGCTACATGCGCTGCACCATTCCTTTGTTGCTCCCGTCGCTCAGCAGGTACTGGCGCTCTTGCAGCAGCTTGCTGAACGCTTACAGCAACTCGCCAGCCTCGACGCTGAAAACGCTCAGCTTCCATTGCGTGGCCTGGTGGAACGCATGGGGCAGTTGACGATTATCACGCTGCTGCTGGACCAGGCCGAGGCAGAACTGGCGCGTGGTCCAGAGGGAACCGGCAAGCGGAAGTGGCTCGTCGCCCTGCTCTACCTGCATCGCCACGTGCTGATGCATCCCGATGGTTGGGCCGCGGACAATGATCCTACCGCGCTCAACCATTGCGATGCTTTGATAGACTGGCAACATATTGCCCCGCGCTAACTAAAGATCCTTCATATTTCTGTCCCTCTTCAGGCGGGGCGTCTGAAGAGGGACATTTCTCTTTATAGATCTTTTATATATTTATGTCTATCTATGGTGATTTCTGCGCGAAAAGAGGAATGTATATAGACAATTATCATATTTACAGACAATGTATACTGTGAGTATAGATATGTTGATGTGTGGATTGGAGGAAATCGCCCCCATGAAAAACAGACCGCTTGAGCCATCACCGACCAGCAATAGTCGCCAGGTAGTATCGCAGCCGCTGCCTGCGCAGAAGGCCAGATGGGTCTTCCCTCTTGTGCGTTTACAGCCCCTGGAGCCGCCGGAAGTACCCACTGAATCATTGCCCGCGCCCCATACGCCGCCGTACTCCGCGCTGCAACGCGTGGATATACAAAGCGTGCAGACGCATCGACTGCCCGACGCGCGCGCTCCCAGCACGTTAAATCAGCCGCCGCCAGTGTATCTGTTGCATACGAAACCAACGTCTACTAAATTACAGGAAAGAGCGAAGTATGCCCACATTCCCTCTGCGTATAGAGACAAGGAGATAGGGGCAGCCGAGGCTCTGTTGGGATGCGCCATACTGATATTGATAGCGATCTTTGTCATGGTGGTACTCTATTATGTGGCTTCGTATTAGAAGTTTTCTGAACTCCCTGGAGGTTGCGCCGCATAGGTTCACCCTGATACAATAGGAAACAATCGCTCGGCTTAGCTGGCGTGCGCCGTCGATGGGTTTGTGGTGGGGGTATTAGAGGAAGGCGATGGAGGTCTGAAGTCGTATTGAGCTACATAAAAAGCTACTTGAAGCGACTGATCGGTAATGGCTACACCTTGCTCCGTATCGTTCAGATCTATATTGCTGTAGGCGGACGCTTCTGCTCCTGGCGCGCGCGACTCTGGCTTCAGCAAATTCACCTGGTAGAGAGTACACAGATACATATGAAACAAACGCTGCTCTTTGTCCGTCATGGACAAACAACATGGAACGTCGAACATCGCCTGCCTGGACAATTGCCCGGCGTCGCTCTCAGCGATATCGGGCGGCAACAGGCGGCCCGTCTCGCCGAATCCCTGACCATCCTCCCGCTCAGCGCGATTATCAGCAGCCCGTTGGAGCGCGCGAGCGATACCGCCGAGATTATTGCCAGGGGGCGCGGGCTGGATGTGCAGTTCGAGCCTGACCTGATGGATACCGACGTGGGACGCTGGTCCGGTCAGGTCATAGAAGAATTGACGAAAAACGATCCAGCGTGGAAAGAATACGTCAGAGATCCAACCGTCGCGCCGGAGGGCATCGAGACGTTTCCCCAGGTGCAGCAGCGCGTTGTAGCGGCTGTCGAACGTTGGCGCGCGCGGGAGAATAGCGGTGCCTACCCGGTCTTCGTCGCGCACGCGGACGTAGTGAAGCTGCTTATCGCCCATTATACCGGCCTGGAAGCGAAGCGCGCAGGTTCAATATCCATCGATAATGCCTCCGTAAGCCTCGTTGAAATAGATGATGAGCATCAAGATCAGCGTGTTGTCTCGATAGGCTGGAGTCCTCATCCCACCTGGTTGAAGCCACCCGAGGCGAAAAAGAGCGAGGCGCATGAAGTGGGCGAGCAGAAGACGTAGATACTCGTATGTTCATAACGTTTTGTGAAGTCTGATCACACCTGAAGGGGAAGTTCAGCATGTTTGATCCGCGTGATCCTTATGATCGTTATTATTGGCATTATGATTCGCGACGCCCGCTTTCGATGGCACAGATCATCGCGCTTGGCAGCGTCGATGCTGAAACAGCTGGCCTCATCTGGCTGCTGCTCGAACAGGGGGCTTCGCTGACCGTCGCGGGACCAACCGACCCGCAGCCGGGTGTGGGCAAAACAACGACGCTCAATGCCCTGCTCCAGTTCCTGCCCGAGGGGACTGCCCTGGCTTACATGTCTGGTATGTATGAAACTTTTGCGTTTACACGCCTTCCCGATATCGATCCCGCCCATACATACGCGCTCTGCAACGAGGTGAGCGACCACCTGCCCATCTATATGTGGGGACGCATAGCGCGCCGCTATCTGACATTGCCCGCTCAGGGCTATCATATCGCGACCAGTGTCCACGCCGATACCATCAAGGATGTGCTGCATATGTACCAGCGCGATCTGCGCCTGCGTCCCGATGAAGTACGGCGTCTGGGACTCGTCGTCAATATCGGCCTGGTCGGACGCCTCTACCCGCCGCGCCGCCGCTGGTTTACGACGCACTTTCTCCAACCCTCTCCCGATCCCAAACGACCGGACGCCGTCGTGCCCATTCCGCTCTCCCTCTGGAACGAGTTCGACGATACCTTCGAGCACGCAGACCAATCTATCCTCGATGATCTGGCGAGCTGGATCGGTATGTCCCCCAGTGATTTCACTACCGCTCTGTCGCAGCGTATAGCTTGCTTGCAAGAGATCGCGCAGGGATCAGGCATCGATGTCAATGAGATGCACGAAGCTATCGGTGATCTGCGGCGGCGCAGCAAGTGATGTGGAAATAGGATGCAGCATCTTTGTGTTGTACTGTCTAGACGATAAAGAAGGAAGGAGGTCTCTACGATGTTTGAAGGTAAGCAATGCCCTGGCGAAGGACGTTGGCCGCGCATCTGCAACTAGTATTGTTCTTACACAATAAGGGAGTCAATCTGACATGTCGCATTCTATCGCCATGCTCAGCGTCCATACGTCGCCGTTAGATAGTCCGGGACGTACCAGGGACGCGGGAGGCATGAACGTTTATATACGCGAGCTAGCGAAAGCGCTTTCTCATCACCATACTACTATCGACATTTTTACCCGTTGGACGGATGAAGCCACACCCCAGATTGTCCAACTGGGCCGCAACGTACGCGTCATACATATCGAGGCCGGACCCGTTGCACCTGTTCACAAAAACGATCTCGCTCAGTATCTTCCCCTCTTTGCTCGCCACGTAGAGGCGTTTGCTCGCCATATCTCCTACGACGTGGTGCATAGCCATTACTGGCTCTCCGGCGTTGTCGGAGAACAACTGGCGCGGCAGTGGGATGTGCCTCACGTTACGATGTTCCACACGCTTGCGCGCTTGAAGATGCTTGCTCATCCCGATGCGTTGGAGCCAGCGCAGCGCCTGGAGATGGAGCAGCGGCTCATCCAGCAGGTGGACCGTATTATCGCGGCGACTGCGGACGAGCGCGCGCAGATAACGCGTTTCTGTGGTGCCGCGTCCAACCGCGTTGAGGTGATCCCATGCGGTGTCGATCTCAAGCTCTTTGTTCCCCATGCCCGTCAACAGATGCGCGAGCAGCTTGGCCTGCCCCTGCACACGCCTGTATTGCTCTTTGCCGGGCGGCTCGATCCATTCAAGGGTCCAGATTTCTTGTTGCGCGCCGCCGCTTTGATGAAGGAGCAGGCCCAGGTTCTCATTGTCGGCGGCAATCGTGGCGATGATAAAGATGTGCATCAGCTACGAACGCTGGCAGAGGAACTGCATATCGAGCAGCGGGTGCACTTTCTAGGGGCGCGCCCCCAGCAGGAACTTCCGCTCCTGTATAGCGCCGCCGATGTGACGGTGGTGCCGTCCTATCACGAGAGCTTTGGCCTGGTCGCCGTCGAGTCACTGGCCTGTGGCACGCCCGTCGTCGCGACGCGCGCCGGAGGACTGACGAGCGTTGTACGCCACAATGAAACCGGCTTTCTCGTGCCCCGTTGCCCAGGCTTCTTCGCTGAGCGTCTGGATACGCTCTTGAGTGACGCCGATCTCTATGCAAAGATGAGCGCCGCCGCCCGTCCATCCGTGCTCCAGTTCAGCTGGACCAGCATCGCGGAGCAGGTCTCTACCGTCTACGATGAGCTTATTGCCGAGGCTCGCTGCCTGGTCGCGCAGTAAGCGTAATACATTGTAACTTGTAGAGAAGGGCCTCGCACTTTTGCAGTCCTTCTCTCATCTACAGAGAACTATCTCTTTTCATTGAAAAATCCTCTTTTTTCTGTGGAAGGAAGAGCGAGATGGCGGTAGCAAACGCCAGAACTTTTGATATCGCGTTAAGAGCAACTGGTATGGGAGCTGCCGGATACGCAAAGCCAAACAACGCCCACACCGCGAATATCAAAAATACTCCCGCCAAAAGGAACAGTGTATATCTCGACAGCTTCACTACAGGTGATAACATGAGCATCGCAAAACTTGAAATCTCTACAAGAAAAAGAGGTAAAAAGAAGAGTAAGGTAAACAGTATTGCAGGAGCGGGAGGATACGTTCGCCACATCACGATGAGATCAAATGGGAGTTCGAAGATCATCGGCGCAGCTATTGTACCAACAATGGCACTCCCAAAAGCGACCCAGAACCCGCTCCGTCTTGCCAGGTACGCTATAACGAGAAAGGCAACCACTCCTGATGACTCTGTAATAGGAGTTATTGGGTTCCCCGGTCCGGTGAAATGACCCACCTGCTGATATAGCGCACTCACATAGACTATAACTGCAACCAGGAAAGCTGTCACAGACAACAACCATATCACTACGATAGAAACGCCAATAGACTTTCCAGGTCTTTTGACTTCTATTGGATGATGTAATCGCATTGCTAAGTACATCAAAACGCCTGTGACGATAAACAGTACTACCGCCAATAGTATAGAGGTGCTCCCTACATAGGGACTCCAGGTTCCATATTGAGTCATGGGTACCCTCATACTCTGCTTAAGAGAAGAAGCTTTTCTGTAGGAACCTTGATGGGGAGAGTCGCCTCCCAACTTGAAGTGTACCATTTTCAGCCTGGGAGGCGACTCTCCCCATCATTAGAGAATCCTTTCCCTGCTCGTCTCTTCATTATCTGTCTTTCATTTATTGCTATATGCTATATTATATATAGCATATAGCAATGTCATTGTCAAGGACCGAACCATGAAAAATGGGCCAGAAGAAGGACATGGTTCAAAAAGCTTCTGCCTTCTCATTCAAGCAGGATCAGGCCGAGAGCTGGCTCTGTAAGATGTTGCTGAAGTTCGGCGAGCCCCACCCTGTCGCGTAGTCCCAGCCGCGCGTGGCTGGATAGAACAGGTTATTCCCAGTCGTGATGTCGGTGTATGGATGGGCGCTTTGCTGATGGTTTGCCAGCGTATAGAACCCAGGCACACCTCCGAAGCCTGCTTTGCCGTGTGTTTGCAAACCCTGGTCTAGCAGGATCGCTCCAGCGGCCCAGATGGGTGCTGCCGCGCTCGTGCCGCCTGCCTGGAACCAGGAGCCTTGATAATAGATGGCAATGTTGGGATAGGCCGCTGCCGCTACGTCTGGCACCTGGCGTAGTCCGTTCGGAGCCGTGACCGGCGTGAGTCCGGTGGTCAGTACTACCGAGCCCGAACCGTCGTAGCTAGTCGTTGTGCCGGGTCCAACCTGCCACGTGGGACGGTGGAAGCTCGCATTCTGACTTACACCACCACCCGAGCCCCATTCGTTCTGACAAACGGGCGAACCATCGTCCTGGCCCCACGCCGTCTCGCTCACATTGTTGCCGTTGACCTGGAGATGCGTTCCACCCACGGCGATAGCATAGGGCGCGCTGGCAGGAAACGACACCATAGCGATATTGTGTACGCGCTGAGCATAGGCCCCACAATCTCCGCTGCTGATGAAGACCGAGATCCCCTCGGCGGCAAGCGTGCGCAATCCACGATTAACCGCGCTCTGCTCGCTTACGCTGAACTGATCCTCGCCTGTACCATAGCTCATGCTCAGAACCTGGACGCGATGATCGGTCGCAACACGATTGAGCAGATCGACCAGCTCCTGCGCGAACGGAGTTCCGCCCGCCTGATAGACAAGGATCTGTGCTTTTGGTGCGAGGCCCGCGATCAGCTCAATATCCATCGCCGCCTCGCCCTCGCCCGATCCCGCCTTCACCGGACCATCGACCTGAACGTTCTGGATAGAAGGGGCCGCAATGCCAGCGCAGGCCGCGTAGCTGGCGATATCTGCCGGGTCATACGGCTCATCGAACTCTGCCACCCCGACCGTCATGCCCTGGCCCTGTAGATTCTGCTGATACAGGCGGTTCATCTGATAGGCGTAGGCCAGCTTGTCGCGTGTCAATGACTGCTTCGCGCCATACTTGCTGCAATTGCTGGCCGCCGCGTCCTGCGTATTCTGAAGAGCATTAATAGGAGGCTTAATATCCGGCAAGGCGAAGTTATCCAATCCGACAATCGAGTGGATCAGGGGCGCAACAGCGGTTGGCAATACAGGTGCGCCATTCTGCATAAAGATTTCGCGATTGAGGATGCTATAGCTTTGCAACTGGATATGCAGCGAGCGTTCAATCGTAGACACACTGCCGCGTACCGTAATCGCGGAGCGTAGGGCATCGACCGAATCGATCGTATACTTATTTTGCCCGAGCCATTTTTGTACTTGCTGCAACTGCGTATCGTTGAGCGCGTAGCGTTGCACAATCTGCTGCGGCGTGAGAAACTGGTGAAACGTTGGGGAGCCTGGTTGATAGATCTGGGCCAGATCCTGCTCCATCAGCGTATCATTATAACTGAGGTTAAACGTAAGCGTCTTGATCTCGTTGCCACTCAGATTTTGTCCTGGCACTGCTTTTGTTGTACCCGGCGGTTGGTTAGCGATGGGATTAGTGCGTGCTACCTTTGTAGGGACGCCCGCTATGGTCGGTGTCGCGCCTGTACTGCTGTTGACGCTGGCAGATTGCGAGCAGGCGCTCATCAGCAAACCTGTCATAAGGAGCGTGCAAAAGACATACACGAGAGAGCGCTTTGGATATTGTTGGATTGGCCTCACGACTACCTCCAATAGAATGTAAAGATTTTTGTTTCTGGTAAGTGTCTTCGAAACTCTTCAAGAGCATTGTACAGTATATCGAGCCAGAAAGCAGTGAGCAAGGTCATAGTGGGGGTGTTGGTAAATCACAATCAGTTAACAGGTGTAGCACAGCCGCTATGAAGACGAGATTGCCCGTGCCAGGGGTGGACTTTCACCTATCTCTATGGTATAATCAACTCCAACAGTAGGAGACAGTGACGACACAGATAGCGAAGCCTGTACCAAGATGAGGTACGTATGTACTTGATCAACAGGCGTTTACACCTGGTTACAGCCGGGTGGGGATAGAAGAGCTTATGCAGTTAGTCTCATTGACATCGGGAGTCAAAACATCGCTGATGACAGTGGCGGCTAACACTGACGTTCGAAACATGCACTAGGGTAGGTACGCCCTGGTGTTTTTTATTTCCGTTTATTAGTTCCGGGCTCATCGATTCTTCTTCACTCTCTGAGCCATTACTCGACGAATCGCATCAAGGTAGCGAGTAGTATTTGTAGGAACGAAAGGAGGAACAAGCGTCTCTCAACCGATATTGGCGCGCCCCTCAGCTCCTTTTTTACCGGTGCGTCATAATGTAAGTGTAAGTTACGCCACTGAGGCGTATAGTATAGACGATGGGTGGTTACGGAGTGGTTGCTAGATTTTAAGGAGAGTAGATCATGAACTCAAGTATGATCAGCAAAATTGCCAAAGCAAAGCGCTATGCCGAAGAGCCGGAGCGCATTCAGTTTACTCGTTTCGAAGCAACGTTCCAGGGCGAAAATGATGTTCACACAACGACGTTTGACAATGGCGAGTGGCAATGCACCTGCCGCTTCTTCCATGATTGGGGCGACTGCTGCCACACTATGGCCATGCAACGTGTGTTGGGTGTGACCATCCCTGCTGCCTACCGCCATGGTATTCCTGCGGGCCTGGGTACAAGCCCACTCGTACACTAAACCGGGCTGCAACGTTCCAGCATGTGGGGCCATAACCCCTCTCATGCGCACTCAACTGACAGGCAGCTAGAGGCACCGATGCGAAAATAGAGTCGGTGCCTTTTAGATTCTTCCCCGCGTACAAAAACAATGCCCTGCATCTGCCTGCTATCCCGCATATGCTTCTTGCAGTAAAGTATATGTGGAGCAAGCGCGAACGCAAGGCGTTATCTCTCCGTGTGCTATTTAGAAGCCTCTTGCCAGAATAAAATAGAGGACGATAATTGCCACGAACATAAAGCTCGCCAGTATCGCGATAGTGACCAGATCGCGTTTGACATAGGCATAGTGCTCTGCCGTGATGAGGGTTGCCGAGCTTCTCAACTGGGAACGCTGTCCCTGGCGACGAGCAGCCAACCGGGCCGCCGCGCTTCCCTTTGGGGCCGTGGGAACGGGACTTTCTTGCTCCACTGGCGGCTCTTCGCGCACTACAGGTGTGGCAGTTTTCGTTTTTGCTGCTGTCCGCGTCGTGGACGTGGCGGTCGTCGTCGCTGGTGCGGGCGTTGCCGCGTAGCTTTCAAGCGTCTTCTCGGTCTGCTCGTCCGTTACAGGCTCCTGCTCTGTGGTCGTTACAGAAGCTGGCTGGTGGACGACTTCAATACTTTTCTGTGCTCGTGGCCTGTTCCGCTGCGCTCCGCTCCGCGAGGCCGTCGTCTTCTTTGGCATAGTTGCTTACTCCTCGCTCGCGAACCCGTAAAGAGAGT
>Ga0209839_10001971_pt1 | contig 10254 bp, 9 predicted proteins | sample OrgsoiDNA2013050_FD_185800 | JGI IMG/M metagenome (GOLD analysis project Ga0209839, IMG submission 185800) | Permafrost soil microbial communities from the Arctic, to analyse light accelerated degradation of dissolved organic matter (DOM) -... | ecosystem: Environmental > Terrestrial > Soil >... | reverse complement strand
AGCTGCTGGCCGAGCGCGGCGTCACCGTCGATCACGTCACCGTATACCGGTGGGTGCAGCGGTTCACCCCGGAGTTCATCGAGGCCGCCCGCCTGTGCCGCCACGCTCCCGGCGACCGCTGGTTCGCCGACGAGACTTCCGTCAAGGTCGCCGGGCGGTGGACTTATCTCTACCGGGCGATCGACCAGCATGGCCAGGTCATCGACGTGCTGCTGTCCGAACGACGGGACCTGGCCGCCGCCCGCCGGTTCTTCACCTGGGCGCTGCGCGCGGGCACGATCCCGGCCGAGGTCACCACCGACCGGGCCCCGGCCCATCCGCGGGTCTTTGACGAGCTGATCCCCTCGGCACTGCACACCACCGAGCAGTATGCGAACAATCCCGTAGAGGCCGACCATGGCCGGCTGAAGGCACGGCTGCGGCCGATGCGCGGCCTGAAGCGCCACCGGTCCGCGCGGTGCCTGGCCACCGGCCACGCATTCGTCCAGAACCTGCGCCGCGGCCACTACGAAATCGCCACCGACATCCCCGCCCGCCACCGGCTCCGCGAGGCCTTCGACCAGCTCGCCGCAGCCATCTGACCGGCCGATCTGGACCGTCATCGCGCTCTGTCATGCCCACCGATCAGCCAATGCAACAATGCCCTGGCAAGCACTCGCGCCGACGCCTGACGTCAGCCTACGCGTAGGAGCTCGTCGCCGAAGTCAGCCATGAGGCTGAGGCGGCCGCCGAGGGCCTCGACGTACCGGTCCAGCACGTCCCGGGTGGAGACCCGGCCCTTCTCGATCTGGCTGACCCGGCTCTTCCCGACCCCCATCCGGGCCGCGACCTGGGCCTGGGTCATGCCCCGGCGGCGGCGGATCTCTGCCAGCCGCCAGCCGCGTGCCTCGGCGAGCATCTGCTCCTTGCCCGCCTCGAATTCCTCCGCTCCGATCCGCTCGATGTGCTCATCGCGGATGTCGGACCACCTGGTCAATGTCATCGGCCCCGTTCCTCCTCCTCGGCCCGTTCCTTCAGGTACATCTCCAGCAGCTGCTCAGCCCGCGGGATCGCGTGCCGGTACCACTGCTGCCAGTTACCGGCCTTATCGCCGGCGACGAGCAGGATCGCTGACCGCCACGGATCGAAGACGAACATGATCCGCACCTCGGTGCGGCCCGCTGACCCTGGCCGCAGCTCCTTGAGATTCTGGACAGTCGAATACTCGACATGATCGACCATAGGCCGGCCAAGAGATGGACCGCGGTCGGCGAGGATGTCGATCGCCTGCACGACCAGCTTGTGCGACCGCTCATCAAGGGCAGCGACCCAGTCGCGGACCTCGTCGGTCAGGTAGATCTCCCACTCGTCCAACTGCCTGCCAGCCTTCCGTCCCGGCCACCTCAAGTTTAGCATCTTGTAAACACCTCGGGCTGCCCGCGCTATCAAACCGTTCCTCCTGGACGCGTCCGCCGGCCGCCAGGACTCGCGAGTTCCGTCGGCCTCGCGTGCATCACGCGGACTGACCGTGGATGAGGCTAGAGGAGGACGATCATGACCGCTCAGGGCAGCATGTACAGCTGGTGCGGGTGCCGGGACCAGCGGACAGGGCGGCGGCTGGCGCGGATCAAGGCGACGCTGCGGGCCGCGCTGAACGCCGCGATCCGGGCCGGCTACCTGGCCGACAACCCCGCGTGCCGCGCTGAGGTGCCGTCCGCCCGGCGGCCCCGCCCGGTGGTATGGACTACGGCGCGGGTCCGGGAGTGGGAGCGGACCGGCATCCGGCCGCCGGTAGCAGTATGGATGCCCGCGCACGCCGCCCTGTTCCTGAACTCGATCAGGGCGACCGCCTGTACGCGGCCTATCACCTGATCGCGTTGCGCGGGCTCCGCCGCGGCGAGGCCGCCCGGCTGCGCTGGTACGACGTCGACCTGGACGGCGCGACCGGGATAATCAGCCAGCAGCTGCAGCAATACAGCGGGCACCTGGCCGTGTGCCCGCCCAAGACCGCAAGCAGTGAGCGCGCGGTCGCGCTCGACCGGGCTACCGTCACCGTGCTACGGCGGCATCGCGCCGCCCAGGACGCCGAGCGCGCGGCCATGGGAGCCGGCTCCCACGCCAGCGGGTACGTGTTCACCGGCATCCACGGCGACCCGATGGCACCGGACCGGATGTCCCGCCGCTTCCGGCAGCTGTCAGCCGACGCCGGCCTGCCTCCCGTCAGGCTGCACGATCTCCGGCACGGCGCGGCCAGCCTGGCACTGGCCGCCGGAGCAGAACTGAAGACAGTCCAGGACCAGCTCGGGCACTCCAGCATCGTGCTGACCGCCGACGCCTACATCTCAGTCCTGCCCGAGATCGCCCGGAAGGCAGCTGAGGACACCGCCGCCCTGGTCATCCAGGCCGGCTACCTCGTCCCCGGAACCAGACGACCCCGCCGCCGATCCGGCCTCCGGCCACTGCGCCGACGCGCCCAGGCCGCGACGCCGGGCAGCGCCAGCCGTGCCCACCCCGCCCGGCAGATCGGATATCCAGCCCGGCGCATCCGTCCAGTCCGGCCGGGCAGCAGAGCGGGAAATGCCGCGATCCGAGTACTTGACAGCCAGAACCAGGCCACACCCTGGACAGCGCCCGCCCATACCAGGCCGGCCAGGCATCCGCCCGTACCGGCATAAGACCAGCTCACGATGTGTGGGGCGGGTGGGGCTCGAACCCACGACCGGCGGATTATGAGTCCGCTGCTCTAACCGGCTGAGCTACCGCCCCCGAGGGTGACGTGACCATCGGCACGGCTCGCGCCGAAGCCGCCACCAGCGCAGGCACGTACCTTATCGCGTGCTGAGCTGCATCTCCATGGCGTGCTCGACCAGGGCGATCAGGGTCGCCTTGGTGGAGGTCCGGCCGCGGGCGTCGCACTGCACGATCGGGATGTGCGGGCTGATCGACAGCGCCTCCTGGACGTCGGCGACGGCATGCGGGTAGTCGCCGTCGAAGCCGTTGATGGCGACGATGAACGGCAGGCCCGCGGACTCGAAGTAGTCGACGGCCGGAAAGGAGTCGGCCAGCCTACGGGTATCCACGAGTACCACGGCGCCGATCGCGCCCTGGATCAGGTCATCCCACATGAACCAGAAACGGTGCTGGCCGGGGGTGCCGAACAGGTAGAGGATCAGTCCCGCGTCCAGGGTGAGCCGACCGAAGTCCATGGCCACCGTGGTCGTCTTCTTGTCTGGCGTATGTGACAGGTCATCAACGCCATCGCTGGCCGAGGTCATCACGGCCTCGGTGGTCAGCGGCGTGATCTCCGACACGGAGCCGACAAAGGTGGTCTTGCCCACGCCGAAGCCCCCCGCAACGACGATCTTTACCGATGTCATCGCGGCTTCTGCGGTCTGCGCCGCAGCGACGTTAGAGCTTGCGAAGTCCACTGAGCACCCTTTCAAGCAGGTTCATATCCGGGCGACCTTGTTCATGGTCGATCTGGTGGACCCGGACTAGTCCGTCCATCGCCATGTCGCCGATGAGGACACGGGCAACGCCCAGGGGCATCCTGAGCACGGCCGAGATTTCCGCGACCGAACGCCAGTCGCGGCAGAACCCGAGAATCGCCTGGCACTCGGGGCTGAGCACCGACAGATCGCGCGCCTCGTAATGCGAAGCGGCAACCATGGCCTCGATCTGCAGCTGGTATTTAGGTTTGGTGCGTCCGCCGGTTACAGCGTACGGGCGTACTAGTGAGCTACCGGTGACGGCCGCCGCCGCATCGGGAACGAATGGATCGCGGGGGGGCGGAGCAAAGCCGGCGGCGAACTCGAACTTGGGGGCAGGAGCGCTGCCCCGTCCGACCGAGTTCGCGTGCTCGGCTGGCTCCCATTTATCGCGACCAGGTCCAGCCACCGCAGCCTCCTGTCACTGTCGGCCACCATCCGGCCAGCCTGGGGGCAGGCTTCCGCGTACTTCCGGTGTCAGGGCACTGCCCACGCGCTCGACGAGCAGCGCCATCTCGTAGGCGACCAAGCCCATATCGCAATCCGCCGATGCCAGGACGGCCAGACTGGAGCCGTCGCTGATAGCCATAACAATAAGCAGCCCGCGCTGCATCTCGACGACGGTCTGGGTGACGGCACCGCCCTCGAACACCCGGGCCGCGCCCTGGGTGAGGCTGGTGAGACCGGAAGTGACCGCAGCCAGCTGGTCGACGCGGTCCGCGGGAAATCCCTGCGAGAACGCCATCGGGAGCCCGTCGGCGGAGACCACGATCGCGTGCGCGACCGCCGGCACTCGCTCGACGAAGTTCGTGATCAGCCAGTTAAGATCTTGCGCCGGGCGCACTAGCGGACTCACAGGCGCTCCTTCCTATTGAGACGGCCATCCTCAGGCCGGGGGCACGACAACCCGTCGGTCATGTCAGCAACCGACGGCCAGCCGGATGGCGTTCCGACACTAAGCATGACCATCCCAGGCACTTCGTGCCACCCGTCATCGGGAACCGTCGTCCTCTCCGGCCGGGTTGTCGCCGCCGGCGGCGGCCCGGCCATCCCTGATCCCACGCTGGAAGCTCGAGAATCTGTCGCGGGTCGCAGCGGCCGACCTGACCGGCGGGGGCGCCGCGGACGCCTCAGAGGCGGCCGGGGCACCGGCGGAACCGGGCACCAGGTTGGCCTTCGGGACCCGCTTGGGCAGTCCGGCTGGGGTCACGCCGCTGGAGGAGGGCGCGGCGACCGCCGCGGCGGCGGCCTGCCAGCCCTCGTCAGCCGGGGACGTCCAGGCGGGCTGCTCCGGGCTGGCCTCCTGCTCCTGCTCCTGCTCCTGCGGCGCCCAGCCGACCGAGCTGCGGCCGCGGCGGAACCAGTCCGACTCGACCGCCTCGAAGATGGGCAGCCGGTACTCGGTGCCAAGCTCGGCGGGCGGGACGACCACCTGGTCCGCGGACGACCCGGCATCCCAGCCGAATCCGCTGGAAGCACCCAAAGCCCCAGCTGAGGAAGCAGCCGCGCCGGAAGCGCTGGCTGCGGAAGCCCCGCCGGCACCGTTGGATCCGTTACTGCCATGAGATCCGAAGGAGCCGTTCGCGGCGTTAGACCCGTTCGTGGTCCCACTGGCCAGGACCTCCGGCTGGGCCGGCTCGGCCGGCTCGGCCGACTCGGCCGCCGCAGGCTGGCCAGGGTCACTCGGTCCGGCCGAGTCGCCCAGGGCGCCTGGCTGCGAGCCGGCGCGGAGGAAGCCGCCCGAGCCGCGGCCGCCGCCGACGCTGAACATGTCGGTACTGGCGGTCCGCGGCGTGGCGATGTCGCGGGAGTCGCCGTCGCGGTCCACCTTGCGCTTGGGCAGCTTCTGCCCGGTGCCGATGGACCCATCGGCCGGGGAGGCGGCGGAAGCCGGGGAATCCGGGGAATCCGCGGCCTGCCTGTCGGAGAGCTGAGCCTCGGCCAGCGGCGCGGCGGCGGGCTCGGCCGCGGCGGCGGGCTCGGCCGGCGACGGCTGGGAGTCTGTCCCCTGGCCGGCCGGTGACGTCGCGGCGGGCGGCTCGGGCCAGCTGCCCCAGGTCTCGCGGTCGACCGCGGGCAGCGGCCCCGTGCTGGCTAGTCCCGGCGGGGCGCCCCGGCCAGGGCTGCTGAACCCGCCACTGCCGAAGTCGGAGTCGGAGAACCCGGTGCTGGCCAGTTCGGTACCCGCAGGCCCGTTGCTGGACAGGTCGCTGCCGGCGGGCTCGCGGACGGGCTGGTCCTGGCCGCCGTAGCCGCCTAGCGCGCCGCTGCCCACGGCTTGCTGCGGCGCCGTAGCGAACGGCTCCCCGGCTGCCTCGCCCGCCGGCTGCGGACTGGTCGGGAAGGCGGACTGGGGTCCGGTGGTCGAGGCGTCCCAGGGGCTCGCGCCGGGGCGCGGACCTGACCCGGGCACTCGTCGCGGGCCGAGGGGGCCGAGGGAGCCGCCGTTCTCCGCCCCGGCGGACTCCAGCGGGGCGAACTTGGGCGTGCGGGCCGCATTGACCTCCTGGGCCGTCGCCCAGCGCTCGTCGGTGCCCTCGCCGTTGTGGCCGGACGGGCCGGGCATGCTCACGTTGATGGCCTCGGCCGGAGCGTCGGGCAGCCGGGATCCGGACGGGCTGGCGCCTTCCCGGCTCACGACCTCGTCCGGCAGCCAGACCAGCGCGGTCAGGCCACCGGAGGCCGCCGGGCGCAGCCGGACCCGGACGCCATGCCGGGCGGCCAGCCGGGCGACCACGAACAGGCCCATGCGGCGGGATACCGCGACATCGACCACGGGCGGGTTGTCCAGCCGCCAGTTCGCGTGGGCCATCTCCTCGGCGCCCATCCCGACGCCCTGGTCGGTGATGTCGAGCAGCACTCCCCCGCTGCTGAGCAGGTGGCCGGAGACCGTGACCGGCGTCTCCGCCGAGGAGAACGAGGTCGCGTTCTCGGCCAGCTCGGCCAGCAGGTGCACGACGTCGTTGACGGCGTGACCGCGAACGGAGATGCCGGGCTGGACGTTGAGGCTGACCCGCTCGTACTGCTCGATCTCGGACACCGCGGCCCGCAGGACGTCGACCAGCGCCACCGGCTGATTCCAGCGCCGCGAGGAGTCGTGACCGGCCAGGACCAGCAGGTTCTCAGAGTTACGGCGCATGCGGGTGGCCAGGTGGTCCATCTGGAACAGGCTGCCGAGGCGCTCAGCGTCCTGCTCGCCCTGCTCCAGCTCGTCAATCAGCCGGATCTGCCGTTCGACCAGCGACTGGCTGCGGCGAGACAGGTTCACGAACATCGCGTTGACGTTGCCGCGCAGGGCGGCCTCGTTGGCGGCCAGCCGAAGCGCCTCGCGGTGGACCTGATCGAAGGCCCGGGCCACCTCACCGATCTCGTCGACAGAGTCCACATCGATCGGCGCGGCCGTGACCGGGACCCCCGAGCCGTCGCTCTCGCTCATCCTGCGCACGGTCTCGGGCAGCTGCAGGCCAGCGACCTCCAGGGCGCCCGCGCGCAGCCGCCGCAGCGGGCGGACCATCGAGCGGCCGACCAGGCTGGTCAGGACCAGGGCCAGGCCGAGGACGATGATCACCGCGGCGCCAACGGCGATCGCGTCGATGATCGCGTTGCGCCGCAGCGTGCTGGCCCGGGCGACGGCGCCGGCGACCAGCTTGTTCTCGACCTGCCGGATCTTGCCGAGCTCGGCGGACATGGCGCTGTACCAGCCCGGCTCGGTGATGCTGGCGGGCAGGTCCGTGCTGTGGGCCACGGCCTGCTGCTCGTACCCGTCGGCGAGCTCCACGGCGCCGCCCGAGACGGTGTTGTCGTAGAGGGCCGTCTGCGCCGGCAGCGCGGAGTCGGTGAACTGGTGGAAATAGCTGGCCGCCTGCGACTGGGCGGTGATGAACGCCGACAGCACGTCGGGGCTGAACTTCCGCTGCGCGAGCGCGTAGGCCAGCAGGGCACGCTGCTGGGAGGACTGCTCGTGGATCCGCGAGACGAGGCCGAGCGCCCGGACGTCGCTGGAGAGCGTCGGGTCGGCGCTGTCGAGGGCGATGTCCTCGGAGACGGCGATCAGGTAGTCGATGGACGACCCGTACGCCTCCATGACCACCAGGGGACCCAGGTTCTCGTTAAGGGCCGCCTTGCGCATGACCGGAAGGTTGCGCACCACGAACTTCACGGCCGCGGCGTCCTGGCGGATCTGGGCGGGATAGGCGGCGCCGATGGTCGCCACCCCGCGCCGGACGCTGGCCAGCTGGGCATTCGTCTTCAGCTGCAGCTGGTGGACGAGCGCCAGCTGCGCCGCAACGTGGGGGCTGCCCGGGGTGGCCTGGGCCTCGGCAGAGTACACCGTGGTCTGGTCGCGCTCGTCGGCTAGACCGGCGGCCAGCTTCGTCACATCCGAGCTCAGGTGGGCCAGCTGCTCGATGCGCTGGTAGGTCAGCGCGCTCTGCACCGAGGTCACGATGCGGAAGCCGCCCAGCACCACGGCGGTCAGTGTCGGGATGGTGATGAGCAGCAGCAGCCGCGAGCGCACCCGCCAGTTCTTCAGGGCGCGGCGGGACTGCCCGCCCGGCTTGCTGGCCGGCTGCTGGGGAGCCCTGGGCGCAGCTGGCGGAGGCGGCGGCGCGGCCTCGGCCTTGGGCGGGCCGGCGTCGCGAACGGCAGCCGATTGCAGCGCGACACCCCCGCGGGGCTTGTCTCGGGACGGCACAGCCTCTGTACCCCTTACCTGGTTACCGTGATGAGGTCAGCGGTCGGCGCGGTCGGCGCCACGATCGACACTGCGGACCTCCCGGATAACGAGCCTGCATCGTGGTACAGCTAGCAGCCAGGCGCAACCTTAGCTGTTAATCCAGGTATCGCGCATCAATAGGGGCACGAACCGGAAAAAAGCGGTGTAAGGGTATGTTTGCCTTAACTGCTGACAGCTTCAGGGTACTCTCTGGCGCAACGCGGGTTCGGTAAACTGCCTGGATCCTCCGGGGATTTGCCTGTAGAGCACGAGGATTCGGGCATCTGGCCCTACACCTGCCTAGAGAACCCCCGCGGCTGCCTAGAGAACTAGGCCAGCCGGTTCAGCCCGAGCTGCCTGGCCACCACCATCCGCTGGACTTCCGAGGTTCCCTCGCCGATTTCCAGCACCTTGGCGTCCCGGTAGAACCGGGCCACCGGGAAGTCGTTCATGTACCCGTAGCCGCCGAACACCTGGGTGGCGTCCCGGGCGTTGGCCATGGCGGCGTCCGAGGCGGTCAGCTTGGCGATCGCCGCCTCCTTCTTGAACGGCACGCCCGCCACGAGCCGCGCCGCGGCGTCGTACCAGGCGAGCCGGGCCAGGTGGGCCCGGGTCTCCATGTCCGCGATCTTGAACTGGATGGCCTGGTAGTGCCCGAGCTGATGGCCGAAGGCGCTGCGTTCTCCTACATAACGCAGGCATTCGTCGACGCAGCCCTGGGCCAGGCCGGCGCCCAGGGCGGCGATGGCCACCCGGCCCTCGTCCAGGATGCGCAGGAACTGGGCGTAGCCGCGGCCGGGCTCCCCCAGCAGGTAGTCAGCGGGCACCCGGCACGAGGAGAAGGACAGTTCACGGGTGTCGGAGGCCCGCCAGCCGACCTTCGAGTACTCGGGGCCGACCGTGAAGCCCGGCGTCCCGGCCGGAACCATGATCGCGGAGATCTCGGCCCGGTCGGTCCCCGGGCCGGAGGTCCCCGGGCCGGAGGTCCCCGGGCCGGTGATGGCCAGGACCGTCACGACCGAGGTGATCGACGTGCCGGAGTTGGTGATGAAGGCCTTGGAGCCGTCGATCACCCACTCCCCCCCGCCCGCCTCCCCATCCGCCGACACCAGCCGCGCGGTGGTGCGCATCCCGCCGGGGATGTCAGACCCGCCGCCCGGCTCGGTCAGGCCGAAGGCCGCCAGCCGCTCCCCCCGGCACAGCGCGGGCAGCCACCGCTCACGCTGCGCGGCCGAGCCGAAGCGGTAGATCGGCATCGCGCCCAGGCCGACCGCCGCCTCCAGGGTGATGGCCACCGAGGAATCCACCCGGGCCAGCTCGTGCAGGGCCAGGCAGAACACGAAGTAATCGCCGCCCATCCCGGAGTACTCCTCGGGGAAGGGCAGCCCGAACAGGCCCAGCTTCCCCATCCTGGCGATCACCGGGTACGGGAATTCGCCGCGCTCGTAGTAGTCGCCGATCACCGGCGCGACCTGCTCGCGGGCGAAATCCGCGACCGTGGAGCGGAGCGTCTCCTGCTCGTCATTGAGCGTGAAGCCGACCATGCCAGCGATGCTACCGGCCAGTTAGCCCCGGCTTAGCGGAGCCGTGATCGTTATGGTCGGGAATCTGGGCACCACCCGCGGGGCATCGCGCGTTACTCTCTCGTGCGGGTGCCGTGTCGGAAAGGCCGGCCGCGGCGGCCTGCACGCAGCCCGTAGAACTGTCCTGGAGGACGCCATGGCCATCCTGACCTGCCCCACCTGCGCGGCCACGGTGAAGCCAGCCGACCTTATCTGCTTCACCTGCGGAGCGAACCTGCCGCGCCCGGATAACTGGGACGACGACCGGCCCGCGTCGGCCACGATCATGCAGGAGTACCTCAAGCGCGAGGACAAGTCCGGGTCGATCTCGGCCTCGGTGCTGCGCCTGACCTTCCCGACGGGCAACGTCGAGGTGCCGGCCGGGACGTCACTGCTGCTGGGCCGGGACCCCGGCGAGTCGCTGGTAGCCGCTGCGTTCTCTCGCTACGAGAACGTGTCCCGGCGGCACGCGACGGTCACGGTGGACGACGCCGGGCATGCGACCATCCGC
>Ga0209839_10001969_pt1 | contig 10265 bp, 10 predicted proteins | sample OrgsoiDNA2013050_FD_185800 | JGI IMG/M metagenome (GOLD analysis project Ga0209839, IMG submission 185800) | Permafrost soil microbial communities from the Arctic, to analyse light accelerated degradation of dissolved organic matter (DOM) -... | ecosystem: Environmental > Terrestrial > Soil >... | reverse complement strand
TGGCGAGACCGGGACTTGAACCCGGGACACCACGATTTTCAGTCGTGTGCTCTACCAGCTGAGCTATCTCGCCCTGGCCGCGCGATGCTAGCGACCGGGCCAGTTCCCGTGCGCTAGAGTTGCGACATTGCTGCGCCGAGCGGATCCTGGTCGCGGCACCCGGCCGGCTGGTACACCGCCGCGGCGCCGGGCCGTCGAGTGGTGTCGCGCGCGGCGGGTGCGCCAGCCATGGACGATGGAAAACAGCTTTACGTGCTGCGCCACGCCAAGTCGAGCTGGGAAGAACCGGAGCTCAATGACCACGATAGGTCGCTGGCCCCTCGCGGTCGACGCGCCGTGCAGGCGCTGGCCGAGTATGTGCGTGTGAAGGGGATCAAGCCTGCGTTGGTGGTCTGCTCATCGGCTCGTCGCACGCGCGAGACGCTGGACGGGGTCGACCCGGGAGGAGAGCAGCTGATCGAGCCGCAGATGTATTCCGCGAGCGCCGAGGAGCTGCTGGCGCGGCTGCGGCAGGTGCCCGACGCGACCGAGTCGGTGATGGTGATCGGGCACAATCCGGCGCTGCAGATCCTCGTGCTAAGGCTCGCCGACACCGGCCACGCGCTTCCAGACGGCTCAGACCTGGAGGCGGTCCGGCGTAAGTTTCCGACTGGCGGGCTCGCCACGCTGAGCTTCGAGGGTCGGTGGAGTGAGCTCGCGTTCGGGAGCGCCGAGCTGGTGGAGCTCGTGCGGCCGAAGCAGTTGCTCTGACCGAGCGGAGCAGGTGCGGCCCAGCGAGGCTGATTCGCCCAGGACCGATCGCCAAGTAGTCTGTCTTGATGCGCCGTTGGATTTCCCTTGCCGTGCTCGGAGGCTTGGTGCTTGCGGGCTGCGGCTCCAGCTCGTCGAAGTCCGCAAATCCCGTCCCGGCCGAGCTTTCGTATTTCCCGGCGCAAACGCCCTACGTGCTGACGCTGGCGACCGACCCCAAAGGGCCGGCGGTCAAGCAGGCGCAGTCGCTGGAGGGCAGATTTCCGCTGGCCAAATTCGGCCAGTCGGCGCTGATGGCGCAGCTGGACCGCTTGGGGATCGACTACCAGAACGACATCCGCCCGCTGTTCGGGAATCCGGTGGCCCTCGGGGCGTCGAGCTCGACCTTGAGCGGCCCCGCCAAGAGCCAGTTCCTGATCGCGTGGGTCACCAAGAACGCCGGAAAGCTGAGCTCACTGGTCACCAAGCTGCACGGACTGCGAAGCGTCGGCACGCACGACGGCGCCAAGCTCTACCAGTCCTCCTCGACATCCGCGCTGGCAATCGACGGTGCGACCCTGCTGTTCGCCCCGACGGTGGCCAGCCTGACGAGCGCGCTGGACCGGCATGCACAAGGCGGGGGGATCAGCTCGGCGGCCTACTCGAGCGCGACCCAGGGTCTGTCGCCGAACAGTCTGCTGCAGATCTTCGGCAACCTCACCGGAGCGTTGTCGAGCCCGAGCTCCGCCAAGGCCCGCAGCGTGCCGTGGGTGGCCGCGATTCGCGGATACGCGGTGTCGATCAGCGCCACCTCCACCGGATTGACGCTTCAGTACCGCGTCGACACCAGCGGCAGCACGCTGAGCACCTCGCAGCTCCCGATCGCGAGCGGAACCACCCCGCCAAGCCTTGCCGGAGATCTCCCGATCGACGTTGGGATCCGGGATCCTGCTCAGGTGATCTCGTTTGTCGAGGCCGCCGAGCAGGCAACCAGCCCGGCTGCCTACGCTGCCTTTCTCAGGCGCCAAGAGGCTGTGCGGACCAAGACCGGCGTCGATCTGAACAGCCTGCTCGGCCAGCTCACCGGTGACCTGATCATCGAGAGCGATACCCGCACGACGATGGGCCGGGCCACCGTCAGCGATCCGACCACGGCCGCCCAGGCGCTGTCCAAGCTCGCCGGCGCACCCAAGAGCGTGTTCACCAAGGCGACGAGCATCACGCCGCTGCCCGGCGGTCTGTACGCGATCAAGGAGCCGGGCACGACGCTCACCGTCGGGCTGATCGGAACCCAGCTCGTCGTCGGCAAAGCCAGCCCCGCTGCGCTGCGCGCGTTCGCTGCCGCTCCGGCGACGCCGGCCGCCGACGCCCACGGCTCGGTGGCGTTCCGGATTGCCCTGATCGACCTGCTCCGGCTCACGCTCAAGACGGCGCCGACGAGCACTGAGGCGACGATCCTCAACATGCTCGGCGATCTGACCGGCTGGACCGCGGCGAGCACCAGCGGACTCAGCGGAACCGCGGCGCTGGGCCTGAAGTGACCCCGCGACGGGGCCTCAGGTCCGCGCGCGCGCCCGTGGTATCCGGACTCATGCGGTGCAGCAGCTCGAGCGACCCGCGCTTGGACAGCGGCTCGTTGAGGTTCCCGCACTTCGGCGACTGAACGCACGATGGGCAGCCTGAGCGGCACGGACACTCGCCGATCAGCCGCTGCGCGTCGGTGACCAGCCGCTCGAACTGATCGAAACCCCGGCGCGTGATCCCCACTCCGCCGGGGTGACCGTCGTAGATGAAGATCGTCGGACCGCCGGTCTGCGGGTGGGAGTTCGTCGACAGCCCGCCGATGTCCCAGCGGTCGCACATGGCGATCAGCGGCAGCACGGCGATTTGCCCGTGTTCAAGCGCGTGCAGCGCACCCAGCAGCAATTCGGATGGAAATGGCTCGCCGGCAATCAGGTCGTCGAGCTCGTACCACAACGACCGTGTGGGGAACTCAACCGTCGGCAGATCGAGCGTGTGGAAGTCGATCACCTGATGGTCCTGGAGCCCTTTTCGCTGGTAGCCCAGAACGGTCTCGGAGTAGACGACCGAGCCAAACGAAAGCGTCACGCCTGCCGTCAGGCGGCGATCGCCGAGGCGCTCGATATAGGTCATGCTCTCGCGCTTGGCCTGCGTAAAGTAGTCGCCGGCGAACGGCTCGAGCAGCGCTCGGCGTCCACGAAGGTCGAGCTCGAGCACATGGTAGGAGCGTCCCAGGTGGAGATAGATAGCGCCTTCGTGGACGGTCGAGTAAGCCCGCGCCGCCTCGGTGCTGCCGAGCACCTCGCCCGAGCTCGCGTCGATCAGGACGAAGCTGTCCGCCGAAGCGGAGCGCAATGCGACCCCTGCGGCCGGATAGTCCTCGGCGTGCCGTGGAACGAAGCCGGTCGCGCGCTCCCGTAGGAAGCCCGCCTGAGTCAGCTGCTCGGCATGATCGCGCCACTGCGAACCGAGGATGTCCGCGTCGGCGTCGGTCAGTGGAGCCTCGTGGGCGGCGCACAGGAGGTGCTCGGCGTAGATCTCGGAGCTGTCGGGATCAAGGATCGCCGCCTCGACCGGACGAGTGAGGAACTCCGTCGGGTGACGGCAGAAGAACTGGTCGAGTGCGTCTTCGCCCGCGATATAGACCGCCAGCCCGCGCCCTCGACGACCAGCCCGGCCCCACATCTGCTTTAGGCTGGCCACGGTGCCCGGAAACGTCACGCAGACCGCCGCATCGAGCTCGCCGATATCGATCCCCAGCTCGAGTGCATCCGTCGCCACGACTCCCAACAGCTCGCCGTTGGTCAGGCGTCGCTCGATCTCGTGTCGCTGTGCGGAGGTGTAACCGGCCCGGTAGGGGGCGATCCGCTCGGCCAGCTCAGGATCGAGCCGATCGACCGCGTGACGGAGGATCAGCTCGACACCCTTGCGGGATTTCATGAAGCAGATCGTCCGGGCGCCGTTGGAAACCAGCTTCGAGAACACTTCGGCCGCCTCGTACAGCGCCGAGCCGCGCAGCCCGAGTTGCTCGTCGAGCAGCGGAGGGTTCCAGATCGCCACGCGCCGAGCCGCTTTGGGAGCTGTGTCCTGGTCGACAAGGTGAAATTCGGTGAGTCCGGTGAGGCGCTCGGCCAGCTCGATCGGATTGGCGATCGTGGCGCTCGCGAGCAGGAAGCGGGGCTCGGTGCCGTGGATCGCGGCGGCCCGTCGCAGGCGCCTGAGCACGTTGCCGACGTGTGAGCCGAACACGCCGCGGTAGACGTGGGCCTCGTCGACGACCACGAACGCGAGGTTCGCCATCAGGTCACCCCAGGCTGCGTGGTGGGGCAGGATCCCGACGTGGAGCATGTCGGGATTGGTGAGGATCAGATTGCTTCGTTTGCGAATCGCGGCGCGCTCGCTCCGCGGCGTGTCACCGTCGTAGATCGCTGGGCGGATCGCCTTGTTCAAGCCGAATCGGTGCAACCCCCGGGCCTGATCCTGGGCCAGCGCCTTGGTCGGGTAGAGGTACAGGGCCCGCGCGGTACGGTCCGAGGTGAGGAGCTCCAGCGTGGGCAGCTGAAAACACAGCGATTTGCCCGAAGCGGTCCCGGTGGTGATGATCGTCGGCCCGTCGAAGGCCTTGCGCAGCGCCTCCAGTTGGTGCGCGTAGAGGTGGGTGATGCCCACCTGCTCGAGCGCTGATCTGACCTGCCAACCGAGATCATCCGGAAGCGAAACCAAGCGCGCGGAGCGCGCCCCATAAAAATCATCGTGAACGAGGCGCTCATCGGCGCGGCCACTCTCGAGGAGTCCCTCCCACGGCTCGGTTTCACGAACGATCGACACCTAGGGCCAGTATGGCGTCCAGCTCCGGCGCGTCGGGTGCTACGGTCGCGCGCGGCATGCGCTGCCTGTATGTAGACCTCGACGGGACGCTGCTCGGTCCGAACGCGTCGCTGCTGCGGAGCGGCGACGGGCGCTTCAGCCACCTCGGCGTGCGCGCTCTCGAGGCGTGTTGGCGCGCCGGAGCGGAGGTCGTGCTGTATTCGGGACGCAGACAGTCGAGCGTGTTCGAGAGCGCGAGACTGATCGGCTCGACTGCCTACATCTTCGAGCTCGGGTGTGGACTCGTGCTTGATGACGAGCTCGAGTGGCTCACCGGCGGAGTCGTCCCGTCGCTTTCCGCGGGGTCGATCCATGACCAGATCGAGGTCTCGGGCGCGCCCGCGTTGCTGCTCGAGCGGTTTGGGCATCAGCTCGAGTACCACACCCCGTGGTCGATCGATCGCGAGGTCTCACATCTGTTCAGGGGAGCCGTGGACCTCGACGACGTCCGAGCCGTGCTCGAGCAGAGCGGATTGGGCTGGCTGCGCCTGGTCGACAACGGTGTCGTGCGCGCCCACGCCGAGCAGATGGCCGGGTTGCCGGTGGTGCACGCCTATCACCTGATCCCGGCGGCGGCATCCAAAGCCCGCGCGGTCGCGCGGCATATGCAGGCGCGCGGTTACGCGGCCGCCGACTGCATCGCCGCCGGGGACTCGCGGGAGGACATGGACGCGGCGTCGGTTGTCGGCACCTTCTGGCTGGTGGCCAACGCGCTCGAGCGAGACTCAACGTTGGAATCAGAAGTGGCGCGCCACCAGGGCGTGCGTATCGCCTCTGAGGGGTACGGGGCCGGCGTGTACGAGGCCGTGGTTACGACGCTGGCCGAGCGGGGCGTCGGCCCAGGCGGCTGAACGAGGGTCGAGCGTGCTGAACAAGCGCGGATGGTGAGGGCGTTTTCAGGACCCTCGCACGCGCGACGCCGCTAGCGCCGGTCGTGCTCCTGCTCGATCTCATCGGCGTCGCCAACCGCCCACCCAAGGCGCTCGACAAGCTGGGTCGCGAAATGGCCCGATTCGAAGTCGGCGACGCTCACCCGCTCACGAAGCATCACCGGCGCCTCGCCGCTATCGGCCCGCCGGTCCGCGGTCACAATGATCTGAGGCATATGTGTGTCGTCCCTCCCATTGGTTCGACGGGCAGGGTGACAGCGATTGCTTCAGCGCGCGTAAACGTCCTGTGGCAATTTTGTTGGCGTCCGGTAATCGCCACACACAGCCGCGTGCGCGCGGCGTTGCGGTCCCGGAGCCAGGTGTGGGCGGCGGCGCGTGGCGAAGCGCACTCCGCGCCCCCCGGGCTCGGCGCGGGTCAGGCGGCGCCCCGCGCTTGGGACGCGGATCGTTCGCGCCCTGCCGGCTCGTCCTCTTGCGCCACCGCGTCGGCGAGCGCCCCGGCGGCGCCCGCCAGCTCACCGAACGCGTCCGCCACCGCCGCGGCGCTGGAGCCGGTGATCGCGCGGTTCAGCGTCCCGACCGCCCTGTCGAAACGGTCCCACAACCCAGTCGGACCGCGGCGCCCGGTCGAGGGCCGCAGCTCATACGGCGGCGGGGCATTCTCGGCGCCCGGGACGGGGCGCCAGAGCAGGCCCGCCCCATGCGCATGCTCCCACGCGACCTGTTCCGTGGCCGCCGCCTCAGACAGCGCACGGAGCCGCGCGGCGAATCCGGCGTCGGGAGGCGCGAGCTTGTGCGCACGCATCGCCTCGGCCCAGTTGTCGCGCGCGTGACGCACCGCTCTCATGATCTGTGCGCGTTGACGGTCGAGGTCGTCGCTGAAGCTCATTGTCCGCTGCCGGACGCAGAGGGGCTGGGCTCGGCCAAGCCGACAGGCTCGCCGCCCCAGAAGTCCTCGGCATTCGGTCCATCCGGTTGAGTCACGGATGCGTTCCCCGCGCTGTAGTTCTCAGCCAGCACGCGCTCGAAGTCCGAGCGCTTGATCCGGACCCGCCGTCCGACCCGCAGCGCCGGGAGCGATCCCTGATCAATCCAGTTACGGACGGTCTGCTGGTTGAGCTTGAGTATGTCCGCGACCTCGGCCACCGTCAGGTATGACTCTTCGAGATCGTTGCGATCCACGCCCACCTTCTCTAATTGAGACAAACTGGAACCAACTAGATATATATACTAGCGCTTGCCGAGGACGTAATCGGCGCTACCGGCGACAAAAGGTCTGCAAACCTCGTGAAAACGGAAGGTCGGCAACCAGGGCACGGCGGGGACGAAGCTCGGACCGAGAGCAACGTGCTGCAATTTACGCGCGACTGGATCGGTCCGAGGGAGCAGCTGGTGCCCTTCGGCGCTCGGGCGACCGAGACAGCCGAGCGTCGACCTCGGTCCGATCTCGCGTTTGACGCCGAGCCCGCGCTCCCTCCATGCGCCGAGGACTTCTGGGGCGAGGACTCGGCGGCAGTTCAAGATGCCCTGCAGGCGCCCGCTGCCGCTGAACCGCTGCCGACGCTGACCAAGGGCGTCTCGCGCCGCCCGCACCGGCGGCGCAAGCGCCCTCGCGTCCGCGTGATGTGGGCGATCGGCGCGGGCTTGACCGCGCTCGGCGTGATCGCGCTGGTGCTCGTGAGCGGCCCGGCAACACCGGTGGCCCAACACAACCAGGCATCGGCGCTCACCCGTAGCCTGGCTCCCGGCACCGGATCGAAGCTCATCTCGCCGCGCGATCTAGCGTCGGCACTTGGCCAACGCCAGACGAGCCACCGCCGGGCAAAGCCGAAATTGGTCCGCGTCGTCGATGCGCGGCCCCGTCACGCCCGTTCTGAGGGCCACCGACACCGCGCCGCCAAGGCCGACTCGCAACCGCGCACGGCATCGATCGAGTCGATCGTGCACCGCGCCCCGAGCTCCCCGAGCACAGCTGTAGCGCCGTCCGAGAGCGTCGGCGCCACCCAGTCCGCGGGCTCTGACTCAGGCGCGAGCGTTAGCTCTGAATCCGCTGCCGGCTCAGCCACCAGTGCCGGTTCTGGTGGGGCCGCGGGCGCCAGCAGCGCACCCGCGGGTCCGGTTGGAGCGGGCGCACCTTTCGGGCCCGGACACCTCGGATGAGGGCTTTGTGTTCCAAAACTGTGACGGCGCGTGACGACAGCGTCAGGAAGTCAGGCCTGCGCTCCCAATTCGCCACCAGCTGTGTTTTCATCGGCACCCAACCGGAAACGAGTGACCATTGACCGGACTGTCCAATCATCTGCGCGGAAATGCCGTTGCCTATCTTGCGCTGTTCATCGCGCTGGGTGGTACCTCGTACGCAGCGATCAACCTGCCCGCCGGCAGCGTCGGCGCACGCCAGATCAAGAACCACTCGATCACCCCGATCAAGTTCGACCCGACGAAGATCGGCGCCTCCGTGCGCTACTGGGCCGTCGTCAACGGCAGCGGGCGGGTGCTCGCCTCGCATCCGCGGCCCCGAACGTTTGGGTTTGTGAATGGCGATGGGGTTGGGGTTGTGAACTGGGGACGAATCAATCAAGAGTGCTTCCCGATCGCAACCATCAACGACAATCTGCCTGGGTTCGCAACGGCGTATCTTGCGGGCGAGCTGCAGGTACAGACTTTCGACCCGTCTGGGACCCCAGCTCCTAGAACCGTCGATGTTGCATTGCTGTGCTCGGGCTAATCCACGACCGCCTCGCGCAAGGCTTTGGCTTTCGTGCTTTGTTGGCGATTGCTTTGACGGTCGTTTGTGGGATCGGGCTAACGGACAGCGTTGCGGCTGATCAAACGCTCGCGAATGAGACGATTTGGTCGTGCGGGATCACTGATACCGGGGGCGCAAATAACGTCTGGGCCCACAATGCTGTGTTCGGGATCAACACGACTAACGAATGCGCGAGCGGTGTTGGGCTAGACATCAATGCTCCCGGTAACACGGTCCAGCAAGGCCAGAGCGCCAGTTGGCAAGCGACCGCCCCCGCAGGTCTGGTGATCGTCCTTGTGTACGTGCCGCCAGGTGATCTCAAAGCCACGGCTGTCAATGACGGGAACAGCTGGTACGGCGGCGGGTTCTTCTGGACCGGGGGAGGCGCGCAGGTCGACGACAGCAACAACACGAGCGGATTCGGGGCATCGGGCTTGTGGACGAACCATGTGGGATTTCAGCTGGTTTGCGGCAACAACCCGTGTATGGGCGTGCTTGGCCATGCGGACCTTGCCGTGAAGGACATCGGACTGCAGCTGCAGGAGACCCAGGGTCCGTGGCTGTCCGCGTCCAGCGGCCTCTGGCAGTCCTCAGGCTGGATTCGCGGGGGCTGGCCGCTGAGCTTCACCGGCGACTCGCCCTCGGGGATCTGCGGACTGGCGGCGACGCTGGGCGGTCAAGTCGTGGCGTCTCAGGGCTTCCCGCAGGACGACACGACTTGGCACCAATGCAACGCTGCCGGACTGGGCGGAGTGTCGAACACGGTTGACACCAGCAAGCTCAGCGACGGGCCCCAGTCGCTGACGCTCCGGGGCAGCGACGCCGCGGGGCTCTCGACCTCGGACGCGTCTTACACCAAGACCGTCTACGTCGACAATCAGTCGCCCGGCGTCGCGCTGTCGGGTCCGACCGACGCGCTGTCGACCGCTGGCACGCAGTACGTCACGGCCACCGGCACGGCTGGGCCCTCAGGCGTGTCGGGAATCGGCTGTTCGCTGGATAACGCTCCGGCGCAGTGGTATGCGCAACCGAGTGTTTCGATCCCGGTTTCCGGGATCGGCACCCACCATCTGACCTGCTACGCAGGCAATAATGCGCGGGCCGCCTCGGGCAACGTCGCAACCTCCGCGCCGGCGACTTGGACCCTCGGCATCCGCCAGCCCTCCGTCAGCACGGTGGCGTTTTCGCGCGTCGTCGACGCGTTGCGCTGTCAGCGGACATACGAGCGGGTGCGGATTCCGGCGCATTGGGTGACCGGCAAGTTCCAGGGCCGGCCGGTGCGCGTGAAGCTGCGCGCGCAGACGCGAACGATCAGGGTCGTGCGGTGCCACCCCAGGATCGTGCGACGCAGACTGCGCGTCGATGGGCATTGGTACACCGAGCGGATCGTCGTCCTGCCCCACGTAGTGCGGCGGACCAGCAAGCGCGTGGCGTTCGGGACCGCGACCACCGTCAGCGGCTGGGTCGGCACTGCCCAGGGCGTGGCACTGGCTGGACAGGCGGTACAGATTCGGGCCGCACCTGACAACGGCCTGCGGCGATTCAGACTGCTCGCCGTCACCACGACTGCGGCCGATGGCGGCTGGACAGTGACGCTGCCGGCAGGTCCCTCGCAGCTCGTGCAAGCGGTGTACCCAGGGTCGGTCACCGTCGAGCCGTCGACCTCAGAGCTGGCCCACTCGATCGTCCCGGCCTCGCTGCACGTGAGCCTCCGGCCACGTGCGACACATTGGGGAGGAAAGATCGTGATCGCCGGCCGCCTGGGCGGCGGCCACGTCCCGCCGGCGGGCGAACTCGTGGTCCTGCGGATCGGGTGGCCCGGCGGCTCCACCGAGATCGGCCACCTGTACACCGCTCGCAACGGGAAGTTCAGCACTTCCTACACCTTCCTGCGCGGGCACGGGACCGAGTCCTATCGGCTCTGGGCAGAAACCGTCAGCGAGAGCGACTATCCGTTCGCCGTCGCCGCCAGCAGGAAGGTCAGCGTCACGGTGCGCCAGTAGATGGCG
>Ga0209839_10001968_pt1 | contig 10265 bp, 6 predicted proteins | sample OrgsoiDNA2013050_FD_185800 | JGI IMG/M metagenome (GOLD analysis project Ga0209839, IMG submission 185800) | Permafrost soil microbial communities from the Arctic, to analyse light accelerated degradation of dissolved organic matter (DOM) -... | ecosystem: Environmental > Terrestrial > Soil >... | reverse complement strand
ACCTCACATGCACAGCCAAGAAAAGTGAGGTGGTCATGGACGCATCTCCGGCAAAGCGTAACAAGTGGGCTGATCAATGGGCTGAGAGGTGGTGGAATCGTTGGAGCGTTTTGCGTGCTTCTCTTCGGGTTCAAAGGAGGATTAAGCCTGGGGTTATTTAGCGGTCTCATCATTGGGTTGCAAAGCTGGTTGGTTGCCAGTATGCACGATGAGGAAGAAACACGCAGGTCAAAACCTCCCGGAGTTCATCAAGCATTCTCTTTTGCTGTTCTTAAATCGAAGAGCATTGATTATTTTGATCGCCTGCTGAATGGACTCATCATCGGACTCTGCGCCTGGCTTGGCTTTGGCATGGTTGATGGATGGCTCATCGGCCTCTATCAGGCCATCACATTTGGGGCCATTGTCGGACTCCTCTTTTGCGCGATCTTCGGACTCGGGAATGGAACGAGCATGATTCTCGGACTCGGGACAACTATTCAGCCAGCCGAGACAGTAAGTTGGTCATGGAAGCGCATCAGACAACAGCGTGGAGAATATCTCAAGCAGGTGCTCTTCGTGGGACCTCCTACCGCGCTGTGTGTCACCGCAGTCATTGGAAGTACGGGTGCGCTTTTTTATGGCACTCGATATGGCCTGGCTTATGGTCTCGTCTACGGGCTGCTTTCTGGGGCGGTCGTCGCCTTAGCAGGGCTACTTACCGGAACCCTCAACAGCGGATGGTCAAGTAATATCCTTGAAGAACACCAGCTTCTCAGACCCAATGAAGGGATACATCGTTCTGCCCGGCACGCACTCATCGCTGGTTGCCTCTTTGGGCCAATAGGAGGACTTGCCAGTGGGTTGATCAGCGGAGTCGCTTATGCGATCGTTGGGAGACTCGCCGGATGGATGATCCTCGGAATGGGATTTGCAATCGTCTTCGGGATCGTCTTTGCGCTTGAATTTGCGTTGATACGCGGTGGCATTGCATGCATCGAACACTTCGTTCTCCGGTGGCGTCTCTGGCGTGCCAATTGTCTCCCCTGGAATTACGTTCGTTTTCTTGAGTATGCAACTGAACGCATCCTCCTCCGCAAGATCGGAGGTGGCTATATGTTTGCCCATCGTCTCCTCCTCGATTATTTCGCAACCCTGGACGTTACGAATAAACCTCCACCTGGAGACAATGCGCCTCAGATGCATCCCGTCTAACGAATTCCAAAGAACCAGAACGTGATACTCGTCACACTCACTGCGAGAAGCGTTCCGGCAAGCGCCTGGAGCAGGGTATGGGCACGAACCTGCCAACGTGCCCACCCCACCAGGACAACCAGTGGCGAGAGCAGAAAGAAAACTGGTCCGAAAACCAATCCCAAAGCCGTTACAGCCCCGGCCATTCCTAAGAGATGAAAACTGATTTTCCAGTACAATGTAATCACCATTGCAAGAAGGCACGTGATCAATGCAGCAGTGACGGTAGCCAGCAGCGAACTGGTCGCGTGAAGGAGAAGCAAGAGGGTAAAGACGATGCCCACGCACCCAACGCCAAACGCCAGTGGGACAAACCGTTGCTCACGGATACTCACATGATGATCGCTGTAATGTCCAAGGCGCACCCCACGCCAGATAAAGTACAATGGCGCGACGGTAATCCCTACCACGGTAATAGACCACCACAGCAGGGCATGCAAAAAATCTGGCGCATGATGAAGCGCCATAAGGAATAGTGTCGGGAGTGCCACAAACAGAGGATTGGTCACGGCTGAGATGTAACGTGCGACTCTTCCCCACAGATTTTCGGTGAGCGGCGTCTCTGCCGGTATATCGGAAAGGCGTTCGTTTTCGGCTAATCTGGTCATATCTTCCATTGGTACCTCTCAATATAGGTAGAAATATGCTGTTTGAACTGGCTTATACATGATAGATATATGAAGAGCCCTATCTTGTTATACAGCGTGCTTAGTATACCAAATGATACAAACGATGTACAAGCTCGCAAGGAAATACTCCTACGGCCTCGTCTGTCATTCATCATAAGTAGCACTCGCTTTCAGCATAAAAACTACCTGGCCAGTTTGAGTCCAATGATGAGACTTTTCCCTTTGCTCATCTGAACGCTGATGATCCTCCATTCGCATCTTCCACTTCAATAGATTTCTCCTCGACTGGTGCTGTTTGTGCTAGAATGAAATGGCACCAAGCTCTTTTGAAAACGTGAGGAAGAGTCCATGCAAAAGGAACTCCAATTGGATACCCTGCCAGCTTTCCCCCAGGCTGCCACCATCGTAGAGATCTGCAAGCGCCTCTGGCAGCATGACGATGTGGTCGCGCTCTGGATAGGAGGCAGCCTCGCTCGCCAAGCCGGGGATGCGTTTAGCGATATTGATTTTCGTGTCGCGGTAGCTCTACTAGATCTCCCTGTCTGGAAAACGCCGCCCTTTGAGGAGATCTTCGTTCATTCGCCCGTTGTCGGCCAACAGTTTCTGGCTTTTGGCGAGCAAGCATTTCTTCATCACCTCGTTCTCGCCAATGGCGAGATCATCGATTTTTTTATCCAGAGTACCCAGCAAAGGCTGACCCCGGAGCCACGCCTGATCCTGGGTTGCCGCGATGAGGATTTCGCGCACCTCCTCGTTGCCAATCAGCGTAGAGCGCGCGCCGAAGCTGTGGCAGAGGTAGAACCAGCGACGATCCAACGAGTGCTGACCGCCTTCTGGATCAACAGCCATAAGCATCGTAAAGTGCTGCATCGCAACCTCGATCTGATGGTCACGTTCGGCTTCGATGTTGAAAAAGCGCTCCTTGTGCGGCTCTGGTACCTGGAAGTAAGCGGAAAAGATTGCGGAGATGTACGCCAGGGGACCATCCATACCCTGACCAGCATCATCGGCACCCTGGAGCAGGATGGAGGGGATGAGGTACGAGCGGTAATAGGCGCGCCCATGCGCACTCGCGCCGAGATCTACCATGCGCTTGAAAGCAACCGCACCGTCATCTCTCGCATCGGACGCCGCCTCGCACAGAAATATGGTTCTGTGTATCCCGCCGATCTTGAAGCGGCTGTTCTCCAGGGCTGGCAGGAGTTCCTGGCGCGCGAGTGAACGTTTGCCAGTGCCTGCGTCAATCGGCATCCCGATCCCTACAGCCGGGATGCCCTGTGGGACCAATGTATAAAGGATCGATGGAAGAAACCCCACTGGGAGCGGTTTTGCCTGAATGGCCCAGGTACATTCCTCTGATTGACGCCGATTTTCTCCGTTTCGCCTCCACAATCGTCGAACTTTCACGCTATTTACTACTTCAGCGCCAACACTTTCTGGCCGCAGCACATTATTTTACCTTCAAGCCGACATCCTTTCCTTCTGTTCAATCCACCCGACACGCTGCTCATCCTCTAGCTCCTGTTCTTTACTCACCGATTTCCAGATCATAGCCAAGGGTCCCTCGACCTGCAGGAATTGCGCAGTTGTTGTCCAGACGGCAAGAGGGAGCGTACCCAGCACTGATGTCGCGACACGTCGGATATACTGTTCGCGGCCTACATGAGGCGTTACCAGGAGTAGTGCGGGTGGGACCTGGTGCTCCTGCCGATACTGCCGAGAGCGTACATACTGTGCGTATGCCTCAAACTTACTCGTGAGCGGCTGACGATGCATAGACCCGGTATCCCATTCGAGCCACGCCTCCACCTTGGTTTCTCCTGCCTGATACCCAAAGAGCGCGTCGGGCATCAGGTTGTGCCACGAACCCTGAAAACGATACCGGCGGAGGCTGCGCGTGGTTTCCCACCACAGGAGTTCTTGACCACACGTCCATGCCTGCTGTTGCAGCTGGGCGAGAAACGTGTAGATGCCTGCGGTATGGTTGATTGTTCGCAGCGCGTGCTTGACGCCACGCAGTTGCCAGACGTTCGTCGATGGGTTCCGCTCTGCTATATGCACGAGCGGGACTCCCAACACTAAGGAGATGAGTCGCAAGCCCGTTTCACTCAGGACGATCCGTTTCCCGCGAACGGTTGTTATCGGTTCCAGACAACGGAAGTGGTGTAGATCGTACAGGTAGCGTCGTATCGTGTCTGCCTCCATGCGTAAAAGGGCTGCCAGTTCATGGGTAGCGATCAGTGGAACGGCATAGATCTGTTTGAGGATCTCGATATGGCGATGGCTGAAACGCAGGCTGAGTAATGCGACGTTCTCCGTCGTTGTCAGGTCGGTCGCGCCTGGGTCCAGACGTTTCGAGCGGACCTCAAAATCGCCGGAAACGAGCGAGCGCCTTTTTTGCGCTCTGGTCAACATCCCTGATGCCATGTGTCTGGGAGCCAGTAACCCCGGCGGAAGCGCCTGCGGAACAAGCGGTTCGGCCAGCAATGACAGCGCCGTTGTCCCCGACCCATCCAGCGCGTGCCAGGAAAATTGCCAGGGTGAATACTTCTCAGAGAGTACTGCACATGCGCCTTTAAGGGGGGTAACTCTCAGATGGGCTGCGGCCTCCTGCGCGCAATGGAGCCAGAGGTCGCGCTGGTGGGCGGTTGAGGCTACCACGAGCAGTGAGGGAAAAGCATGATAGACTGACCAGCGCTCACTACTTTCCCGCCAGGAGAGCACATGCTCTAATCGCTCGCGTATGAGGCGCAGATCCTCGCTGCCGTACCAGCCGGGATCAAGAGAAAGCAAGAAACAGTGCCACGATTCGTCGCTGCTGTTTTGATCTTCTTGCTGAAATAGACGACGGCGGAAGACCACAGCACCATCAGTCCGGCACGTGATGCGTTTCGTTCCCCGTCCAAATGTATGGGTATAGTCGCGCTGCCAGTGCCACCGAATGGCTGCCGGGTGCCCGCCTGGATACGAGAGTTGACGTGGCGCTCCCGCAATCAGGCCATGTACAACCTCTTGCAAGGGAATGAAGCTCTGCAGGCGCGGCAAGAGACGCAACAGGTCCGCCTCACCGACCTGCCACATACGAGCGAGCGCGACGGGATCTGCACCCCCGATGAGATCAGCGACCCGCTCTATGCCAGTCGTGGCGAGGTAGTAGAGTGCCTCCGGGCGACTGGGAGCAACGATGGCCGATGTTACCGACGCGACGAGGTGTCGCTCTGTCAAAGCGAGAAGATGCCGACAGATCGTTGAGGCGTGTACGTGAAAGACAAATGCGAGATCGCTCATGCGCTGGTAGGGATGCTTGAGCAGCCAGAAGAGGAGGCGATCGGCCAGAGAGCCTCGCTCTTCGACATCTTCCGAGACGATCGTCAGGTCAGGCGCTTCATGCTGTCCGATCACCTGGGTCAACCTCCTCTTCTTCTTCTTCTGAGTCGAGCGGTCCAACGGTCTCTTCCCAGTTCATAGGCGTGATTTCGCCGCTTGTGGTGAGAGGCACGTCAGGATGTGGTGCCCTCTTCGGCCCTGGCCGTTTTTCCTGCGACTTGCGTCCGCGATTTCCGCCCTCCTGACGGGCACGACCCTGTGGCATTCCTGGCTCGCCCTGGATATCTTGTTGTTTCTTGTCTGCTCCCCCTGGTGCGGCAGCAAGTTCGCGGGCCAAGCGCTCAAAGAGTTCTACATCAATGGCACTGACCGGGCGCATGTAGCGTTGCTGGCAGCGAGAGCGAATCAGTTCCACCTGCTCTGTCGGTCCTTCTAACGGAAAGCGCAGTGTGCAGGAAAAGGTTGGCTGCTGGTGTCGCTGATAGATCACTTTGAGGTAACAGGTCAAGGTATCGAGATGGACAATATCCTCTGGATCAACGTCCAGTTCGCGGTGCAGCAGGCGCGCATCATCTGCACTCATGCGAAAGATCGCGAATTGCTTGACGTTGGCCAAGACGATAGGAAGGATCTGCTTTTCTCGCAGGTAGTCCAATGATTGCGTGGCCAGGCAAAACGTCGCCCCATATTTGCGCAATTCGGCGAGCGCGCCCCAATCTACGCCTTCTAATGTCTGGAACTCATCAATCAGGATCGGGAACCGTTTGCGTTGCGACCCCTCCATTCCTCCTTGCTCTTCGAGCGCAATCTGTAGGAACCCGAGCACGGTGGCTCCGAGAATACGCGCAACATCTTCTCCTACCAGTCCTTTTGCTAGCTTGACCAGCACAATCTTTTCTTGCTGGATATATTCCGGGAAGTTCACGCTACAGAGACTCTGCCCGACGATATGCCGGGCAATGGTCCCCTCGAACTTTGCCGTCTTGGACAGAACCGGGTCCACGCGATCTCGCTGCATCTGCAGGCTCAGCGGATCGTAGTATTTGGCCCACCAGCGTAGAATGAAGGGATCGGTGATCTGCTCTAAGAGGGAATGACAAAAACTTTCGTCGGTCAGCAGCGTCATCACATCCAGCAAGGTATATTGCTGTCCTGCTTTTCCTTGCGCACACAGAATCTTGTTTGCCTCGTAGAGCGTCCTGAGCGCGTACTCAAAGGCAATCTCCATGCGCGATCCCCAGGTCGTCCATAGCCGCGAGAGAACTTTGATCAGATCGGAGATTGCTTTATCGCGCCCGCGAGCCACCGTCGCATCGATGGGATTGAGGCCACAGGCAAAGCGCTCGTCGGAGAGATCGATGAGGACGACATCATCGCACCGCTCCGGTGGCACCAGCCGCAGGACCTGTTCGACCAGATCGCCATGAGGATCAACAAGGATCAGCCCCTGGTGTTCCGTCATGCTGCGCACAGCCAGATGCTGCATGAACGTCGATTTGCCCTCGCCTGATTTGCCTCCAATCAACCAGTGACTGCGCAGGCACTCCGCCGGGAGTCCAAAGGGAACGTGATGGCCTGCGTGCGCGGAAACAGCGATGGGCATCTCGTTCTGTGCCTCGTGCAAGCCTGGCGGCAGGAATAGGCTGCGACTGCGACGATAGTCGATCTGCGCTAAATCAGGAAGAACTTCGTCGGTCGGAATGTGCCAGAGAGCGGCCAGAGCCTCCACATCGATCAGGTGCTTCGAACGATGGACCCCTCGCCACCAGGTTCCCTTGCGAACCCAGGCACGCGCACGGCGCGCACTGACTGATCGGGGAATAAAGTAGTTGCCGCTCGCGAGATGATATTGCCGATACGCACTCAACATGCGGGCAAGGATCTGCACTCGCCGTGTGCGTTCCTGCCGGACACGTTGCCAGTACCACCACAAACGTCGCCCATTCTGGCCAAGGGTACCACTATTCCTCTTCATGTTGTACCAGAGGCTCTTCTTTGTAGCATGAACGAATATCCTCAACGCGCTGACCGCGCCCTTCCACTGATGGGTACGAATTTGCGCCAACCACGCGTGCAGACTCATCTGCCCAGCGGACAGGAGCAGCGACCAGGGATATCGTTCATATTTTTGAGCGGCTGGGAACGCGACGGCTGGCCCAATAACGTACAGGCGCAAACGTACCTGATAGGCGGGGCGTGACGTTTTTTCCGCCACGCTGCGCATATCATACAGAGGCCCCTGGAATATTCGCCACCATAGGTATCGTAGCACAAGGAGTACCACCAGCATGACCACCAGTATCCCGCTCACGCAACCCACCAATGACTGCCACTCGCCATGCAGGAACCGCTGAAGGGCGACGGTAAGCCAGGAGGGGAGCCGCTGTGGAGAGTGCTGAAAGAACAAGATTCCTCCCAATACCAGCGCGCCCAGGATCAATGAAAGCGTTCCAGGCGCGCCCGCGCTGGTACGAGCCGCTGCACTCTGCGCCCGGTCCTTCTGCCGTTCCGGTTCCAGAGCATGCTCAATCGCCTTGCGCTGATAGGACTGCGACCAGGTGGGAGACGCCGGAACCAGCGCCAGCTGCGCAATCGCCCGTAGATCGGAGGGCAGCGCATCGACTGCCGCCAGAAGCCCAAGCATCGGGTCCTCTCCATTACTCAGGTGTTCAAACTCCTGTAACGGGAGATAGGGTGCTCGTCCCGGCTGTAACTCTATGACAGAAAGCGCCTCCCCTGGTCGCAGATACAAGGGATCGGCTACTCCGGCCAGAGGAACAAAAGTAGCGTTGGGCAAACGAGCGTGCAGTTGGGTCTCCACATGTGTGAGATCCTCCTGCGTGCGCGCCCGAATGAGCAGCCTGCGTTGTTGATCGGTTCCCGCCACCTCCAGAGCGATCGGGTGCGAACGATCAACGACCAGACTCCGCATCGCCGTCGCCAATTGCACCGGGTTCTGAGGATACTTCTGCCCCGTCTGATGGACGGAAGGAATGAGGTGCAACGCCAGAGGCGCGGCGGCAGCCTCAATCACTGTGTCCTCAGACACTACTTGAGAAGCTGTAGCGGCGATTGGTGCTGTCTTCATCGTGAAGCCCCTTTCAGTGTGCGCGTCAGCGCCCGCTCAAGCGCGGTGTACAACAGGGCATACCCCTGTGGATGGACTCCCAACTCTCCAATGTCTTTCATCCCTGCAATAGGGGTAAGTTCGACAACCTGTGATGTCCTTTGACGAAGCTGTGCCAGCAAGTGACGGCTCGCTTGCCGTCCCGCATCGTCTGCGTCCAGGCTGATCAGCAGCGGCACATACCCTGCGCGCTGTTGGAGATCCAGGAGCGTGATCAGTTGCCGCATCGATGCATGGGTTCCGACCAGCGCGACGCAGGCGACGGGAAGGTGCCATTGTGAGGCGATCACATAATCGATGGCACCCTCCACCACAAGAATAGCCCGCACCAGGTGCCGTTCTTGTAGGCGCTGCAATGCGAGGCCATAGCCAAGCAGCGGTTTGGAGAGGGAGATACCGAGGTACCTGGGACTTCGTGTACCTCTCGCTGGCTGGCATAATGTCCGACCAATCATCCAGCAACAGTGCCCATGAAGACTTTCGGGAATAATGAGCCGTTGCCACAGTCGTTCTCGTCCCGTTGCGCCAAGCAGGCCAACCTCTACTGCTTCTTCTCGCTGCTCGCTATCGCACACGACCTCTCGCAGCGCCGATCCATCTGCATAGCCCAACCCACAGAACTTAATGCCTTCCTCGGTAATCCCACGCTCACGCTGGAGATTCTTCATGAGCAAGGGATGAGCCAGCAGCGTCTGATGATAGTGTTGCTGAAACGCCGTGAGCAGTTCGCGATGCACCGGTTCCGTTTCCAGCGGGGGAAACGGAACCGGCAGCACCGGGCGCAACTGGCGTGTACGCGCCAGTTGCGCCGTTGGGAGAACGATGATGTTGGCGGAGAGGCGATGGAGCGCCTCTCGCCAGGAGCAGACATCAAACGCCTGCACGAAATCGATCACATCGCCATCAGCGCCGCAGCCGAAGCAATGATAGCGCTGACTACCGACATAGACATTGAAGCTCGGCGTCTCATCGAATTGATGAAAGGGGCAGTGGCCAACCAGCCGTTCTCCAGACTGATTGGCATGCAGTTCCACGCCGCGTCGGCGCACAACCTCTTCAATGCGCACACTTGCCTTGACCTGTTCCACCGAGAGGTGCTGCATTCTACCCTCCTACTGCGTTCTGATGATGATTCGAAGTTGCAAGCGCCTGTCCTGTATCGAGGCCCAGCCGTCGCAAGAGGCGAGCGAATTCCGCGTCATGGTGATGGTCACGCCAGGCGGCAATCTCGCGCGGGTCCGTCGTGGAGAGCAGGTGCTCTACCTCGCTGGCCTCAAAGCGTACCTGCAGCCGCTTATCGTTCGTCAAGAGGAGCGCTTCCCCCACCGAGAGGCGTCGGAGCAACTGGACTTCACGCGAGGAGAGCTTAAACATCTGCTCTACCAGATCAAGCGAGGTCGCATCTTGCCGCATCAGGACGTGAGTCGCGCAGTTCGCTGGAATGGAGCTCTCCTTGAAGATCAAGGGATGCTGACTGATAACTGTTACCCCAAGATAATGCTTGCGGGCACGACGTACCAGATCTTCCAGGAATAAGGCACCACTTTCATATTCCATTAGAGTCGCCGCTTCATCGACAATGAGCTGGCGAGGTATCTTCGAGTGAAAGCTTTCCGTCCAGACAAAATTCGACACCAGGAACAGGCCAATCGGGCGCAGCTCCGTTTCCAGGTCGTGAATGTCGAAATCGACCATGATGCGATCAAGCGAGACATTGGTCGGGCCAGCGAAGAGGCCCGAGAGCGACCCATGAACGTAGCGATGCAGCCGTTGCGTGAGTCCGGTCGAGTCTGGCCCACACGTCCCACTTTCCAGGACCGCGTAGACATCGCGCATGAGGGGCGCGGCCCGATCATGCGTTTTGGGATCACTGGTGATGCCAACTTTACGATAGGCTTCATAAAAGACCCGATCGAGCAGTCCCTTCTCACTACTGGAGAGCTTTCCCA
>Ga0209839_10001967_pt1 | contig 10275 bp, 9 predicted proteins | sample OrgsoiDNA2013050_FD_185800 | JGI IMG/M metagenome (GOLD analysis project Ga0209839, IMG submission 185800) | Permafrost soil microbial communities from the Arctic, to analyse light accelerated degradation of dissolved organic matter (DOM) -... | ecosystem: Environmental > Terrestrial > Soil >... | reverse complement strand
GCCGGCAATCCAGGGCTGCCGATCACGGTGGCCACCAAGATGGGGCGCCGGGTGGCTCAGGACCCCGCCCTCTACACCCTGGACAACTTCCGTGCCTGGACCGACCGGTCGCGGGTCAACCTGGGCGTGGACACGCTTGATCTGGTCCAGTTGCACTGCCCGCCGACCGCGGTCTACTCAAGCGGCGCGGTCTACGATGCCCTCGACACCCTGGTCGCCGAGCAGCGCATCGCCGCGTACGGGGTGAGCGTCGAGACCTGCGACCAGGCACTGACCGCCATCGCGCGGCCCGGCACCGCCAGCGTCCAGATCATCCTCAACGCGTTCCGGCGCAAGCCGCTGGACGGGGCGCTGCCTGCCGCGCGGGCCGCCGGGGTGGGGATCATCGCCCGCGTCCCGCTCGCCTCCGGGCTGCTGTCGGGCCGGTATTCCCACGACACTGCCTTCGCCGCCAGCGACCATCGGACCTATAACCGCCACGGCGAGGCGTTCGACGCCGGGGAGACCTTCTCGGGAGTCGATTTCGACGCCGGCGTGGACGCGGCGCGGGAGTTCGCCGCGCTGGCGCCCGCCGAGGCCGCCCCGGCGCAGGCCGCTCTCCGCTGGGTCATCCAGCAGCCGGGCGTCACCACCGTGATCCCGGGCGCCCGGAACCCGGAGCAGGCGCGGCAGAACGCCGCCGCCGCCGGCCTGCCGGCTTTTACCGCCGAGCAGCTCGCCAGCATCAAGGACCTCTATGACCGGCGGATCAGGGCCCAGGTCCACGATCGCTGGTGACCGCCTGGGACGTGCCGCTGTGGCCGCCCGGCAGCGCGCGGAGATGACGGCTGGCTCGCCGGAAGCGTTGACGGCCGCGCCGGACGGGGCAGTATGTGAGCATGCGCTGGTGTTGCCATGGCTCCGTCGGCGGTCCGAGGTGAGCCCGGCATGAGCCTGGCACTGTGCGTCATGCTCTGGGCCCGCGAGGGCGCCGAGCAGGCTCTCATCGAGTACGAGGATCGCGTGCTGGAACTCGTCGGGGCGCACGGCGGGAAAATACTGCAGCGTGCCCGTACCGGAGGCGGCCCGGAGGAGCCGCTCGAGGTGCAGTTCCTGGAGTTCCCGTCGGGCGCGGCTCTCGACTCCTACATGTGGGACGGCCGCCGGACCGTGCTGGCTGCTGATCGTGAAAGGGCCGTCGCCCGAACCGAGATCTTTCAGGTCCAGCTGGTCTGAGCCGCACGGCGGGGGCGAGGGCTACCCCGGGCCGCTGTGTCGAACCTGGCTGAAGCCCCAGCCCAGCATGCGGGCCGCGGCCGTGAAGCGGACGCCGGGATAGATCGTCGAGCTGTCCAGCACGACGCCGGCGAGCAGTTGGCCGGCCCGCCGGGCCGCGAACAGCAGGCAGTACCCGGCTCCGGCCGTGAACCCCGTCTTGATGCCGACGGCGCCCGGGTAGCGGCCAAGCAGCAGGTTGGTAGTCCGCCAGGCGTAACCGTGATGCAGCCGGGTGGGGGCGAGGAAGTGCCGGCGCTGGCTGACGATGGCGCGGAAGGTCGCCGACTGCATCGCCGCTTGCGCCAGGACGAGCAGGGCGCGGGGGGTGGCATAGGTGGACCACTCGGTCGGCCAGGGCAGGCCGTCGAAGTTCGCGAAATGGGTATCGGTCATGCGCAGCAGCCGTGCCGTGTCATTCATTTTCGCGACAAACGCGCGCCAGCCGGGCCCGTAGGCGGCGGCCAGCGCGTATGCCGCGTCGGCGCCCGACGGGAGCAGCAGGCCCTCCAGCAGTTGCCGGGTGGTGAGGACATCTCCGACGTGCAGGCCGGCGCTGCCGGCGTTGTGCTCGCGGGCGTAGGCGACGGCGCTGGCGGAGACCCGGATCTCCCGGTCCAGGTGACCCGTCCTGATCACCACCAGGGCGGTCATGACCTTGGTGAGGCTGGCGATCGGCCGTCGATGATTGAGCAGTCGGCTCCACAGCCGCACGCCGGTCGTCGTGTCCACCAGGTCAGCCGCCGCGGCGGTGACGCCGGCCGGCGCAGCCCGCGGGCTGGCCGGCGGGATGGCACGGGCGACGGTGACGCCCGGCCGGGCGACGGAGGCCCCGGCGGGCGCAGCCTGCACTAGGCCGACGAACGCGGCGGTGATGGCGAGCGTGGCAATGACCGCGACGGCTCCCGGCCGTAGTAACGGGCGCACGGTGCTCCTGGGCGGCGGGGGGACTGGCCGGCCCACAGCATCTCAGGCCACCGCAGGGTCGGCAAGTCCCGCTAAGTCACCGTCCGCGCCGCTACCGCGCTCGCGGCGCATGATCACCAGGCCTTCTCAGTCGCATCGAGGCTGTCGTGTTACTGGTGATGCTGGCGGGGTTGGCGGGCGACGCTACGGCCAGGGCCGGCGGTTTCCCGTCCGCCGGGCAGCTGGCGGGGTGCCGCCCGGGTTCCGGCGCAGCCCGAAGCCACGTCCGCGGCGACCGCAAGTGCCCGGCAGTGCCCGGGGCGACCGTTATCCGACCGTCTGACGTCATGGTTGCCCCTCTACTGCCGTTACAACGGCAGTAGAGGGGCAACCATGACGTTGCGCAAGGGCCTCGCCGCCGCGCCGCGCCGAAGGAACGTCGCAGGCCCGGCCTGCCCCCGCCCGCCGCGCCGCGCCGAAGGAACGTCGCTGGCCCGGCCTGCCCCCGCCCGCCGCGCAGCACCGCGCAGCACCGCGCATCCGGCACAGGTACCCTCAAGCCGGCCAGCGGAACAAGGGCCGCGGCCAGCCAGGTTGCGACGACCCCTTGAACCCGCCAGCATTATGTACGAAAAAACGGTGGTGATCAAGAAACCCAGCCGATCCGCCCCGGCCGCCGCAGCCAGCCACCGCCCGCGCCGCTGCAGCCCTAGGCTGTCCGCGCTGGCGGCATCACCGGCGGAGGCGGCGCCAGATCGGCCGCGGGATCAGCCGCAGGGCCATGGCGAGGATGCCCAGTGCCCGCGGCACCCAGACCATGTCGTCACCGCCGGCCAGCGCCGCGGCGACCGCCGCGCCCACTGCGGCGGGCGTGGTGGACAGCGGCGCCGACGGCATGCCGCGGGTCATCTTGCCGATCACGAAGCCCGGCCGGACCAGCAGGACCCGGACGCCGCTGCCGTGCAGCGAGTCGGCCAGGCCGCGGCCGAAGGCGTCCAGGCCGGCCTTGGCCGCCCCGTAGACCAGGTTGGCCTTGCGCGGCCGGATCGCGGCGATCGACGAGAGGATCACGATGGCCCCGTGACCCTGCGCGCGCATCCGCTCGGAGGCGGCCAGCAGGGTGGTGACGTGCCCGGTGAAGTTCGTCTCGACCAGCAGGCCCGCCTGCAGCGGATCGCGGTTCAGGACGTCCTGCGGCACCAGGACGCCGGCCGCGGAGATGACCAGGTCCACGTCCCCGCCGTCGAAGGCCGCGTCGATGAGGGACTGATGGGTGTCCAGCGCGGTCGCGTCGAACGCCAGCGTGCTGATCCGCAGCGGCAGTTCCTTGCCGGCGGCGCGAAGCAGCTGCTCGTCCCGGCCGGCCAGCAGCACCTCGGTGTCGCTCGGCGCGTTCAGCGCGGCCAGGATCGCGATCCCGATCTCGCTGGTTCCGCCCAGCAGCACGATCCGGGCAGGCCTGCCCAGGGCGTCGAACATCACAACAGCTCCCTCATTCGCTCAGCACAGGTTTACTCACACAGGTTTTGCTCAGCACAGGTCTTGCTCAGTACAGGTTTTGCTCAGCACAGGCCCACTCGGCGGCCCAGGTCGGACCGGAAGACCCCGGCGGGATCGAACTTAGCCCGGATCGATCGCCAGCCCGCCAGATCCCCGTACATCTGATCGAACGCCTGCCGGGTCATCCGGGCATCCTTGGCCAGGTACAGTCGGCCGCCCGCGGCGGCGACCTTGCGGTCGAGATCTTCCAGCAGCGAGCCCAGGCGCGGCCGGCCGGCCGGCATGTCGACGGCCAGCGACCAGCCAGGCAGCGGGAAGGACAGCGGCGCGCCGCTGGCCGCGCCGAAGCGCTTGAGCGTGCCGAGGAAGGGCGCGAGGCCGCCGCGGCCCACGCGCTCCAGCACCTCGGTGATCACCTGGCACCCGCTGTCGGGCACGGCGAACTGGTACTGCAGGATGCCGCGCGGCCCGAGAGCCCGGTTCCAGTCGCTGAGCGCGTCCAGCCGGTGGAAGAACGCCGGCAGCCCGACGAGGCCGTCGCCGTCGGCGGGTGCCCTGCGGAACCACAGGCTGTTGAGGGCGCGGGCGGACCAGTGCGCTAGCGGGCAGAACGGCATGGTCGGCGCGCGACGGGGGCGGCCGGCCTGATAGGCGAGGCCGTCCGGCTCCGCCGCCGGGTCGGGCCCGGCGAGATGATCACCGACGTGGACAATGCCGCGGCCGAGCGACCGGCCCGCGGCCGTCGTGTCGATCCAGGCGACCGCATAGTGGCTGTCGGAGCGGTCCATGGCGTCGAGCACCGCGTCCAGGTCGGGCAGCCGCCGCGTGGTCACCTGCAGCTGGGCGCTGGCGATGCGCTGCAGGCGGAGCGTGACGGCCAGGATGATCCCGGTCAGGCCCATCCCGCCGACAGTGGCCAGGAACGCCGCCGGGTCGCCGTCCAGGGTCAGCCAGTGCAGCTGGCCACTGCCATCGAGCAGCTCGATCTCGTCGATCCAGGCGGCCATGCTGCCGTCGCGGCGCTGGTTCTTGCCGTGCACGTCGGCCGCGACGGCGCCGCCTACGGTGAGGTGCCGCGTGCCGGGCAGGACCGGAAGCAGCAGTCCATGGGGGACCAGCGCGGTGAGCAGCTCCGCGAATGTCACCGACGCCGAGGCGCGCACCGTGGCCGCCGGGGCATCGATCTCGATGACCGGCTTGGTCACCGGAGCCAGGACGTAGCCCTTGGCGTTCTGCGCCGCGTCGCCGTAGCTGCGGCCGGCGCCCCTGGCCAGCACGCCGCAGCCGGGGCGGCTGGCGACCAGGTGCTGCAGCTGCTCGAGCTCCAGCGGGCCCAGCACCTGGCTGCGGGTCGGTGCTGTCCGGCCCCAGCCGACCAGCAGCTCGTCGGTTTCCGCGTGCATCTCCAGGCCCAGTTCAGCGCTTCAAAGACCCAGGGCAAACGTCACGAGCCAGGCCAGCTCGGCGCCGGCCATGACGCGGTCGGTCACGATAAGGTCCTCGACGGCCCGGCCCGCCCCGTGCACGCTGAGCCAGTCGAACCTGACCAGCGCGATGGCCAGGGGCACGACGCTCACCAGGTGCCACACCTCCCGCCAGCCGCCGAAGCTGCTGACCGCCCACAGCGCGTAGGAGACGATGATGCCCGCCACGGTGGCTCGCCCCAAGGCGCATAGCGCCCGATAGCTATACCAGCGCATGACAGGCCTGTGCCGCGCCGCCTCCGGCCCGAGGGACGACAGCTCGCCGCGGCGCTTGGCGACTGCCACCATGAGCGCGCCCAGGCTGATCACGGTCAGGAACCAGCCAGACGGCGGGACGTGGGTGGCGGCGGCGCCGGCGACCGCGCGCAGCACGAAGCCGGATGCGACACACGCCAGCTCTAGCACGGGGACGTGCTTGAGGGCCAGCGAGTACAGGAACGACACCGCCAGGTAGATGGCGATCGTGACGCTGAGCCAGGGCGCGCTGATCAGGAAGCCGGAGGCCAGGGCCAGACCGGCGGCGACGACGGCCACGGCGAGCGCCTGCGCGGCCGGGAGCCTCCCGGCGGCAATCGGCCGGCTGCGCTTCACGGGATGACGCCGGTCGCGCTCCGCGTCGACGACGTCGTTGACGAAGTACACGGCGGACGATGCAGCGGTGAAGGCGACGATGGCGATGAAGGCGTAGACGACGCCGTCATGGCGCCCCACCGATGCCCCGGCCAGCGGCGCGGCGAGGACGAGCAGGTTCTTCGGCCACTGGCGCGGCCGCGAGGTCTGGATGACGGCGGTCAGCCAGCGCCGGGCCGCGCCGGGCCGGGCCGGGGCGGCATCGGGCCCGCGCAGCAGCGCCGGGTCGGCAACCTGCGCGGCCTGCGGCACCGCCGCCGCCGTGGCGGGCTGGGGCGATGCCGTGCGGTGATCTGATGGGCGAGTAGTCACCGGGCGAAGACCGCCGTGAAGTCACGGTTCGCCAGGGAGTAATAGCGCGCGGCCGGCTCTAGCTGATTGGGCAGCATGGCCACGGGCGTCGGGTTGGCCGGGTCATGACCGGGCTTGTAGTACATGTAGTTCGTCCAGTCCGGGTTGATGTCCAGTTCCATGGCCTCGACGCAGCCGGCCCGCCTGAACAACTCGGCGAGCGTCCGGACATCCAGGGCGGGGCCGTAGGCGAAGATGATCCGGCCGTCGCGGGTGACCCCGATGCCCGAGCGCCAGACATAGTAGCTACCGCCCAGCGTCGCGCCCCAGTTGGTCTGGACGTTCGAGTCCACCGACGACGGGACTTTCCCTTTCTCGACAATGGGGTGCAGGTTCTGGCGGACGCCAACGACGTTGGGCGTCATGTGCATGTGCACGCCATGCCCCCAGACGCCTATAGCCAAGCCCCCGCCTCGGTAATAGACCATCGAGGCCAGGCCCGTGCGCAGCGCCCCGCGGTAGGTCCCGTTGAGGTAGAAGCCGCCGCCGGACTGGGCGATCTTGAAGCCGCTGTTGAACGTGGCCGCCAGGCCGCTCCGGGCTCCGGCGGCGATGACCGGCGAGGCGCCCCAGTGTCCCGGCCCGGGATCCTCGGTACCGGGCCGCAGTCCGAAGCGGAGCAGGCCCGGGTTCATGGACACGATGCCGGCCGCGTAGGAAGTGTGCACCTTGTCGGGCCGCAGGTAAGTGCCGTAAATGGCCGTCACGTGATTCACCCGGTAGAGGGCACGCCACTGGCCCTCGCCCTGCAGCGGCGTGCCGGCGGGTGAGGACAGCCCCTTGGGCACGCCGAACCCGGGCCGCGTCTTGTGCTTCGCGTGCTTCGCCGGCGTCTGAGCCGCAGTGCCCGCGCCGGGGCCGCCTAGCGAGAAGGACGGCTTGCCGCCCACCTTGGGCGCCTTGTAGGAGACCCATTCCCCGAAAGTGACCAGGGGTCCCAGGTAGTGGTCACGGGCCCATTCCGCGACCCGCTCGGAGACGGTTCCGCCGCCGGGGTTGGTCAGCGCATGACCCATTGACCAGGAAAACCAGCCGAGGAAGACGACAAGCACGATCACGAAGATCCGTGCTCCCCGGCGGTCCCGCAGCCGCCTGCCAGGCGGCCTGCCCCCTCGCGGGGGCCGGTGCGACGGCCGCCCACGGCGCCCGCCGCCGGGGAGCGGCCGCTCGTAAGCGTGCATGCCTGTCTGAGGATCAGATCCCGAGGTCACCGAGCTGCGCATGGAACTCCTCTGCCGTCGCCGTCGCCGTCGCCCGAAAGGCGAGGCGGCCTCCTTCTCAGTGGCCGGTCATCCTGGCTATCCAGGGGGTCGCCAGGTGAATGGTCAGCAAGGCGATCAGCAGACCGCTCGCCAGCGATGTGCCCACCAGGAGCCATCGGAACCGTCCACCCGGCGCCGCGATCCATGCCCCGCCGCCGCGCCGGGCTTCGCTGCCCGGCGCTCCCAGCAGGATGCGCGGTAGCCGCCAAGCGTAGGCGAGTACGTGAATGGTCATGACGCCGAACCAGAGTACGAATGACGCCTTATGCAGCAGCAGCCAGAGTCCTTGCTGGTCCGGGCCGACCACCGCGAGCGCCACGCCCGTGCCCAGCACGGTCAGCGACGTGATGATCACGAATGGGCCGAGCAACCGGAGCAGGGGCGCCGGCGGTCCCTTGCGGACGTAGGGCTCCGCACCGCTGTAGTAACGGACAAACCGGTAAATGGTCGAGCAGATCTTGAGCGCCACCGGCCCGATCAGCAGCATGCCGAGGAAGAAATGCAGGGCCAGGAGCCGGTGCAGCGCAACGACCGTCAGGCCCTCCACCGCGAAGCCGATCAGCAGCACGGCACCGGTGAGCGCGGTCAGCTGCGCATTCCCCTCGGCGCCGTCGATCGCCTCGGGCTGGCGCCGGTGACGCGGCCTAACTGTCACGCTCACGATGTCTCGCCCTTTCTTCGCGGGAGTCATCTCGGGTGGGCAGGAGCTCAAGGGCCAGGGTGGGACAGGCCCGGACCGCGCGCCGCGCGTGGGCGGCCAGGCTCGGCGGCACGTCGCCAAGGATGATCGGAAAGCCCCACTCGTCGAGCTCGATGCGCTCGGCCAGCAGGTCCGCGCAGAGCGCGTGCCCGGTGCAGGCGGTCGGGTCCAGTCGCAGTTTGAGCGTCATCGCCACTCGCCCTCCGCCCCGGGCCGGGGGATCGGCGGGCCGCCCGAGTCCGGCCGGCGGCGATGCGCGCCCAGGCAGGGCCGCCCGGCGGCGTGCGCGCGGGCATCGGCGGCGAACGCGGTCAGCGCGGAGGCCGCCATCCGCACCGCGCCATCCGGGTGGCGGCAGGCGCCGCGGCCGGTGATGACGGGCAGCCGGCGGGCTAGCCGCGCGAGGGTGTCGCCTTCCGGCCTGCCCGCCGCGAGCTGAGCGAAGTCGTCGGCGATGGCGGGGAGCCCGAACATGCACGGGCCGCACTGCTGCGCGCCCTGCCGGGCCAGGTAGTCGAGGACTCGCGCTGCCTCCGTAATCCCGCAGCTTCCTGCGGGCAGGGCGAACAGTACCCCGGCGCCGACAGACGCCCCGGCCGGCCGCAGCCCAGCCGTGGTCATCGGCAGCGGTGCGATGTCCGCCGTGGTGTGCCAGGTGCCGAAGTAGCCGCCGATGAGGATGCTGTCGGAATCGTTCTCGCCGCTCATGGCCAGCACGTCGCCGACCCGGCTGCCCGCCTCGATCTCATAGACACCAGGGTCCCGCACCGCGCCGGTGATGGTGACGAGCATGGTGCCGGGGCACTCGGGACGGCCGGCGCCGCGGAACCAGTTCGGCCCGAAGCGCGCGATGAGGGCGACGTGGGCCAGCGTCTCCACGTTGTCGACCAGCGTGGGCCGACGCTGGACACCGCGCTCGAACGGTCGCGGCGGCGTCGCCATGGGCTTGGCTTCCCCGCCGTTCAGCCAGCGGACCAGGGCGGTCTCCTCGCTGGCGACATAGTGCCGCGGCAGCTCGTGCACCAGCAGCCGGATCGGGTCCAGGCGGGCTTGCTCGCGCTCCTCGATGGCGCGGAGCACCTCGTCGACCTGCCAGTTCCGGGTCCGGTCGAGACAGAGATGAACGGTGTCGGCGCCCACCGCCTGGGCGGCCAGCACGGCGCCGTCCAGAACCAGGTGCGGCGCCCTGGCCAGCAGCGCCTGATCCTTCTCGCTGGCCGGCTCGCTCTCCATGCCGTTGGCCACTACGACCGCCGGACCCCGGCGCGAGACCACGGCCCGCATCTTGGTCCCGGTCGGGAAGCCCGCGCCGCCCCGGCCGGTCAGCCCGGCCGCCGCGACGGCGTCCACCAGGCCGCGCCTGCTGCGCCGCCCGCCGCGGCCGCCGTCGGGCAGCGGCCCGTACCGCTCGTAGTGCTCGCGCAGATCGGCCGGCCGGCCCGCATGCTGCCACCCGATCGTCAGTCGCCGGCCGGCTGTCCGCTCGCGCGGCTCGGCGGCCTCGTCGGCGTACTCCCTGAGCTGACTCACCTTCCGCCTGCCGTCCGCAGGGTTAGCTGGCCAGACGCGCTGGCTCCGCTGATGATCAGCACGACGTCCGCCTCCTGCTCTGTCCCGCCGCCCCCGTGCAGAATCGCGGTCAGGCGGTGACCGTTCAGCGCGGTTACCGGCCCCTGGTCGGGGGCTCCCTGATCCACCGAGCTGAGCCGGACTGTGCCGCTGGACATCGCGATCCCCCCGCCAGCTGGCGTCCCCCGCAGCACGATCGTCAGGGCCCGGCGAGGGGTGCCGGTGGTGCGGGAGTTCACGGTAATGGTCACCTGGTTGTCGTCCGGCCCCGCCGACTGCCGGACCCGGCCGGTGAACGCGGCCGTGCTCGGGGACGACGCCGACGCCGGAGCAGCGGCGGCGGCAGGACTCTGCGTCGTGGCCGAGCCCAGCAGCGCGACAGGCGTCCCGGCCCGCCGGGCCCAGCCGGGCTGGAGCGGGCCGAGGAAGACGAACGCGGCCGTGCCGAGCGGCACGAGCATCGTGGCCGCAATGGCCGCCGTCCGGCCAGCTCCGGGCTGGGCCAGGGACAGCCGCCACCACGCGGACCCCGCCACGGCCGCCACGCATAGCGCGTCGAGGAGCAGCAGCCAGGACAGCTTGCTGTCGGTTCCGGTGCCCAGGCCGTGCCAGAGCGCGA
>Ga0209839_10001966_pt1 | contig 10279 bp, 8 predicted proteins | sample OrgsoiDNA2013050_FD_185800 | JGI IMG/M metagenome (GOLD analysis project Ga0209839, IMG submission 185800) | Permafrost soil microbial communities from the Arctic, to analyse light accelerated degradation of dissolved organic matter (DOM) -... | ecosystem: Environmental > Terrestrial > Soil >... | reverse complement strand
CGACGCCGCCGACGTCGACCGCATCACCAGGCACGTGCTCGGCGACGCCTGCACGCCAGGCAACGCCAAGGAATGCACGTTCGAGACCGTCCGCCCGGTGGTGGAGCACAGCATGACCGGCGACCTGGACGACCTCCTCTCGTGACGCCAGCCCGCGAGGCGGACGACGCAGGGCCTGGTGGGGCAGCGCCGCCCGGCGAGGCGGGAGGTGAGGTCTTCAGCTCGGTCGAAGACGTCATCGACCGCTTCGCCGGCCACGGCTACCTCGCGGACCAGCGCCTGGCCACCACCGTGTTCCTGCAGACGCGGCTGGGCAAGCCCGTCCTGCTGGAGGGGCCGGCCGGGGTCGGCAAGACCCAGCTGGCCAAGTCCCTGGCGGAGGTCACCGGGCGCCGGCTGCTCCGGCTGCAGTGCTACGAGGGCCAGGACGAGACCACCGCGCTCTACGAATGGGACTACGGCAAGCAGCTGCTGTACACGCAGCTGCTGCGGGAGAAGATCAGCCAGATCGTCGGCGACGCCCAGGGCCTCAGCGAGGCCGTGGCCCGGATCGCGGCGGAGGAGAGCGTCTTCTTCTCCGAGCAGTTCCTCGCCGCGCGGCCGCTGCTCGAGGCGGTACGTTCTGCCGATCCCGTCGTCCTGCTCATCGACGAGGTAGACCGGGCCGACGAGGCGCTGGAGGCGGTGCTGCTCGAACTGCTCGCCGAGTACCAGGTCTCCGTGCCCGAGCTGGGCACCTTCCGGGCCATCCATGAGCCGTTCGTCGTGCTGACCTCCAACAACACCCGGGATCTGTCGGCGGCGCTGAAGCGCCGGTGCCTGCACCTGTCGCTGGAGTACCCCGACGCCGAGCGTGAGCTGGCCATCATCAGGTCCAAGGACACCGGTCTGCCCGATGCCCTGGCGAAGGCCCTCATCGAGGTGGTCCGTGGCCTGCGCGACCTGGACCTGCGGAAGGCGCCCAGCATCTCCGAGACCATCGACTGGGCCAGGACGCTGGTCGTGCTGGGCGCGTCGGAGCTCACCGCGGACCTGCTGGCGCGGACCGCGAACGTGGTCGTCAAGTACGACCGGGACCTGCGCCGCACGCTGGAGGTGCTGCCCAAGCTCGTCGACCCGAACGCGGTGGTCCCGGACCCGCACGCACACCCCCATCCGCATGCACATCCGCACGCGCATCCGGACCCGCCACCGGATCCGGCGGGGGCATCCGCCCGGGCGGCCAAGGACGAGCCCGGCCGGCACACGGCGGACTACTACGGCTCACCAGGCACGAGCCGGAAACCGCCGGCGGTCGGCAGGAGCCAGGGCGAACGGTCCTTCAACGCCCGGAGCGCCCGCCGGCGGCCCGTCTGAGGGGCAGCCATGGAAGAGTCGGTCCACCGGTTCGTCCGGCTGCTGCGGCGCTCGGGCGTGCGGGTCGGCGTCTCCGAGGCCGTGGACGCGATGCGGGCGCTCAGTGCGCCCGGCATCGCGGCCGATCGCGAGCTCACCCGTGAGGCGCTGCGGGTCAGCCTGATCAAGGACCGCCGTGACGAGGGCGTCTTCGACCGGATCTTCGACCTGTTCTTCCGGCTCCGCCCGGTGCTGGAGGAGGCGGAAGAACCGCACGGGCACGCGCACGACGACCTGTCCGACGAGGGCAGCCTGAACCGGTTCAGCCTGTCGGAGGATCCGGGGGATACGCCCCAGGAAGGCCACTCGCACGGCAAGCCGGCCGACATCCGGCAGTACTTCGACGAACAGGACATGGCCGCCCGGTACAACCTGCACCAGGAGGCCAACCGGATCGACATGGCCTCCCTCACCGACGAGATCGTGCTGTCCAGCGAGACGTCAGGGGACGCCGCGGCGGCGGCCCGGGTCCAGCTGACCACCAGCCGCCTGCACAATCCGGGACGGCCCGGTGAGCTGGCCGCCCACGACGGGATGCGGCTGGACGCCGAGCTGTCGGTCGCGCAGGAGACGGCACTGCTGTCCTGGCTGGCCGATAGCGACGACGGGGACGACGATGAGGGCGGGCTGCAGCCGGACGAGCTCGCCGCCCTGCGGGCCCGGCTGGCGGGCCTGCTCGACGGCCTTCCCGAGGCGCTGCGGCGTCACCTGGAGGCCCTCATGTCCGGGGACCTCGAGATCGAGTCACCCGGCGCGCAGCCCGGCTACGTCGAAACGATCGACGAACGCGAGCGTGCGGACCTGGAAGAAGCGGTCCGGAGGCTGATCCGCAGCCTGCACGGCGCCCCCCGCTCGCGCCGGACGATCGCCGCCCGCGGGACGGTCGACGGGGCCCGGACCATGCGGGCCAACATGGGCTACGACGGGGTCCCGTTCCGGCCGGTGACGGTGGCGCGCATCGCGGACCGGCCGCGCCTGCTGCTGCTGGTCGATGTGTCGCTGTCCGTCCGCACCGCCGCCCGGTTCACCCTGCGGCTGGTACACGGCCTGCAGAGCATGGCGGCCAAGGTGCGCTCGTTCGCCTTCGTCGCCGACCTGGTCGAGATCACCGACCTGTTCAACGAGCACCAGATGGAGGAGGCGCTCGGCCTGGTCATGGCCGGCCTGCCAGCCGGCGGGGTGCTGGACGTGGACGCCGACTCCGACTACGGCGCCGCGTTCGGCGCGTTCATGGAGGAGCACGGCAGCGCGGTCAACCGCCGTACCACGGTCATCGTCCTCGGCGACGGGCGCGGCAATGGCAAGGACCCCAACTTCGGCGCGATCGCTGAAATATCGCGGCGGGCCCGGGAACTGGTCTGGCTCACTCCCGAGCCGCGCTACTCGTGGCAGCTGGGCTCGTGCGATCTGCCCGCCTACGCGGCCTACTGCGACCGGGTCCACGTGGTGCGCGATCTCGGCGGCCTGGACCGGGTCACCGGCCAGGAGACGGCACGGACGGCACGATGACCACGCCGCCGCCCATCGACGCGCTCCGCTCGTGCCCCGCGGGCCGGTACGACGACGGGCTGGTGGTGGTCACGGCCGGCGCGCGGGACGGGCACGAAAGGGCTGCTGGACCCGCCGGTGCGGAGCGGATCACGGCGTGGCCCGGCGCCGGCGGCCGGATCGTCGTCCGGCACGAGCTCGGCCCGGGCGAGCTGGACGACGAGATCGCCGAGCCGCTAGCGGCCGCGCTGGCCCCACTGAGCGACGACCACGAGGTGTTCGCCCGCGCCTTCACCGGGATCGTGCTGACCTCCCGGCCCGGCGCCGGCCTCGCGTGGGAGGACTTCTACCGCAGCAGCCTGGCCCGGCTGGGCCGCCGCTGCGAGGCGGGCCAGGCCGGCTACAGCGAGGTGTACCGGCACGCGATCGCGCTGCTGCCCAGGACCACCGTGGCCGATCTGGGCTGCGGTCTTGGCTTCCTGGCCCTGCATCTGGCCGCCCGTGGCACAGCGGTCACCGCGTGCGACATTGACCCCGGCACAACCAGGCTGCTGCGGCAGATGGCCGGCCGGCTGGGCCATCCGCTCACGGTCGTCACGTGTGACGCCGGGTCCAGCCGGCTGGCGTCCGCCTCGGTGGACGCGGTGGCCCTGCTGCACGTCCTGGAGCACGTCGGCGAGGCCACCGCGACCGCGCTCATCCGCGAGGCGACCCGGATCGCGCGGCACCGGGTGGTCGTCGCGGTGCCGTACGAGCGGGAGCCGACCCGGCTGTTCGGCCACGTCCGCACGGTCGGCGCCGGCCAGCTCCGCAAGCTCGGCGCCGGCTCCGGCTGGGACTACCGGGTCTACGAGCACCACGGCGGCTGGCTGGTGCTCGACCGCCCGGTCCGGCCGGCCCGGCCACCGCGCGTCAGGCCCCGGGCTGCCCCAGCCACACGGTCTTGATATTGCAGAATTCGCGAATGCCCTGGTGATACAGCTCGCGGCCGTGACCGGAGCGCTTGACCCCGCCGAACGGCAGTTGCGGGTAAGAGGTGACGTTGCCGTTGATGAAGACCATGCCGGCCGCCAGGTCCCGGATGAACTGACGCCGCTCTTCCTCGTCGTTGGTCCAGGCGTTCGCGCCGAGGCCGAACCTCGTGCCGTTGGCGACCTCTACCGCCGCACTGATGTCCGCCGCCCGGTACAGCGTGGCCACCGGGCCGAAGACTTCTTCCTGGTGGACGCGCATGTCGGGGGTGATGCCGGCCAGCACGGTCGGCGGGTAGAAGAAGCCGGGCCCGTCGGGTGCGGTGCCGCCGCACAGCACCTTCGCCCCCTTGCGTACCGCGTCGGCGACCAGTTCCCCGACGTCGTCGCGCTGCTGCTGCGAGGCCAGTGGCCCGATATCGGTGCCCTCCTGCATCGGATCCCCGACCACCTTGGCCGACATCTGCTCCACGAACAGGCGCTCGAAGTCGGCGTAGACCGCGTCGTGCACGATGAAGCGCTTGGCCGCGATGCAGGACTGGCCGTTGTTGAGGCAGCGCGCGACGGCACCGACTTTGGCGGCCGCCTGCAGGTCGGCCGAGGGCATGACGATGAACGGGTCGCTGCCGCCGAGTTCGAGCACGACCTTCTTGATCTCATCGCCGGCGATGGCCGCCACCGACTGCCCGGCTGGCTCCGACCCGGTGAGCGTGGCGGCCATCACCCGGTCGTCACGCAGGACCGCCTCGATCCGCTTGGACCCGATGAGCAAGGTCTGGAAGGTCCCGTCCGGGAACCCGGCCCGGGCGAACAGGTCCTGCATGAACAGCGCCGTCTGCGGGACGTTCGAGGCGTGCTTGAGCAGCCCGACGTTGCCGGCCATCAGCGCGGGGGCGGCGAAGCGCATCGCCTGCCAGAGCGGGAAGTTCCAGGGCATGATGGCCAGCACCGGGCCCAGCGGCTGGTAGGTCACGTAGGCGCCCTCGGCCCCGACCGCATCGGCGTCGGACGGCTCGTCGGCCAGGAACTCGGCGGCGTGATCGGCGTAGTACCGGCAGGCCGTGGCGCACTTGGCGACCTCCTGGCGGGCGGCGGCCAGCGTCTTGCCCATCTCGGTCGTCATCATCGCCGCGATCTGGTCCTGCTCGTCATCAAGGATGCCGGCCGCCCGGCGCATCCATCCCGCCCGCGCGTCAAAGCTGGTCAGCCGGTAGTCCGCGGCCGCAGTAGCGGCGGCCGCCAGGCTGCGCTCGAGCTCCGCCTCGCTCATTTCGTCGTAGGTCTTCAGCGTGGCCCCGGTAGCGGGGTTGATGGTCGCGATCGCCACGATATCCTCCCTTGTATCGCACGGCAGCGTCACTGTCGCCGCCCCACTTGCCCTGCCCAGACTGCGCTCACCCATACGTGATGGGCGGAGACTCCGGCCGGGATTCGGCCCCGGCACTGCAACTGGAGGGCGGCGGATCGGGCCGGAGCCGGGCGGGCGGACGTGCGGCCCATCGCCGGCGCAGTGATTAGCACGTGCCGCTGCGGGTAGCGCCACGGGCGTTGGACGGCGCGAGCCGGTTGCGCAAGAAGGGACCCCTGACCATGTGGCTATTTCTCTCCCGACGGCTCCGGATGTGGCTGCTGCTCGCCGTCGCGCTGCCCATTGCCCGGATGCTTGTCCACCGCCTCGCCGTCGCCGCGGAACGCCGTGATTCATCCACCCGGACGGCCAGGACGCTCCATCAGGCCGACTCGGCTGTGACTGCGGTATCCCGCCGCACCTCGCGCAACTCCCGGACCTCGCACCGGGCGGCACGCCAGCACGGCTAGGGCAAGCCGCCGGCCCGTTCAGATGGCGCCTATCTGGCTGGCGACGTAGACCGCTTCGCTGCGGCGACCGACGCCGAGCTTGCGCATGACGTTGGCCACATGGAACTTGACCGTGCTCTCGGCGACGAACAGCGTCCGCGCAATGTCCCGGTTGGACAGCCCACGGGCCAGCAGTCGCAGTACCTCGATCTCCCGGCCGGTCAGGGCCTGCTCCCCGCCGGGCGGCCCCGCGGTGAGGCCGCGGACCATCGCCGACGAGCTGCGCGGATCGAACGCGTTCTCGCCCTGGTGCACCGCCCGGATCGCCCGCAGCAGCTCGGAGGTGTCGACCTCCTTGACGACGTACCCCTTGGCCCCGTTACGCAGCGCGGTGACCACCAGGTTGTCCTCCAGGGCGGTGGTCAGCACCAGCACGGCCAGCCCCGGGTGGGCAGCGACCAGCCGGGCGCAAAGGTCCAGGCCCTCCAGGCCGGGCGCCGACGACAGCTTCAGGTCGAGCAGGACGAGTGAGGGACCGGTCTCCGCCACCACCTTCATCGCCTCAGCTGGGGTCGCGGCCTCCCCTACCACCCGCACATCGGGTGCACGCTCCAGGACCGAGCGCAGCCCCTGGCGGACGACGGCGTGATCGTCGACCAGCACCAGCTCGATAAGCTCTGGCTGGCTGGCCCGCCCATCCTCCGCTCCCCCGCTGGTCACAGGTCCGCCGTGGGGCACAGCGTCGCGGCGGGGCACAGCGTCACGGCGCGGCACAGCGCCTCCGCCAGTCACCGGGCCTCCCCTGGTCACGGGCCCTCCCCTGGTCACGGGCCCTCCCCTGGTCACGAGGCCTCCCCTGGTCACGGGGGCGCGTCCGCTGGTCACGGGACCTCCGCCGCTTCGGCCGCCGGGACGCGGGCGTCGAGCCGGATTCCGCCGAGCTTCGAACGGCGGACGATGAAGGTGCCGCCGAGTTCCTGGGTACGCCGGGCCATGTTGGCCAGCCCCTGATGGCGCCCGTCCGAGTCGGTGCATGCCTCGAGCCGGAGCAGGCGGCGCAGCTGAGCCGGGTCACCGCCGCCATCGTCGCTGATGGACAGCGTGACTTCCGCCGGCGCATAGCGGAGCCGGACCACAGCCCGAGTGGCCTGAGCGTGCAGGGACACGTTGAACAGCGCCTCCCCGGCGATCCGCGCCAGCGCCTGCTCGGCGATGGCGCTGATCGGCAGCGGCCGGCCTTCCAGGCGTATCGTCACCGCCAGGTTCGGCCGGTGCTGGACGGCCAGGCCCTGCAGCAGCTCGGCCAGCACCGGCCCTTTGCTGTCCGTCGGCTGGTGGTGCAGCGCGTAGATCACCGAGCGAACCTGGTCCCCCGCCTTGGCGATCAGGTCCCGCGCGCCGGTCAGCCGCTGGACGTCGGCACCGTCGCCCCGGTCGGCAGCCTCGGCCCGGCACACGTCGACCGCCAGCCCGGCCGACAGGACGTACTGGGCGACGCTGTCGTGCAGTTCCAGGGCAATGCGGTGCCGTTCGGCGTCCAGCAGCTCGCGCTGATGCAGGACACGCAGCCGGCCCTCGGCCCGTTCCAGTTCCGCCGTCCGGGTCTGGAGGTCCTGGGACCTGCGGGCGATCTCGTCGTACAGCTGCTGGGCCTGCAGGCGCAGGTCGGCGCCGGCCGAGTACAGCGTCGCGGTGTGCATCGAGACCGCGGCCTGGTCGGCCAGGATGCGCAGAACCCACAGGTCGGCGTGCTCGACCACGTCCTGGGAATGGTCGTAGTGCGCGATGAGCCGTCCGAGGACCGCGCCGTCCAGCGTCATCGGCACTTGGACCCAGCCGACTCCCGTGGTGGGTTCCGTGTTCAGCGCGCCGCGGACCTTGGCCAGTTCACGGCCCAGCCACGGCGGCAGTTCCCGGACCGCCTCGAAGACCTGGGCGTCCGGCCCCAGCGCGAGGAACCGCATGTCCAGGCTGGGCAGCTCCCCGTCGCGCAGGGCGATCATCGTCCAGTCGGCGCGCAGATGACCGGCCGCGGCGCGCAGCACCTCTTCCAGCAGCGCCCGAGGGTCATCGCGGGTCCGGACCAGGGCCGCGGAGATACCTTCCAGCGCCTGCACGGCCGAGGTCATCCGGGCCTCGGTGCGCCGCAGCTCGACGTAGTAGGACTGCTTGCCGGAACGGACCCCGGTGAGCCTGCTCAGCGTCGGCTGGTCCATTTCCCGGGCCGGCCGGCGAGGTTCGGCGCTGGAGGAGCTCATCGGCGGCGCTAGAGGGCGGCGTGGAACAGTGCGGCCAGGTCCGCCTGGGAGGCCGGCCGGGGGTTGGTGGCCAGGCAGGCGTCGGCGAGAGCGTTCGCGGCCAGGGTCGGCACGCTGCCGGGCGCTACGCCGAGCTCGGCCAGGCTATGGGGAACGCCCAGCTCATCGGCGATGGCCCGGACCCGGTCGGCCAGCATGTACCCGGCTTCCTCACCCGGCATGCCCGGGGCCACCGCCAGCCCCGCCGCCTGCGCGAGCGGGACGAACCGGTCCGGCGCGACGGCCGCGTTGAACCGGATCACGTGCGGCAGCAGAACGCCGTTCACCACTCCGTGCGGCAGGTCGAGCAGGCCGCCGACCTGATGGCTCATCGCGTGGGTCGCACCGAGCAGCGCGTTGGTGAAGGCCATCCCGGCCTCCAGGCTGGCCTGGGCCATGTGGTCGCGCAGATCGCCGGTGGCGTCCCGGTCCACGATGCGGGGCAGGTTGCCGAAGACCAGCCGCACCGCGTTCAGCGCGTGCCCGTCAGCCAGCGGGTTGTGCGCGCAGGACACGTACGCCTCGATGCCGTGGGTGAGCGCGTCCAGCCCGGTCGCCGCGGCGAGATCCGCGGGCATGGTGGACAGCAGCCGCGGATCGGTGACGGAGATCTCGGGCACCAGCGCGCGGCCCATGATCGTCACCTTCACCTTGCTGGCGGTGTCGGTGATGATGCAGAACTGGGAGACGTCGGCACCGGTGCCGGCGGTCGACGGGATCATCAGCAGCGGCGGGATCGGGCGGGTGACCCGGTCCACGCCCGCGTAGTCCAGGATCTGGCCGCCGTTCCCGGTCAGGATGGCGATGCCCTTGGCCGCGTCCAGGCAGGAGCCGCCGCCGATCGCGATGATGACGTCGCAGCCCGATTCGCGATACCGCTGGTAGCCCTCGGCTATCTCGCAGTCCTTCGGGTTGGGCGTCAGGCCCGACCAGAACGTGGCGCGAAGGTCGGCGTCAGCCAGGTGCCGGTTGAGCTCATCCGCCCAGCCGACCGCGATGATGCCGGGGTCGGTGACCACGAAGGGGCGCTGGGCCCCGATCCGGCGCGCGGCGAACCCCGCCTCGGCGAGCGACTCCGGCCCGAACACGATCTCCGGAGCCTGGAACTTGATGATCCCGCTCGGTTTGGGCGGGGCGGTCTCCGCAGCTGTGGCGTGGCCCTGCTCCGGGACGACGAACTCACGGCCGATCCTCACCGCTGAGTCCATCGGGCACCTCTCCAGCATCGTCCCCTTCGACGGCCTACCCCTCACAGTGACCGACCCGCGGCCACTGGGTCAAGAGATGACCTGCCTGTCCTCGCAGGCACAGGCGCATTCGCCTGATGTCCTGCCCTGGCTGGACGCGGGCCTGCCGGGGGTGCGAACGTGGATGCGCCGGCAAGCGCACGGCGAAAGCGAGCAGGGAGACCGGATTGGACGCACAGACGCTGCAAGCCGTTCAGCAGCCGCTGAAGGACAGCTACCGCCAGGACCCGCAGCAGGCCATGATCACTCTCACCGCCCAGGGCGAGCTGGGCGCCGAAGACGTCAGCTGCTCGGTCGCGACCGGGCAGGCCCTGGCCACGGCGGGCCTGCACCCCGCGACCGGCGGGGACGGATCGCTGGCCTGCTCCGGCGACATGCTGCTGCAGGCCCTGGTCGCGTGCGCGGGGGTGACCCTGCGCGCGGTGGCCACCTCGCTGAAGCTGCCCGTGCGCGGCGGAACCGTCTCCGCCGAAGGCGATCTGGACTTCCGGGGCACACTGGCCGTGGCCAAGGACGCGCCAGTGGGCTTCACCGCGATCCGGCTGAACTTCGACCTGGACACCGACGCCAGTGCGGAGGAGCTCGACACCCTGCTCCGGCTGACTCGGCGGTACTGCGTCGTCTACCAGACCCTGGCCGGGCCGGTCGAGCTGTCTGAGGCCGTCACCCAGCGCTCTTAAGCCCGCCATCAGGACGCTGGGCGGCGGCCCGGGGCCGCAGGGCTAACCGAGTAAGCCGCGGAGATGACAGGGCAATCGCGGAGATGACGGGGCAGTGAGGCCAAGCTAGCTGGCGGTGACCGGGTCGATGATGACGATGACACGCCGGTTCAGGGGCTGCCCGCTCGCGGTGTTCGGCGCTACCGGATCAGTGTCGCCGTAGCCGACCGCCTGAAGCCGGCTGGCGGGCACGTTATGAGCGACGAGCCAGTCTTTGACATGCTGGGCGCGCCGTTGCGACAACAGGAGATTGCCACCAGGAGTGGGCAGATCGTCGGTATAACCGTCAATGGTGGCGACGGCGTCCGGGTACCTGGCGGTGATTAGATCCAGCAGCCGCCGCAACTGCGGAAGGGCAGCGGGCG
>Ga0209839_10001965_pt1 | contig 10284 bp, 7 predicted proteins | sample OrgsoiDNA2013050_FD_185800 | JGI IMG/M metagenome (GOLD analysis project Ga0209839, IMG submission 185800) | Permafrost soil microbial communities from the Arctic, to analyse light accelerated degradation of dissolved organic matter (DOM) -... | ecosystem: Environmental > Terrestrial > Soil >... | reverse complement strand
TACGAGATATCTACACCGATGTCCGGCTTGGTCGTCGTGGCCAGCTCCAGACCGTGACCAAGCTGGTCTTCAAGGCTAGCGACGAGTACCGCAAGGACCAGACAGCCTTCCAGCTCTGGGCCGACGTACGTGTCCAAGGCCAAGACGGCGTGCCCTGGAGTATCGGCCGGGCTGCCATACCTGAGCCCGTCTTCTTCGGACCTAGTTCGCCCGGCGGTGGGCACCGTGATCCGTGGAATTGCATATTGGTCAGGCTCGGATCTAGGTTAAGCGATATCACCTTCTTGACTTTTACTATGGTCAGCGTTCGTTTTAGAATTTCTGATCGGTCTCAGTAGCGCTACCCGCCCGAACCGTGCTGGGTGAGGCGGCCGGGCGGACAGAGGCTTCGTGCCGGACCTGCCTGGTAAGAGCTACCGGGCTGGACCGCCAGCTCTTACCCGCCGCGTCAGCGGGTCCCAGGCGGGCTGGTCAGCGGGTAAGCGCGGTTGCTAAACCGGTCGCTCCGCGGACAAGAACGCAGGCTGACCAGGACGGTCCGTGGACGCCGCACTTCCCCTGACCTGTTCCACTAAATACGTGCTACACTTTATTACGTGCAGCACGTGCAGCACGTGAGGTGGTTACGGTGGCTAATCAGAACATCACCCTGTCCCTTCCTGAAGAGGATCTGCGGGAGGCGCGGGTACTGGCCGCGCGCCGCGGCACCTCCGTGTCCCAGCTTCTCGCCCGCATGCTCAGGGAAACCGTAGAGCGGGAGACCGGGTACGACACCGCTAAAGAGCGCAGCCTGGCCCTGCTGCGCGAGGGCATGGACCTTGGCACGAGCGGCCGCATTACCTGGTCCCGGGATGACCTGCATGAGCGGTAACCGCCAGTTTGTCGACACGAACGTCCTCGTCTACGCCCACGACGTAACGGCCGGGGATATGCACAGCCGCGCATGCGCCCTGGTCGAGGAGTTGTGGAATGCCCGGGAGGGCTGCCTGAGCGTTCAGGTGCTGCAAGAGTTCTTTGTCACCACGACGAGGAAGATCCCTAAGCCGCTCGATGCCCCGGCAGCCGCACGGATCATCGGCGATCTGGCTCACTGGCACGTGCACGCTCCCACCGCTAGGGATGTCCTTGCGGCCATCGAAATCCACCAGCGAACCGGAGCGTCCTTCTGGGACGCGATGATCCTCCGCAGCGCGAAGGAACTCGGCTGCGGAACCCTGCACTCGGAGGATCTCAACCCTGGGCAGGCATACGAGGGCGTCCGGGTCCGCAACCCGTTCCTGACCTAGCAGCCAAGGAACGCCAGCGTCTCATGCATGTCTGTCGCTGTCCCGCATGTCCGTCGCGCTGCGGCTGGAGCACATTGCCCAGGTGAACGACCCCAGCTTGGACGCGCCCGAACTCAACCTGCTTGATCGTGGCGTGCTTGTAGTCCACGTGCAGGCGCCGGGCGAAGATCAGGCTGACCTGAGTCCGGGCTCGGAGGCACCCTCTGTGTCTGCCAGCAGAGGGACGAGAGGTGCAGAGGCTTCACCTTCGCGTACACGATGCGTGCAAGATCGTCTGCCGCGCCGGGCAGGCCTATCCGGACAAGCAGCAAGTCCTCGTCGGTGTCCTCGCGGCATTCGTACAGCCCGAACAGCACGGCGATCGCGATATCTGCGGCCGCACGCCGGGCGCCGCGTTCGTTTCGCCGGGTGAGGTCATCAATGTACGGCTGGAGGACATCCAGGACCCGTCCGCGGCCCGTATCGACGGACACCGGCCCGCTCGCGCGTAGCGCCCGCAGCCTGGCTGACCGGGGTGGCCGCGGGGTGCTGGACCGGGCACCTCGCCGCGACGCGCCGTCCCGCCGCGGCCGGGCCCGATCCAGATACCGAACGAGCGATGGTGACTCGGTTCGAAAAGACCTGGGCGCCCACGGTGTGGACCGAAAGAGCCGGATGGGCTATCCGGGGGGTCAGTCCGGTTGCCATGGGTGCACCGTCACAGTTCCTTCAGCGCCGCGACATACCTCTGGTCGTCGCCCCCGTGCGCGTCCCAGGTCCGCGCCAGCCGGTCCAGCACCCAGTCCCGCGACCGCCCTGCGTCGCGCAGCCGCCACGCTGCCTCCCACACCTCTGGCGGGTCGCTGTCCCATAGCTGCTGCACGACGGTGACGAAGGACGGGAACCGCTGCTGCGACACCCCGCGCGCGCTCGCCTCCATCACCGTGATCAGGGTCCGGTCGCTCTGCACGGCCGCGTCCAGTTCGCTGGCCTCGCGCCGCGACCCGTCGCTTTCCTCCGCGAGCCCGTCGACCCGCTCGACCGGCAGCGGCACAGCGAACACCCGCCGTTCGATGACCGCGTTCACGACGTCGCCGGTGCTCGCGTCCTCGTCGTTGAGGTCCTCCAGGTACCGGCGCAGCGGCTGCGCCCCGGGCCCGTACCACGCGTCGGCGAACCGGACCAGCGTCGCCCGCAGGCTGAGCCCCAGTCGCCGCCGGGACCTGTCCGTCAGCTTGTTCCGTTCCGCGAGCCAGTCGGTCCAGGCCCGCACGGCCTGCGGCACGGCCTTGCCGAACCGGTCCGGCGCGATTGCCGCCCTCGGCAGCGCGTCCACCAGGACCCGCTCCAGCACCGACGGCCCGATCAGCACCGGCTCGCAGCCGAGGTGCCCGACGCAGCACATGGCCAGCATGTGCGGCACCTTGCGCGCGATCGGGTCCCGCAGCTCCGCCGCCTGGGGTGACGCGAGGAAATCCTCGACCAGCGCCCGCCGCGCCTCGGTCGGCCACCGCTCCGCCGCCGCGTCCGTGACCGCCGCGCCCGGAGCCAGCGCCGCCGCACGGGCGCTCGCCATCGCCAGACTCGAGCACAGCAGGCCGTACCTCTCGCCCAGATCCGCGCCCGGTCCCGCCCCGTATTTCCAGAACGACGCGATCGCATCGCGCAGCAGCCCGCCGGCTTCGGCGTGGCTGACCTCGCGGACCTCGCTGCCCTTGCGTTTCGCGTCCTTCGCCATCCGGCGCAGTTGCTTGTCTCCCGGCTCGTCCGAGACGACGAGCGTGGTGACCGCGCCGTGCCACGCCCTGTCGATCACCCCGAAGACGCAGTGCGGCTCAGTCCCTCCCCGGTAGCTGAACTCGCACAGCACCGCGAGCGTCTCGCCGAACTCGTCCTCGGTGACATAGCATGCCCCGGGCGTGACTCGCGCCAGGTCGTCGACCCACGGAGGCGCTTCACCTGCGGCTGGTGCCGTGCCGTCGTCCGCGCCCGGCCGCGCGCCGCGATCCCCCGCCAGCTCCGCGGCGGCCTCGGCTGCGTACTCCACGACCTCCGGCGGCGCGAGCACCGCGAGCGCTTGCAGCACCGGGTACGCGTACGGGGGAGTGCGCCGCTCAAGCCTGTCCACCACGTGGCGGATCGCCTCGACGAGCAGCTCGCGGGTCGCCTCCGGCTTGACCCCTTGCTTGGCTCCCGCCTCGGTCACGTTCCCCAGCACGACGCTCGTCGCCACCTCGGCCTGGAAAGCCGACGGAACACTCTCCGGGTCACCCAGTACCTTCAGCTGGTCGAGCAGCGCGTCGGCGAACTCACTGCGGGCAGACGACGGTGACCGCCGGGCAGCTCCCGGCCGTGTCGCGGCCCCCGCGGACGCCTGCGCCGCATTCCCCCGGACCCGACGCCCCCGGCTGCCCGCCTTGACCTTGCGACCACGACTCTTGGGACTCACCCGTCCGAGCATGCCACATCCGTCGCGGTTAACCGCCGCGCGATCCGTGGAAGAAGCGCCGACTCACAATCACCGGATAGCTAGGGTTGAGCGGTGCGTACCTATTACGAGATCGAGGAAACCGATGCCTACCTCGCCACCCGTGAGCTGCTGCTGAGGCGGTGCGTGGCCTGGGCCGAGGCGAATGGCCTGGTGATGTCGCTTCCGCTGGCCGGGGCCCTGCTGGATTCGCGGCACTTCAGCTCGGACGGGCGGCTTGGCTACTGGAACCCGGCGCAGGTACGCCGGGCGCTGCTTGAGTGGATCCCGGAGAAGGTCACGGCCCCCTACGAAGACCTGCTGGACTCGCCTGAGACGCTACGGACCCTGTTGCGCTATCTGCAGGCTCACGGGCTGCGCGATCCGCGGGGCGCCGCCGTCGAGGAGAACGAATCCGCCATTGACGCCGTCGCGAAGGAGTTCGCTGACGCGATCGGCGACCAGGAGCGGTACGCGCTGGGGCGTGCGCTTGAGCGGCAGCTCGGTCGGCCTGCTCCGGGCCAGGAGCGGAAATTCACCCAGCTTCCTGTGACCCTGCCGGCCCCGGAGGAACTCATCGCGGCGGCCGGACGCAGCAAGGTTGTCGGGCAGTTCCGCGCCTTCGCGGAATGGCTTGGCCCGAGGGGCCGGGCGCTCACGTCGGCCGGGAACATCAGGCCCGCCGATGCCCGGGAGCTGATCGCGCTGCTCGGGACCGCTGACGAAGGGCTGAGGTTCCACAGCGCCGCCGAGCTACCCGGCCTGGACCTGATCGTGAACTGGGCGAAGAAGGCGCGCCTGGTCCGCAAGCAGGGCACGCGCCTGGTGCCGGTGGCGAAGGCGCGACCCCTGCTGGCCGATGCCGAGGCCCTGTGGCAGCGCGCGTTCGAGGCGGCGTTCGATCTCGGCGACGCCGTCTGCCGTCCCATCTGGGCGGATGAGCCGCCCTCGCCGGTGCGGCTCCTTTACGACGTGATCGTGCCCGACGTGCTGGCTGCCATCTACAGCATGGACGAACCGGTTCCGGTGGCCCGGCTCGCGGAGCCGGTCTGGGAAACGGTCCGGGCACACTTCGACGTCGGCTCCCTCAGCCCGCTTGGTCGGACGGGCCTGCGCGGTCGGGTGGACAATGACGTGGAGCAGGTCTTCGACGCGTTCGAGGCGCTTGGCGCGGTGACCTCGACGCATGGCGTAGCCAGCGCGGTGTTCGCTGAAGACCTGGACGAGGGGTCCGACCTGGCGGACCGGCCGTTCAGCGGCGAGCGAGCCGCCGCGCTGCGGGAGCGGCTGGCCGGGCCCGGGCGCATGGTGAGCCTCACGCCGCTGGGCACCCGCGCGATGCGGCAGCGCATGCTGGCCGAGGGCCGGGAGGCGGGGCTGGTGGGCGAGCTAGCGGGCGCGCCGCCCGCCGAGGTGCTCGGCACGGTCGCCGAGCATTACACGCCCGAGACCACGGCGGAGGAGATCGGCATCTGGCGGGCCGCCCACGGCGGCTCGCTGGACCCGCTCGTGCAGGCGATCCGCGACTGCTCGTTCCTCTCCCGACGGGTCGCGTTGCTGAAGACCCTCGTCAACGTCGTCCCGGAGGGGGACGAGCTGCTGGCCAGCCTGCTGCGCGACCCGGAGCTCGGGCCGGTCGCCCTGCTCGCGGGAAAACAGGACCGCAGGCCTGACGAGGTGAGCCCGGCGGAGGCCGCCTGGCTGATGGCCGGAAGCATCCTGGAATTGCTGGAGATCGGAGGGCCCGACGCGGTGCGGGAGCAGCTCGAGGAGCTGCCCCGCTCCCAGCGGGAGGATGTGGTTCGCGCCGTGCGTGACTCCGGCTACCCGGCGCGCGAGACTCTCGAAGAGTTCCGGGCCCTCGTCGCCGAGCCGATCCTGAGCGCGCCGTCCCGGCCGCGCACCGTCAGGAACGCTCCCCGGCGGCGTCCCCGCCCGGGTAAACGCCGCGGTCGCTGACAACGCGCATGTCGGCCGAGGGCTATCCGGCCGCTTCCCGGGACGGCTTGCGCGGCAGGTGCCGGCCACCGGGCCGCCGAAGCTTTCCAGGGTGGGCATAATCGTCTGGTGCCCGTATCACCGCATGCTCCCAGTCCCGCGGAACTTGCGGTCCGCCTGAGGGACCGGCGGCACCATGCTCCCCCTCCGGCGCGGCCGCCAGGCAACCAGGCGAAGCCTGCCGCAGACATCACCGACTGGGCGGCCCTCACTCCGGATGACTTCTTCGCCGCTCTCAAGACCGCATGCCGGGCCGAGTCCGTCCCCGCGGCCGCCGTGCCGGAGACCGAGCGCCGCCTCGCGGGCGGTGTGCTGCAGGCCCGGGAACTGCACCAGGTCCTTCTCACCTCTGGACAGAACGACAATTGGGCTTCTGTCCGGCCAGCTGCTCTCGTTGCGTTGACTGAGCGGCCCGATGTGGCGGTCACGGTCGTTCACCTCGAATCGCAGCGGCTCGGTTCCCCGGCCGCGTTCGAGGAAACCGCTGATGGGGCTGGCTTCACCGCCCGGGCCGCCCTCACGGTCGATGGGCAGCCCATAGCCGGACAGCAGGGACGAGGCGCGAGTAAGAAGACGGCCCGCCAGCTCGCCGCCCTGTCCCTCGTCGCGGCGCTCGCCGGCCTGCCCGATCCGGTCGGCCAGACGCAGGACCCGGATACCGGAGATACCGGAGATACCGGATCCTGTCCGATCGGCTCCGAGGAACTGCTGGCGGCGATACGTGACCGAACGCCTCCTGTTCCGCAGCTCGCGGAGGGTCTCGCGGCCCGGCGGCTGTCCGCTCAAGAGCTGCACGACTTGCTGCTGGCCGCGGACCCCGTTGCCTGGGCCGCCGCCCGCAAGGTCGCCTGGGAGCAGCTCACCCGGAGTCCGCAACTGGCCGGCGGTGTCCTCTCGCTGCACACCCAGTCGCGGGGCCAGGCGTCGGTTCGCTACGTGAGCATCACCGACGGCGTCGTCGTCGCTGTCCTTCCGCATTACGACTGGATACAGGAGGGTACCCACGTCGGCGCTCCCGGCCGCGCCGCCACGACCAAGGCCGCCCAGGCGGCCGCCGCGCTCGCGCTCCTGGCCGACCTCATGCCGCCGCTCGCCGATGAGGACCCGGTGACCGCGCCGGGCCGCAACCCGCTCATCGAACTCAACGAACGTGCCCAGGTCGGTGCGATCACCGATCTGGGCTTCACCGTCTCGGCCGCCGGCCCGCCGCACGATCCGGTCTTCACCTGCTCGGCCGCCTGCCGCCACGCCGACGGTGAGATCTCCGGGACGGGGCAGGGACGCACCAAGGCAGCGGCCCGGGCCGCCGCGGCGGAAGCCCTGCTCGCCGAGCTGGCCGGACCTGCCGAACCGGCGCCGCCGTCGCACGTTCAGGCTGTCTGCCGCTACGCCACCAGTCCGGCCGGCGTCGCCGACCGTCTCATCCAGGTCGGCTGTGCTATCGGGTACGCCAAGGGACAGTTCCATCTGGGGCTTCCCGACGGCTGGCCGCTGCCCGAGGAACTGCCGGACCTCCCGGTGCCGGCGGCGCACCTGCTGCCGGTACTGGCACGCGTCCAGAGTCAGGACGCCCACCCGAGCGTCCGGGCCTGGGCGCACCTGGCCACGGCCGTCCTGGCCGCGGTGGCCCGGCGTGATGTCTACCCCGCCGTGGACGCGGCCGGCTGCGACCGGTGGGCGCTGGTGCTGCCCGACGGCATTCTGGCCGGGGAAGACGGGGAAGACGGCACGCCCGACGAATCGGAGGCCCGGGAGTTCACCGACGTGGTCGCCGAGCACCTGCTACGGACGCCGGGAGCTGCCCTCATCGCCGGGCCGGGCCTCATAACCCCCTACGCCGGCCGGCCCGCGCAGCTGCCCGGCGATGTCGCCGAGTGGGCTGACCGGTGCGCCGGGCTTGCTGACCGCCGCGCCGGGCGTCCGCTCGTGATCAGGCTGCGCATCCAGGATGAAGGGATTACCGGGGAGTTGCTACCGCGGGATCTCGGCTACCCGGAGCTGCGCATGGTGCGCCGTGCCCGGCGTGTCTGGCCACCGCTCGATGACCTCTCCGGCGGACCGGTCCGGCTGGCCGGAAGCGCCGTCGCCCCGCTCGCCGGGGACGCGGGCCGGGAACTGTCCAGCCTCGGCGTGCGCATCGAGTGGCCGGAGCACGTGGCCCGCGGCCTGGTCGCCCGCGCGGTCCTCGTGCCGCGTGCCGCCGGAGCGGTATCCGCCCGGTCCACTGTCGCCGTCCGCTGGGGGTTGTGGCTCGACGACGCCGCGCTCACCGAGCAGGAGTCCGCGGCCGTCGCCCAGGCCGAGGGACTCATCCGGATGCGCGGCCAGTGGGTGGTCATCGACCCGGCATCCCAGGATCGGGCCCGCGACCCGGGCCTGCCCGCCATCACCGGGTCCCAGGCCATCAGCGCCGCCCTCACCGGGGGCATCCAGATCGGCGCGGACACCTTCGACTGCGCGGCCACGGGACGCCTCGCCGGGCTCCTCGCCCGCTCCCGCGAGCCGGACCCCGGCGAGCCGGACGAGCCGGTCACCATATCGGGGCTGAAGGCCTCGCTGCGTGACTACCAGCGGCGAGCCGTGGCGTGGCTGGCCGGCATCACCGGGCTCGGTTTCGGCGCGGTCCTCGCCGACGACATGGGCCTGGGGAAGACGCTCACGATCATCGCGTTCCACCTGCACCGGTCGGCGGGTCCCACGCTCGTGGTGTGCCCGGCGTCCCTGCTCACCAACTGGGAACGGGAGATCGCCAGGTTCGCGCCCGGCGTCCCGGTCCGGCGCCACCATGGCGCCGCCCGCGACCTGAACGGCCTCGCGGCCGACGGCATCCTCCTCACCAGCTACGGAACACTCTTGCGCGACGTCGGCCAGTTCCGCGGGATCTCCTTCGACCTCGTCGTGGCCGACGAGGCGCAGAACATCAAGAACCCGCGCAGCATGCAGGCCGCGGCCCTCCGCCAGCTGAACGCGGGGCTGCGTGTCGCGGTCACCGGCACGCCGGTCGAGAACAGCCTTACTGATCTGTGGGCCATCCTGGACTGGACCAACCCGGGCCTGTTCGGGACCGCGAAGGCATTCCGGGCAGCGCCGGACCTGAACCGCCTCGTCGGCCCCTTTCTCCTGCGGCGCCGGAAGACCGACCCGGCCATCGCTGCCGAGCTCCCAGCCAAGATCGTCAGCGACCATCTCGTCGAGCTGACCCCCGAGCAGAGGGCCCTGTACACCGCCATCACCCGCGGCACCTTCGGCAACATCCGCGCGAGCAGCGGCATCCAGCGTCGCGGCCTCATCCTGCGGATGCTTCAGGCGCTCCGCCAGGTCTGCAACTCTCCGGCTCACTACCTGCGTGAGCGCCCCGACGGCTGGGACGCCGACGCCGAGGCCGCTCGCTCTGGCAAGCTCGCTTGTCTCGACGACCTGCTCGCCGCTATAGCAGAACGGCGTGAGGCGGCTCTCATCTTCACCAGCTACGTGTCCATGGCGCATCTCCTGGCTGGTCACCTTCGCGCCCGGGGCACGTCCGCCGACATCGTGCACGGCGGCATCCCGGTCGCCAGGCGCCAGGAGATCGTGGACCGGTTCCAGTCCGGCGAGGGCGAGTGCCTCATCCTGTCCGTCCGCGCCGCCGGCGTCGGTCTCAACCTCACCCGCGCCGACCACGTGATCCACTTCGACCGGCACTGGAACCCCGCCACCGAAGACCAGGCCACCGACCGCGCCCACCGCATCGGGCGCCGCGAGACCGTCCATGTGCACCACCTCATCGCCGAGAACACGGTCGAGGACCACATCGGCGAGCTGCTGCGTCGCAAGCGCGCGATCGCTGACCGCCTGCTCGCCGGAGACGAGATGTCGCTGACCGAACTCACCGATGAGGAACTCGGCCAGCTCGTCAGGCTCGGTGCGGGGGGACGCCGTGACCACCCCTGAGTGGCTCGCCGAACGGGGCCCGGCGCCGCTGCCGGATCCTGACACGCTGGAGCTGATCGTCGGCGACGCGGCCTGCCGGGCGGTCGCCATCTGCGGCGGAGAACCGGATCCGCGAGACGACGATCCGCTGGTTGATGCCATCCGCCTGCTCGCTCAGGCACCCACCCCGGAACGGCACCAGGCGATCTCCAGGAACACCGGGCTAGCCGAGGCCGACGTCAGGCGGCTCCTGCTCGCGTTCCGGCACGGCGGTACGGCCGGAGTGCACGCTGCTGTCGGCGCCACTCCGCTCGCCGGGGAGCGCGTGGAGGAAGCTGCCCGGCAGGTCACCGGCCACGTAGTGGCAGCGGAACTCGCTGTCGCCGCCGGGATCGTGACTGACACGGTAAGGGGAGTCCAGATCCGCTACGGTCCCGACGGGCGCTGGTACCCGTTCACACGTTCCGGGCAGCGCTGGTGGCCCGCCCCAGGCGCATCACCTCGGGCGGACGCGGCCTTCGCCGCGGCGACGCGGGCCAGGAGAGCTCGCTGAGCACTACGATCGGATCGCGCCGCTGTTCGGGGTAATGGCGCTGCGTGTCATCAAGAGTCGTCCTGCGGTGCGGAGGATGGGCTTCATCGCGG
>Ga0209839_10001963_pt1 | contig 10286 bp, 9 predicted proteins | sample OrgsoiDNA2013050_FD_185800 | JGI IMG/M metagenome (GOLD analysis project Ga0209839, IMG submission 185800) | Permafrost soil microbial communities from the Arctic, to analyse light accelerated degradation of dissolved organic matter (DOM) -... | ecosystem: Environmental > Terrestrial > Soil >... | reverse complement strand
ATCCCTTCTTTCAGCAAGTCATGAATATGAATAAATCCCGCATATCCGTTTCCATCCATTACCGGTAACTGGCTGATGTCCTTCGATCGCAAAACCTCCAGCGCTTCGACCGCCAGCGCGTCTTTCTGTATCGTGGTTGGTTTTGAACTCATGATGTCGCGCGCATGAACGGTAACCGGGTTCACATTTCTTTCCAGCATTCGTCGCAGATCTCCATCGGTAATAATTCCCTGCAATTCCTGACCCACAACGACTGCTGTAGCGCCTAGGCGTTTGGACGTCATCTCTATGATGACTTCTTTTAGAGAAGCCTCCGGACTGACCTGCGGTTTCGCATTGTGAATATAAATATCAGCCACGCGGAGATAGAGTTTTTTCCCCAGTGTGCCGCCGGGATGGAAGCGCGCGAAATCCTGCTCACCAAATCCTTTCCATTCCATCAATGTGATCGCAAGTGCATCGCCCATGACGAGCTGGGCCGTCGTGCTGCTCGTGGGCGCGAGGTTATGCAGGCAGGCTTCTTCCAAAATCGTCGTATTTAAAAAGATGTCAGCTTTTTTCGCCAGAAGGGATTCTGCATTACCCACCATGCCAATAAGTTTGTTTTTGTCGCGCGGAAGTAAGGGAAGCAGGTGTTTGATCTCGGGGCTCTCGCCACTTTTGCTGATGATCATCAGGATGTCCTCTTCACCCACCATGCCCAGGTCGCCGTGAATGGCGTCGGCCGCGTGCATGAAGGCCGCGGGTGTACCCGTGGAATTAAATGTTGCTACAATTTTTTGTGCAATGATCGCGCTCTTGCCTACGCCACTGATCACCACCTTTCCTTTGCAGGCAGCGATGGTTTCAATCGCGTTAACGAATGCGTCATTGATATAGGTTTCCATCGCTGCGATGGCCGCGGTTTCTTTGCGAATGATTTTCAGGCCGGAAGCCAGGATGTTTCCTTTGGTCATGGATGGGTGCAAAATTATGTCATTTCAGAGGGTTGGGAGGTTCGAAAAGCGGAATTTTTAACAAATTGGGCTTTACCGGCCCCTTAAAATTTTGTAGCTTCGCCAACCCCGGAAAAACCCTTTCGGGCGCAAAACGCTTGCCTGGCATTACTGGAATTTGATTAACTTAAGACTTTACACTGTGTGAAGGAAAAAAAACGGACATGGCAACAACCGCTAAGAAAAGAATTATATCGAAAAAGACAATCCTGTTTGACGAAAACGCAGCTCCCGGAATCGTAGATCCAAAATTACTGAAGCATTTACAGGAGCATTTTGGTTTTGACGGGTTCAAGCAGAACCAGAGCGCAATTATAAAATCCGTGTTGAGTGGCAAAGACACTTTTGTAATCATGCCTACGGGCGGTGGCAAATCCCTTTGTTACCAGTTACCTGCCATGATGAGTGAAGGCGTGGCCATCATCGTGAGCCCGCTGATCGCCCTCATGAAAAACCAGGTCGACCTGGTGCGGGGCTATAGCGACCAGGATAATGTGGCGCATTTTCTGAATTCAACCCTGACAAAAAAACAAATAAAAGTCGTCCACGCAGATCTGCTGAACGGTCATACCAAGATGCTCTATGTGGCGCCGGAAACCCTGACCAAACAGGAGAACCTCGACTTCTTCAGCGACCTCAAAATATCTTTCTTTGCCGTTGATGAGGCGCATTGTATTTCGGAATGGGGGCATGACTTCAGACCGGAATACAGAAGACTCCGCGAGATCATGGACCTGGTGAATCCGAACATTCCCGTGATCGCCCTAACGGCCACGGCTACCCCAAAAGTGCAGAGCGATATCATCAAGAACCTTTCCCTACGCGACCCCGAAATTTTTATTTCATCCTTCAACCGCCCAAATCTGTATTACGAGATCCAGCCCAAGGTGAAGAAAGATCTGACGATACGGAGTATTGTTAAGTTTATCCTGGGACATAAGGGGAAGAGTGGAATTATTTATACGTTAAACAGGAAAACGACCGAAGAGCTGAGCGATATGCTGGTGGCCAACGGAATAAAATCCGTGGCTTATCATGCAGGACTGGACTCCAAGCTGCGCGCGGAACGGCAGGACCTGTTCATGAATGAAGAAGTGCAGGTGATCGTGGCGACCATTGCTTTTGGCATGGGCATCGACAAACCCGATATCCGTTTCGTGATCCATTATAATATTCCCAAGTCAATCGAAAACTATTATCAGGAAACCGGCCGCGCGGGCCGCGACGGACTGGAAGGCATCTGCGTTTTATATTATTCGCATAAGGATGTGCAGAAGCTGGAACATTTCATGAAGGACAAACCGCTTTCTGAAAGGGAAGTGGGTGCTCAACTCATCAATGAAACCGTAGGATTTGCCGAGACCGGTGTGTGCAGACGGAAAGTGCTGATGAGTTATTTCGGAGAAGAATATGACGCCGAAAATTGCGGCGAGTGTGATAACTGCCGGCATCCGAAAGAAAGGGTGGAAGCAAGAGACAATGTGGTGAAGGCACTGAAAGCGATTAAAGCATTGGACGAACGGTTTGCGACGGACTATACGGTGAATGTGATCGTGGGCAAACTCACCCCGCAGCTCATGATGTTCCGTCATGAAGGCATTGATGAGTTTGGCATCGGCAATGATGAAACGGAATATTACTGGAACTCCCTGCTCCGCCAGATGTTGCTCGGCGACCTGCTGGTCAAGGATATCGAAGAATACGGCGTGCTGAAGATCACGAAGAAGGGACAGGATTTTTTAAAGAAGCCCAGGTCCTTTGAAATTGTTTTGAATAATGCTTTTGAAGAAGCGAATGCGGAAGACGACGAAGAATCGGCTGAGGCAGTACCCGAAGTAATCGCCAGTGATGAGAAGTTGTTTGAAATGCTAAAGGATCTGCGGCAGAAGGAATCGAAGAAAAAAGGATTACCGCCTTTTGTACTCTTCCTTGAAAATTCATTGCAGGACATGGCGACCTTTTACCCGACCACGATTCTGGAACTGGAAAGATGCCAGGGTGTGAGTAAGGGTAAGGCCATGAGATATGGCAAACCCTTTATCGAGCTGATCGGGAAATATGTGGAAGAAAATGAGATTGAGAAACCCGATGATTTTGTGATGAAGACGGTGGCGAACAAGAGCATCAATAAAGTATATATCATCCAGCAGATGGATAAAAAGATCCCGCTGGAAACCATCGCGAAGAACAAGGACATGCGCCTGGACGCCCTGCTGGAAAATATGGAAACCATTGCCGCCAGTGGAACGAAATTGCACCTGGACTATGTGATCGACGAGATGCTGGACGAATCGGAGCAGGACGAGATACTGGATTATTTCAAAGGCTGCGAGACGTCTTCCCTGCAATTGGCGCAACAGGAGCTTGCCGATGGCAATTACAGCTGGGAGCAGCTGAAGCTGATGCGAATCAAGTTTCTGAATACCTATGGAATGTAAATTCCGTTTTTCATAGAAAATCCGCTGAAATCCACAACCATTCAGCGGATTTTCAGTTTATTATAGCGGTGGAATCCTTTGGGAGAATTGAGGAATTCCCTTATTTTTGCGGCCTTTGGACGTCGGACCGAAAGCGGGTAGCGGAATGAAGTAAAAACGCTTTCGACCTTTAAAGTAAAGCGGCGACCTGACAAATTGAAGTGAAATTTAGAAATAACTAGTCCACCTGGTGGACGAAGGCGGTGCGGTAGCTCAGTTGGTAGAGCAAAGGACTGAAAATCCTTGTGTCGGCGGTTCAATCCCGCCCCACACCACAAAATAAAAAGATAAGGCCATGTAAATTAATAGTTTGCGTGGCTTTTTTATTTATCGGGGGACAGTACAGGGGACACCAGCGATATTCCAATAAATATTTGATTTGTAATGTAAGATCAAGTCATCTATAACCATTCCGGTTTTTGCTATGGCGCAACGTTCCAAAACAAGTAGAACAATAACAACTTATTTATCACCCGGTCCCGCTGCCTACGGTGGGACCTTTATTTACACACCATGAGCAGAATGTCTTTTCAATTTTCAAGACACGATCTCAACAGTATAGCATAAAACCAAATGTTAGCGATAGGTTAAGGGCAGGTTGAAAACATTTCATTTGTCGGCAGCGTGAACCCATTTGGTGAAAGTTGGTCTTGAAAATGAAAGTCGCTCATTGTTAAACTTGAAGGAATACACTTCAATGCGTATAAATCGCCACATATCCCAATTTTATGATTGCTTGTTGTAGTTGCTTGAATTTTATAATAGTATTTCTTATAACTACTTGGATTAGGTGCAGAAGTCCATCCTTGTCCAACTTCTTTAGTCTCAAAAACAATGTTATTATTTTCGTTGTAAATAATAAAATCGATTGTCGAAATATTTAATGCTATAGGAATGCTGTAATCATTTAAACCATCCGCATTAGGTGTAAACCCATTCGGCATATAAATTTTTGCGGTATCGTTTGATCCGAGAGTATCAGTGATTAAATTGTCGCAATTTATATGATTTGTTGAATTGTGAGATTTATTACAATATGTCAGAAATATAGAAGTAGCAAAAAATACAAATAAAGTCAGAGGCAATTTTTTCATATGATTAAGTCTGTTCTAATGATGTGTCATGAGTTATGTCGAATTACCGTGAACGTTTGCACATTGGGGCTGTGCCGGCAACAGAATTACTACTGCAGACTTGGCCGCACAATGTGTTTGTTTATCAACTTCCAATGTACTAAAGTTCAATAGAATTCCAAATACACAAATACCCTTACCCCCGTATAGCGCCAATTCCCATGTTTGTATGCAGCTTAACTTATCCAAATCACTCCAATCGACTTTAAAAAAGTCCACTTGCCATTTACTTTTTTGCAAACACTTTTACCACCGTGCCCACATAAACCACCGCAATGGCCAGCTTTATAAACTACACAAATTTTCCTATCCAATGAAAATAAGGGGACTGAAAATGTTGCAAATCCATTTTTATACTCCTTATTGAATTTAGTCCAACCTTTATCTACTCCATTTCTAAATATCTTTGTAATTTTTTTACTGCTTATTATATTTGATCCTAAAATTCCGTTTGATTTCCATTGAAATTTTTGTCCAACCTTTATTTGGGCCTTTATATATTAACTTTTCAAAACATCCATCAATAGGAATCCATTCTGATTCGAAATCAAAAGGGTAGTTATAAGAATACTCGTTTAGCAGTTCAATTGCTGGATGCTTTTCAATAAGTAATGTTTGTTTTTTTACATTGGTCTTTGTAGACATACCTGTTTGTTTTTGGTTATTAAATAGATGACTTGATTTTGCGAACTGCGCTCAGCAGCTCGTTTCTACGGTATAATACACGTCCACCTATTCGGTGACCCGATATTCTACCACTTTTGGTGTGAGAATTCAAAGTTGACAAACTGATGTTCAACAACTTGGCTGCGTTTATCAGCAGTGAGAAGCAAAAACTCACTATCCTCCTGCCGCGTTTTGCGCAAGTCTCTCTTGCCTATTTGTAATAGTCAATTTTCATAATAACCGGATACAATTTTATGTCGTCTGCGAACAGGGTCGTTTGAACCAGCCGGTTCGACGCGTCGAATTGATTGGGTGACTGAAAATTTACAAAATAAGGGTTATTAAATTCATCAAGGTGGTGAGCGATGGTCTGCGTAGCGGGATAGATGGTTTCCTGATCCAGGTAATTGTAGGGGTCTGAAAACTGATCACCCAGCCCCAGGGGAAGTCCGGCAATTCCATGGTATAAAATCTCGACAAAATTATAGAACTGGTTACCCCGGGTGTCTTTTGTATATGTATACAGATCGTAGGATGTTGTATCATACGAGCCATCGATATGGGTTTCTGTTTGTTTGATAATACTGCCGTTCGCATCATAAACCAGGGAATCTATATAACCGGTTCCCGGTGCATATAGGGCCGACAGACTGCTGAAATAATTCACCTTACCGTTCACGTTAAACCGGATAACATTAACCGACGAATCACCACCTGCCACCGCCCTGCGCCAGTCCAACGCATAAGCTCCGCCCGGCAGCGGGGTTTTATTCAATGAAATGTTTTCTACGCGATCCTTATAAGTAATGTTTTCCGATTTTATCACGTGCTGGGCGTCATAGGCGTACGCGACAGTGCTAATATCATCAGGGTCTGTGTAATAGGTTGGGCTCAGGGTCACGCTGGTAAGCAGCCCCGTATTATCATGGCCCAGGATAGCTAAATAATCGGGATCCGAAGCCGACAAAGGCTGGTGAAGAAAAATAATTACCCTCCTGGTAGAGGTATCATAAAAATAATAGTATGACAAAGAATCGGTCAGATTCTGCAGCGTGGTATCATACATAGCAAGGGAAATTCTTTTTATCAACAGCGTAGAGTCCCGGAATCCTTCGATGGTCGTGGAATCCACGGGTGAATTATTTTTGGTCAGGTCCGATTTGGTACAGGAGACCAGGAAAGCCGGACCAATAAACAGGGCCAGGAAAATCAATCGGATATACTTCATCATGCTTGGATTTTGCAGGTTAAGGAACTGTTCCTTAAACGGAAAAACGATCATAATATTGAACCCTTTTACGGCTCGTTGGGCACCCGGGCGCAAAACGGTGAGGGTCAGGGAATTCTTGCTTAAGTTTGCCGGGCAATTTATCAAATTTGACAATCACGCCCCACACCACCGCTAGCCTTGGAACAAAAGATGCAAAGGCAACTTTTTATGGAATGGAAGATAAAACAATTTTCGAAGGTAAATAATCTGACTATGCACACCGGTACTTCTTTGTTCTTGTTGGCAAGTGAAAGAACCAAAGAGTTATTTAAGTTCCTACAAGAATATGGTTATGTATTGTCAAGATCAGAAGTGGTCAATGTAGGCAATTATGAAAACATTTTATCAAACGAAATTTCCGCATTATTATCCTGAATGGACTGAGTAGCTATTCACCCGGGAAGGGGCTTTATTATTCACTATAAGAACAACGGCTTAAACAATGAACCAAATGTTGAAGAACATTAATCGTCATCCCGCCATATTGTAAAACCGCTTGTTATAGGCAGGCTTTGCCGAGATCAATTGTAAAGTCAGACATTCGCATCCCTTGCCCATATATTTTACAATTAATATCGTCAAGCCTTGCGGTTGCGGGCCATACATAACCGTAATCACCCCCTGTATTGTTGAACCAGTCAAAAGGAATGATGTTGATGTCGTGATTTTTAATTATCACAATGACAAACTTTTCATAGTAATCCTGTTCATATTTTAAGTTTTCCTTCCTTACGTAGGTTACGAAATTATTGAGATGAAGGTCGGCTTCCATTTTATTGTGACCGAGTGAAAGTGATGTTAGGTCAATTGTTTTGTTTAATAAACTTGTGCTGTTTTCCAACTGGATGAGTTGGGCCTGAGTTATGTCTAAAGTATCATAGTCTGTCGTCCAATAAAGTAGTTTGTCACCATCAATCATCAGAGTGGCTCCAAAGGGAATCGTCAATACGGCCTCTTGTGAATCATTCTTTGAAATCGATAGAGTGTCTGGTATGTGCGTCTTATTATTAATTTTCAGAGAAGACGACAAGCCAAATGTTTTAATGTCTTTATTGAATGTGTCTAAATGAAAAAAATATCGAAAATAATGTTGGGTTGAAGTCATTTGTATACCATTTAGAACTGCAATAAGATAAAATTACAGCTACCGATTGCTTCAATGTCAAGCCCCACTATTGGCAATACCAATGTAGCCTGTAGTACTTCTATTTTTCGGTCATATAATTTTCAAATTCTACAAAGTCCACCCTTGTTATTTCTGAACTTGAAGGATACGAATGTCCGGTAAGTCCAAGGTATAGCGGAATTGGTATAATTAAGGGTTTACCTTTTAATTGAACCATTAAATTGATCAATTTTAATTTCTGTCTTTCTACATAAATGCTAAAGTCTGACCAGCCATATTCATATGTCGAACCGCACTTTTTACAAATCCATTTTTCATTTTTGACTTCATCAGTTAGGTCACTGCCTGTTGTGTCAAAATATACTTTCGACATACTTATCAAAAGGTCCGTCTCATGGCATTTAAAAGAGTTGCCTGTGTTGGAACAATCAATTCCAATTATTTGTTGGAATCTTGGATAAGCACATTGGCAGTATTCCCAATTATAAATGTCTAGACTTAAAGAGAATAAATTTTTCACCTGATCAAACTTGACCATTAACTCTTTGTTTCTCTCTTCGATTTCGGCTTCGGTAAGATATTTTCCAGATTCTGTCTGATTAATTTTTGTTGTCTTAAATATTTTGCTAAATAGTCCCATAGAAGGTTGTCTTTTCGTGTTGCAGGCAACACTCAAATTTATGTTATTGGACGTAGTGTATGAAAATTATTGCGGCTGAGAATCTGCTAATTGAAATTATGTTTTGTAGAATGCCGTTAGGTATTACTCTAGTTGATCAGCTATTCATTAGTATAAATTCTTACTCAAATATTTCAGAAGCCAATCCGAAATAAAGGTATAATCGGTCCGGTTCATAAAAGTCGCTGTAGGCTTCTTACAATTGATTCTCGCAAAAGATCCAACAGCAAGAATATATCAATTCCTATTTGAAATATAGGATTAATTTTTTCTATTTTTGTACATGTTCTATCGCCGAAGAAGTATCCTTACCCTTCTCCAATCCTTCGAAGGCAAGCTTCATATCTGATGCCTAGGAAGAAAATTCTGATAACCGTAACTTATAAATATTTATGAAAATTACAATCATAACAGTTATTCTCAATTGGGCAAAATCTCTACACAGAAAAATTTGATAATTGTAAACTAAGTCAATTTTGCCTTGACTGCGGAGAAGTAAAAGCGCAGCCACCACAAAGTTTATTAAAGGAATTAGCTCGTGATTTCGACGCCTCCGGCTTAAAAATAATAAAGGGACAATTGGAAATCCAAATTTTAATTTATTCCTCAGGAAAACCCTGCCTGTTAAGTGCAAATAATCAAACAAATGTCAAATCCAAAAAATTAAACTTACAGTATGCAATAAACAGCACTTCATATTGGAGCCCTGCGATAAGTGAGAATAAAGCGGCTCAATCCTCTGTTTCACTCGTTCTTGATTTCGATAAAGGAAATTTTAATGTTAAGAGAAGAGTTTTTGATTTTACAAATGAAACAGATGAAAAATCCACAGGGACACCGGAAATAAAAGGTACAAATCGAAATAGATTGACAGAAACCTGGACTGTTTATACTCAACAAAATTCAGATTTACCCTGGGATATGACAAGGGCAGTCGTAAATGACCTTGAAAACAAAATTTGGATTGGAACTGATAATGGGATAGTTCAAATTGACAATGGCATATGGAGAAAATTTAATGCTCATGTTTTTCGGGTGTGTTTCTGCGATGATAGCTGCAGTAATAATTATAAACCAGTTTTTGTATGACATTCGGCCTGGTAACTCCCTTATTGAATGCACAAATGGATGTCCTGGCGATAGTAATCCAAAGGCCTGCGAAGAATTTTGTGATTGCATTCATAAGCAGGGCAAACCGCTTCACGAATGCCTGATCGAGTATAACAAAGCAAAAGCAAAGGGAACGAATCAATAGAATTACACAGAAAGAGAAGCGATTATGACAGAATTTGCGGTCAAGATCCAATAGTACCTGTCTTAACCTTTCCGGCTCGCTTATAACTGGCAATAATAACTCCTTTTGATGTGACAATACTCTCCATTAATGTAAATGCTGCCGGAATCGTTCCATTGTTAAAAAGCTTTTTTCCCTTACCTAAAGTTAACGGGTGAATTTTGAGTCTGAGTTCATCTACAAGGTCATTCTTAAGTAGCAGCTGAACGAGCTCACCGCTGCCCCAAACTTGAATGTCAGAGCCTTTTGAAATTTTGAGCTTTTTGATATCTGCCAGGTTTTTTATTACTACTGAGTTTTTCCACCCGGTCACTTTCGGGTTCGACTTTTTCATGCTTTTGGAAAACACGTATTTTGTGCCATCATTAATACCCGGCCAAAAGTCTCCATGTTCAGGCCAGTAGCCGGCCCAAATCTCAAATGTTTTTCTGCCCAAAAGATAATCTGCAGGTTGCAGCTCTTTTTGCATCACCTTACCATAAACTTCGTCACCATAAGGCGCAGTCCAACCGCCATATTTGAAACCGCCAGATGCATCTTCCTTAGATCCACCGGGTGCTTGCATTACTCCATCTAATGTAATCATTGATAAGACGACTATTTTTCTCATATTATTTCCGTTTTGTTACAATATAAATTTCGCCAA
>Ga0209839_10001961_pt1 | contig 10294 bp, 12 predicted proteins | sample OrgsoiDNA2013050_FD_185800 | JGI IMG/M metagenome (GOLD analysis project Ga0209839, IMG submission 185800) | Permafrost soil microbial communities from the Arctic, to analyse light accelerated degradation of dissolved organic matter (DOM) -... | ecosystem: Environmental > Terrestrial > Soil >... | reverse complement strand
GAGCAGTACCTCTCGGCCTCCGCGGACGTCGAGGGGCTGTTCAACACGGTCGCCGAGCTAGTCGTCTCAGACAACGCCCGGCTGCGCTTCGTCGCCGGCCAGGACCTGTCCGAGAAGAGCTGGATCTTCGGCGCCCAGCGCGCCGAGGTCGGGCGTGACGGCCGGCTCGACTGGGTCGCCCTCGGGTTCGGTTCCGCCCGCGGGCGCGTGCGCATGGACACGCGCCTGGGCGGTGAGGGCGCTGACGCCCGGGTCACCGGCGCCTACGCCAGCCGCGCCCGCCAGCACATCGACTTCGACACCACCCAGGAGCACGCGGCAGCCAACACGACGTCTGATCTCGCCTTCCGGGGCGTGCTGCAGGGACGCTCCAGCGCCGTCTGGCGGGGCAACATCATCGTCGACCCCGGAGCCCAGAAGACGGATGCGTTCCAGGAGTCGCGCAACCTGCTCCTCTCCAAGCGCGCCCACGCCGACGCGATCCCCGGCCTCGAGATTCAGGCCAACGACGTCCGCTGCACCCACGCGGCGGCGATCGCCCAGGTCGACCCCGAGCAGCTGTTCTACCTCCGCTCGCACGGGCTCGGCGAAGCCGCCGCCAAGCGGTTGGTGATCGAGGGCTTCCTGGCCGCGCTGGTCCAGCGATTCGAGGAGGGCCCGGTCCGCGAGCTGCTCGGCGACGCGCTCGAAAGGCGCCTAAACGCGGTGCTGGGGTAGCCGTCAGGTCCGGGCGGGCACCAGCGCCGACCCGCTGGGATGAGGGGAAAACGGCCGGGAATGGAGTGGAGACCTTCCCGGACGGTGCGGCGGGCCTCTGGCCGCGGCGCGTTCCCCGATCGCGCTTCGATTCCCCCAGCTTGAGGCCGATTCCCCCAGGCCTCGCGCGAGCATCCTCGAACGATCGGCTGGCTGCGCACCGTCGCGCTCGCGATGGGCGGCTCGAATCAGAGCCTGTTCCTGATCGGGTCGATCGTCGAGGCCGTGATCGCGATGGCCCGGGGACTGAAGGTCGGGGTGTTCGCCGAGGGCGTCGAGACACGGGAGCAGGCCGAGCTGTTGGTTCGCATGGGCTGCACGCGCTGCCAGGGCTTCCTGTTCTCACGGCGGGTACATGCTCGCGAGATCGACGTGATGCTCACCGGAGCCTGCGAGGAGTGGTGGCCCCAGCCGGCGAAGCTCGTGGCCGGCCCGCGCGGCTGAGGAGACTCCCGCGCCACCGGGCTCGGGCGCACTACGATGGGCGCGATGGCTCGCGCCACGTCGCCGCTGATCGCACTGGGCTACGGCAAGTTCGTTCGCGCGGACCGCGTCTATGCGCTCGTGCCGCTGGAGGGTCACGCCCGCGGCGACGGACGTCGCACGCTTGTGCACGTCGAGGGAATCGACGAGCCGATCGTGGCCTCGAGGTCCGAGGGGGCGATCGCGGAGGACCTGGCCGCGGCTCTGGGCCAGGATTCACCGCGGGGGAGGCGGTCCAGCGGCGCGCCGGACGGACCGGAGCCCCTGTTCTGAGGCGCGGCGCCGGGCCACGCAACGGCTGAGAACGAATACATGGTGCGCCCGTGAACCTCTTCTCCCGTCAGCTCACAGCGCCAAAAGACACTTGTGAAGCCTTCTGCCCATCGGGGGTGGCGTCGCCACCGCCCGCGAGCCGGGCGTCGCTGACGCCGTGATCGACGCCGTGGACCAGAACCCCCGCGGGTCGGAGCGCAGGCAGTTGCAGGCGCTGCTCGGGCTGTGGGACGCCCCAGCACTGGCCTCGCCGCGCGCCTGGCCGGCTGAGCGCCGGCCGTTCGCAGCGCGCCGAGGCCAGGCACCTCCGCGGGCGGCAACTTGCGTCGCCGTGGGCCGGTAGCGCTATGGTGGGCCAGGTGAGGGTGCCGAGCTCGAGGCACAAGCAGCGTCGGCCCCGCAGACGGGGGCGTCTGAGCCGCCGAGGGGTATCCGCCCGTCGCAGACGGACACCGGTGCTGCTGCCCGCGACGCTACTCGTGCTGCTGGCCGCGCTGGCCGCGGTGGCGATCGCCGCCTGGCCCGGCGGCCCGCGCGTCAATCCCCGCTCCCATCTCCGGCCGGCGGCCCGCGTGGCGGCGGAGACGCACCCGCCGCCCGCGGCTCGCTCGCCGCGCCCGCATGCCGGTTCCGCGGGCTCGGCGGCCGCGCTGGCGAGCCGACAGAACAGGGCCATCAACGCCGTCCTGCGCTACACGAGCTACATCGCCCGCGGCACCGGCCGGCGGCCCGACGTGGCGCTGACCTTCGACGACGGTCCCAGCCCGTACACCCCGTCGATCCTGCGCATCCTGATCCGGATGCATGTGCCGGCGACGTTCTTCGTCGTCGGCCAGCAGCTGAACGATTTCGCGAGCGGGGTGCGCAGCGAGCTCCGGCACGGCTTCGACGTCAGCGACCACACCGAGAACCACGCCTGGTTGATCCGTCTGAGCCCGTCCGGCCAGTATGGGCAGATCGACGACGCCGCGAAGCGGCTGCAGAACCTCGGCGACCCATTTCCACGCCTGCTCAGACCCCCCTACGGCGCCTTCAACAGCACGACGGTCAAGACCCTGGCGCGAGTGAAGATGCTCATGGTCCTGTGGTCGGTCGACCCCGGGGATTGGCGGCGCCCCGGCGTCGGGGCGATTGAATCCAATGTGCTCAAGAACGCCCGCTCCGGCTCGATCGTCCTGCTCCATGACGGGGGCGGGTACCGCGACCAGACCGTGAAGGCGCTGCCGGCGATCATCGACGGCCTTCGCCGCCGCCACTATCGGCTCGTCACCGTCCCCCAGATGCTGATCGACGACCCGCCGCCTCGCCACCAGGGACTGCCCCACCTGGGCGCCGGATAGGGCCACCTCGGGCGCTTGTCCGCCCAGCGATGCGGTGAGATACTCGCCGGAGAGCACATCCGCGTCTTCTGCCGGAGGTGGTACATGTCCGAGTCGGCCCACATCCTCGTCGTCGCCCATCAGACCGCGGCGACGCCCGCGCTCCTCGCCGCGGTGGGCGAGCGCGCTCGTCGCGACCCAGCCACGTTCCATCTCGTCGTCCCGGGGAGCGCCCACGGCATGCATAAGGTCGTCGACCCCGAGGACTCGGGTGACGACGAGGCCGGCCGCGTGCTCGCCGAGGCCCTGCCGAAGCTCTCGAAGGCCGCCGGCCAACCGGTCACCGGCAGCGTCGGCGATGGGGAGCCGCTGATGGCGATCCAAGATGCGGTCAATCTCGGCCAATACGACGAGATCATCATCTCGACGCTGCCGCGGCGGGTGTCGCGGTGGCTGAAGCTCGATCTGGTCTCCAAGACCCGCGCCCTCGGGCTCCCGGTCATGCATGTGGAGGCGACAACGGCGGAGAGTCCGGCCGGTGTCGCATAGCGTCGTGAGTTGGAGGTCCGGTGGCACCAAGAGGGGTCACGGGTGGATGCTGGGCAAGGACGCAGGAGCCGACGCGCAGCAGCGCTGCGCGAGGCGACGAGGACAGCCGGATGACTCGGGCGCGGCCCGATCCGGCGAGGCTGGATGCCGAGCGGGCCGCAGGCCCGAGCCAGCGCCGCCGAGCCGGACGACTCGAGCGCGGCCGAAACAGGCGAGGCAGGATGCCGAGCCGGCCGCAGGCGCGAGCGCTCGAATGCCGACGGACTTCCGACTCCCGACACTTGCCTTGCGCCGATAGGCTGCCGGGCGTGCAGCTGACGACGTTTCGCGCCCCCGGCCGCAGCGACCCGATCGCCGGTGAGGTGCTCGCGGACCGAGCGGTCGCATTCGATGTCGGCGTCAGCGTCCTCGATGTGCTCGCGGGCCGCGTCGTCTCGCCGGCGCGCGGCGAGGACTGGCCCCTGTCGGAGGTCGAGCTGCTGGCGCCGGTCCCGGCGCCGGGCGCGATCTACGGGATCGGCCTCAACTACGCGGCGCACGTCGCCGAGACCGGCCGCGAGCAGCCCACAGTGCCGATCGTGTTCGTCAAGGTCCGCGGCTCGGTGGCGCCTCCCGGTGGCCCGATCCGGTGTCCGGAGATAGTGCGCCGGCTCGACTACGAGGGCGAGCTGACGATCGTGATCGGAGCATCCGGCGCAATCGGCGGCTACTGCGTGGCCGATGACATCAGCGCACGGGATCTTCAGGGGCGAGAGCCGCAATGGACGCGGGCCAAGGGCGCCGACACGTTTTGCCCCTACGGCCCCTGGATCACCACCGCCGACGAGGTTCCGGCGCCCGAGGACCTGCGCCTGCAGACGTGGGTCAACGGCGAGCTGCGCCAGGACTCGCGCACCTCGGACCTGATCTTCGGCTGCCAGGAGCTGGTCGACTTCATCTCGCAGACGTGCGCACTGATGCCCGGGGACCTGATCCTCACCGGCACGCCGAGCGGCGTCGGCATGGCGATGGACCCGCCCCGTTTCCTGTCCTCGGGCGATGTCGTGCGGATCGAGATCGAGGGCCTGGGGGCCATCGAGCACGCCGTGGCGTGACGGGGGCCGCGCCGGCGCTCCGGAGTGGCTGAGATCAGAACGTGATCGGCGTCGGTGGGCCCGGGACGATCGAGTGCGCCCAGGTCGACCCCGAGCCGGGCCGGCCCCGAGGAGAGCTCGATGTCGGCGAGACACACGCGCCTCTGCCCCGAGTGATCGTAGGTGCGCTCGGTGTAGGCCGGCGAGTCGGACAGCTCGGCGACCGACGCGAAGCCGGCGTAATCGCCGAGGCCTTCTGCCTGCGCGGCGGTGACACCCTCGGGCGCCGGGTCCCGGATCACGCCGTTCGTGATGTCGAAGCTGCTGAGCAGGTGCATGACGGTGCCCGCGCCCGTCGCGGCTGTCGCCGGCCGACGGGCTTGGCGGCAAACGCGAGCGCCCGCACGAATCTCGACGGCGGGGTGAAATCGCCCGGGAGGCCGAGCATGCCAGAGCCCTGGCCGATCGGGGTCAACGCGGTGTCCTCGACGGTGACCGGGGACACGTCCGTCGGCGTCTGGTTGACGTAGTTGCGCAGGTTGATCAGGTGCCAGTCGAATGGTGGGCTGTTGGTAGCCACGCCGATCGGATTCTCGTACACCTGTCGCGTTCCGCCGAGCCATTCGACGACGGCGGCGGCGCCGCTGCCATCGTGCAGAACTAGGTGGAACAGCGGGACGCCGATCACCGGAATCGGCGCCGCCCACACGACCACCGACTCGATGGCGGCGACTGCCTCGGCCACCGTGGCACAGGTAGTCAGCACGTACGCCGCCATGTTCCTCGGCGCAACCAGCCGCTCGCCCGGCGCCCCGTCGGGCGGTTCGTACTCGGCGAAGCCCGGGAGATAGAGAAGCCCACCGGGAGCCGGTGAGCGCCGGCGGCCGTGACGTCAGCTCTCGAGCGTCGCTGAGACGCTGATCTCCACGCCGGCCAGCGCGCGGGAGATCGGGCAGCCCTTGGCGGCCTCTGCGGCGGCCTGCTCGAACGCAGCCTGATCGATGCCTGGCACGCGGCCCGTGACGGTGAGCTCCGAGGTGGTGACCGTCGGCGCGCCGTCGACCATGTCGAGCGTGACGTTGGCGGTCACCTCGAGTCGCTCCGGAGCGTGGCCGCCCGTGGAGAGCGTGTTCGAGAACGCCATCGAGAAGCACGACGAGTGGGCGGCGGCGATCAGCTCTTCCGGGCTGGTCTTGCCATCCGAACGCTCGGTCCGTGAGGCCCACGTGACGGGAAGATCCCCGAGCGCGCCGCTGGCTCCGCTGAGAACTCCGTTGCCGTGGGCCAAGTCGCCCTCCCAGCTCGTGGTCGCGCTTCGCTCGGCCATCGCCATGGCTCTACCTCCCTGCTGCTAGTGGTGTTCGATGACGCGGTCGATCATGCCGTACGTGACGGCCTCGTCGGCCTTGAAGAAGCGGTCGCGCTCCATGTCGGTATGGACCTGCTCCACCGACTGCCCGGTGTGGTGCGCGTAGATCTCGTCGATCCGCGCGCGGACCTTGAGGATCTCGCGGGCGTGGATCTCGATGTCGCTCGACTGTCCCTCGAACCCCGCCGAGGGCTGGTGGATCAGGATCCGGCTGTTAGGCAGCGAGAAGCGCTTGCCGTGTGCGCCGGCGGTCAGCAGCAGCGATCCCATCGACATGGCGACGCCGATGCAGATCGTCTGGATCGCCGGCTTGATGAACTGCATCGTGTCGTAGATCGCCAGCCCGGAGTAGATCGATCCACCGGGGCTGTTGATGTAGATCGAGATCTCCTTGTCCGGGTCCTGGGACTCGAGGTGCAGGAGCTGGGCGACGATCAGGTTCGCGACCGTGTCGTCGATCGGCGTTCCGAGAAAGATGATCCGCTCATTGAGCAGCCGGCTGAAGATGTCGAACTCGCGCTCGCCGCGGGCGGTGCGCTCGATGACCATGGGAACCAGAGGCATGCCTGAACCCTACGCGATAGCGACCGGCGGCCTCCGCTCGCCTGTCTTAGGGGAGGACGACGGCGGTCCCCTCGAAACGCCCGGCGCGTAGATCGGCGATCGAGTCCTCGGTCCGCTCGAGCGGGTACGTGGTCACCGACATGCGAACGGGCACCCGCGGCGCGAGCGCCAGCAGCTCCTCGCCGTCCTTGCGGGTCAGGTTGGCGACCGAGCGGATGCTCCGCTCGAGCCACAGATCGGCATAGGGGAAGGAGGGGATGTCACTCATGTGGATCCCGGCGCACACGACCACGCCACCGCGGGCCAGCACCTTGAGCGCGGCGGGGACGAGCTCGCCCACAGGCGCGAAAATGATCGCGGCGTCCAGCTCCTCCGGCGGAGCGGTGCCGCTGTCGCCGGCCCATTCGGCGCCGAGCGAGCGCGCGAAGTTCTGCGTGCGCTGATCGCCGGCACGGGTGAAGGCGAACACGCGGCGGCCCTCGAACGCCGCCACCTGGCAGATCATGTGCGCCGCCGATCCGAATCCGTACAGGCCCAGCCGCTCGCCGTTGCCGGTCATCCTCAGGGCCCGGTATCCGATCAGCCCGCCGCACAGCAGTGGGGCTGCCTGCTCGTCGGAGAGGCCCTCGGGAAGGGCGAAGCAGAAGCGCTCGTGCGCCACGGTCAGCTCGGCGAATCCACCGTCGATGTCGCGACCGGTGAACACCGCTCGCTCGCACAAGTTCTCTCGCCCGCTGCGGCAGTACCGGCATTCGCCGTCGGTCCAGCCGAGCCACGGGACGCCGACCCGCCGGCCGTCCTCGGTCATGCCCACGATCTGGTGTCCGAGCACTACCGGAAGCTTCGTCGCGGCGATCTCGCCGTCGCGCAGGTGCAGGTCGGTTCGGCACACGGCGCAGGCGCGCACCCGGAGCAGCAGCTGGCCGGGACCGGGCACGGGATCCGGCAGCGCCGCCGGGGCCAGTGGCTCTCCCTGTCGCTCCAGGACGATTGCACGCACCCCCGTAATCATGACGAACGTTCCGCGTAGCGTTATCGACGCGATGGTTCCGCGGAACGTACCCAACGTGCTCACGGTGATCCCGGATCCTGCTGGTTCCGGTGCTGGTCGTGGCGCTGCTGGAGAAGACCAGCGGGGGCGACCTTCTGGTGGCGGTGGTGTTCGCCGTCGCGTCGCTGACCGACGCGATCGACGGCTACCTGGCCAGGTCGCGCAACTGGGTGACCACGTTCGGCAAGATGATGGATCCGATTGCCGACAAGCTGCTGATGATCGCGGCTGAGCTCGCTCCCCGGGACCCTGGCGGCGCCGAAATCTAGGCCGAGGCGTCGAGCCAGGCGCGGAGGCTGGTGTGCACCGGAGTGGGCTCGCCGGTGCTGAGCTCATGCCGGATCTCGCCCAGGGTCCCGAACCGCTCGGCGACCACGTTGTGCTGATGGATCGTCTCGAGGTTCACCTGCCGGGCGGAGACGAACGCCCGGTCGTCGAGACCCGGGAACGCGTCCACCACCCTGCGGATCACCTCGCGCACGCAGTCCTCGACGAATCGTGGGCGGCGGTGCGCCTTCTCGACGACGTGCGCCTCGTCTGAGCGCTTCATCAGCTCGTAGATCTCGGATGACATCGAGTCCTCGACGATCTCGAGCAGGCTCGCGGCGTCGATCTCGTCGTCGCACAGCTCCGTGCAGCCGATCTGCAACGTCCCGAGTCCGCGCTGATTGTGCGTCGCCACCGGCACCGCGTCGAGGATCCGCTCGATCTCGTCCGCACTGAACCCCTCGCCCTCGAGCCGCTCGCACGCCGTGGCGCCGACCAGCTCCTGGGCGCACGGGCACGCGGTCATGCCCTGAGCGGTGACCCCGATCAGACGGCGGGTGCCGAGCTCGGATGAGGCGGCCGAGCCGTGGAGCGTGTACAGCTCCTGCGTCTGGATGCCCGACACCGGCGCGGGCTTGTGCTCTGGGAAGCGCGCCTCCATGCTGACCTCGGCGCGCCGGGCGCCCTGGCGCTCACGGACCAGCTCGGCGATGTGCTGTGCCAGGGTCTCGGCCTTGAAGCTCGACTCGCCGAGGACAACCTCGCCGATCGCATCGTTGACGACCTCCTCGAAGCGCGACATGTGCGCGCCCTTCTGGCTCGGGCCGAGGTCGACCACGCATTCGAAGCGGGCGGAGAGCAGCTGCTCGGACCCGTTCTGGCGCAGCCGGATCACCTTCTCGACCCCGGTCACGCCCACCCGCGACAGGCTAATTCCGACGCTCGGCAGCCGTGCTTGCACGTCGATCAGCGGGAGGCTCGAGGGTCGATCGCCGGACATCTCTCCGACAAAGGGTAGAGGTACCGCGGCCCCGGCCGGGCGATCACGCCGGACGCGAGCGCGGATCTTCGGCTGGGACAAAGTCCAGGATTGTGGTATCACTCCCGCGCTGGTCGGAGCGATCCTATGGGATCGCGGAGGAGTGAGCGGAGAGAGGAAGTCGCCCCGCTGGGCGACCTCAAGGTGCGTCAGGGAGGAGCTCAGGGGCCGTGAGCAATAAGACAGCCGTCCTGTTGAGTGACGAAGCTCCGATTGCGGAGCTGGAGGAACTTCGACCGCTGATCGCCGAGGGCCACGAGCGTGGCTTTCTGACCTTCGAGCAGATCACCACCTGCCTCGAAGAGGCGGAGGTGACCAAGGAGCAGGTCCAGGAGCTGCACGCCTATCTGGAGGAGCAGGGCATCGACGTGGTCGAGGCGGACGGGCGCCCGGCCAAGTCCGAGGCCGGGAGCGTCGAGGCGAGCGCCGCGCGGGCGGCGGCGCCGACCCCCGACCAGCGCAAGAAGGTCGAGCTCGATCTCACGGTGGAGCCGAGCCTCGACTCGCTGCGCCTGTACCTGCGCTCGATCGGCCGCGTGCACCTGCTCACCGCCGAGCAGGAGGTGGTGCTCGCCCGTCGCATCGAGCGTGGCGACATGCGCGCCAAGCAGCAGATGATCGAGGCGAACCTGCGCCTGGTCGTCTCGATCGCCAAGAGCTATCTCGGGCGCGGGCTGACCTTCCTCGATCTGATCCAGGAGGGGTCGCTGGGGCTGATCCGCGCGGTGGAGAAGTTCGATTACCGGCGCGGCTACAAGTTCTCTACCTACGCCACCTGGTGGATCCGCCAGGCGGTGACGCGGGCGATCGCCGACAAGGGCCGCACGATTCGCATCCCCGTGCACATGGTCGAGAAGCTCAACAAGGTCGTGCACGTGGAGCGCCAGCTCGTCCAGCAGCTCGGCCGCGAGCCCACGCCGGAGGAGATCGCACGTGAGCTCGACACGACGACGCGCGAGGTCCGCGACATCATGCGCATGGCGCAGCAGCCGATCTCACTGGAGAAGCCGATCGGCGAGGAGGAGGAATCGGAGCTCGGCGACTTCGTCGAGGATCAGACCGCGGAGTCGCCGTTCGAGCTCGCGTCCGAGCGCCTGCGCCGTGAGAACCTGCGCCGGGCGCTGGCCGCTCTCCCCGAGCGTGAGCGCGAGGTGATCGAGATGCGCTTCGGCCTCGCCGGTGAGCGACCGTACACGCTCGAGGAGGTGGGACGGGCGTTCAACGTCACCCGTGAGCGAATCCGCCAGATCGAGAATCACACGCTCAAGAAGCTCGAGGCGCTGCCCGAGGCGCAGCGTTTGCGCGACGCTTCCTAGGAGTCGCGCCGCCCCGTCCGCCGAATCACCATCGCTACACTCCACGCGCCCTGGCGGGATTCCCGAGCGGTCAAAGGGGTCTGACTGTAAATCAGATGGCTACGCCTTCCCAGGTTCGAATCCTGGTCCCGCCATATCTCACCCTGTGGGGACGGGCCGCGACCAGCAAGCCCTAGAGGCGACACCAAAGAGTCGGGTTTGCAGGGTGTTTCAGGCGAAATCGCCGGTGGTGGCA
>Ga0209839_10001959_pt1 | contig 10295 bp, 5 predicted proteins | sample OrgsoiDNA2013050_FD_185800 | JGI IMG/M metagenome (GOLD analysis project Ga0209839, IMG submission 185800) | Permafrost soil microbial communities from the Arctic, to analyse light accelerated degradation of dissolved organic matter (DOM) -... | ecosystem: Environmental > Terrestrial > Soil >... | reverse complement strand
GCGTCGAAGCCCTCCGGGTACTCGTAGTTGCCCTGCTCGTCGTAGGACGCGGGCATGCCGTACAGCGTGGGGTCGAAGTCGTCGCCGACCGCCTCGCCGATGGTGCCCTCGTTGGCCTGCTTGAGCGACAGTGAGATCCGCCGCCGGTCCAGGTCGATGTCGATGATCTTGACGAAGATCTCGTCGCCGACCTGCACGACCTGCTCGGGAATCTCCACGTGGCGGTCGGCCAGCTCGGAGATGTGCACCAGGCCTTCGATGCCCTCTTCGACCCGGACGAACGCGCCGAACGGCACGAGCTTGGTGACCCGGCCCGGGACGACCTGGCCGATCTGGTGGGTACGGGCGAACTGCTGCCACGGATCTTCCTGGGTGGACTTCAGCGACAGCGAGACCCGCTCGCGGTCCATGTCCACGTCCAGCACCTCGACCGTGACCTCCTGGCCGACCTCGACGACCTCGCCGGGGTGGTCGATGTGCTTCCAGGACAGCTCGGACACGTGCACCAGGCCGTCCACACCGCCCAGGTCGACGAACGCGCCGAAGTTGACGATGGACGACACAACGCCCTTGCGGATCTGGCCCTTCTGCAGGGTGTTGAGGAAGGTGTGCCGGACCTCGGACTGGGTCTGCTCGAGCCAGGCGCGGCGGGACAGGACCACGTTGTTGCGGTTCTTGTCCAGCTCGATGATCTTGGCTTCGAGCTCGCGGCCCACGTACGGCTGCAGGTCGCGGACGCGGCGCATCTCGACCAGCGAGGCCGGCAGGAAGCCGCGCAGCCCGATGTCCAGGATGAGGCCGCCCTTGACGACCTCGATGACGGTGCCGTTGACGACGCCGTCCTCTTCCTTGATCTTCTCGATCGTGCCCCAGGCGCGCTCGTACTGGGCGCGTTTCTTGGACAGGATCAGCCGACCCTCCTTGTCCTCCTTCTGCAGGACAAGGGCCTCGATGTGTTCACCCGTCTTCACCACATCGTGGGGATCGACGTCATGCTTGATCGACAGCTCGCGGGAGGGAATCACGCCCTCTGTCTTGTAGCCGATGTCGAGCAAGACCTCGTCTCGATCGACCTTGACGACGGTGCCTTCGACAATGTCACCGTCGTTGAAGTACTTGATGGTCTCGTCGATCGCGGCGAGGAATGCTTCCTCGGACCCGATGTCGTTGACCGCTACCTTAGGGGTCGAGGTTGCTTCTGTACTGCTCGTCATGTGTGGGCTGGCTCCGGATGCGGACAGGATTATGAGGGCGCGCCGGACCCGGTGTACCCGCTGGAAGGACCAGATCGCGAAACCTGCCGGAGCGGGCCTGGTACGGCCCGCGGGACGGCTAATCACCGCCGGTAAGGTCAAGTGACAAAGGAACAACACGAGACACAGCGCAGCGTTCAGCTTATGAGAGCAACGGCACATGGTCAATCTGGGCACCCGTTGCGGCGCGCCGATTACCAGGCCTTGGGACGCCGTTGTCCAAGGGCTGGCCCGCCCGTGCTCGAGGACGGCCGGCCGGGCCCGGGACTGACGCCGGATACTGCCCCGGGCGCCGGGGGACGCGGCACCAGCTTCGTTAAGAAACCGCAATCCTCAGCCGTCCGTGACGGTCAGTGAGCCGCATCCCACCAGCTGGATCCGGACCCCACGGAAACCTCCAGTGGGACCCGCAGGCCGGCCGCGGCGGCCATCTCGGCGCGGACCAGGTCGCGCAGGGCCTCGAACTCACCGGGCGCCACTTCGAAGATCAGCTCGTCGTGCACCTGCAGCAGCATCCGGGACTTCAGCTCGCGGTCCCGGATGGCCCGGTCCACCGCCAGCATCGCCATCTTGATGATGTCCGCGGCCGAGCCCTGGATCGGCGCGTTCAGCGCCATCCGCTCGGCCATCTCGCGGCGCTGCCGGTTGTCTGAGGTCAGGTCGGGCAGGTAGCGCCGCCGTCCGAACATGGTCTCGGTGTAGCCCTCCTGCCGCGCCCGGCCCACCACGTCCCGCAGGTAGTCCCGGACCCCGCCGAACTCCTTGAAGTACTCGTCCATCAGGCCGCGGGCCTCGTCGGCAGGGATCCGCAGCTGGGAGGACAGGCCGAACGCGGACAGCCCGTAGGCCAGCCCGTAGTTCATGACCTTGATCCGGTTGCGCAGCTCGCCGTTGATGTCCTCCGGCGGCAGGCCGAAGACCCGCGCGGCGGTCGCGGCGTGGAAGTCGTGCCCGGACTCGAACGCGGCGATCAGCGCCTCGTCCCCGGACAGATGAGCCATGATCCGCAGCTCGATCTGGCTGTAGTCCGCGGTGAGCAGGGTCTCGTACCCGGCCCCGACCACGAACGCGCGCCGGATACGGCGGCCCTCCTCGGTCCGGATCGGGATGTTCTGCAGGTTCGGATCGGTGGAGGACAGCCGGCCGGTGGCCGCGATCATCTGGTTGAACGTGGTGTGGATCCGGCCGTCCTCGCCGGCCATCGGGATCAGCGAGTCGACGATGCTCTTGAGCTTGGCCACGTCCCGGTAACGCAGCAGGTGCTCAAGCACCGGGTGCCCGGTCTGGGCCAGCAAGCTGGTCAGGGCGTCGGAGTCGGTCGTGTAGCCGGTCTTGATGCGCTTGGTCTTGGGCAGGTCCAGCTCGGTGAACAGCACCTCCTGGAGCTGCTTGGGCGAGCCGAGGTTGAACTCGTGCCCGGTGACCGCGAACGCGGCCTGCTCGGCCGACTTGACCTCACCGTGCAGGGTCGCCGACATGTCGGCCAGGTAATCGGTGTCGGCGGCGATCCCGGTCCGTTCCATCCGGGCCAGCACGCCGACCAGCGGCAGCTCCACGTCCCGCAGCAGGGCGGCGGCGCCGCGCCGCTCCAGGTCAGCGTCCAGCGCGTCGGCCAGCTCGGCGGTCGCCCGGGCGTGCAGGACCAGGTTGGCGGCGGCATCCTCCTCGCCGGAGCCATCCAGGGTGAGCTGTTCCGGCGTCTCGGAGTCGCCGCGCAGCTCCTTGCCCAGGTAGCGGAGGGTCAGGTCACCCAGATCGAAGGAGCGCTGCCCGGGCAGCGCCAGATAGGCGGCCAGGGCCGTGTCGCTGGTCAGCCCGGCCAGCTCGAAGCCGTGCGCGGCGAAGGCGTGCATCGGGCCCTTGGCGTCGTGCAGGGCCTTCGGCAGGTCGGCGCCGGCCAGCCAGCCCGCGAACGCGTCCGAGTCGGCCTCGGTCAGCGCGGTCGGGTCCAGGTAGGCGCCGTGGCCGTCCGGTGCGGCGATGGCGATCCCGCTCAGGGTGCCGGTGCCGCGGCCCCAGGTGCCGCTGACCGCGACCCCGGCGCGGCTGGTCTGCCCTTCCGCCGCGACGCTGGCGGCGTGGTCGGCGATCCACTCCGGCACCTCGTCCGGGCCGAGCAACCTCACCTCGACCTCGAAGCCGGCGGCCGGCTCGGCGGTGGCCGACTCGGCCGCCGCGACCCCGCAGATGCCGTCGGGCAGCGTGGCGTAGAGCCGCTCGCGCAGCACCCGGAACTGCAGCGTGTCGAAGAGCTGGTGGATCTGCTCCCGGTCCCAGACCCGCGGGATCAGCTCTTCCGGGCCCGCGCCGATGTCGGTCAGCGGGACGTCCCGGACCAGCGCGGTCATCTGCCGGTTCCGCAGCACGTCACCAAGGTGCTCGCGGAGCGCGTCGCCGGCCTTGCCCTTGACCTCGTCGACCCGGTTGACCAGCTCCTCCAGCGAGCCGAACTGCTGGATCCACTTGGTCGCGGTCTTCTCCCCCACCCCGGGGATGCCGGGCAGGTTGTCGCTGGGGTCGCCGCGGATGGCGGCGAAGTCGGGGTACTGCTGCGGGGTCAGGCCGTACTTCTCCTCGACGGCCTCGGGGGTGAAGCGGGACATCTCGGTGATGCCCCGCCGGGTCAGCAGCGCCGTGACGTGGTCGTCGACGAGCTGGAGGACGTCCCGGTCGCCGGTGACGATCAGCACGTTCATGCCCTCGTTCTCGGCCCGGGTGGCCAGGGTGGCGATCACGTCGTCGGCCTCGTAACCGGGCGCACTCAGCCGGGCGATGCCAAGCGCGTCCAGCACCTCGAAGATCAGGCTGAGCTGACTGCGGAAGTCTTCCGGCGTCTCCCGCCGGTTCGCCTTGTACTCGACGTACTGCTCGTGCCGGAAGGTCGGCTCGCTGCGGTCGAAGGCCACCGCGACGTGGGTGGGCTGCTCGTCGCGCAGCACGTTGATGAGCATGGCCGTGAACCCGTAGACGGCGTTCGTCGGCTGTCCCGTGGTGGTGGAGAAGTTCTCCGCGGGCAGCGCGAAAAACGCCCGGTACGCGAGCGAGTGCCCGTCGAGCAGCAGCAGCCGGCCGGGGGTCGCGGCCTTGGCCTGAGCCCCGGTTTCCTGGCCGCGCGGCGCGGCCGCAGTCTTCGTCGCCACGGGTCAGATCCTATGGTCAAACTGGCGGGGCCTGGCGGCATGCGCCGCCAGGCCCCACGGAAAATCACCGGTCAGGACGAGCAGGTCAGGACGAGAACGCGAAAATTGTCGTCGAGTTGATGGTCTGCCCGGCCTTGATCTCGGTGGACGGGAAGTTCGGCTGGTTCGGGGAGTTCGGGAAGTGCTGAGTCTCGAACGTGTAGCCTGCGCCCTGGCGGTAGGTGTTACCGGTGATGCCCACCAGCGTGCCGGTCAGGAAGTTGCCGCTGTAGAACTGGACGCCCGGCTGGTCGGTCCAGACGGTCAGCTCACGGCCGCTGGCCGGGTCCCAGGCGTGCGCGGCCAGGTTGAGGCCGTCCGGGCCGGTGGTGGCGGCGGTCTGCTTGTTCAGCACCCAGTTGTGGTCGTAGCCCTGAGCCAGCAACAGCTGGTTGTAGGCGGCCGGCGCGTTGTCCGGGGCGCTGACGTCGTCGATGCGTGAGCCGATGGTGTACGGCGTGCGGAAGTCGAACGGAGTGCCTGCGACGGGAACGTTGTAGCCGAGCGGGATCTGGGTCAGGTCGGTCGGCGTGTACTGGTTCGCGTTCATCTGGACCAGCTGGCGGTACGCCGAGCCGGCCGCGGAGGCCTGGCCGGCCAGGTTGAAGTAGCTGTGGTTGGTCTGGTTGATGACCGAGTTGAGGTTCTTGGACTCGTCAGTCGTCTTGTAGTGGATGGCGAGCTGGTTTGCGTTGTTCAGCGTGTAGGTCACGACCGCCTTGAGCGTGGCCGGGAAGCCCTGGTCGCCGTTCGGGCTGATCAGCGTGAGCTGGACGCCCGCGGTACCCTTCCCGTGGACCGCCTGGCCCGCCCAGATGTGGTTGCCCCAGCCGACCAGGCCGCCGTGCAGGGTGTTGCCGTTGTTGTTGATCGGCAGGGTGTACTTGACGGGCCCGACCCCCGGCTGGTCCAGCGTGAACGTGCCCTTGGCGATGCGGTTGCCGTACCGCCCGATCGACTCGCCGAAGTACGGGCCGCCGTTCGCGGTCACCGGCGGGCTGTCGTAGGTCACGTAGTCCTGCAGAGTCTTGAAGCCGAGCGTGACGTCGGCTACCTGGCCGTTGCGGCCGGGCACGTTGATCTCCTGAACGATGCCGCCAAAGGTGAGGATCTTGGCGCTCATCCCGCGGCAGTTGCTCAGCGTGTAGCGGTAGACGGCGGTGTTCTTCCCCGTATACGGCTCAATGGTGCTGCCGAAGTACTGGCTGGTGACGCTGGGGGCGCAGGATCCCCCTGCGGGCTTGGCGGGTGCCGCCGAGGCGGCCGTCGCGCCGAACGCGCCCGCCGCCGCCGCAACCGCCGTGACGGCCGACACCGCACCGATCCGGGCTCGCCGCCCGAATCTCCGGTGTCTCGTTTCGTCTGACAATGAAGGCTCCCTTCGTTGGGTTCCTCGATACGGCTTTCGGCCGGTTCCAAGATGCATTGTGAGCGCTAACACCATAGAAGTCACGCCTTTTCACACAAGAAAATACGAAACTACCCGGTAACTCGACAGGCTTAACGAGTCTGATACAGATCTGAAACCGGAAGTTGCCGCAATGCGGGTGATGCCGGGCGGCGGGATGCGGGATCGGGCCCGGGGCGGGCCGGCCATGCGTGGCGCGGACGAGCGGCGTGGCGCAGCGGGCGGGCGAGGCGTGCGACGGGCCAGCGCCGCGCGTAGCGTGGCGCTGGCCCGTCGCGTGGCGGGCGAGCGAGGCGTGCGCCGTGGCGGCGGAGTGGCGGACGAGCGCCGTGGCGGCGGAGTGGCGGACGAGCGCCGTGGCGGCGGAGTGGCGGACGAGCGCCGTGGCGGCGGGCGAGCGGGGGCCGTGGCGGCGGGCGAGCGGGGGCCGTCCGGGCTGGATGTGCACGGGACTGTGCCCCGGGCTGATCTCAGGCTGAGCTGTCGTTACTTTGCGTAACCGGAGTACGGGCAACCGGGCTCGGCACGCACCGGGCCACAGAAAAGCAGGCCCTCAGCAGCGGAGCGGAGCCGGCCGGGTGCGAGTGGTCGACAATGGTAAACATTCGGCAACAAGACAGCAGCGAACCGTTGGCGTAAAGATGGCTCACCTTTGCGCCGGACGGCGGAAGCTCGCTAACGTGGTGCTTGTGAGCCCGGGGAGCTAAGTAGAGAACGTGTCCGACCGGGGAAGGCGGATACGGCACCAAAGGCGCCCCGGGTTCCGTAATGTCCGGGTATGACCGGAGATCGGGGGATTGGGTCAGGACGAGGGGGATTCTGTCGGCTGGTTGGTCGACAGCGTGCCCTCGATGACCGCCTCGGCGACCTTACGCATCGTGAGGCGACGGTCCATCGAGGTCTTCTGGATCCAGCGGAACGCCTCCGGCTCGGTGAGCCCGTGCTCGGCCTGCAGCAGGCCCTTGGCCCGGTCCAGCACCTTGCGCACCTCGAGCCGCTCGCGCAGGCTCCCGACCTCGGACTCCAGCGAGGCGATCTCCTGGAACCGGCTGACCGCCATCTCGATGGCCGGCACCAGGTCGGCCTTGGTGAACGGCTTGACCAGGTACGCCATGGCACCCGCGTCGCGGGCCCGCTCCACGAGGTCACGCTGGGAGAAAGCGGTCAGGATGACCACGGGGGCCAGCCGTTCGGCCGCGATGCGCTCCGCGGCCGAGATGCCGTCCAGCACGGGCATCTTGACGTCGAGGATGGCCAGATCGGGCCGCAGGGTGGTGACCCGCTCGACGGCTGCCTCACCGTCCCCGACCTCGGCCACGACGGCATAGCCCTCTTCTTCCAGCATCTCCTTGAGGTCCAGGCGGATCAGCGCCTCATCCTCGGCGATAACGACTCGCAGCTGCTTCTGGCTCACGCTGACGAGCGTACAGGCACCGGGTAGATTATGGTTCGGCCGGTCTCCAGAACGGCCCGCGGCCCCGGTAAACCAATCGGCAGAGTTGACGGATTCAAAATCCGTGCAGTGTGGGTTCGAGTCCCACCCGGGGCACACAGACCGGTCACCGTCTATCCGCAACGTAAGGCCGCCGTTTTGTCGGTACTGAATGAGATGCTTCGGATATGTACGACAGCGACGTCCGCAAGCGCGCGTTAGGGCTGATCGAGCAAGGTGTAAGCCTGCGCGCGACAAACAAGTCCACCGGCGTTTCCCGCGCCACTTTGCGGGACTGGTGCGATCACCCGGAGAAGACCGGCCTGCGCGCCTCCTGTGCGCGATGTGCGCCCCGGCCATGGCTTCCAGAGCCACGACGCGACTACGCCTATCTGCTCGGTCTGTATCTCGGTGATGGCTGCATCAGTGTCGGCGGTAACCCAGCGAAAGGAGTCTGGGCACTGCGCATCGCCTGCGCGGACGCGTGGCCCGGCCTGCGCGCCGAATGTATCGCGACGATGCGTGCGATAAGGCCTGGCAATAAGGCATCCATGCGGCAACACCAGGGATGCACGGAGGTAGTTTCCTATTCACGGCACTGGCCATGCCTGTTCCCGCAACATGGCCCCGGTGAGAAACACAAACGGACAATCGAGCTGGCGCCGTGGCAGCAGGACATCGTCAGCGAGCGGCCCGGTGACTTTGCCCGGGGCCTGTTCCACTCCGACGGCTGCCGGTTCACGTCCCGGGTCCGTCGGCCGCTGCCGGGGGGTGACCGATGGTACGAGTACCCGCGGTACATGTTCACCAACGAATCACGGGACATTCTTGGGTTGTGCGGGCAGGCCCTCGATCAGCTCGGGGTCAGCTGGCGGTTCTCGCGCCGTAACACCATCTCGGTGGCACGTAGGGAGGCGGTGGCGCGGCTGGATGAGTTTGTCGGGCCGAAGTACTGAGCCTCGGCGCGGGCCTAGAGCTGGATCTGCGGATACAGGGGGTGCCGGGCCAGCAGGTCGGCGCAGCGGGCGCGGCAGGCCTCGGCGACGCCGGCGTCGATCATGTACTTGGCCTTCGAGCCGGCCTGCGGGGTGGTGGCGGTCAGCGCGGTGACCAGGATGTCGGCCACCTCGTCCAGGTCCTCGGGGCCGAGCCCGAGGGTGGTCAGGGCGGGGGTGCCGAGCCGGATGCCGGAGGTGTACCAGGCGCCGTTCGGGTCGCGCGGGACCGCGTTGCGGTTGGTCACCACGCCGGCCTCGAGCAGCGCGGCCTCGGCCTGGCGGCCGGTGAGCCCGAAGCTGGCCGTCACGTCGGCCAGCACGAGGTGGTTGTCGGTGCCGCCGGTGACCAGGTGCAGGCCGCGCCGCAGCAGCCCGTCGGCCAGGGCGCGGGCGTTGGCCACGATGCGCGCCGCGTAGTCGGCGAAGTCAGGCTGGCGCGCCTCGGCCAGGGCGACGGCCTTGGCTGCGATCACGTGCCCGAGCGGGCCGCCGAGCACCAGCGGGCAGCCCCGGTCGACGTAGGGGGCATAGTCGGTGGTGCACAGCACCAGGCCGCCCCGCGGGCCGCGCAGCGACTTGTGCGTCGTGCTGGTGACGATTTCGGCATTGGGCACCGGGTTGAGGTTCCCGGTCAGCACTCCCCCGGCGACCAGGCCGGCGAAGTGCGCCATGTCGACCATGAGCGTCGCGCCGACCTCGTCGGCAATCTCGCGCAGCCGCGCGAAGTCCGGGTTGCGCGGGTAGGCGGAGTAGCCGGCGACCAGGATCAGCGGCCGGAACTCGCGCGCCTGGGCCGCGATGGCGTCGTAGTCCAGCAGCCCGGTCTCCGGGTCGGTGCCGTAGCTGGCCTGGTCGAACATCTTGCCCGAAATGTTGTTGCGGAACCCGTGGGTCAGGTGACCGCCCGCGTCCAGGGCCATGCCCATCATCCGCTGCGTGCCGAACTCGCCGCGCAGCCGGGCCCAGTCGGCCGGGCTGAGCCCGTCGACGTTCTTCGTGCCGCTGGCGTCCAGGAACGGGCGCTCGACCCGGCGGGCCAGGATGGCCCAGTAGGCGACGAGGTTCGCGTCGATCCCCGAGTGCGGCTGGACGTAGGCGTGGTCCGCGCCGAAGAGCTCGCGGGCGTGGCCCGAGGCCAGCGTCTCGACCTCGTCCACGAACTCACAGCCGGCGTAGAACCGGTGCCCGACCGTACCCTCGGCGTACTTGTCCGACAGCCAGGTGCCCATGGCCATCAGGACGGCCGGCGAGGCGTAGTTCTCCGACGCTATGAGCTTGAGCTGGCGGCGCTGCGAGGTGAGTTCACCGGTGATCGCGCGGGCGACGGCGGGCTCGGCGGCCGCGATCACGTCCAGCATCGCGCGGTAGCCGACCGCGACAGCGGAGCTGGTATCGCTGCTGGGGTCCGTCGTGGATGCCGCCGCAGCTGCCGAATTAGCGGGGGCGATACCGGTCTCGGCCATGGCTTCTCCCGGGCGTAGTGGAAAGGGGTGCCCAGGCGCGCGGCTGGCCGGTGGTCGGCGGGCCGCTCCCCGGTGGTGCTCCACCTCAGCGCCAGTAACGGCCCCGGGGGCGACTCTACCAGGGTCGCGGAGCGCAGCGGAAGGTTACGGCGAGGCGCTCATTACCCGGCCTAACGAACCGGGCCTTGTGCCCGGTGAGCGGCCGGTGTGTCGGCGATGTACCACCGCGGGGCGCGAAGCGCAGCGGGGGGTTCCAGGGGGGTCGCCCCCCCAGGCCAACACAGCTCAGGCCATCGGGCGGGCCGTGGGCGGGATGGCCACCGGCAGGACCGTGTTCCCGGACAGGTAGCAGTCCAGCCCGGCGGCGGCGCTGCGGCCCTCGGCGATGGCCCAGACGATCAGCGACTGGCCACGGCCCATGTCCCCGGCCACGAACACCCCCGGCACCGAGGTCGCGTAGCTGCCGTCGCGCGCCACGTTCCCCCGGTCGTCGAACTCGACCCCGAGATCCGTCATCAGCGGGCCCCGCTCGGCACCGGTGAAGCCCATCGCGAGCAGCACC
>Ga0209839_10001958_pt1 | contig 10308 bp, 6 predicted proteins | sample OrgsoiDNA2013050_FD_185800 | JGI IMG/M metagenome (GOLD analysis project Ga0209839, IMG submission 185800) | Permafrost soil microbial communities from the Arctic, to analyse light accelerated degradation of dissolved organic matter (DOM) -... | ecosystem: Environmental > Terrestrial > Soil >... | reverse complement strand
CCCGGGAACCCTGAGGTCGCGCCGGGGAGCGCAAAGCTTACTCCTCGGCGGACATCGGCAGACACTATATTACGTTTACGTAAACGTCAATATGCACTGCGGCAAGCAACCCTGGGCAGATGCCCGGCGCATTCCCCACGCCCGTCGCGCCAGATCAGCTTTCCAGGCGAACTTTTGCTGCCGCCGAGGGTCCATTTACCACCCACCTCTTCGTCGCTTCAAGGCCGCCCGTCGACCGGGCGGCTCTCCTCGCGGGCCACTTCCATGATCGCTTTCCTGCCGTCGATTCGCCGCCTGTGCGCGGCCGCAGCTCTCATCGCGCTGTGCTGCAACGCAAGCGCAGCGCTTCCGCCCGGCGTAAGCCAGGGCTCGTCGGTCGAGGGCATTACCGAGTACGACCTCGCCAACGGTTTGCGCGTGCTCCTGTTTCCGGACGCCTCGCAGGCCAAGACCACCGTCAACGTCACCTACCTCGTCGGCTCGCGGATGGAAAACTACGGCGAGACCGGCATGGCGCATCTGCTCGAGCACATGGTCTTCAAGGGCACGCCGTCGCGAGGCAACATCCAGTCCGCGCTCGGTCAGCGCGGCATGTCTTTCAACGGCTCGACGTGGCTCGATCGCACCAACTATTTCGAGACGTTTTCCGCTTCCGACGAAAATCTCGACTTCGCGCTCGGCATGGAAGCCGACCGCATGGTCAACTCGTTCATCGCCCGCAAGGACCTCGACAGCGAGATGACGGTCGTCCGCAATGAAATGGAAAGCAACGAGAACAATGCGGTGCGAATGCTCATTCAGCGCACAACCGCGGCGGCCTACGACTGGCACAGCTACGGCAAGGACACGATCGGCGCGCGCTCCGACGTCGAGCTGGTCGACATCGCGCGGCTGCAGGCGTTCTATCGCCTCTACTATCAGCCCGACAACGCGGTGCTGGTCGTCGCCGGCGCGTTCGATCCGGACAAGGTGCTGTCGCTGGTCGCGAAATATTTCGGGCCGATACCCAAGCCATCGCGCGTGCTTCCGCGTCTCTACACCGAGGAGCCGGTGCAGGACGGCGAGCGCCAGGTGACGCTGCGCCGCGTCGGCAATACGCAGTGGCTGGCCGATCTGTATCACACGGTGCCGGCGGCGCATCCGGACGCGGTGGCGATCGAGGCCGCCGTCGGCGTCATGACCGTCTCGCCGGGAGGCCGGCTGTATCAATCATTGGTGGAAGCCAAGAAAGCATCCAGCGTCGACGATTTCGTCTACAACGGCCACGACCCGGGATTTGCGATGTTCCTGGTGCAGGTGCCGGATCAGGACTCGATCGAGGGCGCGCGCGACGTACTGTTGCGAACGGTGGAAGGCGTCAAGACGCAGCCGATCACCGCCGCGGAGCTCGATCGCGTGCGGGCGAAGACGCTCAAGCAGATCGACGACACCATCAACAATCCGCAGCGCCTCGGTGTCGCGCTTTCGCAGTCGATCGCCGAGGGCGACTGGCGCCTGTTTTTCCTGCGCCGCGACCAATGGCGGAAAGTGACGCCCGCGGATCTCGACCGCGTCGCGACCGCTTATTTCAAACCGGCCAACCGGACCGTCGGCGCGTTCGTGCCCGACGCCAAGCCGGACCGCGCGCCGGTGCCGCCGACGGTCGACGTCGCCGCCATGCTCAAGGATTACAAGGGCGATCCCGCGGTGGCCGCCGGCGAAACCTTCGACGCGACTCCTGCCAATCTCGACGCCCGCGCACAGCGCTTTGCCCTCCCCAACGGAATGAAGGTCGCGCTGCTGCCCAAGAAAACCCGCGGCGAGACGGTGCAGTTCGCATTGCGCGTGCGTTACGGAGACGAGAAGTCGATCTTCGGACTCGAAGGCGAGGGCAATCTCGTCGGCGAAATGCTGATGCGCGGCACGACCCGGCACAGCCGCCAGGAAATCGAAGACACGCTCGATCGCCTGCGCGCGAAAATGTCGGCCGGCGGCAGCCAGACCGGCGCATCGGCACGCGGCCAGACCGTGCGCACGAATCTCGCGCCGACGCTCGACCTGCTGGCCGAAATCATGCGCCAGCCCGCGTTCCCGCCCAGCGAGCTGGAAACGCTCAAGCGCGAAGACATCACCGCGCTCGAAGAAGGCCGCACCGATCCGCGCTCGATCGCCGTTCGCGCGCTGGGCCGCTATGACAATCCGTACCCCGTCGGCGATGGGCGCTACACGCCGACCCTCGACGAGGAGATCAAGGAAATTCAAACGCCGGGCGTCGATGCGCTGAGATCGTTTCATCGACGGTTCTATGGTGGCGCGGCAGCGGAGATTGCCGTGGTCGGCGATTTCGATGCGCCGAGCGTCAAGGCGCAGCTCGAGCGCCTGTTCGGAGACTGGAAGAGCCCCTCGGTGTTTACGCGCGTGCCCGATCCGCTGGTCGCCAAGCGCGCCAATGCGATGCCGATCGAAACGCCGGACAAGGCCAATGCTTTTTTCACCGGCACTGCGTCGTTTGCGATCAACGACCGCGATACCGACTATCCGGCATTCCTGCTCGCCAATTACTTGCTCGGCGGCTCGGCCAACTCGCGGCTCTGGAATCGCGTTCGGCAGAAGGACGGCCTGAGCTACGGCATCGGAAGCTCGTTCCGCGCCAGCAGCTTCGAGCCCAACGGCTCGATCAGCATCTCGGCGATTTTCGCGCCGCAGAATCTGCAGCCGCTGCGAACCGCGGTGCAGGAGGAAATCAAGCGCGCGTCGACCGAGGGCTTCTCCGCCGCCGAAGTCGAGGAGGGCAAGCGCGCGATGCTTCAGGAGCGAAAGCTGTCGCGCACGCAGGACGCAGGTATTGCCGAGGCGCTGACGCAGCAAGCCTATCTGGGGAGGAATTTCGCGTTTTCCGGCGAGATCGATGCGGCCATCGCGCGATTGACGCCGGAAGCGGTCAACGCCGCGGTGCGCAAGTACATGCAGCCGGATTCGTTCGCGTTCGTGTTCGCGGGGGATTTCGCCAAGACTCGCAAGTAAGCATCCGGGCCCGTTTTGCTACCATCGCCTGGTGCAACTGCCCCGGCTCACGCATCTTTCGCTGTACTCGATCTGCTTTTTGGTACTTGCCGTCGCGCTGGTCGATCTGCGCTGGCTGCACTGGTTCTCCTTTGCCGACAACCGGCTTGCCGATACGCTGGTCAAGCAACGCGCGCAGAGCCTCACGCCCGATCCCGATATCGTCTGGATCGACATCGACGACAAGTCGCTGGCCGCAATGGATGACAAGGTGGGGCGCTTTCCGTGGCCGCGCGGCGTCTACGGCGAGCTCATCGCGGAGTTGAACCGGCAGGGCGCGAAGGCGATCGTCTTCGACGTCGAGCTCTACGAGCCGGACACGCAGCGACCGGACGACGACAAGGTGCTCAACGAAGTCGTGGTCGCCTCCACCAACACGTTTTTCCCCATGCAGCGGCTCGATGCCTTGAACGCCGACGAAGGCGTCCGCCTGGCCGACTACGCCAAGCTGCTCGATCTGAAGACGCGCGGCACGCCGAACCCCGACGCGCGCGCACCGCTGGAGCTTCCGTCGGTCATCGACAAGTCCGCCTGGGGACGCACCGGGCTGATCAACTTCCGCGAAGACGATGACGGCGTCGGCCGCAGCTACTGGCTGGCGCAGGACGTCGGCGGCTGGCTGATTCCATCGTTGCCCGCGCGCGTCGCCAAGTCGCTCGGATACGCCGTTCCCGATGGCGACGCCTTTCTGCTGTCGTGGGTGCGCGGGGGACAGTTTCCGCATGCCCGCGTGTCGTTCTCCGACGTCTACACCGACCTCGACAAGGAAAAGCGCCAACGGCCGCCGAAGGAATTCGCCGGCAAGCTGGTCATCGTCGGCTCGAGCGCGTCGTATCTTCGCGACTTTCGTGTCACTCCGATTTCCAGCCTCACCCCGGGCGTCGAGATCCTCGCCACGGCGATCGACAATCTCAAGCAGGGATTGATCCTCAGGCAGGCGCCGCGCCGCGTTTCTTACGGGCTGGTGGTGGTGTCGTTTCTGATGCTGTTGTTCGCGCTGCAGCGGCGATGGAACCTGGTGCAGATTTTCGGGCTGTTGCTGCTCGGTACGCTGGTGCTGGTGGGCGCGGCGTACGTCGCGCTTTCGTGGTCGCTGCTGCTGCCGGTCGGCCTGCCGCTGCTATTCGCGTGGCTGTTCTATTTTCTTGCCGCGCTGCGTGCGTACCTGCGCGAGTTGCGCGAACGTGCGCGGACCGAGGGCGTGCTGTCGCGCTTCCTGGACCCGCGGCTGGTCAAGAATCTGGTCGCCGAAGGCGTCAAGCTCGAGGACCTCAAGAGCGAGACGCGCACGATCACGATCCTGTTTTCGGATATTCGCGGCTTCACCACGCTTGCAGAGACACGTCCGGCGGAAGAGATCGTCGCTCTGCTCAATCGCTATTTCACCATGCAGGCCGAAACGATCTTTCATCACGGCGGCACGCTGGACAAGTTCATCGGCGATGCCATCATGGCCTTCTGGGGCGCGCCGACGGACGACGCAGCGCACGCCGAGCACGCAGTTGCATGCGCGCTGGACCTGGCGCAGAATCTAGAACGCTTCAACTTAGAGCTTGCCATGCCCGGCGTCACCCTCGACATCGGAATCGGCATTCATACCGGCACCGCCGTCGTCGGCTTCGTCGGATCAAAACGCAAGCTCGAATACACGGCAATCGGAGATACGGTGAATCTTGCGAGTCGCATCGAAGGCGAAACGAAGGGGCGCGCGCGCATCCTCGTGTCGGCCGTGACACGCGAGCATTGCGCCGAGCTGTTCGAATTTCGCGATTTCGGCGAAGTCGCGGTGAAGGGACGGCACGCCGTGATTCGTGTTTTCACGCCGGGCCGGCGCGCGCCCAGTACACCGTCGCCCGCATGAACATGCGTTTCATCGATCGAAAAATCTGTGGCCGCATCGGCCTTGCGCTGGTAGCAGCGCTGTCGCCGCTGCTCTCCACCGCCGAGCCCGCGGTCACGGTCAGGCAGGTCGAGCTCAGGACTACGCCGGCAAGCGACGCCAAATCGGTCGCGACGCTGCCGGCGCAGAGCAGCGTCGACCTGGTGCAGCGCCAGGGTGCGTGGGTGCAGCTCAAGTCCGGGAAAAACACCGGCTGGGCCAAGCTGTTCGACATTCGCCTCGGCGCGGCGGGATCGGGCAGCGGCACCGCTGGAAAACAAGGCAGCGGCAATTCGCTGTCGGAAACACTCAACCTCGCATCGGGCAATCGCGGCGCCAGCGTCACTACCGGCGTGCGCGGCCTCGACGCCGACATGCTTTCGAAAGCGGTGCCCAACCCGCAGGAATACGCGGCGCTGGTCGGATACACGTCGACCAAGGAGCAGTCGCAGTCCTTTGCCAAGGCAGGCAAGCTCGCGCCGCGCACGGTGGAGTTTCTGAAATGAGCGCGCGTCGCATCGTGATTGCTTTGGCCTTGTCCGCGATGGCGCTGATGCTCGCGGGTTGCGGGGGTGGCGGCGCGGTCCGTCCAGACGAGGCGCAGTCCAGCGGGCCGACCGCCGCCCTTTCGGGAATGTCGATGGGTGGATTCAACCTCGGCAGCGCGATCGGCGTCGCCAAGGGCGCCCAGGAAGCATTCGGCGAAGTGAGCGAGCCGCAGGAAATCGAGATGGGCAGGTCGATCGCCGCCGGGCTGCTCGGCGCGGCTCCGCTTCAGAAGAATGCGGCGGAGCAGAGATACGTCAACAATGTCGGCCTGTGGCTGGCGCAATTCTCGGGCCGGCCGGATCTGCCATGGCACTTCGGGATCATCGAAGCGCCGACGGTCAACGCGTTCGCGACACCGGGCGGCAACATTTTCGTCACCCGCGGGCTGATGCTGCGCATCCACTCGGAAAGCGAACTGGCCGGCGTGCTTGCGCACGAAATGGGACACGTGGTGAAGAAGCATCACCTCAACGACATAAGAAAGAACGCCAAGAAAGGCTTGGTGCTCGATCTGGCCAGTCTGAAGGGTGGCGGCGGGCTTGGCGGCGAGGCCGCGCGCGCGGTGGCGCGCGTCGGATTGGAAGGCTATGTGCGCGGACTCTCGCGCGAGGACGAGATGGAAGCCGACGCGATCGGCGTGGTCATCGCCGCGCGCGCGGGATACGAGCCGTACGGATTGGTCAGCGTGCTGCAGACATTGCAGACCGTTCCGCAAAGCGATGCGTCGATGGCGCTGTTCCTGAAAACGCACCCGTCGCCGGCGGACCGGTTATCGGCGCTGGAACGCAAGATGCCGTCGTCGTTCGAGGCGCTGGCCAAGCCGAATCCGGCGCTGAGCCGTTACAATCAGACCTTCAAGCCGCCCGGCAAATAGCAGACGGCGCGAGATGGCGCCCGTCATCCCCGCTAAAGCGGGGATCCATTTTGACCTTGCTCAACTGCAACATGGATTCCCGCCCCCGATTAAGACATTCGAGGGCAGGCTTTTCGCGGGAATGACGAAATGGTGAGGTATCGCCCTCCTAGGACGCGCGCTATTCCCACGCCGCGACAATGCGCATCATGGGATCGGCGATCCCGGCGGCGCATCCCAGCACCGGCGCGGGCGTGCGCAGCCCCTTGGGACCCGGAAATGGCGCGGTGAATCCGCCCGCCTCCTCGATCAAAAGCAGCCCCGCCATGGCGTCCCAGGAGTTGAGCGAGAGCTCGACGAAGGCATCGTAGCGTCCCGCCGCGACGTGGGCGAGCTGCAGCGCGCCCGCGCCCATGTTTCGCACCGCCGTTCCCGCGTCCATCAAGGCCTGCCGTATCGCCATGACGCGCGGCTCCGGAAAGCGATCGTGGTGGCCGAGGCAGACCAGCGCATTTGCGAGTGATGCGCAGTCGCTGGCGCGCATCCGCTCCTCGCCGCCGCGATGCGTGCGCCATGCACCGTGCTCCCGTCGCGCATGGAACAGCTCGTCGTGCTCGGGATCGAATACCACGCCGATCTCGCGCCGGCCCTGTTCCACGTAGGCAATCGAAACGCAGTAATAGTGAGCGCCGCGCAGAAAATTGTGCGTGCCGTCGATGGGATCGACGATCCAGATGTGCTCCTCGCCGCCGGTGAAAGACGCCGCGGTTTCCTCGCCGAAGAACGAGTCATCGGGAAACTCGCGGGCGAGCTCGGCGCGGATCAAGACCTCCACCGCGCGATCGGCCTGGCTTACATAGTCCTGCGAACCCTTGGATTCGACCGCCAGCGTGCCGCGCCGGGAAAAGTAATCGTGCGCGAGCTCACCGGCCTTGCGCGCGATGGCTTGCGCTGCGAGGTCGCGTGCGTGCATGGACGAATCGTTTTGCATTGTCGCCAGGATTGCCATCATGCATCGTCATCAGTTGCCGTCATCCCCGCTAATTTTGGTAACTGCGCGGAGATCCATGTTGACTTACAGCCGTATGCCTCGTTACGAAAATAAGCGAGAACGACTGTTGCGCACTTCGTGTCGCGCCGAAAAATGGTTTCCCGCTTTCGCGGGAATGACGGACATCCAACAGCAGCGCGCGAGGGTTATTTCGGTAGCGCGGCGACCTCCTTGTCCCATTTCTCCAGCAAGCGCTTGCGCTCCGCCGCGCCGCCGTACTTGGCGAAGTCGTAGTTGATGAGCTTGATGTCGCTCATCTTCGGTGCTGCGGACGGGATGGGCGTCGCTCGATTCGACGGCGTCTGGAAGTTCTTGGTGTCCGCGCCGATCTTCTGCGCCGCGGGACTCAAGGCCCAGTCATAGAACTTCTTCGCGTTGTCGAGGTTCCGGGCGCCCTTGATGATGCTCATCGAGCCGACTTCGAAACCGGTGCCTTCGCACGGAGCGACCACCTTGACCGGAAATCCACCGGCGATTTCGGTGACGCCATCGTGCAAGAAGGTGACAGCTATCGTGGTTTCGCCGCGGCCCGCGGCGCGGATCGCGCCGGCACCCGTTCGCGGATAGTTGTTGGTGTTGCGGTGCATGCCCTTGAGCAATTCGAACGCCTTATCCTCGCCGAAGATCTGCACGAAAGTGGCGATGGTCGAGTACGCCGTACCCGAGGCATTCGGGTTGGCGATCTGCACCTCGTCCTTGTACTCGGGCTTGGCAAGATCGGCCCAGCACTTGGGCTCGGGAAGCTTTTTCTTCGCCAGGAGCTCGGTGTTCCAGCCGATGCCCAGCGCTCCGGTGTAGATGCCCACCGTTCGGTATTTCGACTGTTCGGCCTGCCGCTGCGCCCACTCGTAGAGCTGCGGCAGCATCGGCGATTTGTATTCCTCGGTGAGACCGAGCTCGGCCGCCTGCAAATGCGGGTCGCCGGTGCCGGCGTACCACACGTCGTATTTCGGATTGGCCTTTTCCGCCGCGACCTGCGCCATTGCCTCGCCGGACCCTTTCTGCGTCATCCCTACCTTGATGCCGGTCTCTTTCTGGAACTGCGCAATCAGCGCTTCGCACCACGGAATCGGAACGCTGCAGATGACGTTCACCTGCCCCTGCGCGCGCGCGCCGCCGGCGACGGCGATCAACGCAACGCCGGCAATTGCGGCGATTTTGCTGGCCGCGACCCTGAACGAGATCCTCGCTGACGCCATTCGCTCCTCCTCGACCATGGTTGGTTTCGATCGGAATCGGGTCCGATCACGTTTTTCCAAATTGTAGTCCATCTTCGCTTGCAGTTCGCGCCAAACTCCGCGAGAATTTGGTGACGCCGTTCGCACGCGCCAGACAGCGCCGGATTTCGGGTAGCAACGTCGGGGACCGCGATTTCTCCTCGTTGCGGCGCCGGGCCGGCGCAAGAACGTGGTCCTCGCCGGAAATAAGCGCCGCGAGCGCGAACCTTCGAAGCCTCGATCACGCGCGAGCCGCGGCCAAAAAACAATGATGCGAAACGCCACTCGATTTTCCCCCGACCGCGCGCTGGACGTGATCTGCCTCGGCCGCTTCGCCGTCGATTTCTACGCACAGCAAATCGGCGCGCGACTCGAAGACGTGACCAGCTTCGCCAAATATCTGGGGGGCTCTTCCGCCAATACCGCGTTCGGCTGCGCGAGGCTCGGGCTCAAGGCGGCGCTGATCTCGCGCATCGGTGACGACGCGCTGGGCCGTTTCCTGGTCGAGACCATCGCGCGCGAGGGCTGCGACGTGAGCCATGTCAGCACCGACCCGTCGCGGCTCACCGGCGCGGTGGTGCTCGGCATCAAGGACAAGGATACCTTTCCGCTCATCTTCATGCGCGAAAACTGCGCCGACATGGCCATCGCCGAAGAAGACGTAGACGAGTCGTTCATCGCCGCAAGCAAAGCGCTGCTCATCACCGGCACGCACTTCTCCACCGAGTACATCGACCGCATCAGCCATCTCGCGCTCGATCGCGCGCGCAACAACGGCGTGCGCACGATACTCGACATCGACTATCGTCCGGTGCTGTGGGGGCTGACCAGGCGCGGCGACGGCGAGACACGCTACGTTCGCTCCGATACGGTGAGCGCGCATCTGCAGCGCATCCTGCCCAAGATCGATCTCGTCGTCGGCACGATCGAGGAGTTCAACATTGCCGGCGGCAGCACCGAGATCATGGAATCGCTGCGCAAGGTGCGCTCGCTGACATCGGGCGTGCTGCTGGTCAAGCGCGGCCCCATGGGATGCGCGGTGATCGATGGCGCCATTCCGGATTCGCTCGACGACGCGTTCAACGGCCGCGGCGTCGAGGTCGCGGTGCTCAATGTGCTTGGCGCGGGCGACGCGTTTTCGTCTGGATTCCTGTCGGGATGGGTGCGCGGCGAGGATTACGATGCGTGCTGCCGCTACGCGAACGCCTGCGGCGCGCTGGTCGTCTCGCGTCACGGCTGCGCGCCGGCGATGCCGACCCGGATCGAGCTCGATTACTTTCTTGCCAACGCCGAAAACATCCCTCGGCCCGATCAGGATGTGACGCTGTCCAGATTGCATCGGGTGACCGCGCCGCGAACGCCGCGGAGCGAAGTGTTCGCGTTTGCATTCGATCATCGCAATCAGTTTTTCGAATTGGCGCAGGAGGCGGAAGCCGACGAATCGCGCCTGCCGAAGCTGAAAAGCCTGTTCGTCGAAGCCGTGGCCCAGACCGAGCAGGCGTGCTCGCTCTCGGGCAGCATCGGATTGCTTTGCGACGACCGTTACGGCCAGGACGCGCTCGACGCGGCCAGCGGACGGGGCTGGTGGATCGGCAGGCCGGTCGAGCTCCCCGGCTCGAATCCGCTGCAATTCGACCGCGGCCGCTCGATCGGCACGACATTGTTGAGCTGGCCACACGAGCACATCGCCAAGTGCCTGGTCAAATACCATCCCGAC
>Ga0209839_10001955_pt1 | contig 10313 bp, 7 predicted proteins | sample OrgsoiDNA2013050_FD_185800 | JGI IMG/M metagenome (GOLD analysis project Ga0209839, IMG submission 185800) | Permafrost soil microbial communities from the Arctic, to analyse light accelerated degradation of dissolved organic matter (DOM) -... | ecosystem: Environmental > Terrestrial > Soil >... | reverse complement strand
CCTCGGTCACATAGCGGGACGGGATGCTGACGTGCTGCTCCTTGCCTCGGGTGTCCGTAAACCGCAGATCGGCCCACGTCACCTCTTTTTCCTTGATCAGGTGCAGTACATCGCGTGAACTCATATCTCCTCCTCCAATAATGATGGCTTGTTATTGGGCTGAGTCCCATAAGGCTGCAGCCAGCGTGCCAAGACCGTGTTGACCCAAAACCTTCGAAAATTCATGCCCTTAGAAAACGGCGCGCCCCATAAGGACGCGCTTGTGCCCTATTCTAGTGCATATGAGCTGGTACCGCCCCTTGCCAGCGCCAGCGGCTCTGGGCAGCTGCTCGCTTATACTCGCGCGTTCCGCTCTTAAACCTCGAACCTGATGCAAAGCCCGAAGATCGGCTCCAAGCCGCAGACCTTCCAGGAGCTCCTGTTCGCGTTGCAGCAGTTCTGGTCCGCGCGCGGTTGCGTGATCCTGCAGCCCTACGACATGGAGGTCGGCGCCGGCACCTTCCACCCCGCGACTTTTCTACGCTCGATCGGCCCCGAACCCTGGAGCGCCGCGTACGTACAGCCCTCGCGCCGGCCGGCGGACGGCCGCTACGGCGCCAATCCCTTCCGGCTGCAGCATTACTATCAGCTCCAGGTGGTCATCAAGCCCTCGCCGCTCGACATGCAGGAGCTGTACCTCGACAGCCTGCGCGCGCTCGGCTTCGATCCGCGGGTGTACGACGTGCGCTTTGTCGAGGACAATTGGGAATCCCCGACGCTCGGTGCCTGGGGCCTGGGCTGGGAAGTGTGGCTCAATGGCATGGAGATCACGCAGTTCACGTATTTCCAACAGGTCGGCGGTCTGGACTGCCGGCCGGTGACCGGCGAGATCACCTATGGTCTCGAGCGCCTGGCGATGTATCTGCAGGGCGTCGAAAGCATCTTCGACATCACCTGGACCGACGGCCCGCGCGGCCGCGTCAGCTACGGCGACGTGTTCCACCAGAATGAAGTCGAACAGTCGAAGTACAATTTTGAGTACGCCGACGTCCCGGTGCTGTTGCGCCGCTTCGACGAACACGAGAGCGCTTGTAACGCGCTGTTGGCCGTGCCGCTGGCGCTGCCGGCCTATGAGCAGGTGCTCAAGGCCTCGCACACCTTCAATCTGCTCGATGCGCGCGGCGCCATCTCGGTCACGGAGCGCGCGCGTTTCATCCTGCGCGTGCGCACGCTTGCGCGAGCGGTCGCGCTAGCCTATTACGCGAGCCGCGAAGCGCTCGGCTTTCCGATGCTGGCCGCAGCATGACGGCGACGGCGGCCGCACCCGGGCGCGGTAGCGACCGCCGCGACTTCCTCGTGGAGCTCGGCACCGAGGAGCTGCCGCCCAAGGCTCTGCGCACGCTCGAGCGCGCGTTTGCGGAAGGGTTGGCGACGCGTCTGCGCGAGCTGGGACTTAAGCTCGGCGCCGTGGAGTCATTCGCCACGCCGCGGCGCCTGGCTGTGCTCGTTCGCCGCTTGAGCCTGCATCAACCCGACCAGCAGATTGCGCGCCGTGGCCCGCCGCGCAGCGCGAGCTTCGACGCCGCGGGCGCTCCGACACGCGCGGCGCTCGCCTTCGCCGCCAGCTGCGGCGTTGCCTTGGAATCCTTGATCAGCGAGCGCGACGCGCGCGGCAACGAGTATCTGCGCTACCAAGGGATCAAGAGCGGTGCGGCCACGGTCAGCCTGCTGCCGGGGCTGGTGCAGGCAGCGCTCGATGCCTTGCCGATCCCGCGACGCATGCGCTGGGGAGCGCTCGAGGCGCAGTTCGTGCGACCGGTACACTGGCTGCTCATGCTGCTCGGATCAGAGCTCGTGCCGGCCACGATGCTGGGAGTCAGCGCCGAACGCACCAGCTTCGGGCACCGCTTCATGGCGCCGGGTGCGCTGCGCATCCGCTCGCCCGCGACCTACGCCAAGACCTTGCAGCAGCGCGGCAAGGTGCTCGCCGTCTTCGATCAGCGCCGGCAGAGTCTTCGCACGCAGGTCGAGACACTCGCAGTAAGGCTCGAGGGCCGCGCAATTGTGTCCGAGGCACTGTTGGATGAAGTCACGGCGCTGGTGGAGTGGCCGGTGGCGATCACCGGGCAGTTCGAGGCGCGCTTCCTGACTCTGCCGCGCGAGGTGCTGATCTCGACGCTGCAGGAGCATCAGCGCTATTTCGCTCTGGAAAACGCTGCCGGCGAGCTGCTGCCCTGGTTCATCACGATCAGCAACATCGACAGTCCCGAGCCGGCACTGATCCGCGCGGGCAACGAGCGCGTGGTGCGGCCGCGTCTGGCGGATGCTGAGTTCTTCTGGGAACAGGATCGCAAGCAGCCGCTCATCGCACGGCTCGCCGGCCTCGCGGCCGTGACCTTTCAGGCACAGCTGGGATCGCAGGCCAGCCGCACGATGCGCATCACGGCGCTCGCCGAAACGATCGCCGCGGGCATCGGCGCCGAGGTCGCGGCGAGCGCTCGCGCCGCCGAGCTGTGCAAGTGCGACCTGTTGACGGCGATGGTCCGGGAGTTCCCGGAGCTGCAAGGCATCATGGGCCGCTATTACGCGCTGGCCGATGGCGAGAGCGCACCGGTCGCCGAGGCGATCCGTGAGCACTACCTGCCACGCGGCGCGGGCGATGCATTGCCGGGTTCAGCCATCGGCGATGCCGTCGCGCTGGCCGATAAGATCGATGTGCTCGCCGGCATCTTTGCCATCGGGCACAAGCCCAGCGGCACGCGTGATCCCTTCGGCCTGCGGCGCGCCGCCATCGGCGTGCTGCGCATCGTGCTCGAGCATCGGCTCGATCTCGATCTGTTAGCACTGCTCGATAGCGCCGTAAGCCTGCAGCCGCTGGCGGACGTGGGCTCACGCGCCGCGGAGTTGGTGGCCGAGATCTACGATTTCCTACTCGAGCGGCTGCGTGCCCAGTATCTCGAGCGCTCCGAAACCAATGGCATCAGCACCGAGATGTTCGACGCTGTGCTCGCCACCCGGCCGCGCTCGTTGCTGGACTTCGACGCGCGGCTGCGCGCGTTGGTGGCGTTCGTGGCCCGGCCGGAGGGCACGAGCCTCGCCGCGGCGAACAAACGCATTGCCAACATTCTCAGGAAGTCGGCGAACGCCGCGCCGCAGCTTATATCCCCTGAGCTGCTGCGCGAGGAATCGGAGCGCGAGCTGCATCGCTCGCTCGAGTCGCTGCGCGCCCAGGTCGAGGCTGCCACAGTTAAGCGCCAATACGCCCAGGCGCTGGACCTGCTGGCGGGCCTGAGCACTGCCGTGGATCAGTTCTTTGACCGAGTGCTGGTCAACGATCCGGACAGCGCCCTGCGTAATAACCGCCTGGCATTGCTCGCGCAGCTTCGGGCGCTGTTCGCCGGCATCGCCGATCTGTCGCGGTTGCCGGGCTGATCCATGGACACCGTGCAGCCAGGCGCGCCGCGTCCGCTTCGAGTGCTGCAGTTCCTCGGCTCGCTGTTCTTCACCGCATTCTTTTTGCTCTGGACTTTCTGCTACGGCATTTTTTTTACGCTGGTCTCACTGCTGCTGCCCTTCCGCGCTCGCTTCGCACTGGCGCGCGTGTGGGCCCAGGTGATCCTGGCGGTGCTGCGCTGGACTTGCCGGCTCGACTACCGCGTCGAGGGACGCGAACATTTACCCCAGGGCAATCACATTGCGCTGATCAAACATTCCTCGAGCTGGGAAACCGTCGCTCAGGCGCTGCTGGTGCCACCGCATGTGTGGGTGCTCAAGCGCGAGCTGACCTGGATCCCGTTCGTCGGCTGGGGCATTCGCCTGCTGCGCGCGATCGCCGTCGATCGTGGGGGCGGCCCGGGTGTTGTGCGCAGCGTGCTCGCGCAGGGCAAGGCGCGACTGGCCGAGGGCGAGTGGATCGTGATCTTCCCCGAAGGCACACGCATGCCGCCCGGGGAGACACGCAAGTACGGTGTCAGCGGGGCCCTGCTCGCGGCGCAGTCCGATAGGCTCATCGTACCGATCGCGCACGATGCCGGTTACTACTGGCCGCGGCGGGGACTGCTCAAGAAGCCCGGCACGATCCGGGTCGTGATCGGTACGCCGATTACCGCCGCCGGCCGCAACCCGCGCGAGGTCAATGCCGAGGCGCAGGCCTGGATCGAGGCGAACTCGACCCGCTGAGCGCGTACGCTACAGGAACATGACACTGTGTCTGCGTGAGGAGACTTCGATATGAAGATTGGATTCATCGGGCTGGGCCGCATGGGGTCAGCCATGGCGGCGAACCTCGTCAAGGCAGGACACGAGCTCACCGTGTTCAACCGCAGCCGCGAGAAAGCTCGTGCGCTGGTCGAGCTCGGCGCGCGCGAAGCGGCGAGTATTGCCGATGCCTGTCACGCTCAAGCCGTGATCACGATGCTGGCGGACGATAACGCGGTCGGCGACACGGTGTGGGCTGACGACGCACTGATCGCGAATCTCCCGAAGGGCGCGATCCATGTTTCGATGAGCACGATCAGTGTCGCGCTATCCAAGCGCCTCGCGGACGCGCACGCGCAAGCCGGACAACGCTACATCGCCGCACCGGTGTTTGGCCGTCCGGAAATGGCGGCGGCGGCGAAGCTTTTCATTGTCACCGCCGGCGATCCGCCCGCGATCGATGCGTGCAAGCCTCTGTTTGAAGCAATGGGACAGCGGACGATTCCGATCGGAACCGATCCGGCCGCGGCGAATCTGGTCAAGCTCAGCGGAAACTTTCTGATTGCCGCGGCCATTGAAGCGTTGGGAGAGGCTATCGCACTGATCGGGAAGGCCGGCATCGATCGGCGCGCCTACGTGGAGTTGCTCACGTCGAGCATTTTTCCGGCGCCGTCGTACCAGATCTACGGTGGGCTGATCGCCGAAGGCAAGTTTGAGCCAGCGGCGTTCGCGGCGTCGCTCGGGCACAAGGACATCCGCCTGACGATGGCTGCAGCCGAGATTCTGCGCGTGCCGATGCCGCTCGCGAGCCTATTGCACGATCGATTTCTGCGGCTCTTTGCCCAGGGCGGTGAAAAGCTTGATTGGGCGGCCATCGGTGCTCTGGCGAGCCAGGATGCCGGCGAGCCTCAAATCCACTAGCCGGTATTGACCTCAATTGGGAGCACCTGGATGCGCTTGCCGGTCGCAGCAAATATGGCGTTGGCGACGGCCGGCCCCACGGGGGCGACGCCGGGCTCCCCCACGCCGGTCGGTGCCTGCGTCGATGGCACGATATGCACCTCAACTTTCGGCATTTCGTTCATACGAAGCACCCGATAACTATCGAAGTTGTCCTGTTCGATACGGCCATCTTTGAGCGTAATCGTCCCATACAGCACGGCCCCGAGACCGAAACCGATGCCGCCTTCCATTTGCGCAGCGATGATGTCGGGATTGATGGGCGTGCCGCAGTCGACCGCGCACACGACCCGATCGACCTTGACGTGTCCGGCCTCATCGACACTGACCTCGGCGACTTGCGCAACGTAAGTCTCGAACGCTTCAGCAACCGCGATGCCGCGGCCTTTGCCTTTCGGCATGGGACCGCTGCTCCAGCCCGCCTTCTCGGCTGCGAGTTCCAGCACGGCTTTCATGCGCGGCTCATGCTCGAGAAGCTTACGTCGGAACGTGAAGCCGTCCTCGCCCGCTGCATGCGCCACTTCGTCGATAAACGCTTCGACCGCAAAAATCGTGTGCGAGCTGCCGACGACGCGCCACCAGAGCACCGGCACGCCGGTCCTGGTGGTCGACAACTCGACCGTGATGTTGGGTATGGCATAGGCAATGCTGGCGGCCCCTTCGACCGAGCTCGGATCAATGCCGTCTTTGATCATCCCGGCCAAAAAAGAATCCGCCATGATCGACTGGCCGACGATGACGTGCCGCCACCCGGTGAGCTCACGCTTATCGTTCAGGCCCGCTTCGAGTTTGTGAAAATACATGGGTCGATACAGTCCGCCGAGGATGTCGTCCTCGCGCGTCCACTGCAGCTTGATCGGCGTCCCGTCGGCACCGTACGCCTTGGCTATCGATACCGCTTCGACGATGTAATCGGAGCCCGGGTTGGCGCGCCGCCCGAAGCTACCGCCGGCATAGAGCGTGTGAATGCTCACTTGTTGCGGATCCAAGCCCGCAGTCTCTGCGGCGTTCGCCTGGTCGACGGTTTGGAATTGATCTCCCGCCCAGATTTCGCAACGGTTGGCGGTAAGCTTCACGACCGCATCGAGCGGCTCCATCGGCGCGTGAGCGAGGTACGGGAACTCGTAGCTGGCCGACACCTTGTGGGCGGCGTTGCGAATCGCTTGTGCCGAATCGCCTTCAGTGCGTGCCGATAGCGCGGGCTGGTCGGCGAGTCGCCGGTACTCGTCCATCAAAGCCGCTGAGCTACGCTTCTCGGCGTTAGTGTCGTCCCATTCCACTGCCAGCGCGTCCCGCCCTTGTTTGGCGGCCCAGAAACTTTTCGCGAGCACCGCGACGCCGCGCGGCACTTGCACCACCTTGACCACGCCGGGTATGGCGTGGGCCGCAGTGGCATCGAAGGATTTGACTGTCGCGCCGAACTGGGGTGGGCGCTTGAGCAGCGCCACGAGCATGCCGGGCAACATGACATCAAGCGTGAATTGCGCGCTACCGTCAACCTTCGCAGCCACGTCAACACGCGGCACCTGGTGCCCGATCAGCTTAAAATCTTTCGCATCCTTGAGCTTTACGGTTTCAGGCACGGCCAAGGCCGCGGCTCTCCCGACGAGCGAGCCGAACCTCGCCTGACGTTTGCTACCCGAGTGATAGACAATGCTTTTTTCTACCGTCAGTTCCTCAACGGGTACATGCCATTCTGTGGCCGCCGCGGTGAGCAACATCGCTCGGGCCTTGCCCCCAGCCTCGCGAAGCTGCATCCAGGAATTGGCCATGGCCGAGCTGCCGCCGGTTCCCTGTATGGTGCCGAAGGCGAGATTGGCGTAGCGCTTGGCATCGGCGGGAGCGCTCTCGACGCGCACCCGAGACCAATCGGCATCGAGTTCTTCGGCAACTACGGTGGCGATACCGGTGTAGGCGCCCTGGCCCATTTCGACATGCTTGGCGATCACCGTCACGCTGTTATCCGCGCCGATACGCAGGAAGGCATTCGGCGTAAAGAGCGCGCCAGCCGAAGGCGCAGCAATGGCGGCCGCACGCCGCGTAGCTCCAGCCCATTCAAATCCGATGGTGAGCGCCATCGCAGTAACCGTGCCGGCACCTTTGAGGAATGCGCGCCGCGTTGCTTGCCCTGGGGCAACGGTTTCGGTGGCCATGCTTATGCCTTGATGGACTGTGCCGCGGCATGAATTGCCGCGCGGATACGAGAATACGTGGCGCAGCGGCAAATGTTGCCGCTCATGGCGCCATCGATGTCGGCGTCCGTCGGCGATGCATTCTTTTCAAGGAGTGCGGTTGCGGACATGACTTGGCCGGATTGGCAGTAGCCGCATTGAGGCACCTGAAGCTCGATCCAGGCCGCTTGAACCGCCTTAGCTGCCTCGCTCTGCAGGCCCTCGATCGTAGTGACCCGTCGACCAGCGACCGCCGCCAATGGCATGACGCAGGAACGAATCGCCTGGCCCTCCAAGTGAACCGTACAAGCGCCGCACAGCGCCATGCCGCATCCAAACTTGGTTCCAGGCAGGCCGGCGACTTCGCGCACGGCCCACAACAGGGGCATATTCGGGTCGGCATCCAGCGTGGTGGGTTTGCCGTTGAGTACGAAGGATGTCGACATGAATGACTCCCATCTGGGATTTGTGCCCTAGACGTCGAGATTCATGACCGCGAGTGCATTCTTCTCGATGAACTCTCGCCGCGGCTCGACCTGATCGCCCATCAGCGTGGTGAAGATCTCGTCGGCGGCCACGGCATCCTCGATCCGCACCTGCATGAGCCGTCGCGTCTGCGGGTTGATCGTGGTCTCCCAAAGCTGCTCGGGATTCATTTCGCCCAGGCCCTTGTAGCGCTGTATCGATTGACCTTTGCGGGCCTGGTCGAACAGCCAGATCATGGCCTGCTTGAAAGCGCTGACGTCCTCGCGCTCGTTGCCGCGCCTGACGTAAGCGCCCTCGCCGATCAGGCCCGTGAGCGTGCGCGAGAGCTCGGCGATGCGCTGGTATTCGGCCGATTCGAAGAATTCCCGATGCAATAGCTTCTCACTCGTGAGGCCGTGCTCGGTCTTGCGCACGATGATGCGCGGTGCGTGGCCAGCGCCGCTCGCGCGCAGTTCAACTTGGAAATTGCGCCGACCGTCGCTGCGCGCATTGAGTTGGGTTTCGAGCGCGCCGATCCAGCCGCGCATGAAGTCGGGTTGATCGATGTCGCTCGCCCTGATCGCGGGCAGATAGATCAGCTGCTCGAGCAGGCGCTCATCGTAGCGACGCGACCAGCGACGGATGATGGCCTGAACCTCCATGTAGTGGCGCGCCAGCATTTGGAGCGCCGAGCCGCCCAGTGCCTGCGCGCTCGCATTGACGTACAGCGCGGCATTTTCCAGGGCGCTATTGAGCAGCATCGCATTGAGTTCGTTGTCGTCCTTGACGTAGATCTCCTGCTTGCCGCGCTTGACCTTGTACAGCGGCGGCTGCGCGATATAGATGTGGCCGCGTTCGATCAGCAACGGAATCTGCCGATAGAAGAAAGTCAGCAGCAGCGTGCGGATGTGCGAGCCGTCGACATCCGCGTCGGTCATGATGATCACGCGGTGGTAGCGCAGTTTGTCGATATCGAATTCCTCGCGACCGATGCCGCAGCCGAGCGCGGTGATCAGCGTGCCGACTTCGGCCGAAGACAGCATCTTGTCGAAGCGCGCCTTCTCGACGTTGAGGATCTTGCCCTTGAGCGGCAGGATCGCCTGCGTGCGCCGATCGCGACCCTGCTTGGCCGAGCCGCCGGCCGAGTCGCCCTCGACGATGAAGATCTCCGATAGCGCTGGATCCTTCTCCTGGCAGTCCGCGAGCTTGCCCGGCAGGCCCGCGATATCGAGCGCGCCCTTGCGGCGCGTCATCTCGCGCGCCTTGCGCGCGGCTTCGCGCGCCCGCGCGGCCTCGAGGATCTTGTTGACGATGGCGCGCGCCTCCTGCGGATGCTCGAGCAGGAACTCACCGAGCTTCTGCGCCACGGCGGTCTCGACCATGCCTTTGACTTCGGAGGAGACCAGCTTGTCCTTGGTCTGCGACGAGAACTTGGGATCGGGCAGCTTGATCGACAGAATCGCCGTGAGACCCTCGCGCGCATCATCGCCCGTGGTCGCGATCTTCTCCTTCTTGGCGCTCGATTGCTTCTCGATGTAGTCGTTCAGCGTGCGCGTGAGCGCGGCGCGAAAGCCCGAGAGGTGCGTGCCGCCGTCCTTCTGCGGAATATTGTTGGTGTAGCAGTACATGCTCTCCTGATAGGAGTCGTTCCACTGCAACGCTACTTCCACGGTCGCGGTGCCCTCCTGCGTGCGAAACCAGAACACCAAGTCATGGACGGGCGTGCGCGAGCGATTCAAATGCGCCACGAACGCCTTGAGGCCGCCGTCGTGCTGGAATACGTCGGATTTGTTTTCGCGCTCATCGATGAGCTCGATGCGCACGCCGGAATTCAGGAACGACAGTTCGCGCAGGCGCTTGGCCAGCGTGTCGTAGTTGAACTGGATGTGGGTGAAGATCTGCGACGAAGGCTTGAAGCGGATGGTGGTGCCACGCTGCGTGGTCACGCCGACCACCGCCAGCGGCGCGGCTGGCTCGCCCAGATGGTATTCCTGGCGGTGAACGTGACCGTCGCGGCTTATCGTCAGCAACAGATAGTCCGATAGTGCGTTGACCACCGAAACGCCAACGCCATGCAGGCCGCCAGACACCTTGTACGAGACGTCATCGAATTTGCCGCCCGAATGCAGCACGGTCATGATCACTTCGGCAGCGGAGCGGCCCTCTTCGGTATGGATATCCACCGGAATGCCGCGGCCGTTGTCCGAGACCGTGACCGACTCATCGGCGTGTACGGTCACCACGACCCGGTCGCAAAAGCCCGCCAGCGACTCGTCTACCGAGTTATCGACGACCTCGAAAACCATATGGTGCAGACCACTGCCATCATCGGTGTCACCGATGTACATCCCGGGTCTTTTGCGCACTGCATCAAGGCCCTTTAAGACTTTGATTTTACTGGAATCGTAGACGTCTGTCGCTGTCATAGCGAGGCTCTTGAATTCATGCGTTCATTATAGCCTTTTGACGCTTCCTTGTTCCACGTGAAACACCGCGTCGGGCACGCCAAGCAGCGTGTCCTCCGGATGTAGTGCCGTCACG
>Ga0209839_10001954_pt1 | contig 10314 bp, 8 predicted proteins | sample OrgsoiDNA2013050_FD_185800 | JGI IMG/M metagenome (GOLD analysis project Ga0209839, IMG submission 185800) | Permafrost soil microbial communities from the Arctic, to analyse light accelerated degradation of dissolved organic matter (DOM) -... | ecosystem: Environmental > Terrestrial > Soil >... | reverse complement strand
CCTCTGGGAGGTCGACGTTTCGGCGGCGGCGACCTGGGCGGGGGAGTGGTGGCGGGCTGCGCTCGGGGTCATCGGGGTGGGCGAGTGCGTGGTGCACGAGGGGAGGGCGGTCCCCGGCCCCTACGGGGCCACGATCTGTTTCTCGGGCCGCGGTCCAGGCGAGGTCTTCCGCGGCGGGGCCAAAATCATGGGTCTCTCCCAATGGCGCAGCCGGGAGGGTGCGCTGTTCCAGACCTGCGCCTACACCCATTGGGAGGCCACACCCCTGGTCAACCTGCTGGACCTTGACGTGGACTCGCGAGCGGCCTGGTCCATCGAGCTGTCCGGATCGGCTGTCGGGATTGAGGATCTGCTCGGCCCTGCCTCTGGCTCTGGGGCTGGGGCTGGGGCCGCTAAGGCCACCCTCGCCCGGAATCTCCTCTCCACTTTCCCCCACTGGGGCGGCGTGGGACCTCCTGGCGACAGGTGAGGTGACCCTCGTCGCCTAGTGAGGAAACCCTCGCCACGAGTTCACCCTCATCCCCATCCCTGCTGACTCCTTCCTTTTCGTGCCTGTACTTCGGCGCGCGTTCACCTCACCGCGGCCCGATCGCGCTGGTGGGGCGACCGTGGGGGGATAAATGGCGTTAGGTGGTTGACCAGGGAGGTCTAGTGGCGTAATGTGGCGCGAAGTGGAGTAGAAGGGCATTCGAGGACGCAGGTTCGGGGAGCGTCGTGGGAGATCAAGCCAGTGGCAGGCTTTGTAGGCAGATACGAGCATTCGCTCGACACCAAGGGAAGGGTGATCGTGCCTGCCAAGTTCCGCGCCGACTTCGAGCGGGGCGGGTATCTGGCCCAGCACATCGGTGGCTGTCTGGCCTTATGGACCCCGGCGGAATTCGACCGTCAAATGGCGGTGATGTCGGAAAGGGCCGAGTCGGGACGGGCGAACCGCAATCGGGCCCGGTTGTGGGCTTCGAGCTCCTACGAGGTGGAGATCGACCGGCAGGGGCGCATGGCCATTCCGGCTCCCCTGCGGGCCTTCGCCAGGTTGGAGACCGAGGTCCTGGTGCACGGGGCCATCGACCGGATCGAGTTGTGGAATCCCGCCACGTGGACCGAGAAGGTGCAGCCCGAGGAATCGTGGCTGCTGGGCGACGACGAGGACGACGACACGAATGGAACCAACTAGCCGCGGCACGCGGCGGCCAATTGCGACCGAGCGGAGGCTCAGCACAGACCATGACGATGACACCACCGGCGACTCAGGACCGCTGGACCATGCGCAGCTCCTCGAGGAGCGCGGCGGAAGATCACTCCACCCTCTTCCCTATAGGACGATCGGAATCATTTCCGTTGCCCTTCACGCCGCTCGAGGAGCTGCAGATGGCCCAAGCATTCGCCCACACTCCCGTCCTGAGCCACGAAGTGGTGGCTCTCTTCGCACCGGTGCCCACCGGGGTACTGGTCGACGCCACCGTCGGAGGCGGCGGCCACAGTGCGGCGCTGTTGGCGGCTCGCGATGACCTGACGCTTATCGGGCTCGATCGAGATCCCGTCGCCCTCGAGGCCGCTCGCCAACGGCTCGCCCCCTTCGGCGACCGGGTCACCCTGCATCACGCCACCTTCGCCGAGATGAACGACGTCACCGCGGGGTCGGGACCTCTCTCAGGCGTCCTGTTCGACCTCGGGGTGAGCTCACCGCAACTCGATATGGCCCAGCGTGGGTTCTCGTACCGCCGCGACGGCGACCTCGACATGCGGATGGATCAGACCGCGGGCGCGACCGCCGGGCAACTGGTCAACGAACTCCCAGAAGCGACCCTGGCCACCTTGTTCCGAGAGAATGGTGAAGGTCGTCTGGCCGGGCGGATCGCCCGGGCCATCGTGGCCGCCCGACCGCTCACCTCGACGGTCCAGCTGGCCGATGTGGTCGCCGCCGCCGTGCCGGCCGCCGTGCGCCGAAAGGGCCACCCCGCCACACGCGTCTTTCAGGCCCTGCGGATCCAGGTGAACGACGAGCTGGGGCAGCTCGAGGCCGCACTCCCGGCCGCCCTGGAGCGGCTGGCGGTCGGCGGTCGCTGCGCGGTGATCAGCTATCACTCGGGTGAAGACCGACTGACCAAGCAGATCTTCGTGGCGGCCAGCACGGGCGGGTGCACCTGTCCGCCCGGCCTGCCCTGCGTGTGCGGGGCCCGGGCGCAGCACCGATTGGTCTTCCGGGGGTCACACAAGGCTTCGGCGCAAGAGGTGGCCGCGAATCGGCGGGCCGAGAGCGCGCGGCTGAGGGCCGTCGAGCGCACCGGGACCGCCTGATGGCGCCTCCTTCGTCCGCCGCGGCGCGCCGGGTCCCCTCCTCACGCATCGCCCATGAGTCGGGCCGGAGATCGTCACCGCCTCTTCGGGTCGTTCCGGCGCGCCGTGGCGGCGCCCGCCGCAATCGCATCCTCACCGTGGTGGCGGCCTCCATGGTCGTCCTCTCCCTCCTCGTTGTGGTCCTGGGGCAGGCGATGTTGGCCAACGGCCAGGTCCGCTTGACTGCCGCCGAGCAGAACCTCGCCCTGGCCCAGGGACTGCATCGTCAAGCCGAGTTGCAAGTGGCCAGTCTCGAGACGCCGTCGCGGGTGATCTCCGTGGCTCTCGGGTCACTGCACCTGGTCCACCCGGCCGGGGTCACACAGCTTCCCTATGTCGCTTTGACCAAGCCGATTGCTACTCCAACGATCACCGCGGCACCGCCCACTCCCGTCGCTCTTCCGGTTTCGGGTCAATGAGCGTCACGACGCGACATGCCGCTCAGCGCGCGCGCGCTGTCGCACCCCGTTCGGCCAACGCGCCATCCCGGGTTACCAAGCTCCCTCCTCGACCGGGCCAGTCACATCAGCGATCACGTCCGGCGGCCACGACACCGCCGCGCCGACCGCAGCGCTCATCACCCCACCCACGGCGGCCCCGGACTCGACCGGCCCGGTCGCGTTCGAAGTCGTGGGCGAGTGCGACGTTCCAGCGCCGCATCCGCGTGGTTCGACTGCTGTTGGTGGTGTGCGCCCTGGCCGTGGTGGCTCGGCTGATCGATATCCAGGTCGTGCATGCGGGTGCGTACCAAACCGCCGCCAGTCATGAATCGACGACGACGGTCAGCATTCCGGCCCTGCGCGGAGGCATCTACGACCGGGCCGGGGCAGCGCTCGCCCTCTCGCAGCCCACCGAGGATGTCATCGCCGACGACTTTCAGGTCACGCATCCGTTGCGCTACGCGCAGGCGCTGTCGCCGTTGCTGGGGGTTCCGGTGGCCACACTGAACGCGATGCTCCGACGCCACACCGGCTACGTGGTGCTGGCCAAGCAGGTTTCCCAGGACAATGCGGGAAAGATCTCAACCGACACCTTCCCGGGGATCACCTTGGTCGGCGACTCCAAGCGCATCGTGCCCAATGGCAACTTGGCTTCCCCGGTGATTGGTTTCACCAATGGGAGCGGGGTCGGTGCGGCAGGGATCGAGTACGGCGACAATCAAAAACTGGCGGGTACGTCGGGCAAGTTGACGCTCCTGGAATCACCGTCGGGGGTGGCCTTGCCACAGTCGCCCGTCACCGATCGCGTGGCCAGCACTGCCGGAAAGGGACTTGAGCTAACCCTCGATTCGCAACTGCAGTACGAATCCGAGCAGGCGCTGGCCGGCGCCATCGAGACGTCGCAGGCCCTGAGTGGAACGGCCATCGTCGAGGACGTCAAGACGGGACAGATCCTTTCGATGGCCAGTCTGGCCTCGACGCATCCCAACGCGGCCGTATCCGCCACCGCGCCCGCGGTACAGAGCACCGGGGGCGTCATCCCGATCGGACCGGGAGATCCGGTGAATGAGGCGTCCAGCAACTTGGCCGTGTCCCAGGTGTTCGAGCCGGGCTCGGTCTTCAAGCTGGTCACATTCTCGGCCGCCCTGGCCGATGGTCTGATCAACCCAAACACGGTCTTCTCGGTACCGGACCAGATCAAGCTCGATGGGTCGACCTTCCACGACGCCGAATCCCACCCGACCGAGGCGCTCACCGCCACCCAAATTCTCGCCCAGTCCTCCAATATCGGTACCGGAGAGATCGCGCAAGATGTCGGAGAGCAGCGATTGCTGGACCAGGTGCGCAACCTGGGATTCGGCCAGTACACCGGTTTGGGCTTTCCGGGCGAGTCGCCGGGTCTGCTGGCGACGGCGGCACAATGGGAACCCACCGACTACGTGTCGTTGCCCATCGGGCAGGTCGACGCCGTGAACGCCCTCCAAATGCTCGACGCCTACAACGCCGTGGCCAACGGGGGCGTCTACGTGCAGCCGAAACTGGTGGAGGCGAACGTCAGCGCCGGCGGCACCGTGACCAAGACGCCTCCTTCCCCGACCCATCAGGCCTTCTCTCCCTCCGTTGACTCCGAGCTGACCTCAATGCTGGAGCAGGTCGTCGCCACCGGGACCGGGACCGGTGCCTCGGTCCCGGGCTATACGGTGGCGGGCAAGACGGGTACGGCGCAGATCCCGACACAAGGGAAGGACTCCTACGTCACCGGGGCCTACATGGCGTCCTTCGTGGGCTTTGCGCCGGCGGTGAACCCGACGCTGTCCATCATCGTGGTCCTCAACCGCCCGACCCCCATCTTCGGGGGAACCGTGGCCGCTCCGGTCTTTTCCCAGATCATGAGCTACGCCCTGCATCGCTACGACATCCCGACAACCCCAGGTGCGACGACGACGCCCCCTTCTCCGACGGAATCGGCCTCCAGCCAGGCCCAGGACATCACGTAACCGTGACCCGATACCATCAGCGAGCCGATGGCCTGTGGTTCGGAATTTCCGGGCCGATGTCGCCGTCGCAGCGACGATGCGAACCGTGCAGATGAGCCTCCTCTTCGACGATATCGAGGTCATTGAATCAGCCGGGGACCCCACAACCGTGGAGATCAGGGGCATTGCCCATGACAGCCGACGGGTGGTGCCCGGAGATCTGTTCTGCTGCGTGCCCGGACTGATCTCGGACGGCCACGACCACGCCTCCGAGGCCGTCGACCGGGGCGCGGTCGGGGTCTTGTGCGAGCACTTCATCCCAGAGCTGCTCGACCGGCCCGTGGTGCAATCCCGTATCGCCCCGGGCACGGCGCGTCCGGTCATGGCCCAATTGGCTGCCGCGTTCTACGGGCACCCGGCGCGCGACCTGCTCATGGTCGGGGTCACCGGCACGAATGGCAAGACCACGGTCACCCAGCTCCTCGGGGACCTGCTCGAAGCCAGCGGTCGGCCCACCAACGTCATGGGGACCCTCTCGGGGGCGCGCACCACGCCCGAAGCGACCGAAGTCCAATGCGTGCTGGCCGGAGTGCGTGACCGGCAACGGTCCGACGGACGTCATCATGCCGTAGCCATGGAGGTGTCGAGCCACGCGCTGGTGCAGGCGCGGGTGGACGGGGTCCATTTCGATGTCGCCGTCTTCACCAATCTGAGTCATGACCACCTCGACTACCACGGGAGCATGGAGGCCTACTACCAGGCCAAGCGCCGGCTGTTCACCCCCGACCACTCGTTGCGCGGCATCGTGAACGGGGATGATCCATGGGGGCAGCGGCTGATGAAGGAGGCGCGCATCCCGGTGACGGCGGTGCACCTGAGGGACGCGCAACACATCGCTCTGCTCCCGGGCCAGACCAGCTTCACCTGGCGGGGGCATCGCATCACGACGCCGCTCACCGGCGCGGTCAACGTGGGGAACACGCTGCTGGCGGCCGAGGCCGCCCTGGCCCTGGGCCTCGACGTAGACGAGGTGGCCAGTGCACTCCCCCTGGTGTCCCCGATCCCGGGCCGGCTGCAGGTTCTGGCCGCTCCCCGTCGCGACAGAGTGGTTGACGCCAAGCGTCCGCCGTTCACAGTCATGGTCGACTACGCCCACACGCCGGCGGGCCTCGAAGTTGTGCTCCGCGAGGCGCGCCAACTCACCGGCACGCCGGGGCGAGTGCTGCTGGTGTTCGGCTGTGGCGGGAATCGGGACAGGGCCAAGCGCCCCAAGATGGGACAGACCGCCACCAGCCTGAGCGACGTGGCCATCCTCACCTCGGACAACCCCCGCGACGAGGACCCCATGGCCATCATGGCGGAAGTCCAGGCCGGCATGGTGGCCGGATCAGGGACCGCATCGACGGTGATCGTCGAGGCAGACCGTCATGTCGCCATTCGGCGGGCCCTGGCCGAGGCCGCGGCCGGCGACGTCGTCGTGATCGCCGGCAAGGGTCACGAGACGTATCAGGAAATCGCCGGGCAGAGGATCCCTTTCAATGACGCCGAGGAAGCACGCCACGCGCTGTCGGTCCACTTTCCCTCGGATCCGTCGTCGTGGTTACCGGCTCCTTCCGACGGTGTGCCCACTGAGGATTACTAGGCCGTGCTCGGCCTTCTTGAATCCGGAGGGGTGGCCCTCTGGGTGGCCATCTTGTCCACGCCCGTCCTCATCCGCTGGCTCCGGAGTCGGCGTATCGGCCAGCACATCCGGGAGGACGGCCCGGCCAGCCACATCGTCAAGGCAGGGACTCCCACCATGGGGGGCCTGGCCATCGTCACGGCCGTCGTGCTCGGGTATGCGCTCGGGCACGTCGACACGCAGATTCGCTTCTCGCGCACCGGCTACCTGGCCGTCATGGCGGTGGTGCTGTTCGGCGCCATCGGATTGATGGACGACTGGATCAAGGTTCGGCACAAGCGCAGCCTGGGTCTGAACAAACGGGCCAAGTCCCTCCTGCAGGTCGGAAGCGCCGTCCTGTTCGCCGAACTGGCGCTGCACTGGGCCCATACGTCCACCGCCCTCTCCTTCACCCGCTACGACGTCCCCGGCATCAACTTGGGACAGATCGGGTGGGTGATCTTTGCCGTGCTGGTCATGGTGGGAACCTCCAACGCCGTGAACCTGACCGACGGGCTGGATGGGTTGGCCGCCGGATCGTCCACGTTCTGCTTCGCCGTACTGGCCATCATGGGGTACTGGATCTTTCGTCACGAGGCCATCTATCACGTGTTGCCCGCCTCGGCGATCGACCTGGCCCTGGTGTCCGTGGCCCTGGCCGGCGCCTGCATCGGGTTTCTCTGGTGGAATGCCGCGCCGGCCAGAATCATCATGGGGGACACCGGCTCTCTGGCCATCGGCTCCGGTCTGGCCGCCCTGTGCCTGTTGTTGAACCTCGACCTCCTGCTGCCGATCATCGGTGGACTCTTCGTCATGGAGACGTTGTCCGTCATCGCCCAGGTCGTGAGTTTCCAGGTCTTCCATCGCCGGATCTTCCGGATGGCGCCCATCCATCACCACTTCGAATTGCTCGGGTGGCCCGAGACAACGGTGATCGTGCGCTTCTGGGTGTTGGGCGGGCTGTTTGTGGCGCTTGGCTTGGGCGTCTTCTATGGCGATTTCCTCACCGTGGCGAAGTTCACGTGAGGAGCCCCAGCCCCATGTGGCGAAGCGCGGTGCCGGTGCCCGTCCCCGCAGGGCGCCGTCTCCCACCCACGGCCACGACGATCGAACGGCTCACGAACCCAAGGAGGTCCTCATGACGACGAAACGGGTGCGGTCAGGCTTCATCGCCACCGTCCAACAGCTCCCGACGGCCACCCTGCTCTTGATCATCGTCTCGTTGCTCTGCCTCTTCGGTCTGGTGATGGTCGGATCCGCGTCGTCGGTCGTCTCCATATCGCTCTATGGGACACCGTGGGCCATCCTGATCCGCGAGGCGATGTGGATGGCGATCGGCACCCTGGCGCTCTTCTTGGCCATAAAGTTCGACTACCGCAAGTTGCGCCGGTTGAGTCCACTCCTGCTCCTGGTCACCTTCGGGTTGCTGTGTATCGTCTTGGTGCCCGGCCTCGGACTGCACGTCGAAGGCTCGAGTCGATGGATCGGCTTCGGCCAGCTCCGCCTGCAGCCATCGGAGCTGATGAAGCTGGCGCTGACTATTTTCGCCGCGGATTTCATCGCCCGCCGGCTCGATGAGGGGTCACCCGACCGTCGCATCATGGGTCCGCTGCTCCTGGTCACGGGCGCGGCTGGCCTGCTGATCCTGGCTCAGCCCGACATGGGAACGGCCATGGTGGTGGGCTGCATCGCGCTGACGATGCTCTTCGTCTCGGGCGTCAGTATCGGACCGGTCCTCAAGCTGCTGGCCGTGGTGGTGGGATTGGCGCTGGTGGTGGCGATCGCCTCTCCGTACCGACGGGAGCGCCTGCTGTCGTTCCTCGATCCATCGGCTCACGGCAACGGATCGGGCTACCAGGTGGTGCAGTCACTGATCGGGCTGGGTTCGGGCCATCTGCTCGGGTCCGGGTTGGGCGGCGGCCAACAGAAGTGGGGATTCCTGCCCAACGCCCACACCGACTTCATTTTCTCGGTCGTCGGCGAAGAACTCGGGTTCATCGGAGCCATCGCGGTCCTCCTCCTCCTGGGATCGTTCGTCTGGTTCGGGATCAGAGCGGCCACGCGGTCGGCCGATCGCTTCGGTGGGCTTTTGGCCATCGGCCTGGTGGCCTGGTTGGCCAGCGAGACCTTGATCAACATCGGCGCCGTCATCGGCGTGCTCCCGGTGACCGGGATTCCGCTGCCCTTCATCTCCTTCGGAGGGTCGTCGCTGGTCATCACCATGGCCGCGGCCGGCATCCTCATCAACATCGCACGCCAGGAGAAGAGCCAAGCCAAGAGCGGGCGACCTCACGGCACCATCGCCCTGCCCCGACGCGGCAGCGAACGGATGACAGTCGGTTCGACGTCGGGCCGCGGTCGAGGTCGGTGACCCGGCGACGCCAGGCCGTCATCGCCGGCGGTGGGACCGGTGGTCATGTCGTCCCGTCGCTGCAGATCGCCCGGGCCCTGGTCACGTTGGGCTATGACCCCGCATCCATTGAGCTCTTCGGCTCGCGACGCGGCCAAGAAGCCACCGACTGGCCGCCGCTCGAGTTCCCTTTCACCCTTCTGCCGGGCCGGGGCATACGCCGAAGCTTCCGACCGGCCGCGTTGTGGGACAACGCCGGAGCCGTGCTGGGCCTGGCGTGGGCGACCCTCCGATCGGTGGGCTCCTTCGTGGCGAACCGTCCCGGCGTCGTCGTGGTGGTCGGGGGTTACGCCGGCTTCCCGGCCGGGTTTGCCGCAGTGGTGACTCGGGTGCCCCTGGTCCTGGTCAATACCGACGCGGTCCCGGGCGCTGTCAACGCCGTGCTCGGCCGCTTCGCCGCCGCATGTGCCGTGGCGTTCCCGGGCACCGACCTGCCCCGGGCTCAGGTGACCGGGACACCGGTGCGGCCGGAGCTGAGGTCGCTGGATCGATCCGAAGCGGGACGGGAGGCGGCCCGGGCCGAGTTGGGCCTGCCGACCCGGCGACAGACCGTGGTCGCCTTCGGTGGGTCGCTGGGCGCTCGGCGAATCAACGGTGCGGTGGCCGCCCTGGCCGGTCGATGGAGCGAGCGGGACACGACGTCCATCTACCACGTGGCCGGTCGACGGGACTTCACACAGTTCGCGTTGAAGACACCACCGCGAGCGGACGGGGGTGGCGAGTGCGGCAAGCTGGACTACCGCGTGGTGCCCTTCGAGGAACGAATGCCAGATCTCTACCGTGCCGCCGACCTCTGCGTGTGCCGGGCCGGGGCCATCACCGTGGCCGAGCTGTTGCTGGCCGGCGTGCCCGCACTGCTGGTCCCGCTGCCCGGTGCGCCGCGTGATCATCAGACGCGCAACGCCGAGGCGCTGGTGGCGGTCGGGGCGGCCGTCCTCGTTGCCGATGCCGAATGCGATGGGGAGCGGCTGGCTCACGAGATCGAGAACCTCTTGGGTGATGCCGACCGGCTGGCCGCCATGGCCGCCGCGGCGCGCCGACTGGGACACCCCGACGCCGCGGTCAGCGTGGCGAAGTTGGTGCAGGCCCATGCCCGCTGAAGAGGCCGCGTCGGCCGCGGGAGTGCTGGACCTGCAGATCCCGCGGCGGATCCACATCGTGGGGATCGGCGGCGCCGGCATGAGCGCCATTGCCGTCGTGCTGCGGGCCATGGGCCACACCGTGTCAGGGTCTGACCTGAAGGACTCGCCGGTGGCCGCCCGACTGCGCTCCCTGGGGATTGCCGTGGCGGTCGGGCATGCGGCCGGGAACGTCGGTCAGATCGACGCGCTGACCTACTCACCGGCGGTGGCCCTGACCAACCCGGAAATCGTCCGGGCCACCGAGTTGGGGGCGTTGGTGATCCCCCGTTCGGGCGCGCTGGCCGCCATCTGTTCCACCCGGAGATGCCTGGCGGTCGCCGGCACCCACGGCAAGACCACGACGGCGTCCATG
>Ga0209839_10001953_pt1 | contig 10315 bp, 4 predicted proteins | sample OrgsoiDNA2013050_FD_185800 | JGI IMG/M metagenome (GOLD analysis project Ga0209839, IMG submission 185800) | Permafrost soil microbial communities from the Arctic, to analyse light accelerated degradation of dissolved organic matter (DOM) -... | ecosystem: Environmental > Terrestrial > Soil >... | reverse complement strand
CCGATGATGTCGCTGGTCCGCCACGGGCGGTCGGTCTCCAGTGGCCCGGTCGCCATCTCGTACAGCCGCAGCGTATCCGCGCCGTACTGCTGGCAGATGTCGTCCGGGCTGACACTGTTCTTGAGGCTCTTGCCCATCTTGCCCGAGCGCCTGGTCACCGGCCGACCGTTGAACGTGTACCCGTCGGCCTCGTGTTCCACCTCGGCGGCCTGGACGTACATCCCGCGCTCGTCGGTGAACGAGTCGGCCAGGATGTAGCCCTGGTTGACCAGCCGCCGGAACGGCTCCCGGGTGGACACGTGCCCCAGGTCGTAGAGGATCTTGTGCCAGAAGCGCGCGTACAGCAGGTGCAGCACGCCGTGCTCCACGCCGCCGACGTACAGGGCGACCCCGCCGTCGCCGTCGAAGGCGGCATCCGCCGGCACCATCCAGTACCGGTCGATCTCGGGATCGATGCAGGCCAGCTCGTTGGTGGGGTCGAGGTAGCGCAGGTAGTACCAGCACGAGCCGGCCCACTGCGGCATGGTGTTCAGCTCCCGGCGGTAACGCCGGGGCCCTTCGCCAAGGTCGAGGGTGACGTTCGCCCAGCCGGCCGCGCGGGCCAGCGGGGGGACCGGCGCGCTGAACTGGTCGGCCTCCGGCTCCGGCCGGAAGTCGGTCATCTCCGGCAGCGTCACCGGCAGCAGGTCCTCGGGCAGTGCGACGGGCCGGTCGCGGGAGTCGTAGACGATCGGGAATGGCTCACCCCAGTAGCGCTGCCGGGAGAACTGCCAGTCCCGGAGCCGGTACGTCCGCTTCGCCTGCCCGTTACCGGTGCTTTCCAGCCAGGAGATCGCGGCCGCGATGCCCTCGGCCTTGCTCAGCCCGGTCAGCCCGAGGCCGCCGTCGCCGATGTACGACCCGTCCCCGGTGAACGCGGCCGGCCAGTCCGTGGCGGGGGCGCCGGGGCCGATGTGCTGCTCCGCGAACCACTCCGGGGGCGGCTCCACCACCGGGCGGACGTCCAGGCCGAAGGCGACGGCGAAGTCGAGGTCACGCTGATCATGAGCGGGCACCGCCATGATCGCGCCGGTGCCGTACCCGACCAGGACGTAGTCGGCGATGAACACCGGGATCGGCTCGCCGGTGGCCGGGTTGGTGGCGTACCGGCCGGTGAACACCCCGGTCTTGGCGTCCATCCCGGCGGTGCGCTGCCGGTCGCTGCGCCGCGCGGCCACCTCCTGGTACGCCACCGCCGCGTCCCGTGGCGTCCATGTCCCGGCGCTGTCGCCCGCGAGCTCCCGGCCCGCCGGGTACATCCATTCGGGTGGCGTTCCGTCCGGCCACGATGCCGGGGGCAGCCGGTCAGCCAGCGGATGTTCCGGGGCCAGCACCACGTACGTGGCGCCCGGCAGCGTATCCGGGCGGGTGCTGAAGACCTCGATCGTCAGCTCTTCCCCGGCCGTCCCGGCTGCCTCAGCGACCGGCAGGTCGATCAGGGCCCCGTCGCTCGGGCCGACCCAGTTCCGCTGCTGCTGCTTGATCGACTCGGGCCACTGCAGTGGGTCCAGGTCCGCGATCAGCCGCTCGGCGAACGCGGTGATGCGCAGCATCCACTGCCGCAGCGGCCTGCGGTAGACGGGGTGGTTGCCGATGTCGCTGCGGCCGTCCGGGGTGACTTCCTCGTTGGCCAGGACCGTGCCGAGACCGGGGCACCAGTTCACCAGTTCTTCGGAGCTGTAGGCGAGCCGGTAGCCGTCGACCACCGCGCGCTGCTCCAGGTCGGTCAGCTCGCGCCAGGGCGTACCGGACGGCGTGTCCCGCCGCCCGGCCTCGAACTCGTCGATCAGGTCACCGATCGGCCGGGCCTTCCCGTTCCGCTCGTCCACCCAGCTGTTGAAGATCTGCAGGAAGATCCACTGCGTCCACCGGTAGAACGCGACGTCCGTGGTGGCGATCTCCCGCCGCGCGTCGTGGCCCAGCCCCAGCCGGCGCAGCTGCCGCTGCATGCTGGCCACGTTGGCCTCGGTCGTCACCTGGGGGTGCTGGCCGGTGTCGATCGCGTACTGCTCCGCCGGCAGCCCGAACGCGTCATAGCCGAGGGCGTGCATGACATGCCGGCCGTTCATCCGCTGGTAGCGGGCCAGCACGTCGGTACCGATGTAGCCGAGCGGATGGCCGACGTGCAGCCCGGCACCGCTCGGATAGGGGAACATGTCCAGCACGTAGAACGTCGGCGAGCCCTTCACCCGGTCGAACCCGCCCGACAGCGGCCCCACCGGGTTGGGGGAGTTGAAGGTCCCCTCATCCGCCCAGCGCCGCTGCCACCGCGCCTCGACCTCGCTGGCCAGCCGTGCGTCATACCGGAACGGCGGTGCCGCGTCTGGCTCCCGGCTGATCATCCGCCCTCGCCGCCGCCCGCCGGGCCGGCACCGCCCGCCGCTTTGCCGCTCCTGCCTTTAGCCGAGGTGCCGCCCGCCGCTTTGCCGCTCCTGCCTTTAGCCGAGGTGCCGCCCGCCGCTTTGCCGCTCCCGCCTTTAGCCCCGTCAGCCGCTTCGCTGTCGCCGGTCAGCGCCCCGAGCAGGTCGTTCATCCGGTTGACGAAGGCCGCGGGGTCCTCGATCCGGGCCCCCAGCGTGAGAACCGCCTGGCTGAACAGCACCTGCGCCCAGTCATCCAGATGCGGGTCGTCGAGCCGGTGGTTGAGCCGTTCCACCAGCGGATGCCCCGGGTTGATCTCCAGCACGGGCTGGCTGGGCACGCCCGAGCCGCGCATCCGGCGGACCAGGTTCATCTCGATGTCGGGCTCGTTGGCCATGATGCACGCGGGGGAGGTGGTCAGCCGGCTGCTGACCCGCACGTCGTAGACCTGGTCGCCCAGCAGTTCCTTGAGCCGGTCGGCCAGCGCCGCGAACTCCGTGCCCGCCTTCGCCGCGGCGGCCTTCTCGGCCTCGTCTTCCAGGCTGCCCAGGCCCGCGGCGCCCTGGGCCACCGACTGCAGCCGGTGCCCGTCGAACTCGTGCAGGCCCGTCACCACCCAGCTGTCCACCGGCTCGGTGAGCAGCAGGACCTCGACGCCCTTGGCCCGGAAGGCCTCCAGGTGCGGGCTGCTGGCCGCGGCGGCGCCCGGGGCCAGCAGGTAGTAGATGCTGTCCTGGCCCTCCTTCATCCGGGCCACATAGTCGCTGAGCGAGACGCTGGCCTCACCGGGGCTGGACGCGGTGGAGTCCGCGGTGGAGCTGAAGCGCAGCAGCCGGGCCAGGTCGTCCCGGTTGGTGTAGTCCTCCGGGATCCCCTCCTTGAGCACCGCGCCGAACTGGGACCAGAACGTGGCGTACTTGTCCGGCTCGTTCGCGGCCATGCCGGCCAGCAGCTTCAGCACCCGCTTGACCGCGCTGGAGCGGATGTGGCTCACCGCCCGGCTGCCCTGCAGCAGCTCCCGCGACACGTTCAGCGGCAGGTCGCTGGAGTCGATCACCCCGCGGACGAACCGCAGGTACGCGGGCATCAGCTGGCCGCTGTCGGCCATGATGAAGACCCGCTGGACGTGCAGCTTCACCCCGTGCGCGGACTCAGGGATCCACAGGTCGAACGGGGCGCTGCCCGGGATGAAGAGCAGCAGGGTGTACTCGTAGGTGCCTTCCATCTTGGCGTGCAGCCAGGCCAGCGGGTCGATGATGTCACCGGTGAGGTGCCGGTAGAAATCCCGGTAGTCCTGGTCGCTGATCTCGCTCTTCGGCCGGGTCCACAGCGCGGAGGCCTGGTTGACCGGTTCGTCCGCGCCCTTACCGTCCTGGCCGCCCTCCGCGTCCCCGGAGCCGGCCTGGCCGCCTTCGGCGGGCATGACGATCGGCAGGCTGATGTGGTCGGAGTACTTCTGGATGATCGAGCGCAGCCGGTGGCCGTTCAGCAGCTCGTCCTCGCCGTCCCGCAGGTGCAGCACGATCGTGGTGCCCCGGCCCGGCCGCGTGGCCGGCTCCAGTGTGTAGGAGCCCCGGCCGTCGGACTCCCAGCGGACGGCGTCTTCGGCGGGCAGGCCGGCCCGGCGGGTGATCAGCTCCACCCGGTCGGCCACGATGAAGGCGGAGTAGAAGCCCACCCCGAACTGCCCGATCAGCGACGCGTCCGCGCGCTGGTCCCCGGTCAGCGCGTGCAGGAACTCGCGGGTCCCCGACTTCGCGATCGTGCCGATGTGCTCGATCACCTCGGCCCGGCTCATGCCGATGCCATTGTCGGCCACCGTGATGGTCCGGGCGCCGGAGTCGTAACTGACCCGGATCTGCAGCGGGCCCTCGGCCTCGGGCGACTCGGCCTGGGCGAGCAGCTCCAGCCGCAGCCGGTCGATGGCGTCGGACGCATTGGAGATCAGTTCCCGCAGGAAGATCTCCTTGTTGCTGTACAGCGAGTGAATCATCAGATCGAGGATCTGTACGACCTCGGCCTGGAAGCTGAAGCTCTCCTGATCCGCGGGCGCGCTCATAGCTGGTCCACTCCTCCGACGTAGCGTGGTTTCAGAACCCATAATCTCAGCTTCAGGTGGTGCAACCATGGTGCAATCCCACGATGAAAGCACGGCGCAGGCACTGGTTACGCCGGGCGCACGGCTGCGGGGGCTGCTGGCCTCCGGTGGGCTCATCATGGCTCCTGGGGTGTTCGACGGCCTGTCGGCCCACCTGGCCCGGCGCACCGGGTTCCGGGCCGCGTACCTGACCGGGGCCGGCGTGGCCGCGTCCGGGTTCGGGCTTCCCGACATTGGCCTGGTCACCGGCTCGGAGATGGCCGAGCGGGCGAGCCTGCTCACCGATGTGCTCGGCCCGCTGCCGCTGATCGCCGACGCGGACACCGGGTACGGCGCGCCGCTGAACGTGATACGGACCGTGCGCCGTTATGAGAAGGCGGGAGTGGCAGCGATCCAGCTGGAGGACCAGACGTTCCCGAAGCGGTGCGGGCATCTCTACCCCAGCCACCTGCTGATGGCGGCGGCCGAGGGGATGATCGCGGCGCTCCAGGACCTCGGCGGGACCGCACCGGAGGTGACCGCCACCGGGGTGACCGCGCTGTTCCAGCTGGTCGGCCTGCGCGAATGGTCCGCCATCGGCGACGCCTGGGTCACGAGGACGAGCCGTACTGAATCGGGACATTGATCGCCTGCGTCTTCGACCAGGTCGCTGAGCCGTTGCGGAGCTGCCAGGCGGTCAGCGTGCCGCCGTCGGCGGCGAGCGCGTCGATGGTCCCGGCCGCGGGCAGGGCCAGGGTGACGGCATGCCCGGCGGGCAGCGCGGGCAGCTGCCGCCAGGAGTTTCCGGGGCCGGCCAGGGTGGCTCCCCGGTTGCCGGCCAGCACGACGGCCACCCCGCCGCTGCCGCCGAACGACGCGGACACCGCATAGGAGCCGCCCAGCCGTAGCACGGGGGACAGCGCCCAGTGCTGCCCGCCGTCGCTGGTCCACGCCGCGAGCAGGCTCGCGTCCGGCGGGCCGCCCGCCTCCAGCAGGGCCACGTCCTGGGTGCCGATCCGAGTCAGCCGGACGACCTGGACGGTGCGGCCAGCCAGCGCCGCGGGCAGGGCCGGGCCGGTCTGGTGCCAGGTGCCGCCGGTGTCGCTGAAGATGCCCGCGGTACCGGGCCGCCCGCACGTGCCGGCCAGCAGCGGCGTGCCCGACGGGGTGTAGGCGGCCGCGGTGAGCCCGGTCAGCGCGCAGCTCCGTGCGCCGGGCGCCGCAGCCAGGGAGTGCTCGCTGGTCAGCGTGGTCCAGCTGCCGTTGCCGCCGGAGAAGACGTCGGCCGTGTGGTCCTGGCTCAGCGCGATCAGGTGGCCGTCGGGAGCCGCCGCCAGCGCGTCGGCCTGGTTGGCGAGGCCGGACTCCGGCGGCAACGTGACCCAGCTGTGGCCCCCGTCGGCGGTGGTGGTGATGGGCGAGAAACTCAGGTCCAGGCTGGGCCGCACCCCGGCGGTCAGCGTGGCCGCGGTTGCGCCACCCCCCGCCTTGCCCGCGGCCCCGCCGCCACCGGGTCCACTCTGGCCGGCCAGCAGGATGGCGCCGTTGGTCGCGATGTCCGGCGGCGTTTCCAGCGCCCAGCGGCTGTTGCCCGCAGGCAACCGGAACAGCTGCCAGAACTCGTTCGGCCCGGCGACCGCGCCCATCGGCACGGTGGCCCAGGTCGCGTTGGCGATAGGCGCGGCGGACATGGCCGACAGCGCGGCCGCCGCCGGCGCGCTGGGCGCCGCCTCAGCCGGGCGGGACACACTGCTGCCGCAGGCCGCGAGCCCAGTGCCGGCGGCCAGCACCGCCCCAGCCGCCAGCACCCCGGCCCGGGCGCGCCGTCGCACCGGGGCCGAGGTACTGGCCGCCGAGCGCCACGACCTGGCCCGGCGCTGCCTGGTGATGGGCTGTGCGTTGCTGATCACGAGCTGTGCAGGGTCTGGGTCGCTGCGTCGGCCAGTTCGGTCGCGAAGGACGACTCCGTGGCTGCCGTGCCCGGCCCGGGATCGAAGTCCAGTTCCTCCCGCAGCTCGCCGTGCGCGTCGATGACGAAGGCGATGTCGTTGTGCCCGAGCATCGCCCCCGCGGGCAGGGTTTCCGCGGGCACGCCGTACGCGTGGTAGACCTGCCGCAGCCGGGCCGGGCTACTGGTCAGGTACTTCCAGTCCGCGATGCCGCCCAGGTTTTCCTGCCGGTCAAAGGCCCGAACGTAGTCGATCTGGCTGTACAGCGGGTTCACGTCGATGGCGATCAGCTTCACGTGCGGATCACTGGGCCCCAGCAGTTGCCCAGCCTGCCGGAATTCCTGCGCGATCAGCGGGCAGTCGGACACGCACACCGGGTCCAGGAACGTCAGCAGCACGACCTGGCCGCGCAGGCTGGACAGCGTGACCGGCTTGCCGTCCTGGTCGGTGAGCGTGAAGTCAGGGGCGGGGATGTTGATCGGGGCCGCCGGGCCGTCGATCGACTCGGCCAGGATGGTGCTGGCCGTCGGAGTAGCCTGCGCGGCCGCCATCGGGACGGCGCCCAGCACGATCACGCCGAACGCACCGAGCGAGATCATGGTGCCGAACGTGGCGGCCGTGACCCACCGGTGCAGCGCGGTGGGCCGGACCCGGTCTCGCCAGCCGGTTCCCGCCGTATCCGGTTCCGCGCCGCCCGGTCCCGCCGTATCCGGTCCCGCTGCGGGCCCGCCGCCTGCTCCTGCGGGCGCCGCTGCCGTAGCCGTCCCGGCCGTCCCGGCCACGGCCACGGCCGCTGGCTCCGCCGTCCGGGTCAGCGCCAGCCAGCCGCCGACCGCCAGCAGGGCCATCGGGATCATGCTGTTCGGATCGGTGCCCAGCCCGCCGAGGAACCCGAAGTCCTCCACCAGTACCCAGTCGGCCAGGCAGAGCAGGACGAACGCGGCCAGCGCGGGCCGGATCACCGCACGCCGCCCGGTCAGGAAGGCCACGCCGATCGCGGCCAGCGCGATCACCGCGACCAGGTTGACCGCGAAGCCGTTACCGCGGACGACCGATTCGAATCCGGATACCAGGTCGTACAGGAACCGCGGCTGCGAGGCCTGCGTCATCGACTGGATCATGCCGGTCAGCGTGCCGGGCTGGCCGTTCTGGCTGCCCTGCCAGAAACCCCGCCCCGGCCAGGCCTGCAGCACGGCCATTCCCATCAGGAACAGCCCGAAGCCGGCCAGCACGGCGCGGCCCAGCCGCGGCGTCCGCCAGCTCCGATCCGGCAGGGCCAGCAGCCCGCCCGCGACGACGTAGACCAGCGCCGCCCCGGGGGCGCCGAGCAGCCAGGTCAGCCCGGGAGCGAAGATCCCGCCGAACGCCTCACCGAAGACCCAGACGATCAGCCCCCAGGCCACGCTGGCCAGCCCGGCCAGCCGGCCCGAGATGCCGCGCGGCGCGGCGAGCAGCCACAGCCCGATGCCCACCTGGATCCACACCGCCGCGGCGCCGGCCTGGATCGGGTGGTAGGACCAGGCGGTCCCGGCCCAATTGATCAGGTGCTGGACCCAGGCCGGGGAACCGGCCGCGGCGGGCTCGATGACCCGGGACGGCAGGCCGGCGGCCATACCCGGCTGGACCTGAAGCAGCCCGTCGAGCAGCCACAGCAGGCCGAAACCGATCCGCAGCACCCGGTGCCCGGCCGGTTCGGCCGGGCACCGGGCCGCCCCTTCCGCGCCCGCGGTCCCGGCGTCGTGCCGCTCCCGGACGCTGACCCAGACCACGGAGAGCACGGCGAAGATTGCCAGCGCGATGATTGCCTGGTGCAGCAAGGCCGATCGGAACGCGGCCACCACCGTCGGATCATCGACGTTCAGGCCGCTGTTCATCCCGGGCATGCCCTCTGTCAACCTCCACGACTCACGCAGCCGATCCGCCCCGGCACCCCCGCTACGGGCTTCTGGTGGGGCCAGCCTACAACTACGAGCAGTAGTAAGCTGATTCGCCATCACCAGTGACATAACGGACCTGCGGCCAGCTGCGTTCATCCTAGGGAGGCGACACCGTATGCGCCGAGCCAGGCGAGTACCGGGGTCAGGGTGTCCGGGGTCAGGGTGTCCCGGGGGCGGCGTGACACTGACGCACCTGATCATCCTGCCAGGCGTTAAGCTCGCAGATTGCAGGAACTCTGGCAGTCGACGGGCCGGGCATGACCCAGCGGGCCCGGGGAGGCAGGCGCGGATCGTGCTCTCGCCACTGCGTACCCGGTCGGCCGGCCCGCCCGCCGCGGCCCCGCCCGCCACGCGGGAGCTCGAGCTCGCCATTGAGGGTATGAGCTGCGCGGCGTGCGCCGTCCGGATTGAGAAGAAGCTCAAGAAGCTGGACCACGTCACGGCCGCGGTGAACTACGCCACCGCGACCGCCCGGGTCACCGCGCCGCCCTCGCTGCCGGTGGAGGCGCTCACCACCGCGATCGGGAACGCCGGCTACACCGCATGGCCCACTGGTTCCACCGCGGCGACCGCCGGGGCGGACGCCGCTGGCGCGGAGACTGAGGACGGGGCCACGGCGGCCGCCCGGCACGCCGCCTACCTGCGCCGCCGGCTGATCGTCGCCCTCATCTTCTTCGTCCCCCTGACCGACCTGTCGCTCACTTTGTCACTGGTCCCGTCGGTGCGGTTCCCCGGCTGGCAGTGGACGCTGGTGGCCTGCGCGGCACCGGTGGCGCTGTGGGCCGCGTGGCCGTTCCACCGGGCCGCGCTGAAGAACGCCCGGCACGGTACCTCCTCCATGGACACCCTCGTCTCGCTGGGCATTATCGCGGCCTGCGGATGGTCGGTCTACGCCATGTTCTTCCTCGACCGCGGCCCGGCGGGCGAGAGCGTGCTGCACCAGCTCATCCATGGCTCCGGCGGCGGCATCTACCTGGAGGTGGCCGCCTCGGTCACCACCTTCCTGCTGGCCGGGCGGCTGTACGAGGCCCGGGCGCGGCGCACCGCCGGGGCGGCCATGCGCGAGCTGGCCGCCGCGGGGGCCAAGGAAGTTTGCGTGCTGAAGCCGGACGGCACCGAGCACCAGATCCCGGCGGGCCGGCTGCGGCCGGGGGACATGTTCGTGGTGCGGCCGGGGGAGACCATCGCCGCCGACGGCGAGGTGCTGTTCGGGCAGACCGCGGTGGACCGCAGCATGATGACCGGGGAATCAGTGCCCGGCGAGGCGGCCGAGGGAGACAGCGTGGTCGGCGGCACCATTGCGCTGACCGGGCGGCTGGTCGTCCGGGCGGTCAAGGTCGGCCCCGACACCCAGCTCGCTCACCTGATCCGGCTGGTCGAGCAGGCCCAGGCGGACAAGGCATCCATCCAGCGGCTGGCCGACCGGATCAGTGGGGTGTTCGTCCCCGCCGTGCTGATCTGCGCCGCGCTGACCCTGGCCGGCTGGCTGCTGGCCGGCGGCCCCGCATGGCACGCGTTCGCGGCCGCGCTGGCCGTGCTGATCATCGCGTGCCCCTGCGCGCTGGGCCTCGCCACCCCGGCCGCCCTGGTGGCCGCCTGCGGGCGCGGCGCCCAGCTCGGCATCTTCATCAAGGGGTACCAGGCGCTGGAGTCGTCCCGCGCGGTGGACACGGTTGTGCTGGACAAGACCGGCACGGTCACCACCGGCCGGATGTCGCTGGCCGGCGTCCAGACCGTGGCCGGGACCAGCCGCGCTGAGTTGCTCCGGCACGCCGGCGCGGTGGAACAGGCGTCCGAGCATGCGGTCGCCGCCGCGATCACCGCGGCTGCCGGGGCCGAGACCGGGGCCGAGACCGGGGCCGAGACCGGGGCCGAGACCGGGGCCGAGACCGGGGCCGGGGCCGGGGCCGGGGCCGGGGCCGGGGCTGGGCCGCTGCCCGCCGCGCTGAGTT
>Ga0209839_10001952_pt1 | contig 10317 bp, 10 predicted proteins | sample OrgsoiDNA2013050_FD_185800 | JGI IMG/M metagenome (GOLD analysis project Ga0209839, IMG submission 185800) | Permafrost soil microbial communities from the Arctic, to analyse light accelerated degradation of dissolved organic matter (DOM) -... | ecosystem: Environmental > Terrestrial > Soil >... | reverse complement strand
TGCGGGCAGTTTCCTACCAACCTTGCCGGGAAAACGGTGGTGATCAAGCCAAACCTGCTGGCTCCCAAAGCCTACGTGGGAGTGCCGTTAGCGCGCGACGACGGTTCCCTATTCGGCACGCTTTGCGGTATCGATCCGGCCCCCCAGCCGCAAGCGATTATCCAGGCGTCAACGATACGCCGCTCTCAATATCTACGCGCAGTTCGGCTGGGACAACTCGCCAAAAGAAGAGATCGCAGCCGCGCAACGACAACGGTTTGGCGCTAAGGCTGGCGCAAAATTACCCTTCATATCTGTCTTCCAAGTACTTAGTCTTCGCAAACCAAATCAAAGCGGCGCAAGCAGCAGGATTGGCCGAAACTAAGAAAGCGGCACCGGCCCGAAAGAAAGTCGCTGTCAAATAATGGCGGTGAAAGCACCCGGCAACCAAAGCGGCAAGACAGCGCAGGTAAATAAGACAGCCGCGAAAGACGTGTGAATTGGCTGCCGGTAGCCGGCTCGTGGATGCGAATCGTAAGCGGTCCGGCTGTATCGAGCGGCGGGTTGTACGCTAGCACTGCGCTGACAAGCAGCGCCAGCCCACCAATCTGCCTAAGCATAGCTCGAACTTAATACCCGCTTACTGATTCCCTATGCGGAGCACGGCAAAATAGGTGTAGCCTATTTTTGTGGGCCAAAACGATTCCGCCGAAATGCTTTCGATTGAGGGCCGAGAGATCCGCATCACGCACCCGGACAAGCTATATTTTTCGAAACAGGCGAAGCTCTCTAAACTCGATCTCGTACGTTATTACCAGTCCGTAGCGCAGGGGGCTCTGGGCGGCATCCGCGATCGTCCGGTGGTTCTCAAGCGCTTCGTAAATGGCGCAGAAGGAGAGGCGTTTTACCAGAAACGTGCGCCTGCAGACCGGCCCGACTGGCTGCGTACGGTCACTTTGTCTTTTCCTTCCGGACGAACCGCCGAAGAACTGCTGGTGGGTGATGCGGCCGGACTTGCCTGGATCGTGAACCTGGGCTGCATCGAACTGCATCCGCACCCCGTACGCGCAGGCAATTTGGACCATCCGGATGAGTTGCGCGTCGATCTGGACCCCGGCCCAGGCGTAGGTTGGGCGGACGTGCGCGCGGTCGCGCTGGAAGTGCAAGCTTTCCTCGATGAGATGGAACTGCGCGGATGGCCCAAGACCAGCGGTTCACGAGGGATGCACATCAACGTGCGGATCGAGGCCCGGTGGAATTTTGCGGAAGTCCGCCGCGCGGCGATTGCGCTATCACGTGCCGTCGAGCGGCGGGTGCCTGCTTTGGCCAGCTCTAAGTGGTGGAAAGAGGAGCGCCACGGCGTGTTCCTCGACTACAATCAGAACGCCAAGGATCGAACGACTTGCTCCGCCTACTCCGTGCGGCCGCTTCCCGACGCGCGGGTGTCCACGCCGCTTCACTGGAACGAAGTGCTGGACTGTGAGCCGTCCGATTTCACCGTGTTCACGGTTCCGAAGCGATTCGCAGAACTGGGCGATCCGCACGCTGGTATGGACCAGGCGCGTGGTTCGCTCGACAAATTATTGGAGATCGCTGCCGAAGACGAGGCCGCAGGTCTGGGCGATGCGCCGTGGCCTCCGCACTTTCGCAAGATGGAGGGGGAGGGGCCGCGGGTGGCCCCTTCGCACGCTAAATCCACTGCAAAGAAACCGCAGCCGCGCGCCGAGATGCCGCTGATCGTCGTCGCCAATTCGCCGGACAAGGCCTCTGCTCTGGCCGGCTTGGAGAGGTGGAAGACCAAAAACGCCGAGGCCGCAGCGTTGCTGGCTGTAGATGATGTGCTGGTTGATTCCATGTGGGGGCGTTCGTCTACATGGACCCGGATCCGCGTGAATCTGCGCCATGTGCCTGAAGCGCTACGTCCGGCGCAGGAAACACCCGACCCCGATGACGATCCCACGCGCGAATCGCGCACCCGATATGCCGCCATGCGAGCTGCACAGCGCAGCGCAGCGGAGGAGGTATGAGACAATCTCAGCGGCCGCCGGCAAAGATCGCAATCAACTCTTGCGGTGGAACCACTTCAAGCTGGGCGTAAGTACAATCGGCGGGTCTTCTGTCGCTGCGCCACCTGCGAAAGCAGGACATGTGCCGGAAACGCGCACCCTGCATGTGTTCGTATTCGACTTCCACGACCAGTTCGGGGCGCAACGGCTCCCACGACAGATCCTTACCGTGACTCCACCGACTCTGGCCCCCCGGCATCCGGTGTCCGGCCCCTTCCGCAGATGCTTGTGCGGCCCAAGCCCTCCAGGGGTGACTGACGAGCGCGTCCGTGCGATAGGGCGCGAGAAATTCCACCAGTTCGCGGCGCTTTTCCAAGGTGAAACTGGCACAAACGCCTACGTGCTGGAGCACGCCGGAATCGTCGAAGAGTCCAAGCAACAACGATCCGACGGCGACATTCTCGCTATTTTTGTGCCAGCGAAAACCGGCCACTACGCAGTCGCAGTCGCGCTGGTGTTTGATCTTCAACATCACGCGCTTGTCCGGTTGGTAAGTGGCCGACATTAATTTCGCCATCACTCCGTCCAACCCGGCGCCTTCGAACCGGCGAAACCAATCCGAAGCGATAACCGAATCTGAGGTTGCGGGCGTCAGGTGAATTGGCGGCGCGGAAGCAGCCAGGAGTGTTACCATCTCCTGCCGCCGTTCGCCAAATGGCTGGCCACTTAGATCCTGGTCGCCGGTGCAAAGCAGGTCGAAAAACACAATCGAAGCCGGGATTTCAGTGGACAACATCTTCACGCGGGATGCTGCCGGATGAATGCGAAGTTGTAGCGCGTCAAAGTCCAACCCGTTTTCCCTGGCGATGGCCCACAGGCGGCGTGTACCTATACGACTTTCCAACCATGACACCACCCAGGTGTTCCTGCGGCTCAGTCTCGGGTTGCGTGTTGCCAAGCGGATCCGACGTTAACGGACAGTTCTCGCGCAGAGGGCAGTGCTCCGCCGCGTGACAGCCAAACGTGTCTATGCAATCGCCAGCACGCTGGAAGGCAGAACATCGTTGTATTCCACGAGCGGCGGTTCCAATACCCGTTTCACAAGACGACGGCGTTGTTGGCTGATACCGGCGTGCAAAACCACGCGCTTCCTTTGCGCTATCCCCGTCTCCTTGAGATCCAGTTCCCTTTTGCCGAACATGCCGCCTACAGACCGAATTGTTAGCGAATCGTCCGAAAGCTCAGTTTCTTTGGGCGTTTGCCGGGCCGGGTTAGCCCCTCACTGTTTTCGAACCTTGCACCCCCAACGCGCGAACGCGCGATCCATGTGCGGCGGGCCCAGCGTAGCGTTCTGGGCTTTCGGTAGCCCGAATCGCGGGGACGTATCTTTCCATGGTGGCGATGCGGCGCCGCAATGCAAGGAGCCCCGTTCGCCGCCGATGGCGCCTATCAAGGAACGGAGTTTTATCGGCGTGGCCGCAATCACTTCCACGGGATCGAGATCGCCCAACTGGGAGGCGTAAGGATTCAGCATATCGACTCAAAATATCATGCGCGGCGATGGTAGCGTGCGGCCAACGCGCGACTACGGCGTCAATTCGCGAAGACGTCGCCACTGCCATCGCCTCCCCCCGCAGTGGTCCTACGCCACCTCCTCGTCCTTTGGGAATTATGATGCAATTGTTGAAATGCCCGTGGGCATCGAACTAAAGAAACGAAATCCGACAGTTTGGAGAATCGACAGATGAAATCGAATGTGGAGAAAAGACCTTCGGAGACAAGCTGGTTGCGCCTCGGGTTAGCGGGTGTCCTGGCGCTGTGCGCGATAGGCAGCGCTCTTGCGCAAAACAGAGCCATCGACTTCCAGAAGGGCATGCCGTTCAGCGAGGGGTATGTGGCGGGCAATACCCTCTACGTGGCAGGCCAGCAGGGTCCCGACGCACAAGGCAAGGTCACTGGAACCGACATCACACTGCAAACCACAAACACCATTGCCGCCATCGAAAAGATCGTCAAGAAGGCCGGTTTTCAAATGACGGACATCGTGTCCGTTACAGTGTACATCACAGATCTAAACGACGTGCCCAAGATGAACGAGGTCTACAAGAAGCTCATGCCGGATCCAAAACCGGCGCGAGCCACTGTGCAGGTCGCTGGCTTGATCGGCGGCGCGAAAGTTGAGATTTCGGCCATCGCGGTGAAGCAGTAGCGGCCGCGTGTCGGTTGTCACCAGTTGAGGCTGGTCACACAAGTTAGGTAATCTGCTGTGAGAGATCTACTGGTGCAGGGTCTTTGCCAAATACTCCGCAATGGCGGTCGCCTCAGCATCCGACGCTTGGGCGCCGCGAGACACCATGGCCCGCACTATCTCATGCCACTGTTTGGCATCCATCCGCTGCGTTGTGACTACCTCCAGCGAATGACAGCCTGTCCCGCAGGTTTTCTCTACTAGCCCTTTCGTACCACCCGGCGTTAACAAGGCCGGCCGAAATGCGCCGACAATTGGCTGCCCCCGCCTGGCCGCGACGGCGGCTGCCACAGCTTTCGAGACGGAATCCGGCAGCGGCTTCTGGCGAATATCTGGCAGCGCGAAAGCCACCAACGTGTTGCTCAACCCGCCACCCAAGAACGCACCGCCCCCCGCTGCCATCAGCACAACGTACTGCCGCTCGTCCCTCCCCATGTAGGTTATCGGGCTGGTGTGCCCACTTGCTTCCAGCGTCGTTTCCCAAAGTAGCTTCCCCGTCCGTGAATCGAACGCCCTGAACCGGGAATCGTTCGTGGCTCCGATAAACACAAGCCCGCCCGCTGTGGCAATACTGCCGCCCAGGTTGAGCGTTCCTGTATCGCGTACCCCGATTGCCTCCAGCGCCTCAATCCTGCCCAACACGGAGCGCCATGCAATGTTGCCCGAAGCCAAATCGACCGCGACCAGTTCTCCAAACGGCGGATTCTGGCACGGTATCCGGGTCTCTCGATCCCAGAACCGCGCATACGGCCCGTAGGGCGAAGTCCGCATGTACTCTGAACCCCGCTTCTCCAGGTGCCCCCACTGTCCAACATTCATCACGTTCACAAACAACAAACCCAGCGAAGGATCAATGGACACGCCGCCCCAATTCCCGCCGCCAAGAGTGCTCGGGAAAAACAGCGCGTTGCCTTCAAGTGGCAGCGGCGTATACGGCTCGCCGATCTTCATCCGATTCGCTTCAAACAACTCCCTGCAAAACCGCGCATGTTCCGGCGACCGGTCGTACATGTCCTCCAGGCCGAACGTGTTCTTCGCCAACGGGGGAGGCTTCATGGGAAACGGCTGCGTCTTCGAAGTCGCTTCACCCGTCACCGCCGTTTGGGGCACCGGCCGTTCTTCCATCCCGTAAACCGGCTCCCCCGTCACGCGGTCGAATACGAACAACAAGCCCATCTTGGTAATCTCGGCGACCGCCGGAATGACGCGCGTGCCACGGCGAATATCAAACAACGCTGGCGGAGCGGCCAAGTCATAATCCCAAAGGTCGTGGTGCACCAACTGTTGGTGCCACCTCCTTGTGCCCGTCCGGGCATCAAGTGCCACCAGAGAGTCCCCGTACAGACCGTCTCCAACCCGGTCCGCGCCGTAGAAGTCGGAGGTCGGCGAGCCAAGAGGCGCGTAAACAATCCCGCGCTTCTCGTCGATTGTGAAGAACCCCCACACGTTGGTCCCCGACCGATTCTTCCAAGCATCGGAAGGCCACGTCTGCGACCCCGGCTCCCCCGGCCGCGCCACCGTGTGAAAGGTCCATAGCAGCCTGCCGTTCTTTGCGTCCCAGCCGCGAATATCGCCGTAAGCACCGGCGCTGGGCGATCCCTCGCCATTACTGCACCCGGTAATCACAACGTCGCCGAATATCGCCGGCGGCGACTGCAACGCATACGTCCCTTCCTTCAGATCCCCCAGCACACCTTTCCTGAGATCCACTCGGCCTTCATTGCCAAATCCGGGCGCCGGCTTTCCTGTGGTCACATCCACCGCCAGCAGGAAGCGGCCATTACCGGTGAACACACGCGGATGCACGGGCCCCGCTCCCGGCCAATACGCCAGGCCGCGGAGAGCCACCGGCGCCGCATCGTATTTCCAAAGCAACTGGCCCGTCTCCGGCACGAGCGCATACACGCCGTCCGGACCCGCCACATACATCACTCCGTCCGCGACGATCGGCGCGGCCTCCGATCCCGGCTCTCCCATGCGAAACGTCCAGCCAAGCTTGAGGTGATCGATGTTGCTGGTATTAATCTGGCGCAGGGTAGAGTACCGCATCGCTCCCGGATCATTTCCGTACGAAGGCCAATCCGTCTGGGCGAGAACAGTCGCGGACAGCAGCAGCAGGGCCGCATATCGATGCACTCCACTACTCTATCCCGGATTTGGGCTTTTGCGAGCGATGTGTTGCCAACCTACGGTCGAAGCAAAGCACGGACTCGGCCCATTATGGCGCGACCGGCAAGAGATAATAGGCAGACGATGCTGCTCACTCTCAAAGCTGTCAATGCCGAACTCGCCAAACGCGGCATCAAAGCCCAATTGGAGAATGGGGGCGGGTACTTCTACTTCCGCGATGGCGACGCTGAGGACTGGTTGGACCGGACTGCACAGGTTCCGAAGGTCAGCAGCCTGACACTGGAGCAATGGATCGAAGAGTTTGGCAAGCTGAAAAAACGGAACGCGGAGATTTTCGGTGCGACCAAGGGCAAAGAAGTGCGTTCCAAGAAACGATCCATCAATCTGTAAGCGGTACTTGTGACCAGGATGCGCCTGATTTCATTTCTATTGCTGGCCGCAGCTTGCGCGATGGCGCAGAACGCCGTGACGATCCGCGTCAAAGCGTCAGAGACGATTGGGCCCTTCAAACCAATCTACGCTTACTTCGGTTACGACGAGCCGAACTACACCTACACCAAGAACGGCCGCAAACTCGTGGGCGAATTGGCGGCGATGAGCGCGACGCCGGTATACATCCGCACCCACTTCATGCTCGCCACGGGAGACGGAACGCCGGGGTTGAAGTGGGGTTCCACGAATGCGTACACGGAGGACGCGGCGGGACGGCCGGTGTACGACTGGACGATCACGGATCGCATTTTCGACACGTACTTGCAGGCCGGCGCTAGGCCGTTCGTCGAGATCGGCTTTATGCCGCAGGCGCTCTCGTCGAAGCCGGAGCCGTATCACCCGACCTGGATTCCCGGCGCAGAGAACAGGGATTACTCCATCGGATGGTCATTTCCTCCCAAGGATTACGGCAGATGGGGCGAGTTGGTCTACCAATGGGTGAAACACAGCGTGGAGAAGTACGGCAAGGGCCAAGTGGAATCATGGTATTGGGAAGTCTGGAACGAACCCGATATCTCGTATTGGCACGGAACTGCAGAAGAATACGACAAGCTGTACGACTACGCTGCTACGGCCGTGAAGCGCGCGCTTCCATCGGCGAGAGTCGGCGGACCGGCCACCACCGGTCCCGCTAGCGCGAAGGCTGCGGCGTTCTTGCGCCAGTTCCTGGAGCACTGCGATCACGGCGGCAACTCCGCAACCGGCGGCACGGGCGCGCCGCTCGACTTCATCACTTATCACGCCAAAGGCCGGCCTACCGCGGTGGATGGTCACGTTCGGATGGCTATCGCCAAGAATGCCGAAGACGTGGACCAGGGATACTCAATCGTACGCGCCTTTCCGAAGTTCGAGCGGCTGCCGATCATCCTGAGCGAGTCTGACCCGGAAGGCTGCGCGGCGTGCTCGGCGCGCGTGTATCCCCAAAACGCTTACCGCAATGGTGCGCTGTACGCCTGTTATACCGCCGCGATGATGAAGAACATTTTCGAGTTGGCGGACCGGCGCCAGACGAACATCGAAGGCATGCTGACCTGGGCCTTCGAGTTCGAGGATCAGCCGTACTTCGATGGCTTCCGGACGCTGGCGACGAATGGCATCGACAAGCCGGTTCTGAACTTGTTTCGCATGGCCGCCTTGATGCGAGGCGACCGCGTGAAGACGGAAAGCAGTGGCCGCACGCCGCTCGACACGATACTCGCTGAGGGCGTCCGCGGCAATCCAGACGTAGATGCGCTTGCCGTTCGTTCGGACCGGGGGATCTCCGTCCTTACGTGGAATTATCATGACGACGATGTTCCAGCGGAAGAGGCTAACGTCCGGCTGGAGATAACGGGCGTCCCCAGCACGGCCACGCGAGTGCTGGTCCGCCATTATCGAATCGACGAAAGCCACAGCAATGCCTGGACCGCGTGGAAGGATATGGGATCTCCGCAGCACCCGACGCCCGAGCAGTATGTCAGGCTGGAAGCGGCTGGGCAGTCGCAGCTCGCGGACTCTCCGCGATGGGTGGATGTGAGAGGCGGTGCGACGAAGTTGGAGTTTTCGCTTCCGCGCCAGGGTGTCTCTTTGATAGAGCTGAGCTGGTAGATGAAGACTCCGTACGGTTGACAGGGCCGGGTGGCCGCCGCGTGGCTCTCGTTGAGGAACACCGGCGGCGATTGCCTGAAAAGCAGCCGGCTATGGGCGCCCTCTACGGAATCCGCTGGCTCGTATGCCGTCGCCGGCGAGAGTGGTGTCGGTTCGGCCTATCTGACCCTACACGTTCTTCGCTGAGTAATCAGCGTTTACGCCGCAGCTTTCTGTGCCTTGCCGTAAGCCGCCCAGCGCTTCTTCGGAGCTTCCCTGATCGCCTTCAACCCGGGCCGTCGACATCTTCCGCTTCTTGGACTTTGCCGGTGCGGCTGGCTTCCCCTGCTTCTTTTGTGCTCCCACCTAGGCTCTCTACGTCTCGGTGCCCGCGCGCGGTCCGTCCAGTTGATGTCTTGCGCGAGCGTTACGAACGCCTTCAGCGCCGCCATGGCAAGGCCTCCGTCGAGGAACTGCTCGCCATCGCCGACCGCGCCGCCGCCCACGTCAAGCGCCCCTACGTCGATCATGCCGAGTTGCTCTATGACGAACACGGTCTGCCCAAATGATCCTGGACACCTCCGCGCTTGTCGCCATTCTGTTTCGGGAACCCGAAGCGACCCTGTTTGCGGGTCTCATCCATGACGCCGACCGCTGCCTGATCAGCGCCGGCAGCTACCTGGAGTTCTCCATCGTGATGGAGCGCCAGACTGAGCCTGACGCCGAGCGCCAGCGCGACATGTTTTTCCGCCGGGCCGGCATCATCATCGAGCCTTTCACCGTCGAACAGGCCCACATCGCGCGCCAGATCTTCCACGACTTCGGCAAGGGCCGCCATCCGGCCGGGTTGAATTTCGGAGACTGCTTTTCCTATGCGCTCGCCAAGTTCACCGGAGAGCCTCTTCTCTTCAAGGGGGAGGATTTCAAGAAAACCGATCTGGTATCGGCCGTATGACGCACGACCGTTCCAAACGAGCCAACCGCTGCCGCGGATTGTATCTCCTCAAAGAGATCATCGGTGAAATTCACGCCGCCAATGCCCCACATTCCCCAAGGCGAGATCGAGAAGATCGTCGACGATGCGGTCCGTGAAGTCCGTGAGGAACGCCCTGCGGACACCGGTCCATAGCACTTGGCCACCGCTCTTGTCATTGTCCGGACATAGGCCCAGCCAATTGCCGCTTAAGTTTGTCTTCGAAGCGCTTCTGTCGTTGTGCGTCCCTGGCTGCCCAGATGCTTTCGTCGTACTCGACTTGCTTCGTGACGACCGTGTAGAAAATGATGGCCAGCTTGTGTGCCGTTGCCGTAATCCCGGCGGCTGGGCCGAGTTTGGCTTTCATGCGTCGTAGGAAGTCTCCAAGAACGCTGCGATTGTGATGCAGAGAACTGGCCCCCATTCGGAACATTTGTGCCTCGCCCAAGGCGAACTTTTGTCCCGAGGCTTCGACTCGGCCAGTTGCCCGACCGAGCCGCTCGGTAGCTACCATGTCTCACCGACAACTGCATAGGTGGATCCTCCCTCCACTGATGATCTGCGCCGTTGGGGCGCACTGTTAACCGGTTAACGGCCCAACGAAGATTTGCCGGTCGCCAGCGCCGGTGCCAGCTTCCAAGCCTGCATGAGCAACGGAAAATTCCACGGGATGATCTGTCCCACCACTCCGACCGGCTCGTGGCGCGTATAGCAGAAGTAGTCGCCGACGATCGGTATGGTCTTCCCTTGCACCTTATCAGCCCAGCCTGCATAGTATCGGTAGCAGGCAACGGTAAGCGGCAAATCGGCAGCCTTGGCCACTTGGTAAGGCTTGCCGTTATCGAGTGACTCCAGCAAGGCCAGTTCGTCGGCGTGTTGCTCGATTAGATCGGCCAGCCGGCCAAGCATCCGGCCCCGCTCGG
>Ga0209839_10001951_pt1 | contig 10319 bp, 4 predicted proteins | sample OrgsoiDNA2013050_FD_185800 | JGI IMG/M metagenome (GOLD analysis project Ga0209839, IMG submission 185800) | Permafrost soil microbial communities from the Arctic, to analyse light accelerated degradation of dissolved organic matter (DOM) -... | ecosystem: Environmental > Terrestrial > Soil >... | reverse complement strand
AGAGCGAGCGGGGACATGGTGCGGGGCGCACGCCCCTTTCCCACCCGTGGGAGAATGGCTCACGTGGCCGAGCACTACCAGCGTCCGGGCTGGTTCACGACGAACGTCTTCAATCGGGTCGTTGCCGTACTCACGCGACTGGGCGTGAGCGTATACGGGTCGCGCGTGCTTGAGGTCCGGGGGCGCAAGTCCGGGGAGTGGCGACAGACCCCAGTGAATCTCCTGCGCTACGAGGGCGCCGAGTATCTGGTCACGCCTCGTGGTCACACGCAATGGGTCAAGAACCTTCGCGCCAGCGGTCAAGCAAGGCTGCGTGTCGGTAGGCGCACTCAGTCATTCCACGCGGTCGAGCTCGCCGACGACGAAAAGCCACCGCTTCTCCGAGCCTACCTGAAGAAGTGGAAGTTCGAGGTCGGCGTCTTTTTCGCCGGTGTCGGACCCGACTCTTCAGACGAGGTATTGCGCGATATCGCACCCGATCATCCAGTCTTCCGCGTGACCGGCACCTGATCGATCGCCCGCCTGAGTGACGGTCTGCCAAGCGACGGTCACCAGGCACGCACGGAGCACCAGCGGCCTGGCGGCCCCAGGTCGAGGCCGCTCCTCCCGGCGGGGCGGCAGCGCGGCGTCGCGTGTCGTGATGCTCGCTTTGTGCGGCGCTCGGTCAAGGTGCGGTTGGTTGAGGCGCCGCGCGGCACCCGCTGCCCTGGTGCCCGTTCAGCCGATGACTCGGAAGGTGACTGTTTGGGGGGTGCCGCCGGCCGGGGTCGCGGTCAGCTGATAGGTCCCGGCAGCGAGCTTGGCGGTGAGGCTGAGGCTGTTTGACCCGGCGACCCCGGAGCGGGGGATCGTCTTGTGCACGCTGACCAGGAGCGTGCACTTTGCATGATGCTTGTTGTTGTTGCGCGTCGCCTTCACGCACTTGCCGCTGACCTTCCGCCCGGTCGTCTGGAGCGAGAGCCTGAAGCTCACCTTCACCGGCGTGTTCAGCGTGTAGGTCGTCTTCAGCTTGATCGATAGCTGACACGCCTTATCGCGCTTGTTCTGCTGCGAGAGCTTCACGCACCTGCCGTGCACATTGCGTCCCGCTGCCGAGAACCTCCGCGGCGAGACGCTCAGCTTCGAGACCGCCGGCTTGGGAGCCACCGGCGGGGGCACGACCACGGTCGGCGCGGGCGCGACTACTACCGTCTGGGTTGTGGTCGCTGCCGCGGTCCCGTTGCACGACACGGTGTGGCCGGTGAAGATCACCGTGGTCGAGCAGCCCTCGTTGTCGGTAACGGTCAGCGTCGCGGTGTAGCTGCCGCTCGTCGCGTAGGCGTGGGTGATCGTCGGTGCGCTGCTCGTCGCGGTGCTGCCGTCGCCGAAGCTCCAGCTGTAGCTGGCGAGCGACCCGTCGGGATCCGTGGAGCCGGAAGCGCTGAACGACACGCTCGTGCCGGACGTCGTTGCGGTGAACGCCGCCGACGGGCCCTGATCGGGCACGATCGCCGGCAGTCCGGGAGCTGCCACCGTCGGGATGGGCGTGCCCGCCGTGTTCGTCGCCGTGCTGATCGGCGTCACCGTATCCGCGCTGTTGTTCGTGATGTACACGGTCTTGCCGTCAGGCGTGATCGCGACCCCGACCGGCCCGGTGCCGACCGCGATCGACGTGCCCGCCGTGTTGCTCGCCAGGTTGATCGGGGTCACCGAGTTCGTCCCGTAATCGGCGACGTACGCGGTGGCGCCGTCGGGGGTGATCGCGATCGCTTGCGGCCTACTGCCGGTCGGCAAGACTATCGGCAGGCCCACCGTGTTGCTCGCCAGATCGATCGGCGTCACCCAGGCCGCGGTGTCGTTGGCGACGTACGCGGTCTTGCCGTTCGGCGTGATCGCGATGTATTTCGGCGTGCCGCCGACCGAGAGCGGCGGGCCCGCCGTGTTCGTCGCCGTGTTGATCGCCGTCACCGAGTTCGTCCCGTAATCGGCGACGTACGCGGTCTTGCCGTCGGGAGTGATCGCGACCGACCACGGCGCGCTGTTGGCCGGCAACGCGATCGGCGTGCCCGCCGTGTTGTTCGCGAGGTTGATCGGCACGACCGTGTCCCCGTTGGTGTTGGCCACGTACGCGGTGTCGCCGTTCGGCGTGATCGCGATGTCCCCGGGGGTGTTGCCGCCCGGGATCGCGATCGGCGTGCCGAGCGCCCCGGTCGCCACCGACACCGGCGTGACCGCCGCCGGGGTCGACTCGAGGATGTAGGCGGTCGCGCCGTTCGGCGAGAACGCCGCGGCCCACGGCGAGCTGCCGCCCGGGAAGGTCAACGCCGTACCCGGTGTGTTCGTCGCCGTGTCGATCGTCGCGACCGTGCTGCCCCCGGTCGGCACGTACAACGTCCTCGCCTGCGCGACCACCGGTACGCCCACCACGACCAAACCACACGCAAACGCGATCAGCAGGCGAATCCTCGACATCACAAGCCCCCAAGTCAGTAGCCCGACCACCAACGGCGGCCCAAGCACCGGCATTCATACCAGACCTTGACCGGCGTCGCAGTCGCCGTCATGGTCAAGGTGTCCGTCCGCCCCGGTCCGCGCCATTGCTTTGATCCGCGCGTCACCTCATGTCGGGCTATCGCCTTGGCGACCAGAGCCCCCGATTGCCGAGCGAGATCTCAGCGAGGGAACGCCCGAACTGACTCTTGCATAGGCAGCTTGGCGATTCTGCACGTCGGCACGCAGCCCCGCAATCCAGACCCTGGGGCCATCGCGATACAGGCCCGGACACCGCCACCGAGGGCCAAGAGAAAGGCCGACATGATCAAGCAGACCCTGCAACGCAAGGCCGGCGCTGCTAACGGGTCTAAAGCTGTCAAGAAATGTCCAAAGCTGAGAAAAGTTATATAGTGGCCCGAAATCGCGTCGGACGTAGGGTGATTGGTCGCGAGGGGGCGGCGTCACGCGACGACGGCGACTGACCTGGAGAGGGATCGATGTCGTCATCTAGCCCGTTGGTGCATCGCGTTGACGCCCGCGGCCGCCCGTGGCTGTGCAGGCGGGGGATTCTGTCGCGAGTTGGCCTGGTCGTCCTGAGCTCGGCGTGCGCCACGCTGGCGTTCGCCGGTTCGGCCTGGGCGCAGACGGTTACCACGGGCCCACCGGTCGCGGTCACCACGACGGGCGCCGAGGTTTCGATCACGTTCAATCCGGGGGGAACCGCCGTCGGCTACCAGGTCCTCGTCGGCCCGACCGGCGGTCCGCTCACCTCGCAGGAGGGGTTCCTTACGGGCCCGTTCTCAGGCACCGCCGACGTCAACGAAACGGTCGGGTTGACGAATCTGATGCCGAACACGTCTTACACCTATCAGGCTGAGGTCGTCGAGTTCGATAACGATGCGACCACTGACGGCGCGACGGGGACGTTTACGACGACGTCCGTGCCGACCGGCCCGGGCACGCCCATAGTCCCGCCCCAGAACCCGCCCACGGACGGCATCTTCGGCTTCGGCTGCTCGACCGATACCGAGTGCGTGGCCGACCTGAACGGGGACACGGCGTTGCAGGAAGGCCTACCGCCGGTGGCCTTGCCGAGCAACTGGTCGATGCTGACGCCGGGTGAGCAGCTCTTCGTGGCCACCAATTTGGAGCGCGTCGTGCGGGGAGAGACGCCGATCGCCAACTTCGTTAACAGCTACGACGCCGCTGTCCAGGCCGGGGTGCAGAGCGACTCCGATCCGTCGCTGGCCAACCTCCCCGGGCCAGGCGGGTCAAACTGGGCGGAGGGGAACCCGACCCCGCTGGGGGCTGAGTACAGCTGGTTGGACCTGGACGGGCCGGGCGGCGGCAACATCGACTGCACAGCGCCGACCGACGCGGGCTGCTTCGGCCATCGCGACAACATTCTGGCCAATGCGAGCGGGCCGGTCGGCAATCCCACCGAGATGGATGCCGCTGCGGGGACTGACAACAACGGTAACAATTCGTATACCGAGATCTTCGTCAACAACCCCAATCCGACAGCGGCGAGCGCGATCGTGCTCAGCTGGGCCACCGAGCAACAGTTCCTGGCGCCGCCACCACTCGGAGGGCTCGCTCCCCATGGCCCGATCCCCAAGGACAGCCACCTTGTTTTCAGTAAGTCCACGTTTGCCGCCGTCGCCGGCCACCTCGTTCCGGCTGTGGTCCTCAACACGCAGCTGAGGAGGAACGCCGGGACGGTCGTCTCCTACAGAGACACGCAGAAGGCGACCACGACGTTCACCGTCAAACAGCAACTAGCCGGTGTGATCAAGAACGGCAGGTGCGTCGCTGCGCCGCGCCACAAGCGCAAGGGTGAGAAGGGGTGCATCAGAACCGAGACGCTCGGGTCGTTCGTGCATGCAGACGCTGCCGGGGCCAACCGCTTCCGCTTCATGGGCCGCCTCAACGGCCGCGTGCTGAAGCCGGGCGATTACCTGATGAGCGGCTCGCCGCGCAGTCGGAGCGGGCGGCGCGGGGCGGCTGTCCAGCACGGGTTCAAGGTCGTGCGGTAGCTGCGTTTCGGCCGTGATCGCGTTGCTTCCGGGTGCTAGACGGGGAATCACGGCGGTCGCTGGCTGGCTCGGGCTGCTGCTTGCGGCCGGGGGCATTGTGTGCTGTGCGCCAGCGACCGCGGCGCGGTTCAGTGGGCGTCCAACGGTGGTGGCCAACAGCGGCTTTCGCCCGCCGCGCAGCGGCTACTCGTTTGCGAACTACGGCAACAATCTGGGGGCGCCCAACCTCGGCAGCGATGAGCTGCGCCAGCTGTTCGGCGACGGCGTGTGCGCTGGGTTCTCGGGCGGGGTGTGCGTGCTGTCGCCGCCCGCGCTGGCGTGGATGCAGCAGGAGAACGCGGCGATGGCCGACGGTCATTGCTTCGGACTCTCGGTCACGGCGCTGTTCTTCTACGCTGAGCTCAGCAGCCCGTCCTGGTTCGGTGCGGGTGCGGTCCCGGAGCTGAAGATCGACGGCAACCAGTTGTTGGCGCGCGCGATCGCGTACGGGTACGCGTTTCAGGTGCTCGACTCCGTCCGGGCCGGCGAGATCTCGGGCTCGCCGCGCGTGGTGCTGAGGAGGCTCGCATCGGCGCTGCGCACGGGCAGTGAGCTGTACACGCTCGGGATGACCCACCCTGATGGCAGCGGCGGTCACGCGGTCACGCCGTTTGAGATCGAGCGCGTGCATCCCCATCGGTACGTGATTCTCGTCTATGACAACAACGACCCTCGCGCGACGCGGACCGTCCAGGTGAACACCAGGAGCGATACCTGGAGCTTTGACGGGAGCGTCCCTAATCAGCCGGGCAGCGTGTATACCGGCAGCGCCAGCACCGACTCGCTGTTTCTGCTGCCGACCCGCCCAGGGCTGGGCGTGCAGCCGTGCCCGTTCTGCTCGGCGACCCCAACGACCCCGACGACCCCAACGACGCCGGCGACTGCCACGGCGGCAAGCGCCGGCCGCACAGCGGGCACCTATGAGGCGGTTAGTCTGCAGACGGCCGGTCCGGTCGCCGGTCAGCTGCTGATCATCGATCGGCGCGGGCGGCGGGTCGGGGTGGTGAACGGACGTTTGGTTGATGAGATCCCCGGCGCCCGGATCGTCCGCCGGCTGGTCGCCGGAACGCGCACCTGGCTGGATCAGACCGAGCCCGAGTACGAGCTGCCGACCGGTCAGCGCTATCGGATCGAGCTGACGGGCGACGCGACCCCCGGCGCTCGCCCGACCCGTCGGGTGGCGCAGAGCTCGCACGCGGCGGTGACTGTGCTGGAGCCGGGGTTCGTCGCTGCGGTACGGGGGATCGATACGCACCCCGGTCAACACGATCAGGTCGATCTCCCCGCCGGCGGGCATGCGGTCTCGCTTCTGTCTCCCGCCGCCAGCCGCCAGGCGCCCGACCTGGTGCTCGGCAACGCCGCCGCGGGCGCGAGCGATCACCAGTGGAACATCACCGATCGCCGAACGCCGGCGGGGAGGAGCATCTCAGCGGCCCTGGACGTCGCCGGACAGCGCATGAGTTTCGTGGGCGCTGGTAGCTATGACCTGTCGATGGACATGGTCGGTAACAGCGTGAGCGTGTTCACCCACCGCGACCTCGCGATCGGCGCTGGGATCACCGCGACCCTCGATTACGCGCACTGGTCGGCCGGGGACGCCATGCCCTTGACCGAGACCAAGCACGGCAGGGTGGTCCGCCGGGAGCTGCTCAGCGATGAGCCCGACCCGTCGAACCCGGGCCGCGCGTTTGAGCCGACCGAGCCGACACCCGCACCCCCCGAGCCCCAGCCCCATCCCGAGCCTCCGGGCGCGACCGCGACCACGCTGGTGTGCTCGCCGGCAACCGTCCCCGTCGCTCAAGCGACGACCTGCCACGTGAGCGTGAGCGACCTGGACAGCTACGCGCCCGGCACGCCGACCGGCGCGGTCGCGTTCTCCTCTAACGCGAGCGGGTCGTTCTCTGCGGGCAGCTGCACGCTGTCGGGCGGCTCCTGCGAGGTCAGCTACACGCCCGCGGCGGTGGGGTCGGGCACCCACGACCTCACGGCACATTACGACGGAGATCCCACCTATCACCCCAGCGAGGACACGATCGCCGTGCAGGTCGCTGCCCCCGCGGCGGGCGCCCCGCCCTCGACCACGGGCACGGCGCTGCAGTGCGCGCCGCTGCAGCTGGCGGTGGGCGCGCCGACGACGTGCACGGCGACGGTCACCGACACCGGCGCTGGGACCCCGACCACGCCGACCGGCGCGGTCGTGTTCTCCTCTGACGCGAGCGGGTTGTTCTCGCAGGACAGCTGCACGCTGTGGGGCGGCTCCTGCGAGGTCAGCTACACGCCCGCGGCGGTGGGGTCGGGCACCCACGATCTCACCGCGACCTATGACGGAGATCCCACCCACCAGCCCAGCGTCGCCACGACCGCCGTGTCGGTTGACCTCCGCTTCACCGACACGTCGCTCGATTGTGAGCGCACAGAGGTGCCGGTCGGCCAGTGGACGAGATGCACGGCGACCGTCACCGACACCGCCGCGGGGACCCCGACCACGCCGACCGGGACGGTCACCCTCTCCAGCGACAGCCCCGGCGAATTCGACGGGAATCCGTGCACCCTGTCGGCGATCAGCAACGCCAGCGCCAGCTGCTCGGTGACCTACACGCCGACGTCCTGCCCATCGGGGGAGGCCGACATCGTTGCGAGCTACAGCGGCGACTCCACCCACGCCGGCGATGCGCCGGCCGATCCATCAAATGCGCGCTCCGGTCGTGGACTGGAGTCACCAGCTCATCGGCTGATAGCAGTGGAAAAGGACCATGTTGATCGCGCACGTTTATCGCTGGCCGGGCGCGCCGGAAGATTCTCGCGATGACGCTCTGACCGGCCCCGGTCCGGCGGCACGCCAAGCGGACGCGACCGAGGTTCTCAATCTTTCTGGTGGGCGGCCGCTGTTGCCGACGGTCTCGTCATCCTCGCGGTGCCATCGTGGCGCGATGAGCGAAGATTCCCGTGCCACTCGTCGCCTTCTGCGACGGGCCGCCGGGCGCGCCCACCATGGTGCTCGGCGCCGCTTTCCGATGGCCCTGATCGGCCTGCTGAGCCTCGCAGTGCTGCTCGTCACGCCCGGGCTGGCGAGCGCCGACACCTCGTCGACGCTGACGATCCTCGGCACCAGTGATGTGAGCGACTCCGGCCTGGTTGCGAAGCTGATCCAGCCGGAGTTCGAGCAGGCCTACCCGCAGTTCACGTTCAACTATCTCGGCGACGCGACCGGCGCAGCGATCGCCGAGGCCGAGAGCGGCGCGCTGGGCGCCAGCGCGCTGATCGTGGACGCGCCCTCGCTGGAGAACCAGTTCGTGGCCCTGGGGTACTCCTCTGAGCCGTATGGTCGCGCGATCTTCACCACCGACTTCGTGCTCGCCGGACCGCAGAGCGATCCCGCCGGCGTCGCGGCGAACGCACCGAACAACATCGCCCAGGCGTTCGCGGACATCGCGGCGGCGGGCGTTAACGGGGGCGTCACCCCCCGGGTCACGTTCGTCTCGCGGGGAGGCACCGCTGAAACCACGGTCGAGGAGCACTCGCTCTGGCAGTTGGTGCAGAGCTCGGGGCTCGCGCCTGCGGGTCTGTTGCTGTGCGCCGTGAACTTCGCCAACGGCGGTGGCTTGACGCCGATCGTTGCCGGCAACGGTGTCACGGCGTCCGGCCAGCCGTGCCCGGGCGCCGGCGCGCTGCCCGCTGCGGCTGCGCTTCCGGCCTGGTATGTCACCACGGGCGGTGAACAGGGGCCAACTGTGCAGGCCGCCAATGCCTGCGAAGGCCTGCCCAGCGGCGCGAACTCGTGCTACGTCCTGACCGACCGCGGCACGTATGACGACCTCGCGTCGGGCACGGATCCGGCCGGTTCGACCTCCGGCCTGAAGATCGTGACCCGCGGCCCCCAAAGCGCCTCCAGCCCCGGAGGTGCTGACGCGCTGATCGACTATTTCCACGCCTACATCATCAATCCGCTCAGGCCGGGCCAGGCGGTGAACCTGACCGCCGCCCAGGACTTTGTAAACTTGCTCACCTCGCCCGCGTTCCAGGCGCAGCTAAAGAACTACCTCGCCAATACGGGCGACCCGAGCGGCCCGCCGCTTGTCGCAGATGCCTCGCCCATCATCACCGCGTCCGGGATCCCAAGCGTCTATCACGCCGGCCAGAAGGTGACGGTGACCGGAACGGTGACCAACGCCGAACCCGGCTACCCGGTGATCGCCGGCAAGCCGGTCAATGTCGATGAGATCGAGGCCGGGCGACCGATCGCGGTGGCCACCGTGACGACAAGCGCGACGGGCAGGTACAGCATCACGTTCGCGCCGACCGCAACGGGTTCCTACGAGGTGGCCACGCCCCAGATCTCCCAGATCGAAAACGCGACGCTCAAGCCTCCGTTCAGCGACCTCCTGTCGCCGAGCGCGAGTGCGCCCGTGTCGGTCTTGGTGTACAGCACGATCTCGAATGTCCGCGTGAAATCGGTCGGCGGCAAGGCCGTCGTCACCGGCTCGGTGGCGCCCGGGACGCGACACCTCAACGCGACGGTGCAGGTATACGACCGCCGCGCCGGCTCCAAGAGCGCCTTCACGAGGGTCGCCACCGACCGCCTCAGCGCCGATGACGGCAACTTTGCCGTCGCCCTGTCACTCACCGCTCACCGCTGGCAGTTCCAGGTGACGTTCCGCGATCCCCAGCAGGTGCTGCCGGCGACCTCCCGCACCGTCACGGCCACCATCGGCCCCAAGCCGGCCACCAGCGTCAGCGTGAGGTCGCTCAAGGTCTCGCCGGGCAGAGCGCTGACGGTGGCAGGGAGCCTCAATCCGAAGGCCCCGGCGGGTGGGGCAACGGTCGAGCTTCTCGGCCTCGATACCGCGTCCGCGCAGCCGGCGCGCTTCGGGGTCTTGGCCCGCACGACGGTCCGCGCCGGCAAGACGAAGTTCACGCTGCGCGCTCACCTCAGGCGCGGAAATCGCTACGTGCTGACCCTCGAGTACCTCAACAAAGGCCAGGCGTCAAGCTATTCGGGGCTGCGCACGACAAGCGCAAACGAGAACCAATGACGCGGAGTGAGGTCCCGGTCGAACCTCCGATTGCTGACGCGATGATCGACGAGATGGCCCCGCGGAGGCAGGAGAAGGCGATCCCGACCCCGCCGTGCTTATGCCAGCACGCCCGCTCGATCCCATCGACGGCGTCCTGGGACTCGAAGGGCCCGACGTCATGAGATAGATTGTGCTGCCAGGCACAAGTCCGCTTTGGGGGCTTGGGTCCGCGCGGTGATCGCAACACCCGCCCAGTTGGAGGGACTTTCTAGGTCGTCTGAGCTCCGTGGTTGAGTAGCGCGCCGGTCGTCGCGAAGCCGAGCCCCAGGGGCGAGGCGTCCGCGGCGATCGGCGCGCTGTCCGGCCGGGAGCCGGGGCCCGCGAGGTCCCTTCCTGGGAGGCGGGTGAACGGAGGCGTGTGATGGCGCGGTTTTCTGACCGGATGGTCCCGGAGGTTGTGCAGGTGTTCTGGGCGGCGATGGCACGTGGTGAGTTCGTGACTGTGGCAGCGGCTGAGGCAGGTACGTATCGGGAGAAGGGCACCCGGTGGCTCGCGGCCGAAGGAGGCATACGCCCGCGCCGAGGGCGGGATCTCAAGGGTCGCTGTTTGACGTTCTCAGAGCGTGTGAGAACGATGGCTTGCGCTGGCCCCGGCGCGTGGTGGGAATTCCAGTCAACGTCGCAACGGTTGACAGCTGCAGACTAGCCCGCGCCGAGGTCGTTGGCCGTTCTCGATGTTCTCGTCTGTCAGCGTGAA
>Ga0209839_10001947_pt1 | contig 10326 bp, 10 predicted proteins | sample OrgsoiDNA2013050_FD_185800 | JGI IMG/M metagenome (GOLD analysis project Ga0209839, IMG submission 185800) | Permafrost soil microbial communities from the Arctic, to analyse light accelerated degradation of dissolved organic matter (DOM) -... | ecosystem: Environmental > Terrestrial > Soil >... | reverse complement strand
CGCGCCTGGTGGACCGACCCGGACGCCGAGTCGTACTACTTCATGGGCAAGGACAACATCGTCTTCCACTCCGAGATCTGGCCGGCCATGCTGCTCGGCTACAACGGGCAGGGCGCCCGCGGCGGCTCACCCGGCTCACCCGGCCCGCTGAACCTGCCGTCGGAGGTGGTCTCGAGCGAGTACCTGACGATGGAGGGCCGGAAGTTCTCCTCCTCCCGTTCGGTGGTGATCTACGTCCGCGACTTCCTGGCCCGGTACGACGTGGACGCGCTGCGCTACTACGTGGCCATCGCCGGGCCGGAAAACCAGGACACCGACTTCACCTGGAGCGAGTTCGTCCGTCGCAACAACGACGAGCTGGTCGCGACCTGGGGCAACCTGGTGAACCGGGCGGTCTCGTTCGCGGCCCGCAACATCGGGTCGATCCCCGAGGCGGGCGCGCTGACCGGCCTGGATGAGGACCTGCTGGCCAGGTCCCGGCAGTCCTTCGAGGTCGTGGGCGGCCACCTTGGCCGGTCGCGGTTCAAGTTCGCGACCACCGAGGCGATGCGGACAGTAGCCGAGGCGAACAAGTACTTCTCCGAGCAGGCGCCGTGGAAGCTGCGCGAGTCCGACCCGGAGCGGATGCGCACCGTGCTGCACGTCGCCCTGCAGCTCGTCGACGACGCGAAGACCCTGCTCACCCCGTTCCTGCCGCGCTCGTCGGAGCTGGTGCACCAGATGCTCGGCGGCACCGGAATCTGGTCGGACATGCCCCGGGTCGAAGAGGTCGACGAAGACGGCGGCCGGTCCTACCCGGTCATCACCGGAACCTACGACGGCGCGGCCCGGTGGGCGTCGGTGCCGCTGCGGGCGGGCGCGCCGCTGGCCCCGCCGACCCCGCTTTTCACCAAGCTCGACACCGCAGTGGTCGATTCCGAACTCGCCCGGCTGGAGTCCTGATGCGCCGGATTTTTTCCCCGAACGAGCCGTGGTGACCGCGCCCACACCGCCTTCACCGCTGCCCAGGCCGGCGCTCGACAGTCACACTCACCTCGACATGATCGTCGATATGACCGGCTCGCCGCTGGCCGGGGTGCTCGCCGCGGCCCGGGCGGCGGGCCTGGCGCGGGTCGTCACCGTGGGCACCACGCTGGAGTCGTCCCGCTGGTCGGCGCGGTGCGCCGAGGAACACGACGACGTGTACGCGGCGGTGGCGATCCACCCCAACGAGGTGTTTGCCCGGGGGGACGACCCCCCGGAGCCCCCCGCGCACGGGGGGGCTGCCCGCCCCCCCGTTTCCCCCTGGGAGGTGCTGGCCGGTATCGAGGCGCTGGCCGCCCGTCCGCGGGTGCGCGCGGTCGGGGAGACCGGGCTTGACTACTACCGTGACCACGCCGCCCCGGACGTCCAGCGCTGGTGGTTCCGTGAGCACATCAAGATCGCCAAGCGGACCGGCAAGGCGCTGATGATCCACGACCGGGAGGCCCACGACGACGTGCTGCGCATCCTGGAGGCCGACGGGCCGCCGCCCCGGGTGGTGTTCCACTGCTTCTCCGGCGACGCGGCCATGGCCAAGCGCTGCGCCGAAGCCGGCTACGTCATGTCGTTCGCGGGCAACGTGACCTTCTCAAGCGCCCAGCCGCTGCGCGACGCCGCGGCCGCCGCTCCGCCGGATCTCATCCTGGTCGAGACCGACGCGCCGTACCTGACCCCGGTGCCGAACCGCGGCAGGCCCAACTCCCCGGCGATGGCGGCCTACACCCTGCGCTACCTCGCCGAGCTCAAGGGCATCGACCTGGCGGCCCTTTGCGACACCATCACCGCCACCGCGCTACGCACCTTCGGCCCCTGGTAGCAAGGTGGATGACGTGGTAGCGGCGGAGCCGCTCGTGCGGCTGCTCGGGCCGGCGGATGTCAGGCGACTCGCGGCGCGGCTGGGCGTGCGGCCGTCCAAGCGGCTCGGCCAGAACTTCGTGATCGAGGCGGGAACGGTGCGCCAGATCGCGTCGCTGGCTGCCCTGCGGCCGCAGGACACGGTGCTCGAAGTGGGGCCCGGGCTCGGCTCGCTCACGCTGGCCCTGCTCGAGGCCGGGCCGGCCCAGGTCACGGCGGTAGAGGTCGATCGCGTGCTGGCTGACGAGCTGCCTGCGACGATCGCCGCCCGCGCGCCCGCGGTGGCGGACCGGGCCGTGGTGCTGACCGCCGACGCGCTGAGCGTGACCGAGGCGGACCTGGCCGCGCCCACCGGCCGCGCCCCGGACGTGCTGGTCGCGAACCTGCCCTACAACGTGGCGGTGCCGGTGCTGCTGCACCTGCTGGCCGCGCTGCCCTCGGTGGGCCGCGGGCTGGTCATGGTGCAGGCCGAGGTGGCGGAGCGGATGTGCGCGGGACCCGGTTCCCGGGTGTACGGCACCCCCTCGGTCAAGCTGGCCTGGTACGCGGCGGGCCGGCCGGCTGGGACGGTGCCGCGTTCGGTGTTCTGGCCGGTGCCGAACGTGGACTCACGGCTCGTCGCGTTCACCCGGCACGACCCGCCGGCCACGACGGCGAGCCGCGAGGACGTGTTCGCCGTCATCGACGCGGCCTTCAGGCAACGGCGTAAGACGCTGCGGGCGGCGCTGGCCGGCTGGGCGGGCTCGGCGTCCGAAGCCGAACGGCGGCTCCGGGCCGCGGACATCGATCCGGGCCTGCGCGGGGAGGCGCTCGGCGTGGCCGACTTCGCGCGGCTCGCGGCGGTGCACCCAGGACCACCGCGTACGATTTGGCCATCGTGATCGGTGTGACGGTGCGGGTACCCGCCAAACTCAACCTGCAGCTCGCGGTGGGCCCGCCGCGCGGCGATGGCTACCACCACCTGGTGACGGTGTTCCACGCCGTCTCGCTGTTCGACGAGGTCACGGTGGTCTCGGCCGGCCAGGACGGGATCGCGGTGACCGGCGAGGGCGCGGACCGGGTCCCGGCCGACGGGGACAACCTGGCGCTACGCGCGGTGGCCGCGCTCCGGGCGGCGATGACCGGTGCGGCAGCGGGCCGCGCCGGGGTCCACGTCACGATCGCCAAGCGGATTCCGGTGGCGGCGGGCCTCGCGGGCGGTAGCGCCGACGCGGCGGCGGCCCTGGTCGCGTGCAATGAGCTCTGGAGGGCGGGCCTCAGCCAGGCCCAGCTCGTCGAGGTCGCGGCGCGGGTGGGCAGTGACGTGGCCTTCGCGCTGCTCGGCGGGACCGCGGTCGGCCGCGGCCGGGGGGAACGGCTGAGCCCGGCGCTGGCCCCGGCCACCCCGTACCACTGGGTCCTGGCCTTTGCCGATGGCCACCTTTCCACTCCCGAGGTGTACGCGACGCTGGACCGGCTGAGGGCGGCCGAGGCGGCCGAGCCTGACCTGGACGCCGCGCTCATGTCGGCGCTGCGCTCGGGTGATGCCCGGTTGCTCGGCCGGGCGCTCAGAAACGATCTGCAGCAGGCCGCGGTGACGCTGTTCCCGGCGCTGCGCAAGACGCTGGCGGCGGGGCTCGAACTGGGCGCGCTGGGCGCGCTGGTGGCAGGCTCGGGACCAACCTGCGTGTTTCTCGCGGCTAGCGCCAACCGGGCGCTGGACCTGGCCGTGTCCCTATCCGGCGCGGGCGTGTGCCGGTCGGTGGCCCGCGTCACCGGGCCGGTACCAGGCGCGGCCATCGTCCCCGCGGCGAAGTGACCTGAGCACAGTGAACCTGATCAGCCTGGAAAAGGCGGCCAAGGCGTACGCGCACCGGAGCTTGCTCGACGGCGTGTCGCTCGGGGTGTCGGCCGGAGACCGGATCGGCGTGGTGGGCCGCAACGGAGCGGGCAAGTCCACGCTGCTCGCGCTGCTGGCCGGCCAGGCCGAACCCGACACCGGCCGGGTGGCCATGGCCACCGGGCTCCGGCTCGGCTACCTACCGCAAAGCGGCCAGCTGACCGGAACGGTGGGCGAGGTCGTGTTCGGCCGCGCCGGCGGCTCGCTGCCCACGCCGTGGGAAGCTGATCCCAGGGCGCGGACCATCATGGCCGAGCTGCTCCCGGGTATCGGTGTCGACGCCGCAGTTCAGCGGCTGTCCGGCGGCGAGCGGCGCCGGGTCGCGCTCGCCTCCCTGCTCGTCGCCGAGCGGGACGTGCTGCTGCTCGACGAGCCGACCAACCACCTGGACATCGAGGCGATCGACTGGCTCGGCCGTCACCTGCGCGACCGAGGCTGCGCGGTCATCGTGGTCAGCCACGACCGCTGGCTGCTGGACACCGTATGCGAGCGGACCTGGGAGGTCGACCGGGGCCAGGTGCATTCCGCCGAGGGCGGCTACTCGGCCTACGTGCTCGCCCAGGCGGAACGGGAACGCGGCGAGGAAGCCGCCGAACGCCGCCGCCGCAACCTGGCCCGCAAGGAGCTCGCCTGGCTGCAGCGCGGGGCCAAGGCCCGGACCACCAAGGCGCAGTTCCGGGTGGAGGCGGCCACCGTGCTCATCGCGTCGGAGCCGCCGCCACGGGACAGCGTCGAGCTGACCCGGCTGGCGACCGCCCGGCTGGGCAAGACCGTGATCGAGCTCGAGGATGTGTCGGTATCTGTCGGCACCACGGATCGTGAGCGCACCCTCCTTGATCAGGTGACCTGGCGGCTCGGCCCCGGTGACCGGATCGGAATCGCCGGGGTCAACGGCAGTGGTAAGACGTCGCTGCTCAACGTGCTGGCCGGGTCGGTGCCGGCGGATCCCGCCCCGGCCAGCCCCCCGGACAGCTTCTCCTCCTCCTCCGCTCGCCCGGGGCTGCACGTGGAAGGAACGGTCATCCGGGGCAAGACCGTGCGGCTCGCCTACCTGTCCCAGGAACTCGCCGAACTCGACCCGGACCTGCGCGTCCGCGCGGCGGTGGAGGAGATACGGCTGCGCATCCGGGTCGGCAACCGTGAGCTTTCCGCGGGCCAGCTCCTCGAGCGGCTCGGCTTTACCACGGAACGGCAGTGGACCAAGATCGGCGACTTGTCCGGCGGCGAGCGGCGCCGGGTCCAGATGCTCAGGCTGCTCATGGACGAGCCCAACGTGCTGCTGCTCGACGAGCCGACCAACGACCTGGACATCGAGATGCTCACCGAGTTCGAGGACCTGCTCGACGACTGGCCGGGCACGCTGGTGGTGGTCAGCCACGACCGGTACTTCCTGGAGCGCGTGACGGAGCATGTCGTCGCGCTGGTCGGCGACAGCAAGCTCGCGTTCCTCGCCGGGGGCGTGGATGAGTACCTGGACCGGGTCCGGGCCGTCCGCGCTGCGCCAGGAAGCGGACGGGCCGCCGCCAAGTCCCCGCCGTCCGCTGCCGAGGAGCGCACCGCGCGCAAGGAACTGCAGCGCCTTGAGCGTCAACTGGAACGCCTGTCAACCCGCGAGACGAAGCTGGCCGCCGAGCTGGCCGCGAACGCCACCGACTACGAGAAGCTCACCGCGCTCGGCGCCGACCTGCGTGCCACTCAGGCGGGAAAGGCGGACCTGGAGGAGCGCTGGCTGACCGTCGCGGCCGAGCTGGACGCTTGATCGACCGTCGTCTGCCGACGACGTGGCGACCCGCGGCTAACTCGGCGGCGTCGAAGGGGGCGAGCAGGATACGCATCAGGCCGGCCAGGTGCCGGCGCTCCCCGGCGTCCAGCCCCGCCAGCAGCGCTCGCTCGCGGCCCAGCAGGTCGGCCAGCGCGGCGTCCACCCGCTCCTGGCCCTGGCTGGTGAGGGTGACGAGCACGCCCCGCCGGTCGCTCGGATCTGGCTCCCGGCGGACGAGGTCCGCGGCGGCCAGCCGGTCGATCCGGTTGGTCATCGTGCCGGACGTCACCAAGGTCGCCCGCAGCAGCGCCCCCGGGGTGAGCTGGAACGGCGGTCCCTGCCTGCGCAGTGCGGAGAGTACGTCGAACTCCCACGACTCCAGGCCGTGATCGGCGAACGCCCCGCGCCGGGCGATGTCTAGATGCCGGGCGAGCCTGGAGATCCGGCTGAGCACCTGCATCGGCTCGACATCCAGGTCCGGGCGCTGCGCCCGCCAGGCCTCGACTAGGTCGTCGACCTCATCGCGTAGCAGTGAGTCCGGCAGGATCCCGGCCTCAGAGCCTGCCTCGGCGGCAGAGTCCGCTGCGGTGCGGGGTCCGGCGCGCTGGCCCATTACTAGAGGATATCTCTTGACGTCAAGAAGACTCGTCCTGTACAAGGGGATCAGGTCCACATGTGTCTCTTGTTATGAGAGAAGGATCGACCACGATGTGGGACGCCACCCTATATCTGCGGTTTGGAGGCGAGCGCGCCAGACCGTTTTTTGACTTGCTCGCCAGGGTCGGCGCTGAGCTGCCCGGCTATGTGGTCGATATGGGCTGCGGGCCGGGCAACCTGACCGCCATGCTCGCGGAGCGCTGGCCCGCCGCCACCGTGTGCGGCGTGGACAACTCACCGCAGATGATCGAAGCCGCCCGGCAACTCGCGTCCGCGGCGCCCGTGGCGGCCCTGCGATCCCCGGGATCCCCGGGGTCTTCGGGGTCTTCGGGGTCTTCAGGTTCGGCCATAACGAGCCGCGCCCCCGGGCTGTCCTTCATGATCGACGATGTTCGGCACTGGGAGCCGGAGAGCCTGCCGGATGTGATCATCTCCAACGCGGTGCTGCAGTGGGTGCCCGGCCATCGGGAGCTGCTGACCCGCTGGGTGGGGCAGCTGGCTGACGACGGCTGGCTGGCCTTCCAGGTCCCGGGGAACTTCGACCAGCCGTCGCACGCGATCCTGCGTGAGATGGCGGCGTCGCCCAGGTGGCGCTTGTTGCTGCGGGACGTGGAGCTCAGCCGGCAGTCGGCCGACCCCGCGGATTACGCGACGCTGCTGGCCGCGGCGGGGTACGAGATCGACGCCTGGGAGACGACGTACGTGCACATCTTGCCGGGATCCGATCCGGTGCTCGAGTGGTATAAGGGCACCGGGCTTCGTCCCGTCTTGGCCGTGCTCGACGCGGAGCAGGCCGCGGACTTCCTCGCCGAGTACGGCAAGCAGCTCCGCGCGGCCTATCCGCCGAGCTCGTTCGGCACCGTCTTCCCCTTCCGGCGCGTGTTCGCCGTCGCACACCGCACTGCTTAAGTCGATTATTCCTATTGATTTAATAGGGAAACCCTGGCAGAATCACGGCATGCGCCGTGGCTCGCCTCTCCCGTCAGCGCTTGCCTGTCAGCGCGTTCCCGCCGGCGCCATCGGTCTGGCGCTCCGCGTCAAGCGATGTCTGACCTCGCACTGACCGGACAGCTCGTTTCCCAGCCAGCTTGCCTGGTCCTTTAGATCACCGGGTTCCCGCTGGCGTCGCCGCCAGTTATGTCAACGTGAGGGAGAGAAACGAAAATGAGTACGATGATCAGGCCAGTGTCACCCGGCAGTGTGCAGCCTGGTCGGCTACTCGGCGCGCGCCAGCTAACCGACGTGGTGCGACGCCTGGCGGCGAGCCCCGCGGAATGGCTTCCCCGGGTCAGGCTGAACCCCGACGGCCGCTGGTACGAACGGATCCACATCGGCGACAGCCACGAGGTCTGGGTGATCAGCTGGCTGCCGGGGCAGGCCACCGGGTTTCACGATCACGGCGGGTCGGCCGGCGCGTTCGCGGTGGTGTGGGGCACGCTGACGGAGCACCGGGTCGTCGGCGGCGTGACCACGGGACAAGTGCTGGCCAAGCCGGTGGGGGCAGGCGGTTCGCGTGCGTTCGGCCCGCGCTACATTCACGACGTGCGCAACGCCGCGAGGTCGGCGGTGGCGGTGAGCGTGCACGCCTACTCACCTCCGCTGCCCGAGATGACGCGCTACGACCTGACCCCGGCCGGGCTGGTGAAGCTGCACACGGAAAGCGCCGCGGCGTGGTGACCGAACGGCCGCCGGGCGCCCGCTCGATCGAGCAGATCCTGACGGCGGCGCGCGCCCGCCTCGTGCGGCTCACGCCGCACGAGGCCTACCGCGAGGTGTCCGGCGATGGCGTGCTCATCGACATCCGGCCGGCCGCGCAGCGGGCGGACGAGGGGGAGATACCGGGATCGGCCGTGATCGAGCGCAACCACCTGGAGTGGCGTCTCGATCCGGCTAGCGCCGCCCGGCTGCCCTGGGTCACCGGGTACGACCACCGCATTATCGTGATCTGCCAGGAGGGATTCACTTCCAGCCTGGCCGCCGCCGCCCTGCATGACCTGGGGCTGCACCAGGCCACGGATGTGGTCGGCGGATTCCGCGCGTGGACGGCCGGCGGCCTGCCGTCCGCATCCGCCGCCGCGGGGACCGTCACGCTGGCCCCTGGCGCCGCTCCGGCCTGGCGGCCGGCCGAAACCGCTCCTGCGGCCGGGCGCTAGCACGGCCGGGCGCTAGCCCCGGGCCGAGTCCCGGCCGTTCGCGTCCAGCTGGGAGAGGCCGTTCCAGGCCAGGTCGATCAGGTTGGCGGCGACCTCTTCCAGCTTGGGCTTACGGGCATCGAGCCACCACTGCCCGGTGAACGCGACCATGCCGACCAGCATCTGAGCGTACAGGGGGGCGAGCTTGGGGTCGTGGTGGCGGGAGGTGAGGAAGTCGGCCAGGATGTACTCGACCTGGCCGGCGATATCGCTGAGCAGTGTGCCGTACGTGCCGGTGCCCGAACCAGGATTAGAGTCCCTGACCAGGATGCGGAAGCCGTCGGCGTTGTCGTCGATGTACCTGAGCAGGGTCACCGCGGCCGCCTGGAATTTCTCCCGGCTGTGATTGCCGTCAAGGAGCGTGGTCGCCATCGTCAGCAGGCGCTCCACCTCCCGGTCCACGACGACCGCGTAGAGACCCTCCTTGCCGCCGAAGTGCTCGTACACCACCGGCTTCGAGACGTCGGCCTGCGCCGCGATCTCCTCGATCGAGGTCCCTTCGAACCCTCGCTCGGCGAACAGCCGGCGACTGACGTCTAGCAGCTGCTCCCGCCGTTCCTTCCCGGTCATCCTCTTGCGGCCTGATCTTTGGGGCTGGGCACTCACCGGTTCATCATCGCGACTCCGCGGCCGCCGCGCCAGGTACCACCCGGTCGGCGCGCCGGGTCATCGAGCCGAGTTTCCTCGTCGCCGTGGCGGGACGCTTGGCCGAAAGCCGCTCCTCGTCTGGCCAGCGCACGTCATAGGCCCAGCCCAGCTTCTCGAAGAACCAGATGACGCGGGCGCTGGGGTCGAGCTGGCCCTTGAGCGCTCCGTGCCGGGCGCAGGTGGGGTCCGCGTGGTGCAGGTTGTGCCAGGACTCGCCGAAGGAGGCGATCGCCAGCCAGGAGACGTTCCGCGACCTGTCGCGCACTTCGAAGTCCTCGCTGCCGAAGGTGTGGCAGATGGAGTTGATCGACCAGGTGATGTGGTGCAGCAGCGCGACGCGCACCAGGGTGGCCCAGAAGAAGGCGGTCAGCGCGCCCTGCCAGGACATCCCCCACAGGCCGCCGATAAGCGCGGGGAGCAGCAGCGTGACCGCGACCAGCCCGGGGAACCACCCGTCTACGCCCTTGACGCGCTTGTCGGCGAGCAGGTCGGGGGAGAACTTCTCCTGCGAGGTCATGTTCGGGTCGAACAGCCACCCGACGTGTGCGTAGAGCAGCCCCTTGGACAGCGCCTTCCAGTCCTCCCCGTACCGCCACGGCGAGTGCGGGTCACCTTCCTTGTCGCTGTACTTGTGATGCCGGCGGTGGTCCGATACCCAGGTGATGACCGGGCCCTCGATAGCGAGGCTGCCCGCGATCGCGAGCGCGACCCGCAGGCCGGTCTTGGCCTTGAACGATCCGTGGGTGAAGTAACGGTGATAGCCAACCGTGATACCGAGTCCCGATACCCAGTAAAAGACCAGCGCGATGACCACATCGTGCCAGCCAAGGCCCCAGCCCCACAGCAGCGGTATGGCGGCGAGCAGCGCCAGCAGCGGGACGGCCACGAACACGCCGACCAGGACCCGCTGGAAGGTCGAACTGGGTTCGTCCTCCATGTCCGGCCTGGCCGGACGCATCTGGGTTCTGGTGGCTCCCCCGGCCGCAGGCGAGGTCGGCGCTACGGCCTGATCCGTGGCGCTAGCGGCCAGCGGCGGCGGCAAGGTCGTGGCTTCGGCCGCGTTGACGGTGTCGGCGGATGTGGTCATCGTGCTCCTCGTAGGTACGGAGTGGTGGACAGGAACGCTTGTACGCTTACGTAACCGTAGCCTACGAGACCGTAGGTTAGGCAAGGCTTGGCCGGTGAATTTCTGCACATAGACCTATGAATTCCGGATGGCTCGCGTGATATAAGTCTCACTATGCGAGATTATTTAGCTCTCCGTGCCACCCTCGCTACACCCCGCCTTGCTTAATCCCCTGGCCTGGGACCCT
>Ga0209839_10001944_pt1 | contig 10332 bp, 4 predicted proteins | sample OrgsoiDNA2013050_FD_185800 | JGI IMG/M metagenome (GOLD analysis project Ga0209839, IMG submission 185800) | Permafrost soil microbial communities from the Arctic, to analyse light accelerated degradation of dissolved organic matter (DOM) -... | ecosystem: Environmental > Terrestrial > Soil >... | reverse complement strand
GGCCGCCCGTCCGTGTGGTGGCAGGCGACGTCGCGGGCCGCGGAGCTGCTGCTCGCCGCCGCGCTCACCGCGGCCGCGGCGAGCAGCTTCTACCGCGTCTTCGGCCTGGCGCCGCTGGCACCGGTGATCGTAACCGGCGCCGTCGGGCCTGCGGTGCTGGCCGGGCTGTGGTCGGCGGCCCTGTGGTCGGCGGGCCTGTGGTCGGCGGGCCCGTGGTCGGCAGGTCCGTGGTCGGCGGGCCCGCAGCCAGGGAGCCGGCGGCGGCTTCCGCTGTGGGCGGCACTGGCCGCGAGCCTGGCCTGCTGGGTGCTGCTGGCGGGCGCGACGCTGCTGCGCCAGACCGAGATCGCCGGGATCGTGCCGACCGCCGCGACGCTGCACGGCATCCAGGCGGGCCTGTCTGACTCGTGGTGGCAGCTCCTCACCACGATCCTGCCCGCCCCGGCCAGCCCGCGGCTCCTGCTGGCCGTGCAGGCGCTCACCTGGCTGGGCGGCATGGCCGCGGCCGAGACCGTGGCGCGGACCAGGCGGGCGCTGCTCGCCTGCGCGCCCGCGGTCGCCATCTTGCTGGCCGGCCTGGCCTTCGGCGTCGACGGGCCAGGCTCCGATACCGTCCCGGCCGCGGCGGTCGCGGCGGCGGCCGGGCTGCTGGTGGTGCTGCGGCAGGCCACGGATGAGGACCGGCAGAGCGGGCGGTTCGGGCCGGCCGGCTGGCCCGCACTCGCCGTGCGCGGCGTCGCGGTGCCGGCGGTCGCCGTGGTCGCGGTACTCGCGGCGCTGGCCGGGCCGGCGCTGCCGCTGGCGACGGCCCGGCCGCCGTTCGACCCGCGCCGTTATGTGCACCCGACACCCGACATCCAGACCATGACCAGCCCGCTCGATGATGTGTCGCTGTGGCTATCGGAGCCGCGCCGGCCGCTGTTCGCCGTCCAGGCCAGCCAGCCGGCGAACTGGCAGCTCGCCGTGCTGGACTCCTTCAACGGGCAGACCTGGTCGTCGTCGGGTGGCTTTCTCGACACCGGCGGCCGGGTCCCGGCCGCCGAGACGGCGGAGGCGGCGGCGGCCGGAGCGGCCGGGGCCGGGGCCGGGGCGGCCGGGCCAGGAGAGACCGGGACGGCAGCCGCCGGTTCGGGCGGCCAGGGCTTGAGCCAGTCGGTGACGATTCAGCACCTCGGCGGCGCGTGGCTGCCGGCCGCCAGCCGTCCCGCGCTGATTACGGGGGTGCCCGCCGACGTCGATCCGGCGACCGGTGTGCTACTCGACCGCGCGCCGCTGACCCCCGGTGTCCGTTACCGGCTAATCTCCGCGCCGCCCGGGCTCAGCCCAGCTCTGCTGCGCACGGCCGAGCCCAGCGACGACGCCACGGCCCGCGCCGACCTGGCCCTGCCGGGTCAGCTGCCGCGAGTGATCACCAGGACCGCCCGGGCCGCCACGGCAGGCGCGGGCTCGCCCTTCCAGCAGGCGGTGATGCTGGCCGACTACCTGCTCGGGGCCGAGCGGTACGAGCCGTCGGCTCCGCCGGGGCATTCCAGCGGAGCGATCGCGTACTTCCTGGCCGTCTCCCACCAGGGCACCTCGGAGCAGTTCGCGACGGCGTACGCGCTGATGGCCCGCGCCCTCGGGCTGCCAAGCCGGGTGGTCGTCGGCTTCCGCCCGGGCCGCGAGGTGCGCGGTGGCACCTGGCAGGTCGACGGGGCGGACGCGCTCGTCTGGCCCGAGGTCGACTTCGCCCGGATCGGCTGGACCGGTTTCTACCCGACGCCGGCGACGGCTGGCCGGCATTCGTCGCACAGCGTTCCGGCCGGCCAGACCGCCGCCGAGCACCGCATCGTCCAGCGGATCGGCGCCGCCGGCAGCACCCCGGTGGCCACCCCCCGGCGGCCCCGTCGCCACCACGGCCGGGCCCGTGGCGGCACGGCCGCCGTCGGCTGGCCGGTGCTCCTGGCGGGGGTGGCCCTGGCGCTGCTGGCCGCCTACCTGATCGCCGTGCTGGTCATCCCGTGGCACCGGCGGCGCAGCCGCCAGCGGCGCCACGAGCCCGGCGCGCGGGTGATCGGCGCATGGCAGGAGGCGCTGGACTGCCTGCGGGCCTGTGGTGTCCCGGCGTCGAGCGCGCACAGCGTGCCCGAGATCGCCGAGCTCGCGGCGCGGCGCATCGGCGCCCCGGCGCGGCCGGCGCTGACCGGGCTCGCGTCGCTGACCGACCACGCGGTCTTCGCGTTCACGCCGGTCGCCGAGGATGCGGCCCGGCAGGCATGGCAGCACCTGGGCACCGTTCGGCACGCCGCTGCGCTGCGGATGACCCGGCGAGCGAGGCTGCGGGCACGCCTGCGCCCGGCCGTGCTGCGCGCGCCGCCCGCGTCGGCCAGCCGCCGCGGCCGCTAGCCGTTATTCCCGCTCGCGGCCATTCCGGCACTGTCCAGCCATTGCATGACGTCATGGCTGGGCACCTACTGCTGCTAGGACGACAGCAGGGGCCCAACCATGACGTCAGATGGCCCGCTGCGCAGGTCTTGATGAGTTATCAGCCGCAGCTCTACCCGGTTTCGGTGCAGGGCGTCGTCATTCGTGACTCTCGGGACCGGCCTGACTCCGTGTCGTCGGTGCCGAACACCACCTACACCATCACCTCAGCGTCGGCGCTGGTCACCAAGGTCGTGGACCCGGGCGGCAACACCCGGTCCGCGACCTACACCCCGCTGGATGACGTGGCCACTGCCACCAACGGGCTGACCGGGAAGACCGCCAATACCTACGGGGCGAACAGCGGCGAGTCGCTGACCAGCTCGGCGTCCCCGACCGGGGCGACCGCGTCGCTGGCCTACGGCAACTCCGACACCGGGACGAACCCGACCGCGAGCTTCCAGTCCAGCTCCGCCAAGGACGCCCAGGGCAACGCCACTGCCTATACCTATGACGGTCCCGGGAACCTGGCCCAGTCCATCCCACCGCCGGCTCCTTCACCACCCAGGACACCAGCACCTACCTGACCAGCCCCGCCAACGGCAGCCGCTACGCCTACGCCGCCGACAACCCCGCCAACTACACCGACCCCACCGGACAAGGTCTCTGGGGGGATGTCTTCGGGTTCGGGCTCACCGCTATCGGGGTGGGAGTCGCTATCGCGGGCTCTGCTCCAGCCCTTGTCGCAGCAGGCATAGTTATCGGCCTAGTCGGACTTGCCATTGCTGGGGAGACGGTGTCGTGTGACGTCAGTGGAGAGCCATTGGGAGGCGCCGCGGTGGGAAGTGCACTGTGCGAGGTATTCTGACCTCATACGCATAGTTCGGTACGACCTGCTTAAGCCTGTTTCTAGGCTGCACGCGCACCTAAGGCGGCGGCGCACAAGAGAGCTGCCGGAGAGGAACTCGTATGAGCCGGGTCGACTGGGACGTTCTCGTGTTCGTCGTAGCCCTTCTAGGAGTTGCTACTAGCGTTACTCTATACATCATCAAGGACCGGCGCGCGAAAGCTAAGAAATAGCCCTGCAATCACTCCTAGCATCCCGAGTCGTTGATTTGCTGGCAGTGGGCGGCGAGTTGAGGAATCGTCGGCGGTCTTGGTCCACACGAATGCTGGCCGGACAATAGGTATCGCATGACCGACCCTGTTCATCAAACTTGCGGGAATTCGACACCGCTGATACGAGTCGGGATAATTTTCGCGGTTGTCAGCGCGGCAATAGGAGCCGCCGCTATCGGCGTACTAGTACATGTCCTCCCAGGTGGCATGTAAGTATTCGGAAGTCCCGTGATTGGGCATGCCAAAGGCGGCGTTACCATGTTGGCGGTAGCATCCTGTTTGGTGAGCCCGCAATCGCCTACGGAACCGTCTGTGCATTCTCCTCATCATGCGAGTCATAAGTGAAGCCATCGAATGTTGTTAATGCAGTGCTAGTAATATTTGGCGCGCTTAACGTAGCGGCAGTGATCTTCATCATCAGTCGTAGAGGATTTTCTTCGGCGACAATCGGAGAAAGTCTTGGCGGTTTGGCCGTCGCTATAGCGTGTGCGGCAGTTCTGCTCAAGAGGACAGGAAAACATCCCGTGCAATGGCGAGGCCAACGCCGAGAATAACGTGTCCCGACAACCTCCCGCAACATTTGACACAACGTCAGCAGCCGCACGTTCAGGTCGTTCGGGGCCGCAAGCGCGGGCTCGACGGCTGGGGCCCGTTCGGGCTGGCCGCTAGCCGTGCTGCTGGCTGGTGGCGACGGCGCCCCTGATGCAGGCGGGCGCCGACCAGGCGACCAGGCTCGGGTCGCCGAACGAGATCACCGCCCCGACCTCAAAGCAGTAACCGGCCGACGGCTTCAGGCCCGTCACGGTCATCGCGGTCGTCCCGGTGCCGGCCGGCCGCAGAGAGCTGCCCGCGGGCGCGGGCTTGATCTGGACGAACAGCGGGAGGTCGGCGCCCGGGCGGGTTCTCCAGGCCAGCTTCACGACGGCGCCCTCGTCGGTCACGGCTAGCTTCGCCGGCCGGTCCGCGGCCAGCACGGCGGCTGGCACGCGGGGCGCACTGCTGGTGGTCGGGCGCGCGGTCAGCCGCTGTCCGGGCGAGCTGGTTCCCTGCACGGCTCGCACCAGCACCCCGGCCGCGACGCCGGCGATGATGACGCCGCCGGCCGCCACAACCGGCCAGCGGCGCCGGGACCGAGGCGGCGCCGCGGCTCCCGCGGCAGCCACGGCCCGGCCCGCTCGCAGCATGGTCACCGCCGCGTCGGAGTCGGCTGGCGGGGCGCGCAGTTCCCAGCCGCTGGCGTAGGCGGCGGCGGATTGCGGATCACCGATTTCCGAGCCGCCGGGCCCGGCGCCGGATTGGGGGGCGCCCACTTGCGCCGCGCTGACTTGCGTTGTGCCCGATTGCGCTGCGGCGGTTTCGGGCCGGCCGGATTCAGGGCGGCCGGATTCAGGGCGGCCGGATTCAGGGCGGCCGATTCTCGAGCGGCCGATTCTCGAGCCAGTCTCCGCCGCGTCGGGTTCCGTGGCGCCTCCATCAGGGCCGCGGGCCTGCGCGGCGCGCGCGTGCTGCCCCCGGTCGACCAGCACCGTGAGCTCACTGCCGTCCTCCAGCTCGCGGGTCGTTCTGGCCGCCGACCCGTCCGCCGACCCACCCGCCGACCCGTCCGCCGGCCCGTCCGCGGGCCCGTCCGCCGGCCCGTCCGCCGACCCAGCCGCGGCCGTGGACCGGGCCGCCGCTGCGGACCCCGCCTCCGCCCAGGCGGCGTCCGCCCTGCCCGCGGCCCCCGGATCGCCGCCCGCGGGTGCCGCGGCCGACAGCGCGGCGGAGGCGAAGCCGGCGGCCATCCCGGCCAGCTCCGCGGCGAACGCGGCCGCCGACTCCTGCCGTTGCCCTGGATCCTTCGCCATCGCCCGCAGGACCGCCGCGATCATCGCGGGAGGTACGTCTGACCGCGCCAGCGGCGGCGGCGGCTCGTGCAGGATCCGCAGCAGCAGCGGCGCGATACCGCTGTCGCCGACCCGATGCGCGGGCCGTCCCGCCAGTAGCTGATAGAGCGTCGAGCCGAGCGAGTAGATATCTCCCGCCGCGGTCGGCTCAACGCCCGCCAGGACCTCCGGCGCCGCGTGGTAAGGAGTCAGCGCGTCGGACGTAGCCGTGCTGCCCGGCGAGGAAGCCAGCAGAGCGACCCCGAAGTCAGCGAGGGCCGGCTCGCCGAACCTTGAGACCAGGATGTTCTGCGGCTTGACATCGCGGTGCAGGATGCCGAGCGCGTGCGCGGCATCGAGGGCGCCGGCCACCTTGGCGCCGATGCTCGCCACCTCGGCGGCCGGCAGCGCGCCGCGGCTATCCAGCCGGTGCTGGAGTGAGCCGAGCTCGAAGTAGTCCATCGCGATGTAAGGCCGGCCCGACCTGGTCGTGCCGGCGTCCAGCACGGTCACCACGTGCGGATGGCCACTCAGCCTGGTCGTCAGCCGTACCTCGCGCAGGAATCGCCGTCGGACCTTCTCGTCGACAGACTCCGCCGGGAGCACCTTCACGGCGACGATCCGGTCCAGCGCCAGCTGATGCGCCCGGTACACAACGCTGAAGCCGCCCTGCCCGACCGGCTCGAGGACCTGGTAGCCGGGGATCTCGGCGGCGGACTCGGCGGTAGCCTCCCGCCGTCGCCATGACGGCATCCCGTGCTCCCTCGCGCGCTAGTGGCGCAGCAGATACGTGATCAGAAGGCCGGGCCGGGGTGGGCACCCTGGGCCCGGCCCGGCCTCCCGCTTGCCCGCCGGCCCGTGGCCGGCGGCTTCCCGCTCCGCGGGCTTAGTTGCCGCCGGCGGCGAAGATGTTGCCGAGCACCTTGTTGACCTGCTGCTGCAGGTCGGTCAGCGCGGTCTGCATCTGCTTGAGGTCGGACTGCGCCTTCGGCCAGATCTGGCCGGCGAACTGGCTGGCGTCGCCGCCCTGCCAGTGCTGCCCGTCGGCCAGGGTGTTCCCCGTCGTGGCGAGCTGCTGGAACGCGCCCTGCAGCTGGTTGTCGATGATGTTCAGGAACGTCTTACTCGCCTGAATCGCGACATCATCGGCCTTGACAACACTGGACATGGATTCTCCTCTGGTGGGTGGTGGTACGTCGCGATGAATGGTTGAGGACTAGGACCCGCCGTCAGCCAGGCCGCCGATGACTGACGGATAATAGTCAGCCGCTATGAGCTTCATGTCGTCCCAGACAGTGTTGTCGTCTGGATAGTTACCCTGGCCCGGCGATAGGACTATGTAGTTCTTCTGGTGGTAGAGCACATTTTTGAGGCCGGCCAGCGTATCCGGGACCGGTTCCCCGGTCACCGGATCGACGACCTTCCCGGCCGCGACCAGCTGGGCGATCGCCTGAAACTCCATCAGGCCAAGCTCCGCCTGAGCCCACTGGGTCGCTGCCCCCACCGGGGAGCCCTGCGGGAAGAGGCCGCTGAGCTGGCCATTAAAGTTTGACCCGATCCAGTCCCCGATGAGACTGGTGACGGCGTTCTCGCCGAAGGCCAGCAGAATCGCCGCGGCCGGTGCCGCCGGTCCCGTGATCAGCGCGGTGAGCGCCTCGATGCCGTCCAGCAAGCCAGATTCGATCAGCGATTCGATATTGGCCGTCTTCGCGTTGTCATTATTGGTATACCGGTCAACCCAGGCGACCCACGGCTGGATCTCCGTCCCCAGTTGCTGGCCAACCTGATCGAGCCAGACGTCGATATCGTCGCCCGGGTACAGCGGTGGCATCGTGGTGACCAGGCAGTAGGTGACGAAGTCGCTCACCGCCGTCTTCAGGGGCTTCTCCGGGTTGTCGGAGGTGATCCCGGCCATCGCCGCCCCGACGCTCTGGAAGAACGCCGTCAGATTCGTCGAATCCGGGATTCCCCTGGCGGCGGACAGGAGCGCGGTGAAGACGACGGTCTGACGGTCCGTGCTGCTGCTCCCCGGATACTGGAAGTTGCCGGCGAGTAGCTGATGCAGGTGCTGCTCGTCGAGTTGCTGGAAGAACGCGGCCGCGAGCTTCGGGTTCTTGGTCAGCGCCTGAAGGAAATCCTGGTTGAACGACGTCTCGTCGACCATCCGCATCTCGTCGACGATGGTGTCGCACACCTGCTGGTCGAGATTGCCGCTGGCCAGCGCCGACAGTATGACGTTAAGGACGACGTGCGAGTAGTTCTGGAAACCAATCGTTCCCGGCGGATGGTACTTGGGCCACGGCTCCAGCAGCAGCAGCAGCAGCGTCAGGTGAACTAGCCCGTTGAGGAAGGCCGCGGCGAAGGCCGGGTCGTTCTCGTTCTTCGCGAGTTCCGCGAGAAGCGCCTGAGCAGGGCCCTGGGCGTTCATCTCGGCGGCCAGGCTCGCGCCGTCTTCGGCCCCGATTTCGTTGGCGAGATCGGAGCTGTAGTTCGCCGAAGTCAGCGTGATGATGGCCAGGCTCTTCGACGAGATCCCGTCCGGCGCGGAGTTGGCCAGTCCCGGCGGGTAGGTGATGCTGCTGCTGTTGCCCGCGTCTTCGAAGGTCACGCCGACCGTGTGCACGAACGCGTCGGCCTGCCGGCACTGGGAAAGCGCCGCGCGCACCTGGTCGACGATAAGGCCGCCGGTGTCCAGGCCGTCAATGTCGGGGATGAGGCTGTGGTAGGCGGTGGCAGCCCCCGCGTAGTAGTCGTCGATCTTCCCCTGGATCGTTCTGGTGACCTGCGGCAGGGCGGCGTCGTTCTGCGATGTCGTCTGCTTTGCGTAGTCGTACAGGTTGAACGGGACCGCGCTCTCCAGCCCGTTCGGGGCCGGGTGGTCCGTGGCCGTCGCCAGGCTCGGTGCCCCGGCGCCGACCGGCAGCAGGCCGGTCGGCGAGGTCGCCCCGTTCGCCTCATAGGCATCGCAGGTAGCGTTGTTGACCTGGGCGGCGAGCTGCTTCAGCCGGCCTGCGGCCGCCTGGAGGCTGCGCTGCCCGGCATTGAAGCTGGTCACCCAGCTGTTGTAGCCGGTTCCTGACCAGCCGACGATCTGCGTGCCGTCCGTGGCACCCAGATCAGTGGCGACCAGTTGCGCGCGAAATCCGCCGAAGGCCGCGAGCTTCTCGCTGGCCGCGTTCAGCGCGGACTGCAGGTCATCGGCCGCGCCGAAGTTGTAGTAGCCGTTCTGCTGGGAAACCACGGCATCCTCTCGGGCCGGCTCCTGACGCGGACTGACGGTCCCGTCGCCGAGGGCCCAGTCTGGCGGCGGCGCGGCCGTCTGTCAGGTCATGAAATCGCGGGACACGGGACGGGCGGGAAGCTGCCCGGGCTGACCGCTGACCGGCCGCGCAGGCTAGCGCTGACCGGCCGCGCCGGCTATCCGGGCAGCGCGAGCTGGACGCCCTCGGCGGACCCCCCGGCGGCCAGGAAGCCGCGGCCGGGGACGGCGGCCAGGCGGTTCAGCCGGGGGAGCGTGACACCCAGCAGGTCGCCGTCCAGGTCGTAGTCCGGCATCAGCAGCACGCCGCAGCGGCTCTCCCGCAGCTTCTGGCTCCAGTGGCCGAAGCTGCGCCGCAGCGAGTCCGCCCGCCCGGCGGCGATCACGACCACGCCGGAATGGGGCGGCGCCATCAGCCGCTCCAGCACGCCGGCCGGGTCGGTGACCGACTCGGCGTCATCGACCAGGATGACCAGCGGGCGCCCGGCGTATTCCGCCACGGCGCCGTCCAGGTCGGCGCAGGCGCTCACCACCCGGCCGACGTGCGGGCTGTCCCGTAGCGGGGACCGCCGCGCGGTCAGGGCCAGGACGGCCGGCCCGCCCGGCGAGTCGGCCAGCGTCTGCGCGATGGCGCACAGCGCACTGCTCCGCCCCGACCGGGGGGGACCCGCGATCAGCGCGTGCTCGTGCTCATACAGCTCCAGGCCGACCGGCGCCAGCGTGGCGTCGCCGAGCCCCACCGGGATCCAGCCGGGATCACCCGGCAGCCGGGCGGCGGCGGCGATCTCGCTCACCCGTACCTGGCTGGGCAGCAGCCGCACGGCCGGCGCCGCGGGCCGGGCCCCCGGCCAGCGCGCGGCCGCCTGCTCCACCGCCTTCGGCAGGTCCCCGCCGTGCCACACGACCTGGATCACCTGCCGGGTCGCCGCGATGACGGCGCGGCCGGGTACCGGGCTCGGTACCGCGCCCCGCGGCACGTCGAAGCTGCCGTAGTCGTTCGGGTCGGCGAGCCGGAACAGCAGCTTCTGCTGGGTCAGCGCCGCCCACGGGCCGGGCACCGCGCCGGACCGGTCGGCCGTGACCGCGAACCGGATGCCCACCGTCGGGCCGTCCGCGAATACCCGCTGGAGGTCGTCGACCAGCCGCATCCCGGCCGCGTCCGTGCCGTAGTCGGCCAGGAACGCGGCGAGATTGTCCACCAGGACCAGCCAGTCGGCCGCCCGCCCGCCCGCAGCGGCCTTGCGCTCGTCGAGCTCGCGGCGCAGCAGCCGGATCAGCCGACCCTGCCGCTCCCGCTCGGCCGGGCCGATGTAGGCGCCCACATGAGGGAGGCCCGCGAGCGGCGCCAGCTCGCCGGCGCCGAGGTCGAGGACGAAGATGTGCCAGTCGGCCGGCGGCCGTGTCCGCGCGATGCCCAGGGCCAGGGTGGCCAGCGCCGCGGAGGTCCCGTAACCGGACGCGCCGTAGAGCAGCAGGTTGCCCGCCGCCGGGTCCCAGCCGACCGGGTACTGGGCCTGCCGGTCGGGGTCATCTGCGAGCGCGAGCACGGGCAGCCCGGCCGCCTCGGTCTGCAGGCCGCGCCCGGCGGTCGCCGGCAGGTCCGCCGGGTCGATCACGGCGGGCAGCGGCTCGGGCCACGGCCGCCGCGGCGGGCTGAAGCCGCCGAGCCGCAGCGCCTCGTGCGCC
>Ga0209839_10001943_pt1 | contig 10340 bp, 7 predicted proteins | sample OrgsoiDNA2013050_FD_185800 | JGI IMG/M metagenome (GOLD analysis project Ga0209839, IMG submission 185800) | Permafrost soil microbial communities from the Arctic, to analyse light accelerated degradation of dissolved organic matter (DOM) -... | ecosystem: Environmental > Terrestrial > Soil >... | reverse complement strand
GTCGGCCACGATCACGAGCAGCCAGCTTCCGGCCAGCGCCGCCGCTGCGACCTTGAGCCGCCCGACGACGAACATCACCCGCGACAGGTTTGTGATCACGACGGTTCCCGCGATGCCGGGAGCGAACAGGGCAAAGGCCTGTATCAGCTGTGGTATCTGATCGGGCTGCCTGGCCAGGACATGAGCGGCGGGAATGGCGATCGCCGCGATCACGGCCGTGCCGAGCCACGACATGAGCAGAACCGCTCGTGTCGATCCGGCGCTGGTCCGGTCGAAGGCGGGCCCCGTACGCGCGGACAGGACGGGAAACGCGCTGACGACAATGGACAGGGCCAGAACCGCGGATACGGAGGTGAACACCTGCGAGGCGTAGTTGAACAGGACGATCGCGCCGGTCTCACCACGCCCGTTGGCCAGGGTGATGGCCACGACGCTGGCCAGCTCGATGGCGACGAGCTCGCCGAAGCCGACGAGCGCCAGGCCGCCCGCCCGGCGCGCCACCCCGGGCGGGAACCGCAGGACAGGCCGGAATCGCAGGTGCAGCCGCCACGTCGGCGGTACGGCCACGAGGACCAGGACGGCGATGCCGAGTGTGGTTCCCGCCGACAGGACAAGCTCGGCCGTGATGGGCAGCTCGGCCAGCGGGCGTCCCTTGTTCAACGGCACGAAGGCGAGATAGCAGGAAATGAGCACCAGGCTGGAGATCCCCGGGCCGATGGACGGCGCGGCAAACCGGCGATACGACTGCAGTAGTCCGTAGAAAACGACCGAGAGCCCGTACAGCAGGGCCTGCGGGGCGAACACGGCCAGCATGTTGCCGGTGGTAGCGACCACGTCGGCCCGGACACAGTGCGCGTTCGGATTGGCGGGGTTGAGCAGCGAGGCGATCGGCCCCGAAGCCGCCGCGATGACCACGACGAGCGGCACCAGGATGATAACGGACCAGGTCAGCAGCGCTGAAGTGATATCACCGACCCGCGCCTTCTCCGCCGGGTCGCTGGCCGCCCGCTCGGCCGAGCGGGCCAGAACCGGGACCATCGCGCTCGTCAGCGCACCGCCCAGGACCAGCTCATAGAGCAGGTTAGGGACCTGGTTCGCGGTAACGTACGCCGCGCCCAGGCAACTCGCGCCGACGGTCTGTGAGAACACCAGCGTGCGGACCAGGCCCAGCAGGCGGGACAGCAACGTGAACCCGGCGATGATGGCGGCGCCGCGGGCAATGCCCGCGCCAAGTCCCGGCGTCAGACCCGGGTCCGCCGGCTCCGCCAGATCAGTGCTTTCGCTTTCGCTGGCCGGCACATTCAACTCTGATCCCCCCCATGCGAGGCCGCCGTCCTGTCGCACCGCCACTAGCAGGCAGAATCCGGAATCAGCAGTAAGCCGGACAGTACACAGGCAGCAAACGCGGTCCAGATCATAGGAGTACACAGCCGCGAAAAAGATACGCGTTACCCGGTAATGCCCGGCGGCGCAGCAGCGACAGTGCCATAGCCAGAGGCCGGCGTGAGCCCGCTGAGGCAGCCGGGGAGGCGCTCGCTAGCGGGGTTGTGTTGCGTCCCTGCGGGCGCCGTTGATCGCGCCAGGGCGTGGCATCGGGCGGGAGGGGGCCCCGTTGGCTGCCGTGGCTGGTGGGTTAGGGGCTGGTTTGCGGGTGGCTGGTGGTGGTGTTGGATGAGGCGATGATTCCGGGTGGGGGGAATGTGGTGCTGTAGGTGGTGATGAAGGCGATCAGGTTGGTGGCGGTGGGGGTGGGTGTGATGGTGGTGGTGCAGGTGGTGCCGGAGCCGCATTCGTTGAGTGCGGTGCCGGTGGTCTGGTTGAAGATTTCGATGTAGTAGGGGGTGGGCAGGACGTTGGCGTTGGCGGTGGCGGTGGCGGTTTGGGGGCCGGTGGTGGTGGCTGGGGCGCTGAGGGTGACGGTCCAGCCGAGGTTTGACCAGGTGATGAAGCTGGGTGGTGAGGTTTGCTGGATGCTGGGCGGGGGGTAGGCGGTGCTGTTGGCGGCGAGGTAGGCGATGTACGCATGGGTGGTCGCCGCAGCCTGACGGACGGTGGCGGTGCAGGTGGTGCCGTATCCGCAGGCGGTGATGGTGGTGCCGGTGGTGGTGTCGTAGATTTCGGTCCAGAACGGGGAGGGTCCGATGTTCTGGCTGGTGGTGGCGGTCAGGGTGGTGGTGGCGCCGGCCGGGATGGTGGTCGGGCCGGTGGTCAGGGTCAGGGTGGTGCCGTGCCAGTTCACGGTGGCGGGGGTGGAGGTGGCTTGTTCGCTGGTGGGCGGGTAGGCCGCTGAGGGGGAGGCGATGACGGCGATGTAGGTGCGGGTGGTGGGGGCGGGCTGGGTGACGGGGGCGGCGCAGGTGCTGCCGGTGGCGCAGGTGGCGATGTAGGTGCCGGCGGTGAGGTCGTAGATGCGCAGGTAGTACGGGGTGGGGCCGATGTCTGTGCTGGCGGTGGCGGTCAGGGTGGTGTACTGGCCGGGCCATAGCAGGGTGGGGCTGGCGGTCAGGGTCACGGTCCAGGTGGCTGGTGGCTGGCTGGGGTGGGCCGGGTGTGGTTTGGCGGGGATCGCGGTGCCGGTGGCGGCGCCGGGTGAGGCGGGCGGCGGGGCGGGGGCCGGTTTTGCGGTGGGCGTGGTGGCCGTGGCTGCCCGGGCCGTGATACTGGCGGCGGGGCTGATACTGGCGGCGGCCAGGGTGCTGGCAGCGGCGGTACTGGCGGCGGCGGTACTGGCGGCGGCGGTACTGGCAGTGGTGTTGCTGGCGGCGGCGGGGCTGGTGCTGGCGGTGGCGGTCAGCAGCAGGCCGGGCAGGGCCAGCGCGGCCACGGTGAGCGCGGCCCGCCGGTGATGGTGCAGAACGACGTCGGTGAATCTCATTTCTTCCCCCCAGAAGGACGACGGTCATTGCCGCGCTCGCGGCATTCTTGCACTCTCTGTGATCACCGCGCTACTGGCAGGAGTGGACAGGGGTGTTCCGGCACATCCGGCCTGGTCCCGCCTAAGTCGGGGGTGATGTGGCGGCCAGGGTGATGTGGCGGCCAGGGTGATGTGGCGGCCCAGCGCGGCCAAGGGATCAGATCCTTGGGCGGCACTGAGCGAGTCCCCGGCGCCTGCCGGGAGCCACCTAGGAGTACAGGGCCTCGATGTCGGCGGCCCGGTCCTTGGCGACCATGTTCCTGCGCACCTTGAGCGAGGGCGTGAGCTGGCCGTTGTCCTGGGTGAAGTCACCGTCCACGATGCGGAAGCGGCGGATCGACTCGGCCCGGGAGACCGTGGTGTTGGTATCGTCCACCGCCGCCTGGATCTCGGCCACCAGATCGGGGTCGTCGCGCAGGTCGGCCGCGGTCGCGTCGGCCGCCTTGTGGTGCTTTTCCTTCCAGGACGGGAACGCTTCCTCGTCGATCGTCACCAGCGCCGCCACATACGGCTTACCGTCGCCGATGACCATGCTCTGGCTGACCAGGAAGTGCGCGCGGATCCGGTCCTCCAGCGGCGCCGGGGCGACGTTCTTGCCGCCCGCGGTGACGATGATCTCCTTCTTCCGCCCGGTGATCCGCAGATATCCCTCGTCGTCCAGTTCGCCGAGGTCGCCCGTGCGCATCCAGCCGTCCTCGGTCAGTGCCTCGGCGGTGCCCGCGCTGTTGCCCCAGTAGCGCGTGAACACGGTCGGTCCCTTGATGAGGACCTCGCCGTCGTCGGCGATCTTCAGCGCGTCGCCGGGGACGGGCGGCCCTACGGTGCCGATCTTGTTGTTGGCCGGGCGGTTCACGGTCGCCGCCGCGGTGGTCTCGGTAAGCCCATAGCCTTCCAGGATCGTGATCCCCACGCCGCGGAAGAAATGGCCCAGCCGCTCTCCCAGAGCGGAGCCGCCGGACACCGCGTACTGCACCTGGCCGCCGACCGCCGCCCGCAGTTTGGTGTAGACGAGGCGGTCGAAGACGGCGTGGGTGATCCGCAGGCCGGTGCCCGGGCCGCCGTTACCACGAGCCCGGCTGTCCAGGGCCTGGCTGTAGGCGATGGCGGTCCGCGCCGCCCGCCGGAAGATCGCGCCCTTTCCCTCGGACTCCGCCTTCTGCTCGGCGCCGTTGTAGACCTTCTCGAACACGCGCGGGACGGCGAGCAGGAACGTCGGCCGGAAGGAGCCGAGGTCGGGCAGCAGGTTGGTCACATCCGGGCTGTGCCCGAGGATGATGCCGTCCTCGATGCAGCCGACCTGGATGACTCGCGCCAGCACGTGAGCGAGCGGCAGGAACAGCAGGGTCGAGCCACCGGCCGCGCCGAAGATCTCCGGCGCGGCCGCGCTCGCGTTGCGCACCTCGGACAGCAGGTTGAGGTGGGTCAGTTCGCAGCCCTTGGGCCGCCCCGTGGTCCCGGAGGTATAGATGATCGTGGCCAGCCCGGCGGCGTTGGCGGCTGAGGTGCGCTCGCTCAGCAGGTCGGCGGCCACGGACGCGCCGTCGGCGGCCAGTGTCTCCAGCCCGGGAGCCTTGTCGCCGGCCTCCCCGGATCCTGGCCCGGAGACGGGGGCGTTCTCAATCCGCCAGACGTGCTCCAGGGCGCTCAGCCGGTCGCGCAGCCCGGCGACGATCGCCTCGTGGGCCACGGTCTCCACGAACACCGCCTTGGCACCCGAGTCGCTCATGATCCACTCGACCTGCTCGGCCGAGGACGTCTCGTAGACCGGCACGCAGACGGCACCAGCCGTCCAGATCGCGTAGTCGAGGAGCGTCCACTCGTACCGCGTGCGGGACATCAGGCCCACTCGGTCACCAGGGGCGATCCCGGCCGCGATCAGCCCCTTGGCCAGCGCCGTCACCTCGTCGCGGAATTCGCTGGCCGTCACGTCCTGCCAGCTCCCTGCGGTGGTGCTGCGGCGCAGGGCTACCTGCTGCGGATGATCGGCCGCGCGCCTGGACACGACCTCGGCGAGGTTTGCCGAATCAGGGATCTGCACGAGTGCCGGGATACTGTGCTGGCGCACGACGCTGTCTCCTTACCGGATGCCCTTGCCGCCGCGCTTACGGTATCGCGTAAAGCTACTGGCCGGTAGTGCGAAAATCCGGTCATCGTCGGGTCACCGCGCGGCGTGAAACCCACGTGATCAGGCTATCCGGGCCCGGCTTAGCGTTGTCTCATGCGGATTCACGTGGTGAGCGACGTGCACGGGCGGGCCGACGCGCTGCCCGCGGCGGCCCGGGACGCGGACGCACTTATCTGTCTCGGTGACCTGCTTCTATTCATGGACTACGCCGATCATCGCCGCGGCATCTTCGCAGACCTGTACGGCGCGGAGCAGGCCCGCACGTTCATGGAACTCCGGCGCGCCCAGCGGTTCGACGAGGCGCGGGCGATGTCGGCGCGGCTGGCTGCGAGCCTCCCGGACGGGTCGGTGCGCGCGGCCATCGAGAAAGCGGCCGCCCGCCAGTACGCCGAACTGTTCGCGGCGCTGCCCGAACCCGCGTACCTCACGTACGGCAACGTCGACATCCCGCGCATGTGGGCGGGCCACCTTAAGCCCGGCCACCAGGTCTTCGACGGCGCGCGGGCGCAGCTGGACGGCTGGACGTTCGGCTTCGTCGGCGGCGGCCTGATCTCCCGGTACCGGACGCCCAACGAGATTGACGAGGACGCCTACGCGGTCAAGATCGAAGAGGTCGGCGGGGTGGACGTGCTCTGCACCCATATCCCGCCTGCCGTGCCCGAGTTGCTGTACGACACCGTGGCGCGACGGATGGAACGCGGCAGCGAGGCGCTGCTGGCCACGATCCGGCGGACTCAGCCCCGGTTCGCGCTCTTTGGTCACGTGCACCAGCCGCTGGCGCGCCGGGTGCGGATCGGCGTCACCGAGTGCATCAACGTCGGGCACTTCCGCGCCACCGGGCTGCCCTTTGTCCTCCAGTGGTAGAGGTACCCTCCAAGGTAAAGAGCATGAGAGCGGGAGGCGCCACGTGACCGAGCGGGACAGCCAGCCGGGCGGGGATCCGATTGGTGACCTCCAGCGGTGGCTGATGCGTTCTGGTGCGCGCAGTCTCACCAAGGACCTCACCGCCCCCGTTCGCCGGGCCCTGGGCCAGGAACCGTCCGGTAAGCGTGCCGACGTGTGGGAGACCGCCACGACGCGCCCTCTCCGCGACGAGGAGGCGCCCGAGTGTGCCTGGTGCCCGGTCTGCAGGGCCGCGCGCAAGCTTCGTGAGTCCCGCCAGGGCGGCCAGGGCTCGCCCCTGGCCGGGGCGGGTGACGCGCTGGCGTCCGTGGTCCAGGAGGCCTATTCGGCCTTTGAGGCGGTCATGAAGGCGCCACAGCACCCTCACCCGCAGGACAGGCCCTCCGCGCCTTCAGGGTTCTCCGGGCCCTCTGCGTCATCCGGGCCCTCTGCGTCATCCAGGCCCTCCGGGCGTTCCGGGTCCGCCGCAAGCTCCTGGTCAGAGGCGACCGATCCTCCCGGAGAGGCTGGTCGTGCGCCTGACGATCGGCATTGACGTCGGGGGTACCAAGGCTGCGGCCGGCGTGGTCGACGATAAAGGCCGGATCATCGAGAAGCTGAAGCGGTCCACGCCGGCGGCTAGCCCGCCCGAGACCGAGCAGGTCATCGCGGATGTGGTGACCGAGCTGGCCTCCCGGCACGACGTGGCCGCGGTCGGTATCGGTGCCGCCGGCTTCATCGACGGGACACGTTCTCTCGTCCTGTTCGCGCCCAACCTCGCCTGGCGTAGCGAGCCGCTGCGCACGTCGGTGCAGGAAAAAATCGGGCTGCCCGTTTTCGTGGAGAACGACGCGAACGCGAGCCTCTGGGCTGAGGCCCGGTTCGGCGCCGCCCGCGGCTACCAGGAGGTGTTCCTGATCGCCGTGGGCACCGGCATCGGGGCAAGCCTGCTGATCGGCGGGGACATCTACCGCGGCCGCTTCGGCATCGCAGGCGAGCCCGGCCACTACCGGGTCGTGCCCGACGGGCGGCTCTGCGGCTGCGGCAACCGTGGCTGCTGGGAGCAGTACGCCAGCGGCAGCGCGCTAGTCGCCGAGGCGCGTGACTTCGCCCGGCGCAGCCCCGAGGGGGCCGTGCGCCTCCTGCAGTTGGGCGGGGGAACGCCTGAGGGCATCTCCGGCCCTCAGGTGACCCAGGCGGCGCGGGAAGGTGATCCCGCCGCCCTGCGCTGCTTCCAGATCGTGGGTAGCTGGCTGGGCCAGGGCATGGCCGATCTGGCCGCGATCCTTGACCCGGGCTGCTTCATCATTGGCGGCGGGGTGTCCGAAGCGGGCAGCCTGCTCCTCGATCCGGCCCGGTGGGCGTACGAGCGGTCGCTGCCCGGCCGCGGCTATCGCAATCTCGCCCACATCCGGCTCGCGGAGCTTGGCGCCGACGCAGGCGTGGTGGGCGCCGCTGACCTCGCGCGCCGTTTCGTCGCGGCTCGGGCCTAGACGCTCCTAGACGACGGCGCCGTCGTCGGGACCGGAACCGTTCCGCGGTTCGTCGCCCATCCGCAGCACCAGGACGGCGAAGCCCCCCACGAACGCGGCGATGGCGAGGAACGCCGCCACGGCGGGCACGGTCCAGCCCACCGCCGTCGCGACCAGCAGGTACGCAGGACCGCCGAACAGCGCGACCCACGCGCCCTTACTGAGCGGGTCAAGTTTGGGCAGGGGCGGGGGCGGGGGCGGGAAGTAATGCTCCTCCTGTGAGTCCGGTCCGCGTGCGGCCCGCCGGGCCCGCCGGGCCCGCTCGGCCTGCTGATCCCGCGGGGTCGCCTGACCCGGAAGCGGCGCGTCGCCGGGCGTGTGGCCAGCGCCGTTCCGGCGGCCGGGGCCGGGCTCCTGAGCCGGACCGCCCAGTTCACCCGGACCGCCCAGTTCACCCGGGGCGTCCAGCGTGGGGGGACCGCTCAGCCTTCCGGGGCCGCCCCGCCCGCCGGGTGCGCCGGGGCCGCCCCGCCCGCCGGGGCGTGGCTGGTCCGGATCGCGCACCGGGTCGGCCGGGGACGCCGGGCCTGTGGGGCGGATACCCGGAGGTGCTTCGCCCATCGGGAACGGCCCAGTTACCTGTGGGGATTCGGGAGCTTGAGGGGATCGTGTGACTTGAGATGCGCCAGGGATGGGCGCATTATCCGGCTCCGAGTCCGGCTCCGAGAGGTTCTCCCGCTCGGGCCAGGGGCTGCCGCCCTCGATGGTCGCGGGTGCGTCGTAATTCGCGATCAGGTCGAGCCAGGCCGCGTCTTCGTCATTCTCGCCGCTGGTCACGTCCTTGTCTCGCACCTCCCTCCCCGGCTACGTGGTCTCCGGAACGGTGCCGCCGACGGACCAGGTCGCGTCCCGGCAGTGGTCCCGGACAAACTGCAGGCTTCCGGTAAAAATAGCCTGCGCGTCATTGTCCATTGTCGCAACGTGATAACTATCGCCGCAGGTCCGGACGGTTAGCAGGCCGGGTGCCAGGCCGGCCTCCAGCGCCCGCATGCTGGCGCGCCCGACCACGTGGTCTTCGCTGCTCCGGTACACCAGCACGGGCTGGGTGACGCCGGCCAGATCGCGGGTGGTCAGCCGCCAGATCTGCGGCAGCGACGCGGCCGCACGGACCGGGACCCGGTCGTAGGAAAGTTCCGTCGTGCCCGCCTTCTTAATGTCGCTGCCGACGCCGGGCAGCGAAGGCACGACGTACTTCAGCAATGGGGCCAGCAGGAAAAGCTTCGTGTCCGGAGCCAGCGACGGGTTGACCAGGACCAGGCCGCTGACGTCCGGCCCGTGGTTTTCCGCGAGCCGCAGCGCGAGGCAGCCGCCCAGCGACAGGCCCGTCACGAACACTTCGGAGCACTGCGCACGCAGGGCGGACAGCGCCCGTTCTACCTCGGCGTACCAGTCCGCGGCGGTCGTCCGCGCCATGTCCTGCCAGGTTGTGCCGTGCCCGGGCAGCAGGGGCAGGGAGACGGCCAGGCCGTGGTCGGCCAGATATTCAGCCCAGGAGCGCAGCGATTGCGGGCTCCCGGTAAACCCGTGGCAGAGCAGGACGCCGACGGTGCTACCCGCGCGGGAAAACGGCTCCGCACCTGGCAAAAGCTCTGCCATGAGGCGCCGCTCCCTCCCCCCGTGGTCAACCGGCCGGTGCCAAGCATCGTCGCACGCGGGCGGCCAGATCGCATCCCGCGTGGCGTTAAAAACACCACCAAGCGTGCGAATATTTGGGCGTGTACTACAAACTGACGCAGCTCACCCTCGGCGTGATGCTCAAGATCGTTTTCCATCCCTGGGCGGAGGGTGCACGGAACGTTCCGCGGCACGGCGCGGCCATCATGGCGAGCAATCACCTGTCGTTCGCTGATCATTTTTTCGGCCCGCTCCCGCTTCGCCGGCAAGTGATCTTCCTGGCCAAGGCGGAGTACTTCACCGGGCGCGGGATTAAGGGCCTGATCAGCAAGGCCTTCTTCAGTGCCCTCGGCCAGATCCCCGTCGACCGGGGCGGAGGCGCGGCCAGCGAGCGCGCGCTCCGGACGGGCCTGCGCGTCCTCGCCGAGGGCAAACTGCTGGGCATCTACCCCGAGGGCACCCGCAGCCCGGACGGCCGGCTCTACCGCGGCAAGACCGGCATCGCACGGCTGGCCCTGGAGGCGCAGGTCCCGGTGATCCCGTGCGCGATGGTGGGCACCTTCGAGTTCATGCCCTCGGGCCAGACCCGGCCGAACTTCCGGATCCGGCCCGGCGTACGGTTCGGCGAGCCGCTGGACTTCTCCCGTTTCTACGGGATGGCGTCGGACCGGCGCGTGCTGCGGGAGGTTACCGACGAGGTGATGCGGACCATCGAGAAGCTATCCGGCCAGGAATACGTGGACATGTACGCCCAGCAGGCCAAGGAGAAGCTGGCCATGAACGCCCCGCAGCCGGCTGCGGGCGGCCCGCTGCCGGAAGCCGCGCCCTCGTCTCAGCGAGAGGTTCAGAAAGAGGCTCAGGAAAAGCCCAGGGAAGCGCCGACGGGGACACCCACGGAAACCGGGCCCTAAGGCCCGGCCGGCGCCCCCCGGCACGGGCTAAGGTGAGCCCCATGAGAGTGGGAGTCCTTACCGGTGGCGGCGACTGCCCCGGCCTAAATGCTGTGATCCGCGCCGTGGTCCGCAAGGGCGTGCAGGAGTACGGATACGAGTTCGTCGGTTTCCGTGATGGCTGGCGCGGTCCGCTGGAGGGGGACACCGTCCCCCTGGACGTGCAGGCCGTCCGGGGCATTCTGCCCCGCGGCGGGACGATCCTGGGCACGTCGCGTACCAATCCCTTCGCCGACGAGGGCGGCGAGCGCTCGGGCGTCGAGCGCATCAAGGACAACCTCGCCGGCCTGGGGGTCGACGCCCTTATCGCGATCGGCGGTGAG
>Ga0209839_10001942_pt1 | contig 10345 bp, 11 predicted proteins | sample OrgsoiDNA2013050_FD_185800 | JGI IMG/M metagenome (GOLD analysis project Ga0209839, IMG submission 185800) | Permafrost soil microbial communities from the Arctic, to analyse light accelerated degradation of dissolved organic matter (DOM) -... | ecosystem: Environmental > Terrestrial > Soil >... | reverse complement strand
CTGGGCCTTCTCGACCAACGCCTGCGCCGACACGGGCTTGACCAGGTAATCCACCGCACCCTGGCGCAATCCCCAGACGCGGTCTGTTTCCTGGCCCTTCGTCGTCACCATGATGATCGGTATCAGCTTGGTTTCGGGATCGTTATTCAGCATCCGAGTCGCCTGGTAGCCATTCACTCCCGGCATGACGATGTCCATGAAGATCAAATCGGGCTTCATGGCCTTCGCTTTACGAACACCCTCCTCGCCGTTCTCGGCCGCCGCGGTTTTGAAGCCGTGCTTTTCGAGCGCCTTCTGCATGACAAAGACTTCGGTGGGTGAGTCGTCGACAATAAGAATCAGTGCCATTCGCGGATTCTCCGTCATTTTCCGACGTGCGCTTCGATAGCGCCGAGCAGCTCGTCTTTGGTAAACGGTTTCGTCAGGTAGTGCTCCGACCCGACGATGCGGCCGCGGGCCCGGTCGAATAAGCCGTCCTTACTCGACAGCATGATGACCGGGATCTGCTTGAACACTTTGTTGTGCTTGATGAGCGAACACGTCTGGTAGCCATCCAGACGCGGCATCATAATGTCCACGAACACGATATCGGGTTGGTGGTCGGCGATTTTGGAAAGTGCATCGAAGCCGTCGACAGCCGTAAAGACCTCGCAGCCTTCCTTGGTCAACAGCGTTTCAGCGGTCCGCCGGATCGTTTTACTATCGTCGATCACGAGAACTTTAAGTCCCGTGAGCCTCGGCTTGCCGTTAGTGATCGTGCTCTCCATGAAATTGCCCTTAAGATAAAGGCCACGCATTCGTAGGTGCTGGAATGTAGTGGCTTTTTAACATATCCGCGGCGCGCAAGCCACGGTACGGGGTCGACATTTCGAGGCAATAGCGTGTAAACATCGGTGGTGTGGTTCACAGTTTTCTTAAACGGGCGGACCCGACCGCCGCAGCGGACGCAGCGGTCGCAACATCCGCTGCGTCCGGGTGCGTTAGACTGCGACCATCCAATCAATCTTTGAGCCCTCCAGAGGATCTTTCATGTCTTCCCGAGTTCGTCTGGTCGTGGTCATGGACCCCATCGAAGCAATCAAGCCGGCGAAGGACAGCACCCTTGCAATCTTGCTGGCGGCGCAAGCACGCGGCTGGGAGCTCTTCTATGCGCAACTGAAGGACCTTTACTTGCGCGACGGGGTGGCCTGGGCCCACCTGGCACCGCTCAAGGTTTTCGATGATCTGCGGGTTTGGTTCACGCGCGGCGAAGCCGCAGTTGAGAAACTGGGTAACTACGACGTGATCCTCATGCGTAAGGATCCGCCGTTCGACACTGAGTACATTTATAGCACCTACATCTTGGACCGTGCCGGCGATCAAGGCGCCATGGTGTGCAACCGCCCGCAGGGTCTACGGGATATGAACGAAAAGGTATATACGGCGTGGTTTCCGGAATGCTGCGCCCCGACACTCATCACACGCGATATGCACGACATGAGCGAATTTCTGCGCGAACACGGCAAAGCCGTGTGCAAGCCGCTTTATGGCATGGGAGGCCGCTCGATCTTCGTACTCGAACAGGGCGACAAGAACCGCAACGTCGTGTTCGAGACCTTGACTGAATACGGCACGCGGTACGCCATCGTGCAGCGCTACCTGCCGGAGATCGTAGCGGCGGGCGATTGCCGGGTGCTCCTGGTCGACGGCGAGCCCGTGCCCGTTGTGCTACAACGCATGCCCGATGCGGATGACCACCGCGGTAACCTGGCGGCGGGAGCCCGTGCCGAAAGCCGCCCGCTCAACGACCGCGACCAATGGCTGTGCTCCATCATTGGGCCTAAACTCAAGGCTGCCGGCATGATATTCGTCGGCTTGGACGTGATCGGCGATTACGTCACGGAAATCAACGTCACCAGCCCGACAGGCATCCGCGAACTAAACAAGAAACATGGTGTCGACATTGGTGGAATGCTGGTGAGCGCTATTTCGAGGACCCTGGACGCCCCGTGAGTTCCGATCTGCTGCAAGCCGGGTTGCCGCCCGCCAACGATCGCATGTTGACGACGTGCTTCTTGGCGGCGGTGTTCCACGGAATCGTTATTTTGGGGGTCACCTTCAGCTCGTCGACGATCGATGCTGGCGGTCCCGACGCTCCGGCACTCGAAGTCCTACTCGTTAATGATAGAGCGCCGCTGGCCCCGAACAACCCTAACGCTAAATATGTCGCACAGCGCACTCAGCTCGGTTCGGGCAACGCAACGAACGGCGAGCAGACGTTGATACCGAAATCCTCGCCGGCGCCGGTAGACCGGCGGGGAAGTCCGGGCGGCAAGGGTCTTGCGTCCCTGCAAACCGGAGTAGGATTGGGGGATGAGGAGCTGGTGGCCACACACGCTCCGGCCTTAAAAATACTGTATTTTTCAGGCCCCGTCGCCGCCCAAGAAGCGTCCCAGATGCCGGAATTGCTCGAGAAGAAGCCGGATCTCGGTTTGACCCCCAACGATGATGGGATCGAACTGCGCATGCGCGGCGAGTCGAATCATCAGCTGTGGATCGCGGCAGACACCCGCGAATCCGATGTAGCGGTTTATCTCGATGACTGGCGGCGTAAGATCGAGCATGTGGGTACCATGAATTTTCCGGACGTAGCGCGACGACGTAAACTCTCCGGCACACCGGTGATCGAGGTGACGATCGGCGCCGACGGCAGCCTGTTACAGACCGTTGTTCGCCGCAGCAGCGGCCACGCCGAAATCGACGAGGCCGCCATGCGCATCCTGAAATTGGCCGCACCCTACGATCCGTTTCCCAGCGCTTTGAATGCGAAGCACGACCAGATTCGGATCGCGTACGAATGGCAGTTTCTCGGCGGTGCTGCGCAAGGCTCGAGCGTGTTTTACGCCGAACCAAGCGCCCCCGGTGCCGCCCCGTAGCGGCCGACCTTACTGTTCAATGGCGGACACCCTATGAGCGATTCGGGTTATCTGACGAACCAGTTGCTGATCGCGATGCCGACGATGGGGGACCCCAATTTCGCACAAACCGTTGCCCTCGTGTGCGACCACAGCGCGCGTGGCGCGCTGGGGCTGATCCTCAACAAACCGCTGCCGATGCGCATGGGCGAAATATTCGAACAGCTCGAAATCGAACTTACGAAGGGGCCCCTGAGCGAACGCCACGTGCTCCGAGGGGGCCCCATGCAAACGGATCGCGGCTTCGTCGTTCATCGAGCGGGCGGCGAATGGGACTCGACGCTGAAGGTTTCCGACACCGTGCATGTCACCACGTCGCGGGACATCTTGGCAGCAATGGCGCGCGGCGAGGGCCCCGAGGAGGCAGTAGTCGCCTTGGGTTACGCGGGCTGGGACGGCGGTCAATTGGAAGATGAGATCCGGGCGAACGCGTGGCTCTCCGTCCCGGTGGAAGCCGGCATCATTTTCGACCTGCCATTCGAATCCCGCTGGCATGCCGCCGGTCGCCTGTTGGGCGTCGAACTGTCTCGCATCAGTCCGATCAGCGGCAATGCCTGAACAGCCCGTGCCTGGCTGGTCCTCACCGCAGGCGCCCCCGAGTCAGTCGGCCGCGCCTCCGCCGGGCATGCCCGGCCCCAGCACGCCTCCTCCGCAACTGGTGTTGGCCTTTGATTTCGGGCGCCGGCGAATCGGTGTCGCCTGCGGGGACACGCTGAGCCGCACCGCGAGTCCGCTCGCCGGGATCGCCAACAGCCCGGCGGGGCCGCGCTGGGATGTCCTTGATTCTCTGCTGCGCGACTGGCAGCCTGCCCTGCTGGTGGTCGGGCTCCCGTACAATGTGGACGGTTGCGAGGGTCGGATGAGTGAGACGGTCCGCGGTTTCGCAGACGAATTGGCCCGGCGATACTCATTGCCCGTACGCCAGGTCGATGAACGTTATTCGTCGCTCGAGGCCGAATCCCGCCTCAAGTCGCAGCGGACGGCCGGCCTCCGCAAACGCCGGGTAGCGAAGGCAGACGTCGATGCTGCGGCCGCTTGCGTGATCTTGGAACGCTGGTTTGTCGAATCAACCTGAGGCCGGGAGCCTGTATGAGTATTGCGCGCGAGCCGCGTTGGCTGGGAGAGGGAGCGGATGCAAGGCGCGCGGCACGGGCCGTAGTGGGTACTACGGGCAAGCCGCGCAACGCCGCAGACGCCCCTCTCCCAGCCAACCCTTCGGGAGCGGGCAGATTTCCCCTCATTCGTCGTTGTCGCCTCCTCATTGGGTCTCGACCCAACCGCGTCGGCTCCGCCTCGACTGAGGGGAAATCTGCCGCGCTCGCGGCCACGCGCAATACTCATACAGGCTCCTGATGCGTTCACAACAAGATAGCGCGGGGGGCCTGCGCCACCTCATTACGCTCGATGGTCTAACCCGCGACGCCTTGATCGCGATCCTCGACCGAGCCGAGAGCTACCGCCGCCTTCCTGGGCAACCCGCCTACGAGGGACGCGAACTCGCTGGCGTCACGGTCGCGAATCTGTTTTTCGAACCGAGCACTCGCACCCGCGCGTCCTTTGACCTTGCCAGTCGCCGACTGGGCGCGCACGTCCTCAATCTCGATCAGCACCTGAGCTCGCGGGCCAAGGGCGAGACCATGCTGGATACGATTTATACGCTCGAAGCAATGAACACCGACGTGTTCGTCATTCGCGACTCCGAGGCGGGAATGCCGGAGTTCCTGATCGACCACGTGGCGCCGCACGTATCGGTCATCAGTGCCGGAGAAGCACACGTATCGCATCCTACCCAAGGGTTGTTGGACGCACTGACCATACGCACCCACAAACGCCGTTTCGCGGGACTGAAGCTCGCGATCGTCGGCGACATCAAGCATTCGCGGGTCGCTCGCTCGACGGCGCACGCCGTAATGACGTTGGGCGCGGCCGACGTGCGCCTCGTGGCGCCGGAAGCGCTCTTACCCGCGGAAATTGAATTTCGCGGCGCCCAACGCTTCATACGGATCGAAGACGGCATCGCCGGCGCTGATGTGGTGATCATGTTGCGCATTCAAAAGGAGCGAATGGCGCAAAGCGCTGCGCTCGACGATGCCGCGTACTTTCGCGATTTCGGTTTGGACGCCAAACGCTTGAAGCTGGCTTCCCCCAGCGTACTCGTCATGCATCCCGGCCCGATGAATCGCGGCGTCGAAATCTCATCCGAAGTCGCCGATGGCCCGCGCTCCGTCATCCGTGAACAGGTCAACAACGGTGTCGCCGTTCGCATGGCGGTGCTGGCATCCATCGCGGCCACGCTGACGCGCCATCGTCGACCGCTATAGCCGGGGAGTTTCTTGAGCTGGAGCAAGTTGCATCAACGCCTGCCCCATATGAATACGCTCACCCTCGCGAATCTTCGGGCTCAAGACCACGCCATGCGGTGCGAAGACGATGATGGTCGAGCCATGCTCGAACCATCCCATTTCTTCGCCTTTGGCGATGGGCACGTCACAGGGAATGACGTTTGGGCCGCGATATCTCAGATGTAATTGCACATCAAGGAAGCGGAGCCGAATGCTTGCAACCAAGATCGCGGCCACGGGTACCAGCGTCAACACCAATCCTGCGGGTAATCGGCAACGAATGACGGCGCGTTCGTTCTTGCAAAAGAGGTTTTCGACCCGGCGCAGCGCTATGGGATTCACATTCCAGGTGTCCCCTGAGATGTAGTTGACCTGTTCCACGCGACAATCGTAAGGGGCATGGAACCGGTGATACATGCTCGAGGTCAGCCGCAGCGTCGCGTACCGGCCGTCGCGGTAGTAGCGCACGAGCTCCGGATCGCCCAATAGGTCGATCAATGAATAAGGAAAGCCCTTGGCCTGGACCACTCGACCCTCCACGACGACGCCGCAGGCGCCAACCAACGCGTCGCAAGGACTCACCAATATCGCGGGGTGAGCGTCGATTGGTCGCGCGCCGTCTGTCAGTTCGCGGGTGAAGCAGTCGCGCAGGCTATTGAACTTCTTAAGCTTCGCATCGCTCAAGTCAAGATCCGAGAACTGACGCCACAGCGCGATACAGGCAGCGCACAGCCACCGATTTTCAACGCGGCTCAACCACCCCGCGAACAACGTGAGCCAACGCCGCGGAATCCGGTTGGTCAGCAGGAAATTCACGTCCTCTTGTTGGACGATTCGGTCGATCAACGAGCGCCCAGTCATCCTAATGTCATTCAACTGAAATAAAGTGTAGGTCGAGGAATATAATGATCAAATCGATTCTCCCTTATGTCGCGGGCGGGTGCGCAGCGGCGGTAGTGCTGCCCAAGGTTTACGCACGGCTGCAACTGTCGCGAGCGAAGCATCGATCGCTCGCCGGCCACTCGCGAATGGCGCGTCGCTGCGCGTCCGTCGTACCTTTTTACGAATACGACGAGACGCAATTCTTTCGCGCCGACGGGGCTGCCGAGAATGTCGCCGCAGCCCGCCGCGAGGGATTCATGCATCTTGCAGCAGTCTTTGCCGAGAGGTATCGCGAGACCGCGGACCTCACTGACGAAATCGTCGGCGGGGTCTCGGACTTGCAATTCACATCGCGCTACCGCGTGCCGTTTCAATTCAGCCGGTTCGTGCGCGAACACTTCAAGGCCGGTTCGTTCTTGCAGTCCTCGTCGGGGGTAACGGTCACCGATTTGGACGGCAATGAATTCTACGATTTGACCGGCTCGTACGGCGTGAACGTGTTCGGCTACGATTTCTATAAGGAGTGCATCGCACGCGGCAGCGAGCGGGTGTGCGACCTGGGACCGGTGTTGGGCGCCTACCACCCGGTGACCGCCTACAACATCCGTCGGCTGCTGGAAATTTCCGGGCTGGACGAGGTCTCGTTCCACATGTCGGGTACCGAAGCCGTCATGCAGGCGGTGCGCCTGGCGCGCTACAACACGGGTCGCACCCACCTGGTTCGATTTTGCGGCGCTTACCACGGTTGGTGGGGCGACGTGCAACCCGGCGTCGGGAATCCGATCGCCGCGCGTGAAACCTACACCCTGAAAGACATGGACGACGCTGCGTTGCGCGTGCTGCGGACCCGGCGCGACATCGCCTGTGTGCTGGCCAATCCGTTGCAGGCTCTCCATCCCAACATCAGCGCGCCCGGCGATTCCACCTTGGTCGACAGCGGACGCCGCGCTCATTTCGACCGGGTGGCTTACTCGGCTTGGCTGCAGAAGCTGCGTGAGGTGTGCACCGAGCGAGGCATCGTGCTGATTTTCGACGAGGTGTTCGTCGGGTTTAGGCTTAGCATGAAGGGAGCACAGGAATACTTCGGCGTGAAGGCCGACATGGTTACCTACGGCAAGACCGTGGCGGGTGGGCTTCCCATCGGCGTGCTCTGTGGGCGCAGCCAATTCATGCGCCGTTTCCGCGATGATCGGCCGGCCGACGTTTGCTTCGCCAGAGGCACATTCAATGCGCATCCTTATGTGATGGGCGCGATGTTCGAATTCCTGAAGCGCCTCGATAGCGAGCCCATACAAGCCTTGTACCGTGATCTGGACACCGTCTGGAACTCGCGGGCGCAGGCGCTCAATGAGCGGCTGCAAACGGCGGGCCTCCCGGTCCACGTCGCCAACTTGTCGTCGATATGGACGATTTACTACCGGCAGCCGTCGCGTTACAACTGGATGTTCCAATATTACCTGCGCGCGGCCGGACTAGCGCTGAGTTGGGTAGGCACCGGCCGGCTGATCTTTAGCCTGAATTACACCGATGCCGATTTTTCTGCGGTATGTGATGCCATGATGGCAGCCGCGCGGGCCATGCAGGCGGATGGTTGGTGGTGGGCCAGCCCCCAACTCACCAACAAGTCCATCCGCCGCAAGGTGCTCAAAGAGATGTTTCAAGCGCGGTGCTTGTCGCCCATCGGATCGATGAGTTCGCCACGCATCAAGTAGAGCGGCGCTTTGCAATAAAGCTTCAAGTCGTGGAATGGGTCGGTGATGATCTTGGTCAACCATACCAACCCGGTTTGAACATCCCTCAAAAAGAAAAGCTGCACGGTGCGGAACAGCAAGGCGCCGATGCCGACGATGAGCCAAATCTCGCCCACATGCCGTAAAAACGCTGCGGCGCCGGTTTTCGGCTGGAAGATCCCGAAGAGCGTCGGATTGAGCCACAGCGCAAACGGCGCCACTATCCACACCACATGCAGGATCACCTTGCGGCGCAGGTTGTAGCCAACCTTGATCGCTTCCTTATGCTCGTGCGTCATCTGATTGACGGTATCGTAGCCCTTGGGCTCGAAAAAGAAATGCCCGGATTGACGGCTTACCATGGCCACGAGCCACCCGATTAGAGCGGCAACCACCGGATCTTTGAACATCATCACATAGGCCACCAAGAAACTTATCGCACTCAAAAAGTGCAGGGACTGATTGATGCGGCTGTGGTGATAGAACCGATGATCGTCCCACCGCTGCGTCCGCAGTTCTGCCAAAAACGTTTGCATAAAGGTTCCTCGTTGTAATAATCACTTCGTCGTTGCTGCACGCCCAGGCGTGAAAGAAATATAGGATTTTCGTTACACACCTGTTACAGGGCGTAGTCACCACGTCACGAAATCCGCAACATAGCGTGCATGTTCACATGTTCGTCATGCAGACATGCGAACGTCCGCAGGCATGAGAATCATGATCGTCAGCGACGCTTGGTTTCCGCAAATTAACGGCGTCGTGCGCACGTTGGCCCAAACCGCCGAGTGGCTCGGCCGCTTCGGCCACGACGTCCGCATGCTGACGCCTCGGGACTTTCGCAGCGTCGCCTGTCCGACCTATCCGGAAATCCGCCTCTCACTGCTGCCGCGCAAGCTGGTGGAGCGCAGCATCGACGAGTTCAACCCCCAGGCGCTGCATATCGCGACCGAAGGGCCGCTCGGCCTAGCCGCGAGGCGCTATTGCCTGCGGCATCAGATGCGATTTACCACGTCCTACCACACCCAATTCCCCCAGTACCTGCGCGCACGTTTTCCAATCCCAATAGCGTTCTCCTACTGGGCCCTGCACCGCTTCCATGGCGCAGCGGTGCGCTGCATGGTCAGTACGGTCTCCCTGCGCAATGAACTTCAGGCACGCGGTTTCAAAAATCTGGCGGCGTGGCGGCGCGGCGTGGATACGGAGGTGTTTAAGCCTGGATCGAAGGATTTCCTGACGCTGCTGCGCCCCATCGCCGCCTATGTCGGTCGTGTTGCCGTGGAAAAGAACGTCGAGGCGTTTCTTCGGATGCCGTGGGAGGGCAGCAAGATCGTCATCGGCGACGGCCCGGAGCGCGCGCGACTGCAGGCTCAATATCCGGGAACCATGTTCACCGGGTTTCGATTCGCCGAGGATCTCGCCTCGCATTTGGCGGCGGCCGATGTGATGGTTTTCCCGAGCCTTACGGATACGTTTGGGCTGGTCAATCTCGAGGCTATGGCCTGCGGCGTCCCCGTCGCCGCCTACCCCGTCAACGGCCCGATAGACGTCATCAAAGACGGTGTGACCGGAGCCCTGGATCAAGATCTGGGAAAAGCCGCGCGGCGCGCGCTGACTCTTGATCCCAAGGTCTGCAGGGAAAACGCGGTGCGCTGCGGGTGGGATGTGAGCGCCCGCGAATTCGAGGGAAATCTGGTGGAATGCCATTCGAATCAGACGCCGCTGCGCGGCTCATGGACGATCGAGCCGCCGCAGAGCACGGCCGCCAGCGCGACTAGCAACTTCAGCCGAAGTTGATCTTCGCTTCGAGATTGCTGCGCGAGTCCGCATTCGACAGCGCTTCCTCCAGCTCGATTCTGCCCTCACGTACGAGGTTGTACAGCGAGTTGTCGAAACTCAGCATGCCGCGCTCGGTACCGGTTCGAATCGCTTCCTTTACACCGATCACGTCGCCCTTCTTGATGAGTTCGGCAACGTAAGGCGTGTTGACCATAACTTCCGAAGCCGCAACGCGCTGCCCGGTTTTGGCGGGAACCAGGCGCTGCGACAGGATCGCACGCAAATACTGCGAAAGATCCAGAAAAATCTGATTGTGCTGGTCGCGCGGAAACATGTTGATGATGCGGTCGAGGGTCTCGGCGCAATTGTTCGCGTGCAGAGTGGCGATGCACAGATGCCCCGTGCCGGCGAGCGCAATGGCCGCCTCCATGGTTTCACGGTCGCGAATTTCGCCGACCAAGATCACGTCCGGAGCCGAGCGCACCGCGCTGCGCAAAGCGCGGGCAAAGGATTTGGTGTCCAGGCCCACCTCGCGCTGGTTCACGATGGATTTCTTGTTGGTGTGCAAAAATTCGATCGGATCTTCCAGCGTCAGGATATGAACTTCCTGCGTGCGATTCAGCTCATTGAGCATCGCCGCCAGCGTCGTCGTCTTGCCGCT
>Ga0209839_10001938_pt1 | contig 10365 bp, 11 predicted proteins | sample OrgsoiDNA2013050_FD_185800 | JGI IMG/M metagenome (GOLD analysis project Ga0209839, IMG submission 185800) | Permafrost soil microbial communities from the Arctic, to analyse light accelerated degradation of dissolved organic matter (DOM) -... | ecosystem: Environmental > Terrestrial > Soil >... | reverse complement strand
AGTAGCGGGCCAGGCCCTCGGCGGGCCGGTACTCGGCGGTGTACAAGGTGCCGAAGCCCTCGCCGAACCGGGTCGCGTACAGCGGGGACCGTAGGCAGGCCGCCACGACACCGGGTGCGCCGGTGCCGGCGGCCAGCAGCTCCTCGAGGTATTGCTGGCGCTCGACGCTCCGGATCGCCGCCACGTAGGGTGCCCACTCCACCTCACCCTGGTGGTTGGTGGCGACGGCCAGGTCGGTGACGCGGGCCGGCCGGTCCGGGGCGAGGTAGACGGTGGCCCGTCCGCCGTCGCGGTCAAGCACGGTGACGTTGTAGGACATGTGCACCGGGATCCGGCGCAGGGCCCGCACCGCCTCCTCGACGGTCTGGCAGGCCTCCAGCACGTAGCGGATCACCAGCGGGATCCCGAACCCCTCGCCGACCTGCGGCCGCCCTCCGAACGTCAGGGAGACCGCGAGCCCGGCGTCGTTGACTCCGTCCAGCAGCCCCCACAGGCAGTCGAGCATGCCGAGCACCCGGCGGCCGGTGTACGAGGTCTTGGCCACCACCCCGTCGAACAGGCGGTAGTCCCAGTCGTAGTTGCGGATCAGCGCCGGACCGCCGGGCCGGACGGCCGCCTGTGAGCAGCCGGTGAGGAAGGGCGGCGGGTTCCACAGCGCGAGCGCGGCGCCCGCGTCGGAGCCGTCCCCGGAACCGTCCGCGATCATGGCCGTCAGCCGCAGCCATGCCGGAACGAGCTCCGGCATGTGCTGCTCAAGCCGGGCCCTGGCCTCCAGCGACTGCTGCCCATCTGCCGGCCGGCGATGGAATGGTTTCTGATTACTTTCCGCTGCCCGGCGAGAACCCGGGCGGCGACTGGGCCGCCGCCCGGACGGCCGCGGCCTTCACCGTGGCGGTCGAGTCAGGCCGGCTGGACCGGTCCCTGGCCCGGCTCGCCGAAGGCCACGCCCTGCTCGCCGCCGCCACCGAAGCCGGCTGCTCGGTCCTGCAGGCCAGCGACATCACCGTGGAGACCTCCGCCCGCCGCCACGCCCGCGCGCCGCAGGGCTTCAGTCACGTGCTGCGCACCCTGGCCTCGCTGCCGCAGCCCCAGTGACTCCGCCCTGTTGTGCAGCCTCTAGCCGTGCAGCCTGTACCGCCAGGTAGCGGCGCTCGGGCACACTGGTCGCGCGCCGCGCCGCCTGCAGGTAGTCGGCCGCCGCCGCGCCGGTGTCACCGGCCAGTTCCCGCAGGTGCGCCCGGACGGCGAACAGGCGGTGATGCTGCGCCATCCGCTTGTCCGCGGCCAGCGTGGCCAGCACCGCCAGCCCGGCCGCGGGCCCACGCACCATGGCCAGGGCCACCGCGCGGTTCAGCGTAGTGAACGGGTTAGGCGCAGCGAGTTCCAGCAGGTCATACAGCGCGAGAATCTGCGGCCAGTCGGTGTCGGCCATGGTCGTGGCCTCGTCATGCACGGCGGCGATGGCCGCCTGCAGCTGGTAGGGACCGACCTCGCCGCCGGGCAGCGCGGCGCTGATCAGCGCGGTTCCCTCGGCGATCTGCACCTGGTCCCATCTCGCCCGGTCCTGCTCGGCCAGCGGCACCAGCGACCCGTCGGGCCGCGTGCGGGCTAGCCGCCGCGCGTCGGTCAGCAGCATCAACGCCAGCAGCCCGGCCACCTCACCGTCCGCGGGCAGCAGCCGGTGCAGCCAGCGGGTGAGCCTGATCGCCTCCCGCGACAGCGCCGGCACGGTCAGCTCGTCCCCGTCGGTGGCGGTGTACCCCTCGTTGAAGATGAGGTAGAGCGCGTGCAGCACGGCGCTCAGCCGTTCGGCTCGCTCCGCCCCCGCGGGCAAGCTGAAGTCAAGCCCGGCGGCCTTGATCGTCTGCTTGGCCCGGCTGATGCGCTGGGCCATCGTTGCCTCGGGCACGCCGAAGGCTGCAGCGATCTGGGCGGTGGACAGGCCGCCGATGGCGCGCAGGGTCAGCGCGACCTGACTAGGCGAGGACAGCTCCGGGTGGCAGCAGCCGAACAGCAAGGCCAGCGAGTCGTCGCCGTCGGTGGGTTCGGCATCGGCCGGAGCCCCGAGTAGTTCGGATGCCGGGGTGGCCACCGCGATCAGGTCTTCCCGGTTCCGCCGTGACTGCTCGCTGCGGACCTGGTCCATCAGCCGGCGCGAGGCCACTGTGGCCAGCCATCCGCGCGGGTTCTCCGGGAGCCCGTCGGCCGGCCACTGCAGGGCGGCGGCGAGCAGCGCCTCCTGGCACGCGTCCTCGCACAGGTGGAACTGCCCGTACCTGCGGACCAGCGCCGCGAGGACCTGCGGCGCGAATTCGCGCAGCAGGTCCTCGACTCCGCCCCGGTCCACGCGGCCCCCGGTCACCGGCCCAGCCGTCACAGGTCCGGCTTAGCCTCGTGCATGATCGGCCAGAACTCGACGGGCTCCACGTCGGCCCAGGGCATGTCCGCCGCGATCTGCAGCGCGCGCTCCTCACTCTCGCAGTCGAGCAGGTAGAAGCTGGCGATGTACTCCTTGGTCTCCTGGTAAGGCCCGTCGGTCACGGCCGGCAGGCCGTCGACCCTGCGCACCAGTTTGGCCTTGAGATCGTCGGCCAGCCCGTACGCGCCGATCAGCTCGCCGGTGGCCTGGTACTTCTTGTTGAACGCGTCCTGCTTGGCGATGGCCTCCGGCCATTCTTCGGCCGGGATCGAGGCCCACTTCTCCTGGTTGCCGTAGATCAGCATCAAGTACTTCACCGGGTCACCCTCCACGTTCCGCGCGCCTCGCCGGCGCGCTCTCACCCCAGAGTCGGAGCCGCCCCCCCACCCTCGACATCGGCCGCCCAATTATCCGCCGAAACCTGCCCCCACTCGAGCGCCCTGTCCGCGCCCCCAGCCGCAGGCAGCCACCCAGACCCGCCTGAACCGCGTGGCTGTTGCGACCAGCACGACACCCGAGCTAGTCGAAATCCGAAGGCAACTATCCTCCGCGGGATAGATCCGAGGTCATGAATCAGGTTCCGTTGCCGCGGTTCTAGCGTGCCGGATCTTCCGCGCGGTCGACCTCGATGTCGAGATCGGCGACGCGGCGGCGACTAGGGGCAAACCAGCCGGTTCGTTCACTCAAGGAGCCCGACATGCGCACTGCTCACGCCGTTACCGTCGCCGCTGCCCAGCCCCAGCCAGCCGCCAGCTATCGTCTCCGTCCGGTCTGGCTGGTCAGCGCCGTGGCGAGCGGGGTCGCCCTCGTCGTCACCGAACTGTACGGGCTGGCCATCAGGCTCGGCGGAGTCCCGATGGCCGCGGCCGGATTCGGCCAGGCCAAGGCCGGGCCTGTCACCGCGGGCTCGTTCGCGATGGGCGTCTTGACCTGCGCCTTGTGGGGTACCGCGCTCGCGGTCCTGATCGCCCGGTACGCCACCAGGCCGACCCGCGTCTACCTGCTCACCACAGTCACCCTGACGGCCGTGTCGATGGTCGCCCCGTTCTCCGCGGCTGACACCGCGACCTCTACTAAGTTCGCCCTGGCCGGCGGCCACATCCTCGTCGCGGCGATCATCATCCCGGCGGTCACGCGACGGCTGGCCCGCCGCTGAGCACTGAAGGTGTCAGTTCAGCGTCCCGGCCGGATGCCGCTGACGATGCCGGCCTCGGCCACGACCGGCTGGAACTTCACCTCGGTGAAGCCCGCGTCTTGCAGGGCCGTCTGCCAGAACTCCGGCGTGGCCGGGTGCTCCTGCCCGACGCCAAGACCGTAGCGGGTCAGGTTCTTCGCGATCCGCCACCAGCCGCCTGGCCCCTTCGCGGCGAGCGCCATCACTTTCTGGACCAGGATGTCCCGGTCTCGCTGGCTTCCGCCCCGGCCGAACATCATGTCGGCGATGACCAGGCGTCCGCCGGGGCGGAGCCAGGCCGCCGCCCGGGCGGCCAGGGCCCGCTTGTCAGCGTGGGACAGATGATGCAGTGCGTAGCTGGACACAATGAGGTCGGCGCTGGCTGGCGGAAGCTGAAGTTCGCTGAGGTCAGCCACCTGCGTCGATACGTTTCCCAGGCCACCGTTCGCCGCGGCCTCGGCGAGCGCGGCGACCATCGCGGGGGAGATATCGATCGCCAGGACATGGGAGACCAGCGGAGCAAGGGCCGTGGTCACGAAGCCGGTGCCGGCCCCGAGGTCCACGCAGGAGTCGGCTGGCTGCGGCGACGACACCGCGATCAGGCGGCTGAGCACCTTCTCGAAAGCAGCGGCTGAGGTGACATGGGAATGCCATTCGTGAACACGCTTGTCCCACTTCCGTTCTAGCGTCAACATTGCTCCTCCATCGCAGCCGTGCCTATTAGCAGCCGTGCCTATTAATTGTATTCTGCCTAAACAGTATGTCCCGCTTGTGACAACAACATGAAGCGCTTCGCTCATGACAAAAATATTAAGCTTTCGCTGCTGACGAGCAAGATGAAAGCGCTTTTTCATGAAGGAAACATGAAAGTATTCCGGCCGGGCGGGCGCAGGCCGCACGGCCGGGGCGTATGGAGGCTAAATTCCGAGGTTTCGGCTATGGTTTTCCCGTCGTGGTTTACATCAGGAAAGCTGGCATTGCGTCTGCGCCGGACGGCCGGTATCGCTGCGCTCGGCCCGCTGTCCCCGACGGCCGTGCGCCTGGTCTGTGCCGTGCACGCACGCGCGGGGGACCGCCTCGGATACGACTGGGCGGACCTGAGCCTTGATCAGGCTGGGCACGCGACCGCCAAGGACACGCTGGCGCTGCTGACGCCGGCGCCCGCCGGCCCGGGATTCTTCGACTCGGCGAGGAACTGTCAATCACCCGTACGCCCGGCGGCCTGCTCGTCAGTCGTGGCTAGATCACCCCGGCCGCGGCCCGATCAGCCAGGTCACTTGATGTGCAGCTTGTCCAGGGCCGCCTGCAGGGACTGGGCGTAGCCCTCACTGGTGTAAGTGGCTCCGGAGATCGCGTTGATGCCGGCGCTCTGGGCCGACAGCACCTCAGCCGTGAGCATGGGAATGGCCTGCTCGCTGATCTGCTGAGATGTCGGCTCGGCGGTCTCCAGGACGGGGACGGAAACGTTGGTGATGCGGGTCCCGCGGACGGTGACCTTCACCTCGAGCAGGCCGTAGCCGAACTGCGCGCTCGAGCCCACGGCGGTACGGACGGTGCCCTGGCCCTCGACCGGGCCGGCCGCCCCGGTCGCGGCTGCCCCGGTCGCGGTCGTTCCGCCCGAAGGCCCGCTGGCGGCTTGGACGCCGCTCAGCGCGGTCGGCGGGAGCTGGCGGGTATGGAAGCTGAGGACACCGACGAACCCGGCGACGGTTCCGGCGAGAACCAGCAGCGGTGCTCGCTTCATGACCGTACTCCTCATGCTGGTCACAGGGCGTATGCCTCATGGTGGATGGCTTCGTCGGGGATACCGAGCGCTTTCGCGACCCCGACGACGTTGGTCACGAACCCTTCCGGGCCGCATATATAGACGTCGCGTTCCTTCACGTCGGGGACGAGGTAGCGCAGCGAGTACTGGTCGATGGAGGCGGTCAGGCGGTCGCCGGTGAGCTCGTGCAACTGGCCGCCTCGGCGCTTGACCAGGTCGGCGATCTCCGTGCCGAGAGCGAGGTCCTCACGCCGCGTGGCGCGCAGGATGACGGCCGGCCGGGTGCTGCGCGGCAGGTCTTCGAGCAGCGCCCGGATGGCGGTAACGCCGATCCCGGCCGCGATCAGGGCCACCCGCGGACGTCGCTGGGACAGGCGGGTGAAGGTCCCGTAGGGTCCCTCGATCGCAACCCGGGTGCCAGGCTGCAGCCGGGCCAGCGCGGCGGAATGGTCGCCGACGCCCTTGACGGTCAGCCGCAGGTAAGGCGGCTGCGGCAGCGAGGACAGCGTATAGGGGTGCGCCTGCCACCACATGTCTCTGGTCAGGAAGCGCCAGAAGAAGAACTGCCCGCCGGACACCGCGAGGCGATCCAGGTGCTGGCCCCGGCAGGTGATGGACACCACCCCCGGCCCTTCCGGCCGCACCTCGGCGACCCGCAGGCGGTACCGGAAGCTGCGGAGCACGGGCAGGCCCACCCGGTAGGCCAGCACGACCCCGGCCGTGCCAGCCCAGGCCACCGACCAAACCACCTGGGTGAGCCGGTGGCCGGTAAACGACGGGCCGAGCACGATGACGTGCGCGAAGGACATCGCCAGCGCCAGGTAGAGGTAGAGGTGGACCGTCCACCAGACCTCCCGCCGGACCCGCCGCCTGATGGCCCGGATCGAGATCACCCCGGCCACGCAGATCAGGCCAAGCCCTACGGTGGCGGCGAGCACATCGGGGTAGTAGAGGATGAGCACGTTGATCTGGTGCCACGGGCCGATCCGGGCGGCCTGAGCGTAGCCCGCGGTGATCAGCACGGCGTGCGCGACCAGCAGGCTGATCGGCCAGGGAGCGAGCCGACGGTGCCAGCGCAGCAGGCCGTCCTGCCCGAAGACGCTCTCGATGAAGGGGATACGGCTCACCAGCAGCACCATCAGCAGGGCCAGGTAAGTCCCCGCCATGCCGGTGAGGTTCCCGGCGAAAGTCGCCAGGCCGCCGGCCGCGGTCAGCTGGCTGACGCTCTCCGCCGTGATGGTCAGCGCGGTGGTGGCGCCTAGCCCAACGCCGGCCACCACCAGGGCTGCCCCCGCCAGGGCCGGACGCGGCGCGGCCGCGCCGCGCGCTGCAGGCTGGCGCGCTGCAGGCTGGCGCGCTGCAGGCTGGCGGCCCTCAGGGCGGCGCTTCCCGGCGCGTGCGCCCGCCGGAAGCGGCTTCCCTGCGGGGACTGACCGTGCGTTCACGTCTCAAGGATGCCGCTCCGACGGTGACAAGATCGTGAAGCAGGAGGCAGACCATGAACAAGGAATTCAGCGCCACTCTGCTGCAGAGCCATGAAAAGGGCGGCTGGACTTACCTGGTATGGCCGGAATCGGTGGCGTTCTTCGGCACCAGGGGACTGGTCAAGGTGCGCGGGACCATCGACGGCCACCCCTTCCGGAGCTCGTTCATGGCCCTGGGCGACGGCACCCACAAGCTTCCGGTCAAGGCGGACATCCGCAAGGTCATCGGCAAGGAAGCCGGAGACACGGTGACCGTCTGCCTGCACGAACGCATCGGCACCGCGCCCGGCTCAGGCGGGGACGGCTCAGCCGGGGACTGAGAGCGACAGCCCGAACCGCGCCGCGGCATCGGTCCACCACGACCGCATCGCCAGCCCGGCCGCCGCGAGCTCGGCTTCCACTCCGGCCGGGCGGAACTTGGCGGACACCTCGGTGCGCATCTCCTCGTTCTCGCCGAAGCTCACCGTCAGCCCGATGGCCGGCAGGTGCACCGTCTGCGCGTGCAGCGAGCGCAGCCGCATCTCGATCCACTCAGCGGCCGGATCCCAGACGGCCACGTGCTCGAACGCGTCCCGGTCGAAGTCGGCGCCGAGCTCGGCGTTCAGCACCGCGAGCACGTTCAGGTTGAAATCGGCGGTCACGCCGGAGCTGTCGTCGTACGCGGCGACCAGCGTCGCGGGGTCCTTGACCAGGTCGGTGCCGAGCAGGAAGAAGTCACCGGGCCGCAGTTCCGCGCGCACCCGGGCCAGGAACGATGCCCGCTGGTCAGGGAGCAGGTTCCCGATGGTGCTGCCGAGAAAGGCGACTAGCCGCGGGGCGGGCGCGTCGCCATCGGCGGGCAGGCCGAGGTGTTCCTCGAAGTCCGACACCACGGCGCGCACGTCCAGCCCGGGGTACTCGGCGGACAGCGCGTCTCCCGCCGCGAGCAAGGCCGGCTCGCTCACGTCGACGGGTACGTAGCAGCGCAGCATGCCCGTGGCCCGCAGCGCGTCGAGCAGCAGCCTGGTCTTCTCCGAAGATCCCGAGCCGAGTTCTACCAGGGTCCGGGCCCGCGTCTGGCTGGCGATCTCGGCCGCGTTCGCCCGCAGGATCTCCCGTTCGGCCTGGGTCGGGTAGTACTCGGGCAGCTCGGTGATCTTGTCGAACAGCGCGCTGCCCTGCGCGTCGTAGAACCACTTGGGCGGCAGCGATTTCGGGTCCGCGCTCAGGCCGGCCCGCGCGTCGTCGCGCAGCGCTTCGGCGAGGAAGCCAGCCGGCAGCCGGCGGTCCAGGGATGTCATCGGGTCGTGATCCTTCCGTCAGCGGTAGCGGTGTTCCAGGTGGTTCCGGTGTCGAGGTTGTTCGCGGGCGCCAGGTTCGCGGCGGCCAGGTTCGCGGCGGCCAGTTCCACCACGCTCACCTGCTGGGGCGTCGCGGTGATGACCGAACTCGCGGGGACCTCGGTCCAGCCGGGTTCGTCGTCACAGGGTTCCGAGGCGACCACGACGCCACCAGCGGGCCGGCAGAACAAGGTGTCGCCCGCCGCGGTCGCGGCGATCACCCGGCCGTCGGTCAGCAGGAAGTTGAACCGGCCGGTCACCCCCGCTTCCCGCAACGCCCCGATGGTGCCGGCCAGGGCTTCGGCCGGCGGCAGGCCCCGGCGGAGCCGGTACAGCACCAGCGCCCAGGCCAGCGCCGAGTCGACCCGGCCCGCCAGGTCGAGCAGCATGTCCGCGGGCAGGGTCGCGGCGAGCCCGGCCACCGAGCCCGGCCACCCGTCGATCACGCCGTTGTGGCTGAACAGCCATCGGCCTGACCGGAACGGGGGGACGGCGGCCAGGCCCGGGTCGGTGCCCGCGGTGGCGCAGCGCACGGCCGCGAGCAGCGCGCCCGACCTGGTCACCCGGGCGACGTCGGCGAAGGATTCGTCCGCCCAGATCGGCCCGGTGCTCCGGTACCTGGCGGGGTCGGGGTCATCGGGGACGTACCAGCCGACGCCGTACCCGTCCGCGTTCACGGTCCCGTACCGCTGCCGGCGCGGGGCCCAGGCCTGCTGATACAGACCGTGCGACGGCTCGATGATCACCGAACGCAAGGTGGCCGGCGGCCCGAGGTAAGCCAGGTGCCTGCACATCAGGCCGTCTCCGGGCCCGCTGCCCCTGCAAGGCCAGCCGCCCCAGCTGAGCGGGCGGTGCGGAACCCGGAGAAGATCTGCCGCCTGATCGGGTAATCCCAGTTGCGGAACGTGCCGCGGCAGGCCACCGGGCTGACCGCGAACGAGCCGCCGCGCAGCACCTTGTACTCGGGGCCGAAGAACACCTCGGAGTACTCACGGTACGGCCAGGCCCGGAAGCCGGGATACGGACCGAAGTCCGAGCTCGTCCATTCCCAGACGTCCCCGATGAGCTGCCTGGCGCCGCACGGCGCCGCGCCGTCCGGGTAGGAGCCGGCCGGGGCCGGGCGCAGGAAGGCCTGGCCCAGGTTGGCGTGCGAGGCGCGCGGATCTGCATTGCCCCAGGGATACCTGCGGGTCAGGCCGGTGGCCGGATCGTACCTGGCCGCCTTCTCCCACTCGGCCTCGGTCGGCAGCCTGCGCCCGGCCCAGCGGGCGTAGGCGTCCGCCTCGTACCAGCACACGTGTACCACCGGCTCGTCGGGCACGACCGGCTCGGTCCGGCCGAACACCCGGCGCGTCCACTGGCCGCCGTCCCTGCTCCAGTACTGCGGCGCGGACAGCCCGGCCTGCTGCCGGTGCTGCCAGCCCGCCGGGGTCCACCAGCGCGGGTCGTCGTATCCGCCGTCCGCGATGAACTCGGCGTACGCGCCGCAGGTGACCGGCGTGGTGTCGAGGAAGAACGGGGCGACGTCCACGGTGTGCGCGGGCCGCTCGTTGTCCAGCGCCCACGGTTCGGTGGAGGTGCCCATAGTGAACGGGCCGCCGGGCACGAGGACCTCGGACGGCAGCCGGGCCGCGTCGGCGGGGGCCGGGCCCGGGGGGTCGGCGGCCAGCACCGGAGCCCCGGCCCGGATCTGATGGGTGATCAGCATGGTCTCGTCGTGCTGCACCTCATGCTGGGCGACCATCCCGAACCCGAACATGTCACCGACCCGGGCGTCCGCCCCTGAGCCGCCGAATCCGGGGCCGCCGAATCCGGGGCCGCGGAACCGGGCCCGGTCGAGCAGGTCCAGGACCCGCCCGCGCACCTCATGGCCGTAGGCCCGGGCCTGCGCGGGCGGCAGCAGGGGCAGCGTCGGACGCTCGGAGCGGGCGTGCTCGAACGCGTCATAGAGCGGGTCGATTTCCGGGTGCAGGGGTTCCCGGCCGCCGACCTCGCGAAGCAGCCAGAGTTCTTCCTGGTTGGCGATGTGCGCGAGGTCCCAGACCAGCGGTGACATCAGCGGCGAGTGCTGCCGGATCAGGTCGGTCTCGTCGACGCAGTCGGTGAGCAGCGATGTCCGCTCCCGTGCGCCCGTCAGTTCCCTGGCGATCAGCTCGCGCAGCGCTTCGGTGGTCTCCTGATCGGCCTGCCGCTCGGTGTCTGGC
>Ga0209839_10001937_pt1 | contig 10368 bp, 12 predicted proteins | sample OrgsoiDNA2013050_FD_185800 | JGI IMG/M metagenome (GOLD analysis project Ga0209839, IMG submission 185800) | Permafrost soil microbial communities from the Arctic, to analyse light accelerated degradation of dissolved organic matter (DOM) -... | ecosystem: Environmental > Terrestrial > Soil >... | reverse complement strand
CCAATTGCCGGTACAGCTCGACCTCGAGGATTTCGGGCACGGCCGAGACCGTACCGGACCTCCGCGCGTGGGCCTTATATGGTGGACGCCGTGCCACCCGAAAAGCCACAGTGGGCCGAACTTTTCACCGAGGTCGTGACGTCGGGTCTGTGTACCGGCTGTTCCGCGTGCGTCATCGCCTGTCCGTACGACGTCCTCGAGTATGACGACACCGACGGCCACTACAAACCGTTCCACGTGTTGGCCGAAGGGGGGCCCGACAACTGCACCCACGGCCTGAAGGGATGCACGCTGTGCACCCGGGCCTGCCCCCGCTTTCGGACCTGGGAACCGGAGATCGAGGAGAAGCTGTTCGGCCGGACGCGGACCGACGAGGAGGTCGCGGGCATCTCGCGCCGGACCGTCCTGGCCCGGGCCGTCGACCCCGAAGTGCAGGGAACCGGCCAGGACGGTGGCCTGGTCTCGGCCCTCCTGATCTGGGCGTTCGAGCACGAGGTGATCGATGCCGCTCTGGTCTCAGGGCTCGAGGGCGACGGGTCGACCTGGAAGGCGGTCCCCAAGGTGGCGTGGAACAAGGAGGACGTGCTGGCCACGGCGGGGTCCCGGTACACCTACTCCGCCAACCCGCTGGCCTATCCCGAGGCCATCGCCGGAGGCGCCGAGCGCATCGCCCTGGTCGGCATGGGGTGTCAGGCCTCGGCTCCCCCGGTCATGGCCGCCCGCAAAGCGGGCAAGATCGCTCGGCGGTTCGTGCTGTCCGTTGGACTCTTGTGCTCCAAGACCTTTGACGACGCCATCTTCCCTGAGCTCTTCGAAGCGAAGTACGGCTTGGCCCGGGCCGACATCCTCAAGATGAATATCAAGGGCGTCTTCCAGGTCTGGATGCGCGATGGGGCGTACCACGAGATCCCGTTGAAAGAAGCACACGCCTGGACGCGCGAGGGATGCACCACCTGCCCGGACTTCGCCGCCGAGCACGCTGACATTTCCACCGGTGGCATCGGCGCCTTTGGCGATTGGACGCTCACCCTCCTGCGCACGGAGGCCGGAGAGGCCCTCTTCGACGAGATGGAAGCCGGGGGCGTCATCGAGACGCGCCCGATCGAAGACGATCCCGGGGCGGTGACTCTCATGAACCGGTTGAGCAAGGTGAGCCGCAAGCGTTGGCCGGCGACGGCGGTACCGATGCCGGGGCGTCTGCCTGCGCCGACTGCATGAGCCCAGCGGGGCCCGGTCTGGACGAATTCGCCGCCCTCCTCGGCATCGACGTGCAGCGCAACGGGCCCGGGCACACCGTGGCCACCCTGACGACGGACGGTCGTCACGCCAATCCGCACGGCACGGTGCACGGGGCCGTGTTCTATGCCGTTGCCGGCGCGGCGGTGGCGGCCGCAGCGAATGACGACGAGCACTCGGGGATCATCTCCTCGGTGCTGGTCGAGTACCTCCAGCCGGCCGCCCTCGGTGACGTGCTGTACGCGGAGATCTCCCGGGACGCGTCAACCGAACGAGAGGACATCTTCACCGGCACCGTCCGGCGGGGATCCCACGGTGATCTGCTGGCCTGGGTGCGCGCCCGGGGCACGCGCCGCACCCGCTCGGGTTGAACGCAATCCCGAGGCGGATCCGGCGAATCGGGGATCGAACGGCAACGGCGGTCAATCGGACGACGCCGCCGCCCGAGCTCCGGCGAATCTCCCGAACATGGTGCTGTCCCCGATGGAGAGCCCACTGGCATAGCCAAAGGCGCACACCCCGGCGGTGGTGCGACCGGCGGCGAACAGGCCCGGAATGGGATCCCCACTCAGATTGAGGACCTCTCCGTCGACTCTGGTCTCGAGGCCGCCCAACGTGAAGGGCGCATAGGGAGCGGGGCCAATCCGTACGTCAATGGCCCCGAGAGGCGGGACGAGCGGGCGGACCCACTCGGGCGCCTTGTGGAAGACGGGGTCGACGTGAGATTCGGCGTGTCGGTTGTAGAGCGAGACCGACGCTTCGAGTGAACCGATCGGCAGGCCCATCTCGGCCTCGAGTTGGGCCGGGGTCTCGCACACCCAACTGGCGGCCAGGCCCATCCAGTTCACCTCGTAGGAAGCCTCGTCGACGATGAGGTACACCTCGCCGTTCTGCTCGTAGAGCGCGGACTGGCCGACCCGGCCCATGTACGTGTCCTCGTTGATGAACCGTTGGCCCTGGCCGTTGACCAGGATCCCGTGAATCAAGGTGCGCGGTGGCGTGATGGGCAAGGAGACTTCCCCGGCGTACATGTTGCGCACCGAGGCCCCGATGGCCTGGGCCATGCGGATGCCCCGACCGTCGTCGCCTTCGGTCCCCACCTTCCAGGTGCCCCGCACCAGGGGCGGGCAGTGCTGTCGCAGCATGTCGTCGTTGTAGATGAAACCGCCTGCAGTGAGGACCGCGCCCCGTCGGGCCCGCAGAGAGACGGTCTGCCCGAAGCGTTGCCCTTGTACGCCGACCACGCGGCCAGCGTCGACGACCAGGCGGTCCACCCTCGTATCGAGCGAAACCCGGGCCCCGGCGTCGGTCGCGGCGGCGGCCAGGTGCTGCATGAGCAGCCACCCGGTCGATCGCTTGGTCTTGGCCAGATGCCCTCGCGGCGCCGGCGTGGCCAGCTCGTTGAAAGGGTAGGCGTCCTCGCCGCCGGAGTACACCAACCCCTCGGTGCCGTTAGGTGCCATGGAGGTATCCGGGCAGAAGCTCGGGTCGAAGGGGACCCCCCGGGCCACCAGCCAGTCGAAGTGACCGAGGCTCTCGGCGCAGTAGCGGGCGATCTTCTGCTCGTCGGGATCGGGCCCGCACGCCGCCATCATGTAGGCGAACATGTTCTCGGTGGTGTCGGCGAAGCCACAGGCCTGCTGGATGGGCGTGCCCCCGCCCAAATAGACGATGCCCTCCGCCAGCGCGGCGGCGCCCCCGGCGCCCCCCGTCCGCTCGGTGACCAGCACCCGGGCGCCGGCTTCTGCCGCGGTGAACGCCGCGGTCGACCCGGCGGCGCCGAAGCCCACCACCACCACGTCGGCCTCGTCGTCCCACGACGTGACGTCCGCGACGTCGCACGGCGTCACGTCGGCCGGCTCGCTCACTCGGTCACTCCCACTCCTCCGCTACGGCTTCCGGCGGAGGGTAGCCGGTCGGACGGCGGGACCCCGTCGATTCCCCCTACGGTGCAGTTCTGTGCCCCGGCTCGACCCGCCTCCCTGGTTGTCGCGGTTGGTGCCCGGGTGGGAGCCGACGCTGGCCTACCAGCAGGTGCCCGAAGTGACGACGTGGCGACTCACGCACCCCGACGGTCAGGTGCGCTTCGCCAAGATCAGCGCCTGCGGGGGCTACCCCACGCTGGCGGGCGAAGCCGAACGGATGGTGTGGGCCGCCGCCTACTTACCCGTCCCCACGGTCGTCGCCATCGAAGACGTCGAAGGCAGCACCGTGCTCATCACCGAGGGACTCGGTGGGCACGACGCCACCGACCCGAGGTGGAGCGGCAACCGGCCGGGGTTGGTGCGGATCTTCGGGAAGGGCCTGGCCGCATTCCACCGGGCCGTCGGGGAGGAATGGTGCCCCTTCCGGTTCGAGGTCGGCGTGGCGCTGGAACATGTCCGCCGCCGCGCCGAGGCCGGGCTGCTGGACCCGGCACACCAATTCCACCCTGAGTACCGGCACCTGACCGTGGCGTCCGCCGTGGCGCTGCTGGAAGCGACCGCACCCGACGTGGAGGATCTCGTGGTGTGCCACGGCGACTACTGCCCGCCCAACGTGCTGCTGGCCGACGGGCACGTGACGGGGTACGTCGACCTGGGCGAGCTCGGGGTGGGCGACCGCTGGTGGGACATCACCATCGGGGCCTGGAGCACGGGGTGGAACTTCGGGACCGAGTACGAGCCGCTCTTCTATGAGAGCTACGGGATCGAACCCGATCCCGATCGCATCGCGTTCTACCGTCTTTTGTGGGAGTGCGTCTCGTAGCCACCGAGCTGGCGGGCTCGTTCGAACACGGCATTGAACATGGGCTCGGTCAATCGACCGGTGAAGGTGTTCTGTTGGCTCGGGTGGTAGGAGCACAGCAACGTGCGGCCATCGGGCAGCGGGTGCTCGGCCAGGTGCCCGAAGACCGGGCGCGGGCGCAGCCCCAGCAACCCCGACACGCTCTGGCAGGCGAACTGGCCCAACACCACGATGACGCGTCGCTCCCCGAGCAGCTCCAGTTCCCGGGCCAGATAGGGGGCACAGGCGGCTCGCTCCGCTGGGTTCGGCTTGTTGTCCGGTGGCGCGCAGTGCACCGCGGCGGTGATGTAGGCGTCGATGAGCTCCAGGCCGTCATCGAGCGACCGGCCGGTGGGCTGGGAGGAATATCCGGCCCGGTACAGCGCGCCAAAGAGCCAATCCCCCGAGCGGTCTCCCGTGAACATGCGACCGGTTCGATTGGCGCCGTGGGCCGCCGGGGCCAGGCCGACAATGACGAGGCGAGCCCCGGGGTCGCCGAAGCCCGGCACGGCCCGGCCCCAGTAGGTCTCGCCGGCGAAGGAGGCGCGCGGGTTGGCGGCCACTCCCTCGCGCCAGCGCACCAGCCGAGGACAGCGGTGGCAGTCCGTCACGTCGCTTTGGACCCGGGCGAGCGAGTCTGCCTGGGCCCGGTTCGACGGCACGCCGCAGAGCCTACGATGGCTGCCCGTGCCTGCGTCTCCTCGCTCTGCCTCTGCTCGTCCTGGCTCTTCTCGTCCTGGCTCTGCTCGCTCTGGCTCTGCTCGGCCTCGGTCAAAGCGCTCCCCCGCCCAGGGCCCGGCGCCGACGGTGGTGCTGCTGGTCAGACACGGCACGACCCCGACCACCGGCAAGATGCTGCCGGGGAGAGCGCCCGGCCTGCATCTGGCCGAGAAGGGGCGCATCCAGGCGGGCGTGGTGGCCGAGCGGATCGGCGCCTTGGAAAAGCCGCCAACGGCCATTTACGCGTCGCCGCTGGAGCGGGCGCGGGAGACGGCGGCCCCGATTGCCTCGGCCCTCGGGTTGCGGGTGCGCACGGCTGCCGGCCTGATCGAGGCGGATGTGGGTGACTGGACCGAAAAATCGCTGCGCAAGCTGTACAAGACCAAGGAATGGCCCATCGTCCAGCGCTGGCCCAGTGGGTTTCGATTCCCGGGCGGCGAGTCGTTCGCCGACATGTCGGTACGATCGATGGATGCGGTACTCACCCTCGTGGCCAGCCATCCGGGAGAGACAATTGTGGCGGTGTCGCATGCGGACCCGATCAAGGCCATCGTGGCAGCCGCGGCTGGTGTCCCCCTGGACCTCATGCAGCGGCTGGTGATCTCACCCTGCTCGGTGTCGGCCCTGCTCTTCACGAGCGGGGGGCCCGTCGTGCTCTGCGTCAACTCCACGGGATCCCTCAGCGAGTTGGCGCCGTCATGAGTGACGAAGTCGACTACGACGCTCCCGACCACTGCACGGTCGGGGTCATCGGCGAGGTGGGGACCCGCCTCTTTCTCTTCTACGTGCGCCAGGGCATCACCGAGACCACGGTCAAAGTTGAAAAGCAGCAGGTATCGGTGCTGGCCAGCTACCTGGGACGGATCGTCAAGGAGCTGGGCCGGCCCGGTCAGCTTCCCGAGGACCTGACCTTTTACGGAGGCGAGGATCCGGAGTGGGTGGTCGGGACCATTGGCGTCTCCTACGACGAGGAGATCGACCGCATCGTCATCGTGTTCGAAGAAGCCGGCGGGGAGGTCGACGACGAGGAGGATCTCGACGTCGACGATGACGAGAGCGGGCACGTGCTCCGCATCGCGCTGTCTCGCGAGCAAGCGGCGGCCTTCGCCATCCACGCCACCCGCCTGGTGGAAGCCGGACGACCCCCCTGTCCTCTCTGCGGCCTCCCTCTGGATCCTTCCGGGCACGACTGCCCGAGGACCAACGGTCACCGACCCCCGGTGACCTGATCGGGCATGGCCGAAGAAACAGTCGCCCGCATTCTCACCGAAGGCGACATGGAAGTGCACGGGAGGATCGCCGGGAGCTCCAACGCCACGCTGCTCGTGACGTGTCGGCTGGGCGACGAGGAACTGATGGCGGTCTACAAACCCCACAAGGGCGAACGCCCGCTCTGGGACTTCCCCGGCGGCCTCTACCGCCGCGAGGTGGCGGCCTTCGTGCTCTCAGAATCGCTCGGGTGGGGACTCGTGCCCGAGACGGTCGAGCGGCCCGAAGGACCGTTCGGTCGCGGCTCAGTGCAGCGCTTCGTGCCCGAGGACGGCACCTCGCACTACTTCACGCTGCGCGACGATCCACAGTGGCACCCCACCCTCGTTCGCCTGGGCGCTTTCGATGTCGCCGCCAACAACGCCGACCGAAAGAGCGGGCACGTGCTCCTGGCCGAAGGGCGCCTCTGGGCCATCGACAACGGCCTGTGCTTCAACGAGGACGACAAGCTGCGCACCGTGATCTGGGACTTCGGCGGGGAGGCCCTCGCGCCCGACGACCTCGCCGCCCTGGAGCGATTTGTCAAGGGGGGACCGACAACCGCGCTGTGTGAGCTCTTGACCCCTTCGGAGCTGGCGGCGTTGGGCCGGCGGGTGTCGTGGTTGCTCCGTCACGGTGCGCTGCCCGAATTGGTCGACGACGGCGGGTGGCCGCCCTACCCGTGGCCACTGGTCTGAGCGTCGCAGCAGAGGAGACGTCTGCCGCCACCTTGGGTCGGTCAGCCCTGCGCAGCCACGAGCGCCTCGACCCTCGCGGCCACCTCGCCAGCGGCGGGCATCGTGGCGATCTGACGGGCGGCGAAGGCCGCATTTGCCGCGATTGCCGGATTTGAGAGCACGTCGCCGACGGCGGCGTCGACGTCCCGGTGGCCGGCACAGGATCTACCGACGCCGGCCGTCTCACATGCCTGCGCCGTGCGAAGCTGGCTCGGCGCGCCCCGAGGGATGAGGACGAGGGGCACGCCGGCGCTCAGCGACGCGAGAACCGTCCCTGCTCCGGCGTGGGTGATCGCGATCTTGCAGGACGGAAGCAAGGCGTTGAGGCTGACGAAGTCCCTTGCCTGGACCAGGTCAGGGTCGATCGCAGCGAGCTCATTTCGCAGATCCGCACTGGGGGCCGTGACCACGACCTTCATGCCGCGTTCGGTGCAGCTTCTGACCGCCGCCGCGAGCTCGGCGAGTGCGTTGGCGAAGGTGGGGACGGTTCCGAAACCAACATATGCGTCCGCCTGCAGCAGTTCACCTTCATCGTCGAAGGGCGCTGGGCGTATCGGCCACTCGATGCTTGCTCCGGGGGGGCCGAGCTGCAAGATGCGAGGGCAGGGATTCACGAGCGCATGCTGGTAGAGACCGGCGAACCCTGGCACATCGAGACCGTTGGACACCCATAGCCCTGACGCAAGTTCCTCAAGCTCGGAGAGGTCGCCCGTCGGGCGCAACGGGCTCCCCCACGCATGAGTGACCCAGGGGATGTCTGCCCTGGCTGCAGCCACCGGCCCGGCGTAGTCGCCTTCGTCGTGCACAACGACGTGTGGCCGCCAGGCAGCCATGATCGCAAGGAGGTCTCGCAGGGTGCTCGGTGCCATGATCTGCGCCCACATTCGCGTGGCCCAGTCGCTGGCCGGCTGCCGGTCGGTTTCCGGCCAGCGTCGGCGGCGCTCCTCTTGCATCTCGACCTGGCTCATCCCTGCTTCAAGAGGATGTAGGCCTGCCGTGGCGACGAGTGGGTGGCGGTCCAAATTTGTCGCGAAGCGAACTTCGTGTCCAGCCAGTTGCATGGCCTGCGCGAGACCCAACAATGGGACGATGTGGCCGACCGCCGGCACGGCACTGACGAGAACGCGCATGCCCATGTTCTACTGCGACGCCGGCCATCAGGCCCTATCAATGGGCGGGTTCGACCCACGCCGTGCTTGAGATCATCGGGCGCGATGCCCACCTCTGCGGATACTGTCCTGGCCATGGGTGACACGGTGGTGATGGACCTGCCCGATGGGCGTGAGCTCGCGTGGCTCGAGTCGGGTGATCCGAAAGGACCGGCCGTGTTCGTCTTCCACGGGACACCTGGTTCACGCCTCGAGGTGTCATGTGACCAGGTGCCCATCATCTCCTCAGGGGTCAGGTTCATCGCTGTGGATCGCCCGGGCTACGGCCACAGCACGTTTCAGCGGGGCCGTCGGTTAGCCGATTGGGCGTCCGACGTCACCCGCCTCGCCGATCACCTCACGATCGGTGGGTTCTCCGTCGTCGGCGTCTCGGGTGGCGGACCCCACGCCGCCGTGTGCGCCCGGTTCATTCCCGAGCGCGTGCTGGGCGCTGGCATCGTGAGCGGTGTAGGCCCATTGGCCGAACCGGGAACCGAGAACGAGATGATGGGCTTCAACCGGGCCGTCACCCGCCTGGCTCGCCGGTCTCAATACTTGGTCTATCCACCCTTTGCGCTGAGCGCAGCGATCTTCCGCCGGTGGCCCGAGCTGGCCCTGCGGGCCGCGTCTGGTCAGATGCCAAACTCGGACATCGAGATACTGAGCCGTCCATCTGTGAGGGCGGCCTATATCGACACCTATCGACGGTCGCCCTCAACGAGCGCCCTCGCTGCGGCACAAGATTTTGCCCTGTTCGCCGGTGACTGGGGCTTCCGCCTGGACGACATCACCGTGCCTGTCGACATCTGGCACGGTGATGACGATCGCAACGTGCCGATGTCGCACGGACGACTCCAGGCCGAACGGATTCAGGGGGCTCGCCTGCACGAGTGCCCCGGGGAGGGCCACCTGTTGGTCATCGATCGCCTGGAGGACATTCTGCGGACCGTGAGCGCGCACGGCGCAGGAGGCGGCTGATCCGCGGAGGCCACGAGCAGGTGGAGGGATCGGGCCGCAGGCGCGCCGGTTGGGACAAGCCGATGCACGGAGATGGACGCTGCCCAGCACTTGCGGCGACCAGACTCCGTTCGTCGGGTCGCCGTGCCGGTAGCTTGGTTCGGTGGCGATGTCTCCTTACATCAGAAGGCTCCGTGAGCTGGTCGGTAGTGAGCTCTTGGTGCTTCCCGCGGTGACCGTACTTCCCAGGGATGACCAAGGCCGGGTACTCATCGTCCGACTCATCGACTCCGGGTTGTGGGCAACTATCGGCGGCGCGATTGAACCCGACGAGACACCGGAGCAGGCGGCTCTTCGAGAAGCTGAGGAGGAGGCCGGAGTCAAACTTCAGCTCGGTCCCATTGTGGCCGTCCTGGGTGGTCCCGAGTATCGCTTGACCTATCCCAACGGCGATCAGACTTCGTACGTCACCACGGTGTTCGGTGCCACGGTGATCAGCGGCGAACCGAAGGCCGACGGTGACGAGACCTCAGCCGCGGCGTGGTGGGATCCCGAAGACCTGCCTCATGACCAGATGAGCACCTTGACTCGGGCAGTCCTGAGGGACGCGGGAATCACCGACCACCAAGGCTGATCCTGACCCGTCGAGCCGCCCCGGAAGTGCCGAGCTACCTCAGCTGCCCGGCGCCCGGTAGGTCGTCTGCTTCTTGGCGGCGGCGTCAAGCTCGGACGCGGTGAGGAGAACGACCGTGCGCGCTGTCGCCCCACCTCCGGCGCTCACGGCCAGCGCAGCCGCAGCCACCGAGACGTTGTCGGGCATGTCCGCAATGACGAAGACGTCGGAGGCACCGAAGCCGAAGTAGAACGATTCGACCTTCCCGCCGAGTCCCTCGATCAGAGCCGTGGCGGCGGCGACACGGGCCGAACCACCTTCGGCCTTCAGGCCTCTGACGCCCTCAAGCGTGTAGTTCACTTCGAGCAGGTATTTCGACATGGCGCCTCCTTATGAACCGTAGGCACCCCAACGTATTCGGAAACGCTCCGGTTCGCACAGGGTGCCCCGTCCTGGACGCGGCGAACGGCGGAGTGCCGCCCGGTCCTCCGCAATCAGTCCCAACCGGTCGCCCGCAAGGCGGCGTGCATCGCTCGATCAACCGAGGCTCAGGCGATCACTGGGTAAGAGCGGAGTGGTCCTCCGCCTCATGTCGGCCTACCTCGCCCCAAGCGGATGATCGGATCCATTTCCCACATCCCCAAGAGAGCGGTTCGGTCAGCCGCGTCGGTCAGCTTCAATCTGCGGCGATGTTCAGCGTCACTGAGCCGGCGGGATCGGCCCGGAACGTGCCCTCTCCTTCGACGGATTTCAGTGCGTCGGTTCCCGAACCTCGAACCACGGTCAGGGACCCAACGGCAGCACCACCTTCGTACTTTCCGTCGTGTTTCACGACGAAGCTCCCGTCCCGTCCCCCTACGGTGCCCGAGATTCGTTCCATCCCGACAAATGTTGCTGATCCGTCCTCGGCATAGGACATCAGCCACTCAGTCGTCGAGGTCCC
>Ga0209839_10001936_pt1 | contig 10377 bp, 9 predicted proteins | sample OrgsoiDNA2013050_FD_185800 | JGI IMG/M metagenome (GOLD analysis project Ga0209839, IMG submission 185800) | Permafrost soil microbial communities from the Arctic, to analyse light accelerated degradation of dissolved organic matter (DOM) -... | ecosystem: Environmental > Terrestrial > Soil >... | reverse complement strand
CCAAGGCGGTGGCACCGATCCATAACGCGATTTTAGCTTTCATGGTATTGGCCTCACTCCGTCGCGCTGATCGGCGAGCCGGCGACAGGCGTATTCAGGTACGGGAAGGTCGCAAGGAAGTTGGCTGGATTGGGCTCGACCCCGTCGGTGTACCCCAGTTGCCGCGACACGTCGGAGGCGGGATCCGGATCCGTGGCGCTGCCATCATATGGCGTGAGTAGCGCGCCCATGGCGGCACGCAGCGTGATATCCACCACGTCATCGATCGGTCGTCGTCCGTTCGGGAAGCCGCTCAGATCAGCGCCGAGCACACCCAGATCGTTTTGTGAGGCAATCGGTGTCACGGCCGTGGTGGTATTCAAGCGTAGCTCTTCCGCCGGCACGACGTTCGCCGGCTGGTTCAACCCGGCGACACCGGTCAGGAACACCGCTTCCAGATCCGTGCGCGGATAGACATTCGGGGCCACCACACCGGCACTGCCGAACAGCGCCTGCAGCAAGACCGGCAGGGAAGGATTGGTCACATAGTCAGCGAACTGCGTGTCCCCCGCGGGGCTGGAGCCGTTCCAGCGGTCCTTGTCGGGCAGACCAATCACAAGCTCATTGACCAGGGGCATGCCCAGACGTGACACCTGAAGCCATGCGCCGCCGGCCAGTTCTGTTCCGGTCGGCGAACTCACCGCACCGACACTGGCCACGCTCTTGGCACTCTGCGGCACCGGATTGAGCACCTCCGCCTGGCGCAAGCTCGCCGTAGTGTAAGCGCCGATGACCGGATTGGAGCCATTGGTCAGGCACGAGGCGGGAATCTCCAGCGCGAGCGAAGTTACGTTATAGCCGGACAATGAATCGGGAACATAGTTGCGGCCGTTCACGCCGGCCGGAGCCAGCTGCGTGGCCGGATACTTGACGTTGACCAGATCGAAGGTCTCGCCCAGATTGACCACGAACCCGTCCTGGCGTTGGCCGACAAAGACCTTGCCCGGGGAAGTGCAGCCCGGGATCGTAATCGGATATATGAAGCTGGCGGCATACGTGGGGTAGTCCGCAATCGACTTCGCGCCGATATTATCCAGTGGTTTGGCGAATGTCGTAGCGCCGGTAGTGGCGTTGGTAATGGGCATGACGGTGCCGGTCCGACGATCACCCTTGACCATGGTCAGCGTGTAGGTCTGCGCCACGTTTTGTGCGCTCGTGCTCGATGCACTGACCGCACCGATGTTGATCAGAGGCACCGGTATCGACTTCGTGCCGGCCATGACCGACAGCCCTTGGGTCGTGGTCGTGAAGCGAAACTGAAACGTCAGATCGGCGACGCCGGAGCCGGTATTGTCGATCGAGATCTCGTAGAGCGCATTGTCATCGAGAAAGAAATAGTTGGGGCCACCCTGCGGATCCTGCAGCGGCAGGTAGTTGGCGATCAATGTCACGAACCCGGCCCGCCCGGCCTCGTAGCTGTTGAACATGTAGAAATCGGTACCGTCCACTTTCGGACGGGTGGTAATGAAGGGCGCTTCCCGATGGCTCGATGCCAGTGTGCCACCGGCTACCGAGGCGGCGAGCACCGCCATCAACAGTTGTCTGCGTTTCGTCTTGCTCATCGAAAGACTCCCCCGGAATTGTGAATGAGGTTGGTGCTGTACTAGTTCAATACGAATGGCCCCCTAGATTGGATGCAGTCGGGCGCAAGAAATTTGCTGATGAATTTTGCGTTGCGTTCGGCGCGCAATCCTGGGGTAGCATGGCGGCGCATGAAAATCTCCCGTGCGCCCCGTAGGTGCTGACGCCGCCTCGTCGATGGCTAGGCCTGTGCGCTGCCTTGGCCGGAGCTGCCTTGAGCGGATGCACGCAGCTGGGATTGCTGACGCTCAATACGGCGGCGAGCTTCGGTGACTATTCGCGGCACACCGGCCTCGCGTATGGACCTGCGCCGGCCAATACCCTCGATCTTTATCTGCCCCCGCACCCGGCTGGTGCGCCCATCGTTGTATTCTTCTTTGGCGGCGGCTGGAACAGCGGCGAGAAGGCGTCCTACAAATTTGTCGGCGCCGCCTTGGCTGCCGCCGGCGTCATCGCCGTGGTCCCGAACTACACCTTGTATCCCGAGGCTAAATTCCCCCGCTTAATGCAGGACGCCGCGCAGAGCGTCGCCTGGACGCGTGCGCATGCGCGCGAGTGGGGTGGGGATCCGGACCAGCTGTATCTGGTCGGCCATTCGGCCGGCGCGCACATTGCGGTGCTGCTCGCTCTCGACCAGGAGTACTTGCAGCAGGTTGGGGGCAGCCAGCGGTGGCTTCGAGGGGTCGTGGGTCTGGCCGGCCCCTATGATTTTCTGCCCTTTACCGAAGCGTACTTGAACGATCTGTTCGGGCCAGCAGCGGACTTCGCACGCTCTCAGCCGATCAATTTTGTCCGAGCCGATGCGCCGCCGATGTTGCTCATGCACGGTCTGCGCGATAAGCGCGTCAGCCCGAACAATACCCGCAGCTTGACGGCCGCATTGCAGGCCGTCGATGGCCGCGTCCGCACCCGATACTTCCCACAAGCCGGTCATGGTGACCTGGTGGCGGCCTTCTCCATAGCCGAACGCAGGCGCTTGCCCGTGTTGCCGGATATCCTCGCCTTTATTGGCGATCAATCCCCGGCAGACGAAGTCGCCTTGCACGCGAATGCCGCCGCACATGGCGTGGCCCATGACGATCCGGTCGCTCACTTCGAGTACGTGCACTGCAAACTCGAGCGCAGCACGACTGGTGGGCAAACGATCTTTCCCGCGCGCCGGTGACGATCTCGTACAATCGCATCGTCGTTTGCCGCGAGAAGAAATGGACGCAGAACTTCGATGAAGCAATCACCTGTCGAGCAAGACGCCGAACTCCGTAGCTTTCTGACCGCCCATGGCATCGAGCACGTGAAGATCGGTGTCTTCGATGGCGACGGGATCTTGCGCGGAAAATATCTGAGCCGCGACAAGTTCCTGTCGGCGCTCGACAAGAATCTCGGATTCTGCGACGTGATACTGGGCTGGGACTCGAACGACCAGCTCTACGACAACACGAAGTTCACGGGATGGCACACCGCGTACCCCGATGCGACCGTCCGGGTCCTGCCGGCCACCCGTCGCGAGATCCCGTTCGAGCCGAAGACTGCGCTGTTTCTGGGGGAGTTCTCAGGACGCGCCGAATCGGTCTGCCCGCGCGGCACGCTGCGACGCGTGTTGGAGCGGGCCGCGAGCATGGGCTACGTGGTCAGCGCAGCGGCGGAATTCGAATTCTTCTTGTTCGAGGAGACACCACAATCGGTGCGTGAGAAGGGCTTCCGACAGCTGAAGACGATGACGCCTGGTGCCTTCGGTTACTCGGTACTGCGCACATCCGTGCATTCGGAGCTGTACCACGAACTTCTCGACCTCGGTCAGGTCATGCGATTTCCGATCGAGGGCTTGCACACGGAAACCGGTCCAGGCGTGCTCGAAGCCGCGCTCACGTACTGCGAGGCGCTCGAGGCCGCCGATCGCGCGGCGCTGTTCAAAACTTTCGCCAAGGTTCTGGCGCAACGCCACGGCCTGATGGCGACCTTCATGGCCAAGTGGTCCAACAGCGTTCCCGGCCAGAGCGGTCATCTGCATATCTCGCTGCGCGGGAACCATGGGGAGAGCGTATTCCACGATCCCTCGCAGCCGCACGAGATGTCGGACACCATGCGCTGGTTCGTCGGCGGCCAGCAGGCGCTGATGCCCGAATTGCTCGCGATGGTCGCATGCACGGTGAACAGCTACTCGCGCCTGGTGCCGGGGTTCTGGGCGCCGACCTCCGCGACCTGGGGGATTGAGAACCGCACCACCGCGCTGCGCGTGATTCGTGGCGGTCCGGCGAGCCAACGCGTCGAGTACCGGATTGCGGCCGCGGACATCAATCCGTACATCGCGCTTGCCGCGGCAATCGGCTCGGGGCTCTGGGGTATCGAACACCGCATCGAGCCCGACGCTGCGATCGAGGGTAACGCTTACGACCAGGTGCATCCGCCGCGCCGGCGCTTGCCCGCCACCCTCTACGAGGCCGCTGAACGCCTTGCCGCTTCCGAGGCTGCGCGAACTCTTTTCGGCGACGCCTTCGTCGAACACCATGCCGCGACCCGGCAGTGGGAGGAACGGGAATTCCGCAAGGCGATCACCGACTGGGAGCTGGCGCGCTATTTCGAGATTATTTGAGCGCTCTCATGACCGATACCCTCAAGACCATCAGTCCCGTCGACGGCCGAGTCTACGTCGAACGGGCGCTCGAGACAGCCGCCGGCATTGATCGCGCGCTCGACTGCGCGCAACGCGCGCAACTCGCCTGGAGATCTCTGCCGCTGACGGCACGCTGCGATAGCCTGGAGCGCGCGGTCGACGCCTTCGTCGCCAACGCGAGCGACATTGCCGCCGAGATCACCTGGCAGATGGGACGCCCCATTCGCCACTCACCCGGCGAGGTCCGCGGCTTCGAGGAGCGCGCACGCTACATGCTCGGGCTGGCGCCCGAGGCGCTCGCCGCGGTTCAGCCCGGGGACAAACCCGGCTTCCAGCGTCAGATCAAGCGGGTGCCGCTGGGCGTGGTCGTGGTCGTGGCGCCATGGAATTACCCCTACCTGACGGCGGTCAATGCCGTGCTGCCCGCGCTGATTGCCGGCAATGCGGTAGTGCTCAAGCATTCGCACCAGACGCCGCTATGCGCCGAGCGCTTCCTCGAGGCGTTCGCAAGCGCGGGTGTTCCGGTTGGCGTGTTCCAATACCTGCACCTGTCGCATGCCAATACCTCGCGCCTGATGGGCGACCGACGTGTCGCAAACGTCTGTTTCACGGGGTCGGTGTCTGGCGGAAAAGCCGTCGTAGCCGCGACCGCCGCGGGATTCGCAACCGCCGGACTCGAACTCGGCGGCAAGGACCCCGCCTACGTGCGCGCCGACGCCAACCTTGCGCATGCCATCGAATCGCTGACGGACGGCGCGTTCTTCAACGCCGGCCAGTCCTGCTGTGGCATCAAACGCATCTACGTCGCGGCATCCCGCTACGAGGAATTCGTCGCTGGCGTCGTCGACCTGACGAAGCAGTATCGGCTGGGCTCACCGCTCGATCCGGAAACGACCATCGGACCCGTGGTTCGCACGTCCGCCGCCGAGGCCGTTCGCTCGCAGGTCCGGGAAGCCGTCGCCCGCGGGGCCAGCCAGTTGATCGACGAGGCGTCGTTCGCCGCGTCCGCCCCCGGAACGCCGTACCTCGCGCCGCAGGTGCTGGTCGGCGTCGATCACTCGATGACGATCATGCGGGAGGAGACCTTCGGGCCCGCGGTCGGCATCATGAAGGTAGCCTCGGACGAAGAGGCGGTGCAACTCATGAACGACAGTAGGTTCGGCCTGACGGCCGCGATCTTCTCGGCGGACGCGGAGCGCGCCGAAGCGCTCGGTGACGCGCTCGAGACGGGCACGGTTTTCCTGAACCGATGCGACTACCTCGATCCCGCTCTCGCTTGGACCGGCGTCAAGAATTCCGGGCGCGGCTGCACGTTATCGCGTGTCGGCTTTGAACAGCTCACGCGACCGAAGTCCTATCACTTCAGGATAACGACATGAGCACGGTTCTGCGCGGCAACTGGAATTATCCGACGACCATCTGGGCGGGGCCGGGCCGGATCGCCGAGCTTTCCGTCGCGTGCTCGCGCGCCGGTATCCGGCGGCCGCTGCTCGTCACCGACGAAGGGCTGATCGGCACGCCGATGATCAAGAGCGCTCTCGCCGCGCTCGAGGATGCGGCGCTGTTCGGCGCCGTCCGTGGGAATCCGGCAAGCAGCCACGTCGAAGCGGGCCTGCGCGCTTACCGCGCGGGTGGCCACGACGGTGTCGTGGCATTCGGCGGCGGCTCGGCACTCGACGCTGGCAAGGTCGTGGCGTTCATGTCGGGACAAACACGCCCGTTGTGGGACTTCGAGGACATCGGCGACTGGTGGACCCGGGCCGACCCCGCCGGCATCGCGCCGGTCGTTGCGGTCCCAACCACCGCGGGCACAGGCTCAGAGGTCGGCCGGGCTGGTGTGATCCTCAATGAGGAAACGCATCAGAAAAAGATCATCTTCCATCCACAAATGATGCCGCGCATCGTCATTTCCGACCCGGAACTGACCGTCGGGCTCCCGCGCGCAGTGACCGCGGCCACCGGCTTTGACGCGTTCGTTCACTGTTTCGAAGCATTCTGCGCGCCGGGCTTCCATCCGCTCGCGGACGGCGTCGCACTCGAGGGTATGCGGCTCATCCATCGCTTCCTGCCGCGTGCCTGTGCGGACGGCAAGGACATCGAGGCGCGCGCGCAGATGTTGGCCGCCGCATCGATGGGCGCCACGGCCTTTCAGAAGGGTCTCGGCGGCGTGCATGCGATTGCGCACCCCGTCGGTTCGTGGTTCAACACCCATCACGGCCTGACGAACGCGGTCATCCTGCCATACGTGATGGCATTTAACCGAACCGCGATCGCCGACAAGACGGAGGTCATCGCGCGCGTTCTCGACCTGCCTGCGCGCGGCTTCGACGGCTTCCTCACGTGGGTGCTGGAGATGCGCCGGAATCTCGGCATACCGCATTCGCTCGCCGACATAGGAGTCAGCGCCGACAAGGCCGAGATCATCGGCCGCGAAGCGGCGCTCGACCCATCGGCCGGGGGTAACCCGATCCCGGTTGATGCCGCGACCCTGGAACGTATCTTCCGGGCGGCGGTGGACGGCAGTCTCGGGGCCGTGGTCAGCGCCGCGTGAGCGCTGCGCGGATACTGGTCATCGACGGTAATGTCGGCGGGATTCGCGCACAGCAAATCGCCGCGCTCGGGTATGACTCGGGGCACGGGTACGCGCGCGTGCTGCGCCGTATCGACCCTGCGCTGCAAATCGACATCGTGACCGCCGCGGACGGCGAGCCGAGGTTTGCGCCGAGCGTCGGCCTCGAGAACTACGACGGCGTCACGATGACCGGATCGGCGCTCAACATCTACAACGGCGGCGCACCGGTGAGGCGCCAGATCGAACTCGCCAAGGCCGTGTTTGCCGCCGGCGTACCGTTCTTCGGCAGCTGTTGGGGGCTGCAGGTCGCGGTGACGGCCGCCAACGGCGAGGTGCGCGCCAACCCTCATGGCCGTGAGTTTGGATTCGCCCGACGAATCTTGCTCAGCGACGCCGGCCGGGAACACCGGCTGTTCGCCGGCAAGCCGGTCGTGTTCGAGGCCCCCACCATTCATCGCGACGAGATTGCCTCGCTACCGGCGGGCGCCCAGATTCTGGCGGTCAACGACTTCGGGGTGCAGGCGATATCATTCACTCACGGACGCGGTACGTTCTGGGGCGTGCAGTACCACCCGGAGTACGACTACGTCGATATTGCAGCGGCCGCCGAGCGCTACGGGGCGAGGCTGGTCACCGAAGGGATGTTCCGCGACGCGCCGGCGCTCTCGGCGTTCGTGGCCGACCTGCGCGCCTTGCAGTCGAACCCCGCCGATATGCCGCTGCTTTGGAAGCACGGGCTGGGTCCTGCGATGCGCGACGAGGCGCTGCGTCTGCTCGAAATTCGCAACTGGCTGGACGCCGCGGTGCGGCCTCACGCGCAGCGACATGTCTGAGAGCGCCATAGGCCTCAAGAAGACGCTGAGCGGCCTGCACCTATGGGGTATCGCGATCGGGCTCGTCATTTCCGGCGAATACTTCGGCTGGAGCTACGGCTGGGCGCAGGCAGGGACCCTCGACTTCCTGGTCACGAATGACGCGTGCGGCCGGGATAGACCACTGGCACGATCGTGTGAAATTCAAAGTGCCCATCGGGGGCCGCCAACGGCAAGCGTACCTTCAAGGATGCTGCGGCGGGATAAGCGGCGCCGACTGAACATGCCTGGATGCTAAACAGTCGGTCTGGCGCTTGCGACCACCGTCTCCACATCGACCTCAAGGCTCTCAGGCTTATCCGACGGTGCATACCGCTTCAATGGCTCGCCGTCCTTGTTGACGAGGAATTTGGTGAAATTCCACTTGATCGACTCCAGCCCGAGTACTCCCGGTCGAGCCTCCTTCAGGAAGCGGTACAACGGATGCGCATCGGCGCCATTGACGGTGATCTTGGCAAACATGGGAAAACTGACGCCGTAGCTCAGCGAGCAGAAGCTTTTGATTTCGGCTTCATCGCCGGGCTCCTGATGGCCGAACTGGTCGCAGGGGAATCCCAGCACCACCAATCCGCGTTCCCGGTATTTCCGATACAACGCTTCCAGGCCGGCGTATTGCGGCGTGAAGCCACATTTGCTGGCGACGTTGACGATCAGCAACGGATGGCCGCGGTACTGAGACAGCGGCTGCTCGTCGCCATCGATGGTCCTTGCTGAAAAGTCGTAGACACTCATGCGCTAGCCCTCACTGTCTGCTGAGCTCGACAAACCAGTCCAGTCCCGATTTTATTTTGTGAGTCGCGGCATAGTTGCCCTGGTTAAGCGCCACGGCGACATTCAGAAGGCTATTGATGTACACGAGCGGCTCTCCGACCGGCACCTCGCCGAACGTGCGCTGATACGGTGCAACCGAAGCGTCGATCAGTTGATCTTGGTGGTAGACGCGTACGCGGATTGGATCGCCCACCGCTAGATGCAGCTGGTCGAACAGCCTCTTCGGTATGTTGGTCCAGACGTTGCCATACTGCACGTCGAGCACCGGGATCAAACCGGTCAACTTGCCGTCGACCAGCGTGGGCTCGCGGTACGGGATCGAAATCAACGTCTGCGGCGGCAGCAGCGGTCCGACCTGCTCAAATTTGATGACGCCAGCGGCCAGCCGCGCGCCCGTATAGGCGTAGACATCGCGGCCGTGGAAAGTATGTGATTCCTCCGAACCCTTGCGGCGATTGACACGTTCGTCGATTTGACGCAGCGCCTCAATGCCGTCGCGTTCGGCGACCAGCGACAGCAACCCATTGTTGGGTCCGACAAAATAGTGCCCGGTGCGCGTCTTGAGCACGACCGACAGGCGAGCGGTCCCGACGCCCGGATCGATGACACCGACAAACACGGTGCCTATGGGCCAGAATTCCTCAGCCTGATACAACCGGTAGGCACCCGTGAAGATGTCAGCATTATCGTGGCTCAGATCCGATATCAACAATTGCTGTGACACGCTGTAGGCGACGCCCTTCATTGCCGAAACCGCCCCGTCCTGGGTTCCGAAATCGGTCAACAGTACCAGCGGCGTGCGCGCTTGCGCGAGCGCACAGCACCACAACAGGCCAGCGATCAGGTAGCGGGTCGTCGTAGTCAAACGTTCAGCTCCTTGCGCATTGGCATAAATTCTATGGTCACGCCCTGGGAGACGGGATAATGGACCATTGCGCCAGGCGTGTAACCGAGGGCCTGGTAAAGGCGTACGCCGGGCAGCGTGCCCATGAGCTCGAAGCGTGTAAAGCCGCGCGCGCGCGCCTCGGTTTCGCAGCGCTCCAGCAGCGCCCGACCAATGCCACGGCGGGCATGGTCGGGATCGACGAAGAAAGCACGGATCTTGGCCGCATCGACTCTCGGGTCGAGTTCGCCCGCATCGCGCTCGGCGTGGCTGTCGCCACCAAACAACGTGCGCCGGCGGCTCCAGCCGCCGCAGCCGACCAGTTTCCCGTCCAACTCGGCCACGAAATAGGTGCCATCGTCGATGAGCTGCGTGTCGACCCCGAATGCGCCAAGCAGAGCTGCCTCGATCTGCTCCGGCTTGTAATCCTGCGCTCCGAGCTCGCGGGCGGACCGCGCGATCAGGTGCTGCAGGGCGCCTTGATCAGCGCGCGTGGCGGTACGGAGCAGGTACGGCATCGCTCTCAGGTGCGGACGAAAGGCCGCGCATTCAGTGACCAGTGTCCGTGCATCATACCCGGGCATGCGGAGCGGCCGGCAATCACTATATGATCAGCGCCCCCTGGATTTCTGTACAGCTATCCGTATCGTCAAGGAGTGAGGCTATGAATATGAAGCTTGCGGGCTGTGTGTCCTTGTTGCTGGTCGCGATCTCGGCGAATGCGGACGATGTCGTGCGTTATCCGCTGTTCAACGGCAACAAGTTTCCGATCGCACGCGCCGTGGAAGTTCCCGCCGGCACGACACTGATCTTCCACAGCGGCATGACCCCTTCGCCCCTGGACCCGCAGGCCGCCGCCGGTACCGCGGCCTATTGGGGCGACACGAAGACACAAGCGCTCAGCGCCTTCGCCAACATCAAGCAGTCGCTTGACACGATGGGCCTCGGCTTTGGCGATGTCGTGAAAATGACGGTCTTTCTGGTGGCCGATCCCGCGGCGGCGGATGGGCGCATGGACTTCAAGGGCTTCATGGAGGCGTATACCCAG
>Ga0209839_10001934_pt1 | contig 10384 bp, 11 predicted proteins | sample OrgsoiDNA2013050_FD_185800 | JGI IMG/M metagenome (GOLD analysis project Ga0209839, IMG submission 185800) | Permafrost soil microbial communities from the Arctic, to analyse light accelerated degradation of dissolved organic matter (DOM) -... | ecosystem: Environmental > Terrestrial > Soil >... | reverse complement strand
GGCGGCACTGCGCGACGTGGGAGTACCCGCGACCACCGCCTCGGCCTGGCTTGACCGGCGTGGTCTCCCCGCGGCGGGCAACGGCCAGTTGCTCGACCTCGCCGAGCGATGCGCCAGGGTCTGGTCAGCGCTTCCCCAGCTCGAAAGTGGACGGATACTGCTGACCGTACTCGCGGCGACGGCACTGGACGATCCGCATGCACTGGATCGGGGAAGTTCGACCGCCACGGCGGTACTGCGGCTGCTGGGTCACGATCTGCCGGACTCGGCTGAAGCCTGGCGGATGGCATGGGAGGAGCACGGGATCGACTGTGACCCGGTGTCGTCTCGGGTCCTCGTCCTCAACCTGCCGCTCAACGGCGACGCGCCATGCGCGCGGCTCGCGCAGGCAGCAGGGCCCGAACCGCTGTGGCTGACGCTCCGCTCCCTCACAAGATCATTCCGGATGGCAGTACCCGCTTCGGACGTGTACGTATGCGAGAACCCCTCAGTGCTCATCGCCGCGGCCGATCAGCTCGGCAAGTCTTCTCGTCCGCTTGTCTGCACAAACGGGCGTCCCTCGGCCGCCGCGCTTCGCCTGCTCACTGGCCTCGCCGAAGGCGGGACATCAATCCACGTCCGTGCCGATGATGACACCACCGGCCAGGCGATAGTCGCGACCGTGCGCAGGGTGATCCCCGACGCGAAACTCTGGCGCTTCGAAGCCCGGCCCCCCGGTCTGCCACGCTACGAGGAACAGGACCTGCCCCTCCTCCTGCAGGACCTACGTCGCAACAGCACCTGACGGGGGCATTCGGACGGTCTCAGCCTCCGAGACGGGCCGCTCGTCGATCTGCGCGGTTGCTGGGCGTCGGCGTCCGGGATGGGGCAGTATCGGCTGGTCGCGGTTATCGAGGTGAGCGAGGAGAGCCCGCGGCGGATCGCGGACGATGAGGCGGCCTGCCGGGCCTCGCCACCGGACCCTGCCGCGCTGGCCGACCCGCTCGTATCGGCGAGGCCAAATACAGGCTGGGACGTCTTCACCGACGGCCCAGCGAGGTACGCCGACGTATTGGACCCTACCGGGCTGGCCCGGTGCGCGGAGCTCCTCGGGCAGCAGAAGGGCAAGAAGAGCCACACCCTGGCCGAACTGCGGGACTCCCTGACCCGCGCAGGCAGCGCTGGCTGCCACAGCATCCTGAAACCCGCCCACTGGACGTAGGAGGCGAGCATCGCGTGAGTGAGTACCAGTAGTACGAGTTCCGGGCGCTGGACAGGCGGCTGACGGCCGAGCAGCAGCAGAAACTGCGGTGGCTGTCGAGCCGGGCGGAGATCTCGGCGACGCGGCTCGGCGACGAGTACTCGTTCGGGAACTTCCGCGGGGATCCCGGGAGGCTGCTGGAGGAGTACTTCGACGTCTACCTGTACGCGGCGAACTGGGGACGCGGGAGCTGGCGTTCCGGCTGCCGCGGCGCTGCTGGACCCGGAGATGGCGCGAAGGTACTGCGACGAGGAGCACCGGGCATGGGTGACCGAGACCCCGGAGCACGTGATCGTCCGGTTCCGGTGGGACGACGACGAGGGCGACGACTGGGTCGAGGGCGACGGGCTGCTCGACCCGCTGATCGAGGCCCGCAGCGAGCTGGCCGACGGCGACCTGCGGCTGCTCTACCTCGGATGGCTGCTCAAGGTCCAGCTGAGCGGCCTTGACGACTAGGACGCCGACTTCGAGGATGACGGCAAGGGCCTAGCGGAGGAGGTCGAGCCGCCGGTCCCGGCAGTCCTGCGGCAGCTGAGCGACTCGCTGGCCTCGGTTGCGAAGTTCCTGGGGATCGATGACGACCTGATCGCGACCGCGGCCAAGGCCAGCGGCCCCCTCGCGCAAGTCACCGATGGCGGGATCGCGGACTGGGTCACGGCACTGCCGGCCAGCGAGAAGGACAAGTACCTCACGATGGTCGCCGAAGGCGAAGGGGCGCAGGTGGAGGCCCTGCCGGTGCAGCGGTTCCGGCGGGAGGCCCGGCCGGCGGGCAGCGCGCCGGCCAGCACGGAGCGAACCGCGCGCGAGCTGCTGGCGGGCGCGCGGGCCCGGCGGGCCGCACGGGAGGCGGCGCAGGCTCGGGCACGGGCGGAAGCACGCGCACGACGGTCGGCGGAGCAGGCCGCAAGGACGAGACTGGCAGCAGGTAGACAAGCTGACCATGCTCTCCAAGCCGAAAGAGTACGACCAGGCCATCCAGCTCCTGAAGGACCTGCACGAGATCGCGCGGCGGAAGGAGGACACCACGGCGTTCACGGCACGGGTACGCGAGCTGCACACGCGGTACGCGAAGCGGCCCGTCGCTGATGGAACGGTTCGACAAGGCAGGACTGCCACGACTTAAATAGCCGCCGGGGCGCCTGCCCCATGACGCGCGCATGGTGGTCGTCTACCGTCAGCCCCCCAACATAAAATCCGACACTATACCAATTGGTCTAGACCTGTGGGGCCAATGGTCTAGACCATAGCCCTCCAGGTATCAGCACCGATCCAGCACGCGGTCCGGAAACGACGGGAAATAACCGGGATGATTCGGACAAACGCCCCACGAGAAGGGGCCGCCCCACCCCCGGCAGGACAGCCCATGACACGGCATAGCGAGCCGCTAAAACTGCAGGTCAGGCTACCGGACAGGGAGGCCGGTGACCGCGCGGCCGATGATCATCCGCTGGATTTCCGACGTGCCCTCGAAAATGGTGAAGATCTTGGCGTCGCGGTGCCAGCGCTCGACGGGGTACTCGCGGGTGTAGCCGTTGCCGCCCAGGATCTGGATGGCCTGCTCGGTAACGCGGACCGCGGTCTCCCCCGCCACCAGCTTGCACATGGAGCCCTCGGCGTGAGTGAACGGCTTGTTCTGCCGGGCCATCCAGGCGGCGCGCCAGGTCAGCAGGCGGGCCGCGTCGACGGACGCCTGCATGTCGGCCAGCATGAAGGCCACCCCCTGGTTCTGGCCGATCGGGTGGCCGAACTGCACCCGGTCGCGGGAGTACTCCGCCGCGTACTCCACGGCCGCGCGGCCGACCCCGACGGCCATCGCGGCGACGCCGGGCCGGGACGCCTCGAACGTCTTCATCGCGGCCTGCTCGCCGCTGCGGCCGCCCTCCCGGACCCGGGCCAGCCGCTCGTCCAGCCGTTCCTTGCCGCCAACCAGGCAATTGCCCGGCACCCGGACGTTGTCGAGCACGACCTCGGCCGTGTGCGAGGCGCGGATGCCGTGCTTGCGGAACTTCTGGCCCTGGGACAGCCCGCGCGTGCCGGGCGGCACGATGAAGCTGGCCTGGCCGCGGCTGCCAAACGCGGGGTCGACCGACGCGACGATGATGTGCACGTTGGCGATGCCGCCGTTGGTGGCCCAGGTCTTGGTGCCGTTGAGCACCCATTCACCGGCCGCCTCGTCGTAGACGGCCCGGGTCCGGATCGCCCCCACGTCGCTGCCGGCGTCCGGCTCGGAGGAGCAGAAGGCGGCCAGCTTCACATCGCCTGGCTCACCGAACATCTGCGGGGCCCACTCGCCGACCTGCTCGTTCGTCCCGTTGCTGACCAGGGAGACGGCCGCGAGCGTGGTGCCGACCAGGGAGAGCGCGATGCCGGCGTCACCCCAGAACAGCTCCTCGAACGCGACGACGATGCCGAGCCCGCTGGGCTCGAACGCCTGCTGGGCGAAGAAGTCAAGCGAATAGAGGCCGATCTTGGACGCCTCTTCGAGTATCGGCCACGGAGTCTCCTCGCGCTCGTCCCATTCGCTCCCGGCGGGACGGATGACGCTCGCGGAGAATTCGTGCACCCAGTCGCGCATGTCGCGCAGGTCTTGGCTGAGTTCCAGGGAGAACTCCCCCGGTGTGTCCTTCCCACTGCTCATGCTGCTCCTCGCGATCAATGACATGCGCTCGTGGCCGGGCCCGGCGCGCCCGACGTCTCCGGCCGTTCTCAGCCGCGGTCCGCGCAGGCGGCGCCGATTGCCCGCAGATGAGTATGTTACTCAAGAGTAACAGCTTCCGGCCAGGGCCGGGAAGATGGTGGCGAAGGAACGTCCCTTTAACGAACGGACGTCTGCGGCCGTCGGCACGGATGGCAGAGGCCGCCCGGTACGGGCCCGGGAAACGCTCCGCACGGGAACCGCTCCGCCCGGGGCGCTCCGCCTCATTCCCGCTAGCTCTCATGTACGCAATGGCACCTCTACGTGCACTGGGGTACACGCGATGGCGCCTTTACGCACAAAAGAGGGCGCATACCGACGTATCGGCACGTAACAATTGTATCGGAACGTAACGAGCCTGTTCCTCAGGGTTGTTGATCAGTGCCTTGTTGTGGAGTACTGTCCTGTGCTCGGGGGGCTGGTGACATCGCTGTCAAGAAACCTTGACCTCTGAGGAGAAGTGGGCATGCGCCTTCCCCGCCGGATTACGGCTGCCGTCATACCGCTGGTCCTGGCCCTGATCGTGACGGCCTGCACCAGCGGAAGTAGCGGTTCCGGAACCGCCAAGGGCCACGTCATCCGCGGCGGGACGGCCGTGACAGCCTGGATCGGCGCCTCGCCGAACTTCATCTTCCCGTACGCGCCGGCGACGAACACCAACGGCTACAACCAGAACCTCACCGACCCGCTCTGGCCGGCCCTGGTGTACCCCGGGGACGGCGGGAAGGCGGCCGTGAACCCGCAGGAGAGCCTGTTCTCCGCGATCACCTACAGCGACGGCGACAAGAAGGTCACCATCGACCTGAAGCACTGGAACTGGTCGGACGGCAAGCCGATCACGAGCCGGGACTTCACGTTCGCATACAACCTGCTGAAGGCCAGCGTCCCGAACTGGTGGCTGTACGTCCCCGGCCTGTTCCCCGATGGCCTGGCCAGCGTGGCCACACCCGACTCCCACACGGTCGTGCTCAGTCTCACCCACTCCTACAACCCGGCCTTCTACACCGACGACGTGCTGGATAACGTCCAGTTGATCCCGCAGCACGCCTGGGACAAGACCTCCATGAGCGGGCCGGTCGGGAACGACGATGAGACCACGAGCGGCGCCAAGGCGGTGTTTGCCTTCCTGGAGAAGGAAGGCGGCCAGATGAGCACGTTTGCCACCAACCCGCTCTGGAAGGTCGTGGACGGGCCGTGGAAGCTGGCGTCCTTCGCCAGCAACGGCGCCTGGGACTACGTGCCCAACAAGGAGTACTCCGGCCCGGACAAGCCGATCCTGAACCGGTGGAACAACGTGCCGTACACGACCGACACGGCCGAGCTGAACGCGCTGCGGTCCGGCAGCAGCGTCACCGTGGGCGCCCTCCCGCTGAACGACATCAGCCAGCGGGGGGTCCTCAAGTCGGAGGGGTACACCGTGGCCAGCGTGCCGCTCCCCGCCGTGGCCGACATCGTGCCGAACCTCCACAACGCCGCCGTGGGGCCGGTCCTGCGCCAGCTATACGTCCGCCAGGCGCTGGAGGAACTGATCAACCGCCCGCAGATCGTCTCCAAGGTCTACAGCGGCTACGCCGACCCGGGCAACGGCCCGGTCTCGGTCCAGGCGTTCCCGACCTGGGTCTCGCCGCTGGAGAAATCGGGCGGCCCCTATCCCTACTCACCCTCGGCGGCCACCGCCCTGCTGACGGCGCACGGCTGGAAGGTGACCTCGCACGGGACGTCGACCTGCCAGCGCCCGGGCACCGGCGCGTCCGACTGCGGGGCGGGGATCACCGCGGGCGAGCCGCTGAAATTCCAGCTCCTGTACTCCTCCGGGAAGGCCAGCACGGACGAGCAGGAGGCCGCCATCCAGTCCTCCGAGGCGCAGGCCGGCGTGACCATCAGCCTCAAGCCAGAGCCGTTCGACACGCTGGCCAGCACCGTGGGCATCTGCACCGCGAGCAGCCACCCGGCCGCGACCTGCGGCTGGCAGCTCGTCGCCTTCGGCTACCAGCCGAACAGCCTCTACCCGAACGGCACCGGGTTCTTCAACACCGGCGGTTACAACAATCTGGGCGGCTACTCCAGCACGGAGATGGACAACCTCATCAACGCCACCGAGTACGGCTCCAGCACCAGCGCCTTCTTCGCCTACGAGGACTACGCGGCGCGTCAGCTCCCGTGGCTGTGGCTGCCGCTCCGGGCGAACATCTACGTGTACAGGAGCAACCTGCAGGGCTTCACCCCGCTGAATCCGCTATCCGCCGGCAACAACCCGGAAGTCTGGTACTACAGCTCATGACCCGCCCGCTCATGACCCGCCCGCTCATGACCCGCTCATGACGCGCTGATGACGCGCTGATGACCGCGTATCTCGTCCGCCGGGTCGGTCAGGCCGTAGTGGTGGTGATCGGCGTCATGATCCTGACGTTCGTCCTGATCCACATGGAACCAGGCAGCGCGGCGCGGGCCACGCTGGGACCGCGCGCCACCGCCGGCCGGATCGCCATCTTCAACAGCACCTACGGCCTGAACGAGCCGCTGGACCGGCAGTTCATCACCTACCTCGACCAGGTGGTACACGGCAACTTCGGCACGTCGTACTCGCTGCAGGAGCCGGTTTCGTCGCTGATCGCCCAGCGGCTGCCGCGCGATTTCCTGCTGCTCGGGCTGTCGACCGTGCTGGCGCTGCTGATCGCGCTGCCGCTGGGGATCTACCAGGCCGTGCGGCGCAACGGGATCGGGGACTACGTGTACACCGGGATCGCGTTCACGCTGTACTCGATGCCGGACTTCTTCTTCGCCATCCTGCTGATCGCCGTGTTCAGCGTGCAGTTGCAGATCCTGCCGCCGGAGGCGCCCCAGGCCACCACGGTCGCCGGGATGCTGGCCGATCCGCGGGCGCTGATCCTCCCGGTGGTGACCCTGGCCCTGATCAACGTGGCCAGCTTCAGCCGGTACATGCGGTCGTCGGCCATCGACACGCTGGCTCAGGACTACATCCGGGTGGCCCGGGCGAAGGGCCTGCCCGAACGGCTCGTGCTGTCCCGGCACGTGCTGCGCAACTCGCTGCTGCCGGTGGTCACCATCGTCGGGCTGTCGTTTCCGGCGATCGTGGCCGGCGCCGTGATCGCCGAGGCGGTGTTCAACTACCCGGGCATGGGCCTGCTCTTCTACCAGGCCGCGACCAGCCACGACTTCCCGGTCCTGCTCGGCTCCACGCTGGTCGTGGGCGTGTCGACGGTCATCGGGAGCCTGGCCGCGGACATCGTTTACGCCGTTCTCGATCCCCGGATCCGGTATGGCCACGCGTGAACGGGACCCGGGCCCGGCCCCGCTTCCCGGGCCCGGTGCGGCCGCGGAGACACCGGCTGGGGCCGCGGGCCGGGAGACGGGCGGGTCCCTGCGCGTCATCGTGGCGACGTTCGCCGAGAACCGCGCAGCCGTCGCCGGCCTGGTGCTCATCATCGCGATCGCCCTGTTCTGCTTTACCGGGCCGCTGGTCTACCGGACGAACCAGGTCACCGTCCAGCTGGGCATCGCCAAGCTCCCGCCCAGCGGCCGGTACCCGCTGGGCACCGACCCCTCCGGGTACAACGTGCTGGGACGGCTGATGCTCGGCGGGCAGTCGTCGCTGGAACTCGGCTTCGCCGTGAGCATCGCCACCACTGTCCTCGGCACCCTCTACGGCGCGGTGGCCGGCCTGGCGGGCGGGATCGTCGACGCCGTCATGATGCGCGTCATCGACACGTTCCTCGCGATTCCGGGCCTGGTGCTGCTGCTGATCCTGGTGAACGTGTTCACCCCGAACCTGTGGGTGATCATCCTGCTGCTGACGCTGCTGTCGTGGCTGGCCATCGCCCGGCTCGTGCGCGGTGAGGTGCTGACGCTGCGCACCCGGGAGTTCGTGCAGGCGGCGAAGATGATGGGCGCCACGTCCCGGCGCATCGTGCTGCGCCATCTGGTGCCGAACGCGATCGGGGTCATCGTCGTGAACGCCACGTTCACGGTCGCCGACGCCATCCTCACCCTGTCCGCGCTGAGCTTTCTCGGCCTGGGCCTGCCCCCGCCGCAGGCCGACTGGGGCGGAATGCTCTCCAACGGCCTGAACTACCTCTTCGACGGCTACTGGTGGATGGTCTACCCGCCCGCGATCATCCTCATCATCACCGTGGTCGCGTTCAACCTGATCGGTGACGCCATCCGCGATTCCCTGGACGTCCGCCTGCAGCGCCCCTGAAATAGCACCCTGAACTCCGGGGAATATTCTCATCCCAGGGGGGACGCCGCGCGGGAACAGAAAGCCGGGGCACACGTGTCCAAGGGAAGAGCCGGGGCACCGGAGCCGAGTCTTCTCGGCGCCATCGGACGGGTGACCGTCTCCATTCCCCCGGCGGGGCCAGGCGAGGTGCTGCTGCCGGTCCGCGGCGGCACAGAAACGTTCGCGGCCTGGTCGGGCGAGCCCATATCGCGGCACACCCGGATCGTGGTCGTGGACACCATGTCGGCGCGTTCCGTGTTCGTCATGCCGTTTGATTAGGGGGGCGACCCCCCAGCCCGCCCGCATGCGCTCCGCGCCCCGCGGTGGTACTTCGCCGACACACCGGCCACTCGCCGGGCCGAAGGCCCGGACTCGCCGGGCCGAAGGCCCGGACTCGCTGGGCCGGTAACGATCGCCTCGCCGTAACTCATGCGCGTGACCGCCGATAACACCGGCCGTTCATCGTGCGGAAGGCCAGGCTGCTGTCGCTGGCCCTCCAGGAAGCCGAGATCGTCGAGGACTGCATCACCAACCAGGGCATCCGGCTGAACGTGCGGGCGCCAGGCCGATCTGGCCGCGGAGCGCCTGGAGGCGGAGGTCCGGCGGCCAGCCGACGCCGAGGCTTACCGGAAGCGGACCATCGCCGAAGCCGACCGCGATCAGTCCCGGTTCACCACCGAGGCCGAGGCGCACCGCAAGCGCGCGCTGGCCGAGGCGGACCGGGATCAGGCCCGGTTCACCGCCGAGGCGGAGGCCTACCGCAACACGACGCTGGCCGAATCCGAGGCGACGGCCGCCCGGGTCCGGGCCGAAGTCGCCGCCGCGGCCACCGAGGTGCGGGCCGACGCCGCCGCGGACGCGGAGCGTGCCACCGCCGAGGGCGAGGCCGACGCGAACCGGGCCCGCGCCACCTCGCTGCGGGAGGGCAACCAGGAGCTCATTGCGGCCAGCCGGCTCATCGACATCCTGCCCTCGCTGGTCGAGGCGGCCTCCCGCGGGATCGCCGACTCGAACCTGACGATCCTGAACGGCACCCAGGGGGTGAACGAGGTCCTCACCGGATCATGCGCCCTTGCTGGTCGTAGCAGGCGACCACCCGCCATGCGCCTTCGACCTGGCGTTTCACGTCGCTGCGCGAGCGCCAGCCGCCCCAGTAGGCGCCGGAAGAGAGGAACTGCCAGGCGGCGTCCAGGTCCACCCGCGCTGGATTGTCGTCGATTTCATACGAATCCTGCCTCCGCATGGTGCCATTTTGCCGGATCGCTGGCCCCTTACCCGGCGCCCAGGGTCCGGGGAGCGTTCTCAGGGATATAGGGAAACGAGACAATCCCTACCCAGCGCAGCCCGCTCGCCGACTGCTGATTAAGTGGACCGCCCAACTATGATCGCGCGCCTACCCCGGAGCCGCCGAGCATGAATCAGCGGCCCGGGATAGGTGGCGCCATCGCATACACCGGGTCCGCCATGTCAAATGGCAAAATCTCAACCCCGGCCGGCGCCTGGTGATCGAGTGGACAGCTCAACTGCAAGGGATGGCCCCTTATGGAGATCCTCTCACTCGCGGCCCCTGACCGCTTGTCCGCGGTTCCGGTGTTCTTCCGTGTATCAAGTACGTATGGTCCGCTTTGCCGCGCTCGGGTAAGGGCTAGGCTCAGTGATCAGTGGTTGGTCACGATGCGTCAGGGGTGGGACATGAACGGCGCTCGGGATGCCGATGCTGCCGTACAGGTGGTGACGGCGCGGCTGCCCAGTGGGGCACCGGTCCAAGTCGAGGTCACCGTGCCAGCCGGAGGCGACGAGCTAACCAGCGTCGGGCTGCGCGATCTGGATCTGGACCACGCACTGGACACGATCGCCGAAATCGGCACGGTGGTGGTGGACAGGCTGAAGGCGGCCAAACCCACCAAGGCCACCGTCTTCTCCCCCGACGGCGAAGCCGATTCGCCGAGTACCGCAGGCAACGCCATCGACGGCAATCCGAGCACCACTTGGCAGACCGACACCTACAGCGACCCAGTTCCGTTCCCGGGCTTCAAGAACGGCGTCGGGTTGATGTTGCAGTTGCCGAAGCCCACGATGGTCGGCACCGTCACCATCGACGTTTCCAGCACCGGGACCAAGGTGGAGATCCGTTCGTCGTCCACGCCGACGCCGGCGAAGCTGGAAGACACCACCGTGCTGACTCCCGCGACGGCACTCAAGCCCGGCC